>Ga0055462_10000056_pt1 | contig 14879 bp, 11 predicted proteins | sample Joice_ThreeSqC_D_2_FD_57689 | JGI IMG/M metagenome (GOLD analysis project Ga0055462, IMG submission 57689) | Wetland microbial communities from San Francisco Bay, California, USA, that impact long-term carbon sequestration - Joice_ThreeSqC_D1 | ecosystem: Environmental > Aquatic > Marine >...
TGGTAGAGCACTACCTTGACACGGTAGGGGTCGTTGGTTCAATCCCAATCGCGCCTACAATCCTCCGTGTTGCTTTGCCGTTCGTCGGGGGTACATCGCGGGAATCATTGCGCATGACGAAGACTTCGTGATGGTGGTCTCGAAGCGTGCGTCATGGTCGGGCCGGCCGGTAGCCGACTTGTGGTGGCAACGTCAGCGGCGGGCCGAGGGCTGTTGGGCGTTTCTGGAGGGGGGGCAGTGGTGGCGCCACGAGGCAACGAACTGCATGGGGTGCAGGCCGTCGCCTCGTGACGCACAGGAGAGGTTCTGAGGAGGCGTTAGAGCGCCTTCCTTCAAACGAGCGAAAGTTCTTTCTATGGCAATGGGGCGTCGTTTCAGTCGAGAGCCACGCGGACCGCAAGTTCGAATCAATCACCGGATCCGCGTGCCGGAAGTGCGTGTGGTGGGACCCGATGGCTCGAATCTCGGGGTCTTGACAACCGATGAAGCCCTGCGGCGAGCGCAGGGAGCGGGGCTCGATTTGGTGGAGGTCAATCCCAAGGCCGCGCCACCGGTCTGCAAGATTCTCGATTTTGGCAAGTTCAAGTACGAAGAGAAGAAGAAGCAGCGCGAAGCCAAGAAGAAGCAGAGCGTCGTCGAGGTCAAGGAAGTCAAGCTGCGTCCCAAAACGGACGACCACGACCTGATGGTGAAGATTCGCGCGTCGCGCAAGTTCTTGCAGTCGGGCAACAAGGTGAAGGTCACCTGTCGGTTCCGTGGTCGAGAGATTACGCATCCCGAGGTGGCACACCAGCAGTTCGAGTTGATTTTGGCCAAGCTCGACGACCTGGCCAATCTCGAGCAGAGGCCTACGATGGAGGGGCGCACCATGGCTGCGATCGTCGCACCCAAACCGCAGGTCTTGCAGCGCCTCGCCCAAGATCGATTGCAGCGAGAACGTTCACCCTCAGCGTCGTCCGAGCCGGGCGATAGTGACCCAACCGATAGTGCGCCTTCGAATTCGCTATCCGATAGTTCGGCTCTGACGTCGCAAGTAGACGAACTCTAACCGGCGCTTCGGGCTCATTCGAAGGCGTCCTCCTCAGTCGGTGACGGCAAGGCATGTCACCTTGCGGATCCAGCTGCGTTACTTGTTTTGATGTTGAGCGGGGGATGCGTTCTTGCTCAGCGCGCCCGACAGATAAAATCCGACACCAGCGGCCACGAGCGCCAGCACGATGCCAAGCACCAGGTAAAGACGAGGAATACGGAGCCCAAATCTGTCGACCAGGGCCGTCGAAGACCCTTCGTCGATCGCGTCTTGGGAGTTTGCGGAGACCGTGACCGGCCCCTCCTCCTCCAACGCCGCGAGATTTCCTATCTCGATGTTGCTGCTCCCAGAGGTACCGGACCGTCCAAGGGGATCACTGGAAAGCCCCAGGTCACCGACATCGCTCGCCCAGTCTTGCACGTTCTCGAAGGTGCTGAACTGCAACGGTACGGAAACGGCTTGAGCTGCGGACTTGCTCGCGGCGCTCTTCTCGATGGAAGTAAATTCGAAGAGGGCTTCCTCGATTAGCGAGCCGATGATGGTGCCACGATCTGTCTTCTTGACCGTGCGCTCCCGGTCCCGCTCGGTCCGAATTGGCGCAACTAGTTCCGCGATATCGAAAGAGGAGACCGCACGCCCCGACTGAAACATCAACCGGTTGAGGTCACGACCAAAATCACGCGCAGCCAGATACCGGTGGGCCGGGTCCTTGGCCAGCGCGCGCGCCAGCACCCGTTCCATCTCCACCGAACAATAGGGATTGTACTGCCGAATGGGAGGGATGTCGGCCGCTTGCACCTGGCGAACCGTCTCGAGATCGGTCTCTCCGAGAAACAACCGTCTGCCAGCCAACATTTCCCAAAGAATGATGCCGACCGCGAAAATGTCCGTGCGGGCATCGATGGGTTGTCCGTTTGCCGCTTCCGGCGACAGGTAGCCAAATTTGCCTTTGATGATGCCCGGTTCGCTGCGCTCCAGCTGGCTATTGGCCTTGGCAAGACCAAAATCCACAATTTTTACCTCGCCGTACCGGGTCAACAGCACGTTGGGCGGCGACATGTCCCGGTGGACGATGTGCAAGGGATTGCCGTGTCCGTCACGTGCTTCGTGAGCGTAGCTGAGACCTTCGCAGATTCGGACACAAATGAGGCAGGCCTCTTCGATGGGGAAGGTGGCGTTGTGTTGTCGGTGATGTTCGATGATCGCCTTGAGGTCCGAACCGTCGACGAACTCCATGACGATGAAGTAGGTATTGTCCCCGACACCGACGTCGAAGACCTGCACGCAGTTCGAATGCGACAGATGTGCGCTCAGGCGAGCCTCATCCAAGAACATGCCGATGAACTGCTTCTTCTCGGACAAGTGTGGCAGCACGCGCTTGATGGCGACGGTCTTCTTGAACCCCTCGACACCGGCGCTTTCCGCACGGAAGACCTCGGCCATACCGCCCGCGGCGATCTTCTCGATGACCCGGTACCGCTGTTGATTTTGTGCCATGGGAGTTTTGGTTCTGACTCCAGCCACCGGAGCCAACTCGGCGCTTGAGCGTAGGCTCGTGCGCTCGAGAGGGTCAAGCAAGCGCACAGCGTCGGCGCGTGACTGGAAGTCGACTTGGCACAGAAGGCTCCGGGCCCTGGCAACCGGGTCCGCAGCGTCCCGGACGAATGAGCACCCTCCATAGTGGTTCGAGGCACAGGCCTTTAGCCGAACGTCGGGTGAACTGGCGACCCTGGCCTGGGCTCCCTCGTCCCTTGCTTCGATTTGCCAAGGCTTTCGTCCTTTGGAGGTTACCGGCGTGAGCACGGACGCAAAGGCCTCCCGACCGAAGGTGCCGAAGCCACCTCGCAAGGCGAGCAGGCCAAGGAGCCAAGGGTCTGCGCTGCAAAGCGGCAGGCGCCTGGAGTCCTTCTGAAACGAAATCGTCGGCGTTGGGGCGAATTGGCTCGCACCCCCGAGATTCTTCGCTATCGTTCCGCTCCCCGTTGGGGCCGTAGCTCAGCTGGGAGAGCGCCGCACTGGCAGTGCGGAGGTCAGGGGTTCGATCCCCCTCGGCTCCACAGCATCCACTCGAGGCGAGCGTCGAGGGCGGCGGGGTGCCGAAGTGCCTGCCCGGGCCCCAAAAAGAACTGCGGTGTCGTCACCGACCTTCCTTGCGATTCCCGAGTCCACCCTCGACTGGTCCCACAGTAGGGGACGGATTTGGTCGATGCTGTGCGCGATCGGCTGGACGGCTATCCTATTGGCACGGCCTTGTGTCGCCGAAGCCGCCTCCGACTCCGAAGGGGTTCTTGCATCCAAGCAGGACGAACCGAGCTCGAACGTCGATCCTTTGGCGAATACATCGCCCAGCACCCTGCAGGCGTTGCGCGCCGGCGGATGGTTGGTGCTGATGCTGGGCAGCGGCACCATCTGGTACGTGCTGGACAAACGCAACGTGCTCGATTGGGATCATCCGAGCCTGAAGTCTCGGTTCACTGGGAGCGCGTGGCGTTTCGACAACAACGGTTTCGGAATGAATTTCTTCCTGCACCCGCTCTCCGGTGCCGGCGGATACGCATTTCCTCGGGCCAACGGATTCAGCGTCTATCAATCGGCGCTGGCATCGTTCACGACTTCGATGGTGTGGGAGTATGTCATCGAATACAACGAGAGAGTCAGCATCAACGACGTCATGGTGACGCCGGCGGCCGGGATTTCCATCGGCGAGTTTGCCCACAAGTTGGGCTTCTATCTCAACTCGGCAAGTCACAACGGCTGGGGCAGACATCTCGCTCGCTGGACTTTGTCGCCGATCGTCAGCCTACACCGGGAGTTGGACGGCACCCGGAGTGATCACGGGAACCGAGATTCCTTGGGCTATTCGACCGACATCTGGCACTCGTTCGACGTGGGCTTTGCCACCAGCACCGTCAAACCCCGCGGGGACGCCAGCCTGACGCGGCGAGATTGGTCAGCAAGCGGTCGACTGGTGTCGCTGCCCCGATATGGCCGCCCCGGGGCCATGTCGACCTGGTTCAGCCACGCTGATTTTTCTGACCTGTCGTTGGACGTCGATACTTCGGCCCGCGGATCAGGCATCACGCTCGAATCGGCAGCCACGATTGCCGGCCATCACTGGCAAAACATGAGCCCCGATCGGTCGGGGCTCATGCAAACGGCCGGGGTGGCGCTTGGGTATTTCTATCGAAATACGCGGGCTAGCGGTTACGATGACCGCATTTCGTGGGTGGGTTTTCCGGGGGCAAGCTACGACCTGTACGTCCGTTCTGGAGGCCTGGGATCCGCGCTCCAAGTGCGCGTCTTTCCGGGGTTCGGCGGCCTCAATGCCGCGGCATTTCCAGTCTACTTGGAGCAACATCCGGACACGAAAACGAAGACGATTCTGGAGCGTGAAGGATACTATTACGGATGGGGTCTGGTGGCAGAGGTACGAGGTGAGATGGCTTTAGGACCGATTTTGCTGCGTGGCACGCTGGTGGCAGGGAGCTATTCTTCCCAGGAAGGGCTCGATCGAACCCAAGAGGAGGTCGTCGACGACGTTGGAGCCTCTGATCGCTGGTTGGAGGTAGAAGGACAGGCCATGTTGCGTATTCCTGGGGCGCCGCTGGGCGCCGGAATTACCGTACAAGACAACGTCCGCGAATCTTCGGTGGGCAATGTTCGTCAAACCTACGGTCACCGCGCGGTCGGAGCGTGTTTGGACGTGGCGTTCTGACAACATCGCATTCCAATCTTATTGAATCTTGTTTCGCTCACTTGAAAATGGTACCTGCGCCTGGTTCGTTCATAGATAGTATTCGAGCTCAGGATTGCTTAGTGGGGCGCTCCCTATGATCAACTTAAGAATCGTACCCGCGAATACCGCGACGACGGTAGATCCGTTCGAGACGGTCCTTGGCGAAGCCAAGATGGCTTTTTCGGCTCAGGCCCAGGCTGTCTCTGACCTGGCAACGCGCGTCGACGAAGAATTCTTTCGGGCCCTGCAATTGATCCTTGCCTGCGAGGGACGGGTGATCGTCAGCGGCATCGGCAAGTCGGGACTCGTCGGTCGAAAGATTGCGGCTACCCTGGCTTGTTCCGGGACGCCCGCCTTCTTCGTGCACCCGGCCGAAGCGGCGCACGGAGATTTGGGAATGATCACGAAGCAGGATATCCTGCTTCTAATATCGAACAGCGGCGAGACCGGAGAGATCGTTAGGCTCCTTCCATTCTTCCAGGAGCTGGGTCTGCCCATTATTGCTTTGTTGGGGCGTCCTGATTCTTCGATAGGCAGGTGCGCCGATGCAGCTCTCAATATTGCAGTGAGCAATGAGACCTGTCCCCACAATCTGGTCCCAACGACCTCGGCGATCACGACGTTGGCGATGGGCGACGCGTTGGCGATGGCTGCCATGCGCGTGCGTAATTTCACCGCCGACGACTTTGGTCGCTTTCACCCTGGCGGCAGTCTCGGAAACATGAATCGGCGGGTCCGCGACGTCATGCAAACCCGCCCTCTTCCTGCGTTGCCCCCCTCGGCGTCGGTTTCCGAGATGTTGGCCAAGATGACCGCAGGGCGTTGTGGGCTGGTCGTCGTGACCAACGAATCGGGCGCCGCCTTGGGGATCGTCACCGATGGAGATTTGCGCAGGGCTCTGCAGCGTCAGCCCAATCTGATGCAGTCCCAGGTATCGGAGATCATGACGCCCAATCCGGTCACCATCCTCGAGACCGCGGCGGCCCGGGAGGCCGAAGACCGGATGCGTCGGCTTCGCCTCAAGGCATTGGTGGTCGTCAACGCCGAGAATCGAGTGACGGGCGTCGTCGAAATCTTCAGCGCAGGCTGAACCGTGGACCAATACTTTGGCTGCCGGGGCGGACGTGAAAAAGCGCTCCGCAACCTAGCCTTTCGTTCACTGTCTTTGGTGCCGATTGTCCAGTACCTTCACGAATGTCGCCAGTTGGCGTGCGCGTGGTAGTGGAGTGAGACGATGCAGGCCTTGATCGTCCATCTGCAGGTGCTCCACGGCCTCATCCTGCGAGAGACACGGACTCGCTTCGGCGTCAACCGTCTGGGCTACCTGTGGGCATTGCTCGAGCCCATCATGATGATTGCGACCTTCGCCGTCTTCTACATGCTCTTCGGACGGCTCGCTCCCCTGCATCTGGGGATGATACCCTTTTTGACCTCGGGATTCGTTCCTTTCATCCTATTTCGTGAATCCATATTTCGGACCTCCAAGGCCATCGATGGCAACAAGGGCCTACTCTTTTACCCCATGGTCCGTCCCCTCGATCTGGTGCTATCGCGAATTCTCCTGGAATTTGTGACCCAGACTGTCGTCTTCGCCATCATCATGGGGGGCGATGCGCTCTACCGCAATCGCTTCGAGATCAACAACCCGCTAGACCTCCTCGTCGGTCTCTGCCTCGCGTCGGGCCTCGGGGGTTCCTTTGGATTGTTGTTCTGTTCATTGACTACGTTCAGTCCGACCGTGGATCGACTGATAGGGCCGCTCCTGCGACCCATGTTCTGGATCTCGGCGCTCTTTTATCCAGCAACCAGCGTACCGGCGCATCTGCAGGGTTTGCTCCTGCGCAATCCCCTGGTGCATTCGATAGAGCTGGTACGACGCGGCTGGTTCCGTGACTATCCTTCGGTAGACGTCAACGTGGAATATCCTACGTACTTCATCTTGGCAGTGCTGTTCTTAGCCCTGCTGGTGGAGCGGGCAGCGAGGCGCCGCATCCAACTCTCATGATCGAACTCCGGAACGTCACCAAAGCCTACCCGACGCGGCGTGGCGTCAACGTGGTGCTCAACAACATCAGCGTCCAATTCCCCGAATTGGCGAACGTGGGGGTCGTTGGCCGCAATGGTGCCGGCAAGTCCACATTATTACGTATCCTTTCGGGTGCCGAGAAGCCCGACGGGGGAACCGTTCGCCACAACAGCCGAGTCTCGTGGCCAATCGGTTTTGCCGGAGGATTCAGCGCGTCGCTGACTGGCAAGGAAAATTCCCGCTTCGTGGCACGCATCTACGGTGCCGATATCCACACCGTGTCTCAATTCGCCTATGAATTCTCGGAACTCGGCGAATACTTCGACATGCCCGTTCGCACCTATTCGTCTGGCATGCGGGCGCGACTGGCTTTCGCCTTGAGCATGGCGATCGATTTCGACGTGTACCTCGTCGATGAAGTGACGGCCGTGGGTGACTCGAGCTTCCAGAGGAAATGCCGCCAAGCCTTCGCCGACCGTCGCAACCGCTCTTCGGTCATCATCGTTTCTCACGACATGCGCACGATTCGCAGTTATTGCCAGAGCTGTCTGGTATTGACACACGGTAGCGTCCGTCAATTCGATTCGATTGACGCCGCGGGACAATTCTACGAGGCCTGCAACAATGTCCAATTCTCCGTCGAGCGCGGCGCCCAGCACGCCTAGTGCCGAGCCCCAGTCCAAAAGCAAGGACAGACCAACGGGTGGCGGCGCGGTTGGCGCGAAATCCGACGGACCCTCCAGCGCAGTTCAGTCTGGGGCTTCGAAGACGCAGGGCAATGATCCGTCGAAGAAGGAGGAGCGACCCCAGGCGCCAACGGCTGGCAAGGTCAAGGCAGAGTCGGGCGACAAAGGTCCCGAGTCGGGCAAGGTCGACAAGCCGCGTGAGGCGAGCAAGGCTTCACCGGCCGGCGTTCCGCAGAAGCCGGCCAACTCGGATGCGTCCGAAGGCGCGTCGGTTCAACCAACGACCCACGACGTCATTCGGGAGCTCCGAGAACGACGTATCAAGCAGCTGGCCAAGCGAGTGGGACTGTTCTTGGGCGTCCCGACCCTATTGGCCATCATTTACTATGGTTTTTTGCTTTCCGGACAATACGAGTCGAGCTGTACCTTCGTGGTACGCACTGTGGAGCCCTGGCAAAGCTCACCTAACGATATACCTGTCTCGACAGCAAAGGGTCGCGGCAAGGGAAAACCCTCCTCGCGAAGTAGTAATTCGTCCCGATCCCGAGCCACGGTGGATGTCAACGAGCTGTCCGCGGCCCGCAACATCATTCTGTCACGAACCGTATTCGACGAGCTCGCCAAGCACGAACATTTCTTCGAACACTATCGACAGGGCAAGATCGATTGGTTCTCGCGCCTAGGGAAAAAGACTAGCGACAATGCGGCATTTGCCTATTACCTGGACCATGTCGACGTTCGGCTGGACAGTTCGGAAAAGACCTTGACCCTGACGGTGCGGGCATTCGACGGGAAAAAGGCCAAGGAACTGCTCGAGGCCGTGCTGCGGGCAACCGAGAGTCGGCTCAATCAAATTGGGCAAGATCGGCGAGAGCAGCAGGTCGAGGAAACCAAACGCGCCTTGAACGGCGCAAGGCGCCAGTTACTTTCCCTTCTGGATGTCGACGCCACGCGAAACGACGACGCCCCCGGGTCGGCAGCTTCTGATGCCAATCCCCTTCCCGATGACGTCAATTCCGGAAATTCTGACGACTCCGCGGCACCGCAGGACGACTCCGACGCTTCGGGGCTCGACGGAGAGGACGATACTGCATCGCCGAGTCTTACGGCCGATGCGAGGCTACAGGAAGCCAAGTGGGCGTACGCCAACGCGTTGGCTGCCTTCGAAGAGGCTCGCGTAGATGCCGCGCATCAACATTACTTCGTCGAAGCGACCACCGAAGCGTTCGCTCCCGACCGTCCCAGCTACCCCAAGCGAGTTCGAAGCGTGTTGAGCGTGTTCTTGCTCTCTGGATTGCTGACGGGCACAATCGCTCTCTTCGTGGCTGCAGTGCGTGAACACGCCCAGGGCTGATTTCGACCGCGAACCGTGGCCCGCTGGCACGGCTGCCCTTGCATTTCGGCCTTGGCGACCACTGGCTGTAGGGCGGGTCAGTCAGCAGTGGCCAGTCGAGCCCACCTGAGCTACCAGTCGATGGTGTTTCTGCCCGAGGCCGTTTGCCTCAAAGCCGCCCCGGGCCCTTGGCACAAGAGCAAATCATGGAGTTGTTCGGACAGTCCATCGACAACGACAAACCGTTTATCTTGCTCGCTGGGCCTTGTGTCGTGCAAGAGGGCGACCTCGTCTTCGAGGTGGCCGCTGAGCTAGTCTCGGTGACTGCCAAGCTCGGGATCTTCTTGATCTTCAAGGCCAGCTTCGACAAGGCCAACCGGACCTCGACACGGTCGTATCGGGGTCCCGGGCTCGAGGCAGGGCTGCATAAGCTCGAAGAAGTTCGGAGGCGATTCGGCGTTCCCGTGATGACGGACGTGCACGAAAGCACCCCCATCGAAGAGGTGGCCTCCGTTGTCGATGTTCTGCAGACGCCGGCATTCTTGGCCAGACAAACGGATTTCATCCAACGCGTGGCGAAAGCCGGTCGTCCCGTCAATCTGAAGAAGGCCCAATTCATGGCCCCTTGGGACATGACGCACGTGGTCGAAAAATGTTGGGAAGTCGGGAATCGACAGGTGATGGTGTGCGAGCGTGGAACGAGCTTCGGCTACAACAACTTGGTGGCGGACATTCGATCGCTTGCAAGCATGCGTACCACTGGTTGCCCCGTCATTTTCGATGCCACCCACTCCGTCCAGCAACCCGGTGGGCAAGGCGCCAGCTCGGGCGGACAGCGAGAAATGGTCCCCGTGTTGGCAAGAGCTGCGGTGGCTGCGGGTGTTGCAGGCCTGTTCATGGAAACACATCCCGATCCCGACCATGCGCCAAGCGACGGCCCCAACATGTGGCCTCTGCATCGCATCGAAGAGCTGCTGGAGGTCTTGACCACGATCGACCGTGCGGTCAAGGCTCGGCCATTCGCGGAGCTAGCTCTCACGTCGGAGGTCACCGTTGGCAAGTGAGCGAGAGCCCTGCATCGCCGACCGTCCCGCGCCGGACGATTTGCGAGCGCGGCCGGCGGCGCAGTTCGACGTAGTGATTCCGGCGAGGTACGCGTCGACCCGTCTGATGGGCAAGGCCTTGTTGCCAATTCTGGGCAAGCCGATGATAGTCCACGTTTGCGAACGTGCTCGCTTGAGCCAGGCACGTCGGGTGCTGGTCGCCACCGATGATCTCAGGATCGCCGATGTGGTCATGGCCGCCGGTATGGAGGCGACCATGACCTCGCCCGATCATGCGTCTGGGACCGACCGGTTGGCGGAAGTGGTTTCGGCGCAACGATTCGACGACGAGCACGTCATTGTCAACGTTCAGGGCGACGAACCCATGCTCGAACCCAAGCTCATCGACCGGGTCGCCTCCCTCCTGCAGCAGCGAAGCGACGCTGGCCTTGCAACGGCAGCCACGCCAATCCGAAACCCAGAGGAGCTCCGCGACACCAATGTCGTCAAGGTGGTGCTGACCCAATCGGGTTTGGCCTCGTATTTCAGCCGGGCCCCTATCCCGTGGTTGCGGGATGACCCTGGTTCTGCATTTGACGCCAAAGAGAGTCCGCAAAGCGCGGCTTCGTTCTTGAGGCACATCGGCATATACGCCTACCGTGTTGGAACGCTCAAGGCGCTGGCGGCGGCCCCGCGATCTCCTGGCGAGCGCGCCGAATCTCTGGAACAACTCCGAGCTCTTTGGCTGGAGATTCCCATCGCGGTTGGAGTCGTCGACCACGCTCCTCTACCGGGCGTCGATACGCAACAGGATCTGGACCGTGTGGAGCAGGCCCTGCGACAACGCGGACCGGTCTCTTCGGAGGGTTCCAGCGGTGCCTAGTCTCGACGAATCCGACGGTACAGGTTTCGATCTCGGGACGATCGCCACTTTCTCGTTGGGCCCCTGGGACCTACCAACGCTGTCCCATCTTCTGGGTGCTGAGCGCTCGGTGCTGCGACCATCCGACTCCGAGGCGGTTGGTCTCGGCGCCGTGGTGGGGCCCGGCGACCTGACGACTGATCCGATGGGAATTCGATACGCGAGTCGTCACGATCTGCCTTATTTCTCGGTATCTCCCGGTCCCATCCGAGCGATTCATCCGGACCGCGACAAGTTGCCCTTGTCGATGATTGTGGACGACCTCGGGCCCTACGACACCTCCAGCCATTGCACACGGCTCGAATCATTGTTGGCGGCCACGACCGAAGGCCCGCTCGACGACAATCGGCTCCTTGCGCGAGCCGCAACCTGCCGGCAAACGCTGGTCGACGCCGGCGTCTCCGAATACAATTACTCCGTCGATCTTCTACCGGACTGGATCGATCAAAGCGACAAGCCCGTCGTACTGGTTGCCGATCAATCTCACGACGACCCACGTGCGCGATTGAACTCGATCACCGACCGCACTTTCGAGCTCATGATGTCGGCGGCTCTCGACGAGAACCCGGATGCCCTAATCGTGCTGGTTCCACCTGCGGGTGGTCTGTCGCAGCGTAAGCTGGGTCGCCTGTGTGAGCGGCGATGGCCGTCCCGCGTCCGCATCGTCGACCCAATTGTCGGACCCATTGCGTTGGTGAAGCGGGCTCAGCGGACCTACGTGGTATCGGCTCGGATTGGCTTCGATGCCTTGATGGTAGCTACCCCTGTAAGTTGTTTTGGCCTTCCATTTTATTCGGGTTGGGGGTTGACCGACGACCGCTGTCCGGCGCCGCGTCGGGGAAGACCGCGGAGCGTCGACCAGCTATTCGCAGCGATCTTCTTGGTTCGCAGCCGCTATCTGGACCCGTTTGTGAAGACGAAAACTACGGTGGAAGCCATTATCGAGCATGTGGCCCTGCAACGCCGCCGATTCCTAGAAAATCGAGGGGACTTCCTTTGTGTTGGATTCACCTGGTGGAAGCGGCCCTTCGTTCGCCGCTACTTGGAGTCTCCCGGTGCCAACGTGCGCTTTGTCCGCAGGCTCGACGGACGGTTCAGTCCAAAGCCGGACGTTGGCACTCGGGCCGTGGTTTGGAGCAGCCGTATCAGCGATAAGATCCGCAGCTCGGCGACGAAACAAGGGTTGCCTCTGATGCGCATGGAGGACGGCTTTCTGCGCTCGGTAGGCTTGGGCTCAGACCATGCGATTCCCGGGTCCTTGGTCCTCGATTCTCGCGGAATCTACTACGATCCATCGGTACCAAGTGATCTCGAGGTCCTTTTGTCTTCGGTCCAGTTCGAACCAGAGGAGCTTCACCGTGCCTCGAGATTACGCGAGCTCATCGTGTCCAGCAGGCTGAGCAAGTACAACCCGTTGGCCGATCGAAAGTACGTCCCCAAGTCGAAGCCTGGACAGCGAGTGGTGCTGGTTCCTGGACAGGTTGCCGACGATGCCTCGGTGCGGCTCGGAAGCCTACGCGTTCCAGACGTCGCCACGTTGCTCAAATTGGTCCGCGAGCGACGGCCAGAATGTTGGATCGTCTACAAGCCGCATCCGGACGTGCTCAGCGGCAACCGCAGAGGCCACGTCGATGACGGCCAAGGAGTCTGGTTCGACGAGATCGTCACCGATATCCCGATACCGCGATGCCTGGAGACAGTGCACGAGGTGCACACGATGAGCTCCCTGGTGGGATTCGAAGCTCTGCTGAGAGAGCTCCCCGTCTTCGTCTACGGTCAGCCATTTTACTGCGGTTGGGGGTTGACCGACGATTACGATCGCGTCGCCCGACGGAACCGTCGGCTGACATTGGAGGAGCTGGTCGCCGGGACCTTGATCCGATACCCGAGGTACTACAGCTGGCGCCACGGGGCCTTCTGCACCGCCGAGCAAATGGTGACGGAGTTGGCGCGCGGGAAGGGTCAATCGAAGTCCGATTTCGGCCTGCCACGGCCTTTGCGGCGGGCCCGCAATCTGCTTCGGCTGGCGCGCGAGTTGCTCGCGACACCCTAGTAGCCTGTCGTACGTGGCGCTCTCCGACCCCGCTTCTGGCTTCTGATGCGGACAATCCCGTGGCTTGCTCCCAGGAAACCTGGCCTAGCGCGGAAAGGACGCGAATTTTGCGCTTGAGACGGGGTCCGGCGAAATGACTTCTGATGTGGACCACTCTTGTGCGCAGGGCACGAGCGCACTCCGAACGCCGCGTTGCACAGCCACAGCTCGCCTCGTAAACTCCGCCCGCTGCAGGCCTTGCTGAGCTTCAGCCTCCCCTATCCCAAGAACATCCGAGGAATACCGCCATGCCCCTAGTTGCAATGCGCCAGCTCTTGGACCACGCCGCCGAGAATGGCTATGGCATCGCTGCTCTCAACGTCAACAACATGGAGCAGATTCAGGCCATCATGGAAGCTGCACGTGAGACGGACAGCCCGGTCATCGTGCAAGCGAGCCGTGGTGCGCGTTCGTACACCAACGACGGCTTCTTGCGCCATCTCATGCTGGCTGCTGCCGAGTTGTATCCAGAAATCCCGATGGCCATGCATCAGGACCACGGCAATTCGCCCGCTACCTGTTTTTCTGCGATTCATCAGGGATTCACCAGTGTCATGATGGACGGGTCCCTGACCGCGGATGGCAAGACGCCCTCGAGCTTCGAGTACAATGTCCAGACTACCAAGCAGGTGTGCGATGTGGCACACAGCCTGGGCATCACCGTCGAAGGTGAGCTCGGGTGCCTGGGCGGCATCGAGGACGGCCACGGCGCGGGCTTGACCGGCGAGGAAGCGATGAAGCACTTGACCGATCCCGCGCAGGCGGTCGAGTTCGTCAAGGAAACCGGTGTGGACGCTCTGGCGGTCGCAATTGGAACCAGTCACGGCGCCTACAAATTCACCAAGAAGCCGACTGGCGACGTGCTGGTGATGTCGCGCATTGAGGAGATCCATGCCCGCCTGCCGAACACCCACTTGGTGATGCACGGTTCTTCGAGCGTGCCCCAGGAGCTCCAGGACTTGATCAACAAGTACGGTGGACAGATGAAGCAGACCTACGGAGTGCCGGTGGAAGAAATTCAGCGTGGGATCAAGCACGGAGTGCGCAAGATCAACGTGGATACCGACAACCGAATGGCCATTACCGCGGCCATCCGACAGGTCTTCAGCGAGACGCCGCAGAAGTTCGATCCTCGGGATTATCTGAGCCCGGCTCGCGCAGCCATGAAGGACGTTTGCCGAGCCAGGATGATCGCCTTTGGCCAGGCCGGTAATGCCTCGAAGATCCGTTCCAAGCCGCTCAAGGAGATCGCGAAGATCTACTCCTGAGCAAGCGGTTCTGGCTCCGGGCATTCGGAGCGCACAGAGAGCGACGGGCATCGTCCGGCATGGGCCAACGATGCCCGTCAATCATGACTGGCACGCTGCAGACGGTCGTTGATGGCCCTCCCGAGCCCCTGCTCGGGCACGCGTTCAGCTACGATCCCGTCGAGGGACGATGCGTCGAGCCTGCGCAAAGCAGCAAAAAGACTGGCGGCTGCTTCCCTCAAATCTCCGGTAGGACTCAGGGTTTCGACCGCTGCATAGCTCTCGCTGTCGGGCCCTGACTGAAACCTGAGAAGTCCCCATCGGCCAGATCGCTCGCGGGACACCAGTCCCGAATCATCCAATATCAACGGGGTTTTGGGGGCGTAGTGAGTGGCGAGCTGCCCTGGGGCCTCGGGTCGAGGCGTCGGTGCGGTATCGATCGAGAGGGTTCCGAGAGCCTCCTTCAGCGACTCCAGCGAGGTCGCCCCAGATCGCAACAGCCGAGGCTTCGCTCCGAAACACGCGACGATGGTGGATTCGATTCCAGCCTGGCAGATGCCACCATCGAGCACCGAAATGGATTCTCCGCTCAGATCCTCCAAGACGTGCTGGGCAGAGGTCGGGCTCACGCGGCCGAACCGATTGGCGCTGGGTGCGGCAATCGGCCCTCCGAAGGCTTGCAGTAGGGCCAATGCCGTCGGGTGGCTGGGAACTCGTAGCGCCACGGTGTCGAGTCCCGCGGTTACGATGTCGGGTACCCGAGG
>Ga0055462_10000057_pt1 | contig 14840 bp, 12 predicted proteins | sample Joice_ThreeSqC_D_2_FD_57689 | JGI IMG/M metagenome (GOLD analysis project Ga0055462, IMG submission 57689) | Wetland microbial communities from San Francisco Bay, California, USA, that impact long-term carbon sequestration - Joice_ThreeSqC_D1 | ecosystem: Environmental > Aquatic > Marine >...
AGCCGCTTGACCGCCTCACCCACCCAGTAGGGATCGACTCCGTACAGCTGCTGGCTTCGCGGAAATTCGCCATTGACGAAAGTGGCTAGCCGCCATGTCTTCGGGTTGCCTTCGACCAGAGGACGAACAGTAACCATCTCCGAGATGCACAGACCGGCGCCGAATCGTCGACACAACATGCGAAAGGGTGCATTGGTCACGCCCGCCATCGGGGCGAGCACGGTGGGGGGCCAGAGTCGGTGTCGACCCAGTCGCAGGGCCGAGAACTCACCCGGCTTGGCTGCCGGAACTTTGCTGGCCTCGGGCGTTTCCGACACGGTAATCATGGACGCCGCTCTGCCTCGGTGGCGCTCTGTCGACTGGCGCGCGCCGCGCGATTGCGCGCTTCCGAGTCCCGTCCCGACCACGGGATCCATTCGCCCCGGTGGGCCTCGTCCACGACAGAGTTGCAGGGGACGGGATGTAACTGTCCGATGTACTGGTCTGTCTCTCGCCCCAGGTTGTCGCGAAATGAAACTTTCCCATTGGCGTCGATGACGTAGGTGATCAAGTTCTCGCGAGCTGGCCACGCATATGCAAGAAAGGCGCGCTCTGCCGCCTCCTCGTCCACGGAGGCGGTGTCTTTGGCTGACCACTTTCCGTCAGTGGTGGGCAAGCAGACGACGTAGTAGTAGTCGCCCACCTTCGATGCCGGACCGATGGGCGTGTCGACCAAGGTCTTGAACCGTCGCTCCAGCGGAGGTTTCGTGCTCTGCCCCGACCGCAACGGCACTGCACCGGAAAGCTCCGCGATGCGCCACGCAGAGCCTATCCCGTCGTGATCTGGATCGATCGCCTTGGCGCTTCGCTCGGCCAGCTCCCAACGCAATATGTCGCGTAAGCGGGAGATAGCGTGACCGGTGACGACCTGTTCGCCACCCTGAACGATTCCAACTATCGCATAGTGAATCACGAATCGTGTCAGTCCGACCGTTACCAGCGTCAAGGAAGCCGCGAGCCAAAGACGAGTGATCCGCTTCTGACGTGTCCGCTCCTCGGCGGACGGAAGGATCAGGGCGCCAACCAGTGCGAAGAACAGTGCCGGCAGGGACAACCACGGCCAGATCACGGATGCGGCCGCCAAGGCGAATATCATCGGAGCCCGTGGGAACCTCACGTGCCCCCTCCATCCTGCCAGCGTCGAATGCATGTCGAAGCCTCGGTCTTTGCTCAGCGCCTCGGCTTCGGCAAGGGTCGATGGTGCAGGTCCTCGGTCGCAATTTCACCCGCCGTCATCGAATAGCATCCGGCGCGGCCCTGCAGCGGGTCGGGCCCTTCTTCGAGGTCGGCAACACCCTGCAGGAAGGACCCAGGCGCAGCCGGCGCCCGCGGCTCGGACTGGGCATGAGGGAGACTGGCGAGCAGCGGAGGCTCGTGCGAGGTCGGCAGCGGTTCGTGGAAGCTGGGTGCCGCGAACTTGGCGCTTATTCTGGGGCCGGTCACCCCGCTTCGATTCTCCATGGCGTGGACTGGGGGCAGCACGGGGAGCTCCGGAACCAGATCACGCTCGTCGGTCGAATCACCGGTGACGGCTTCGAGGCGCGCCTTGAGAGCGTCGCGCTGCTCGGTGAGCCGTCGGATCATTCTCTGGAATCGCTCACGGTCGACCAGCAACTCTTCTACCCGTTCTCGTGCCAGGGTCAATTGCGCCCGGGGATCGTCGCGTTCGGCTGGCGAAATTTCGCTGCCTGCCTCGGAGCGGGCGTTCAAATGGCGCTGAGTAGAACGTCGATTGGGTAACGATTGCGCCAATTCTTGGCTCAGATCGCGTACTCGGGCCAGAGCGGTGTCACGCTCACGAATGAGATCGTCCACCTGGTTCTCCCATTCTTCAATGAGATGACGAATGAATCGATCGTCGTCCTCTGTCCCACCTGGCAGCGCGAACTCGGCAGCTCGGTCTCGGTGCGCCCTTTCGGCATGCTGACGCGCTGCCAGCGCCGAGCGATGTGCCGTCTTTTGCACTTCGGCAATCCGATGTTGCAGAGCGGCCAATTCCCGATGAAGCAAATTGACGACTACCTGCGTCGGAACCGTGTCTTTGGCGACCAGGTCGATGGCGCGCGAGATGCCGGTCCAATCGACCTCGATCAGCGGTGCTGTTTCGCTCTGGGTTGAGGCTGGTCCCGATGCCATCGTTTCGGCTCGGGAAACCAACCCGCCATCGTCGCCCGGCCCGTGCTCGATCGGCGCGTCCGATGACGCATCGCGTGTTCGCGCGCTGCTCGATCGGCCGGAATTGCGAAGCGCTGTCATCTGCTGACGCTGCAAGGATAGCCCCGCAGGTTGGCGTGGCGGACAATCTTCATGCCGGGCGACCGGAAACGGCGCAGGTTGTGCCTGGCCATCGGGCCGGCCAGGAGAAGAAAGAAAGCCGGGTTCGTGTACCGACGCCGAGTAGTAGGATGAGATGATCGGTGGTGAGTTCGGCGGCAACCGCTCGAGCCCCCATTGCGCTTCATCGAAATGCCACTCCCATTCAAACCCTCCTGCCAAAGCAGCAGGTGCCGTAGGTCGCCACCTGGCTCGGTTCAGCCATGGTTGCGTGCATTCGGTGTCGCTCTCGCGCAAGGTCGCTGACGATGCCTCGAATACTTCTGGTCGAGGACTCCAAGAGCACTAGAAATTTCGTGCGCGGCGCGTTGGAGGCCATGCCTTCCACCGTGGGAATGGTGGAAGTGGTCGAAGCTACGAGCGGGTTCGACGCGCTACGGCTGCTTCCGAGAGGGCCGTATGACCTGGTTATTTCCGACGTCAACATGCCGGACATCAATGGTCTCGAACTGGTCAATTTCATCCGCGGCAGCGAGGCGCACGCATCTACTCCGATCGTGCTCATCTCGACATTGACGTCCGATCGAGACCGCCAACGCGGTATGGATCTCGGGGCCAATGCCTACCTCAGTAAGCCGTTTACGCCCGAGCTCATTGCCAGTGAGGTGATGCGTCACCTGCCGCCAACGCCGACCTCGCCGCATGACTGACCTCAATGACAAGGCGCGAGAGGATTTCTTCTCGGAAGCCCAGGAGATTATCGAGGAATTAGCTCGAAATCTACTTTCGCTCGACGAAACGTTGCGGCAAGGCAAGAGCGATCCGTCTCTGATCAACGACGCTTTTCGCGCGGTGCATACGCTCAAGGGGCTGTCGAGTTTGTTCGGCGCAGCCACCATGACTACCTTGGCGCATCGTCTCGAGGACATTCTCGACGATCTGCGGCTGGGGCGCATGGCCCTCGACGCCAATGTCCTCGACGTCCTATTCCGCAGCGTGGAAGTATTCAATCGAGTATTGGCGGTAGAAAAGGGCTCCATCGACGAGTCCCTGGGCTTTGTCGATGAGCTGCTCGCGTTGATTCAGCAGGTTGGTTCGACGTCCATCCCGCCGGTGTCACCCGGTACCGACTACGATCTGGACCCGGGCATGCTCGCCGTCTTGACCGAATACGAGGAACATCGCCTTCACGCAAATCTCAAGGAAGGCTTGCGTCTATTTCGGCTCCGCATTCGTTTCGACCTGGCCACCATTGACAAGTCGCTCGAACTCATCAAAGAGCGAGCCAAGACACTGGGTGAGATCATTACCTATCTGCCGACGGGTGAAGCCAGCGGTCCCGATACGATCGATCTCGATCTTCTCATGGCGTGCTCCTGCGACCAGGACAAGATCGAATCTGTCCTCGGCAACGACAACACGGTAGTCCAAGAGGTTCCACGGCGTGCTGCCGGCCACGAGGCTGCGAAGCCGCCGATCGATCTGCCGAAATCCAGGGATAATCTGGTGCCCGCGGCGCTCGGCACCGTGCCTCCGCGCCCCCCCGCAGGGGCTCCGTTGGCTGGTTCCGGCGGAACCTTACGCTCAGTGAGCCAGTCTGTCCGCGTCGACATCCGCAAGCTCGACAACCTGATGAATATCGTCGGCGAGCTGGCCATCGTGCGCGGCGCCATCGGTAGGCTTTCGGACCGCCTGCGTGGCACCGGCGAACGAAGAGCGTCCAATGAGTTGAACCGCCTGAACCGCAGCTTCGAACGGCGCCTTTCCGAATTGCAGGAGAGTATCCTCGAAGTTCGGATGGTCCCCCTCGGTCAGGTTTTCGATCGGCTGGCGCGGGTCGTACGACAGATCGGTCGTGAGGTATCCAAGGATATTCGACTCGTCATTACCGGTTCCGAGACGGAAATCGACAAGCTCATCGTAGAGGAGCTGAGTGATCCTCTCATGCATATGATTCGAAACGCCATCGACCATGGGATCGAGTCCGCCGAGGAACGTTCTGCCGTCGGTAAGCCAGCCTCCGGTACCATCGCGCTTAATGCGTTCCAGAAGGGCAATCACGTAGTCTTGGAGGTGGAAGACGATGGCCGTGGCATCGATGAAGCGGCCATCGTGCGCAAGGCCGTACAGCTAGGCAAGCTGGGTGAGCCCCAGCTCGGAGAACTTTCCCGGACTGAGATTCTCTCGCTCATTTTTCTGCCCGGGCTAAGTACTTGCGAGGAAGCCGGAGAGCTCAGCGGGCGAGGCGTGGGCATGGATATCGTCAAGACGAATATCGCCAAGCTCGGCGGGGTGATCGACGTGCTGAGCGAACCGGGCATCGGGACCAAGATGACCGTCACTCTGCCAATTACGCTGGCTATCGTCAGCGCGCTGTTGGTGTGTGTAGGTGACGAAACCATGGCGATTCCACTGGCCAGCGTGTCAGAGGCCATCGCCTTCGACGGCGGAATGGTCAGAAATATCGACGGCCGCGAAGTCATGACACTGCGTGGACAAACCCTTCCCGTCTGCCGCCTGGACGACTTCTTCGATATTCCCAGGGAGGTCGCGGCTCCTCGCCGGCAGTTTGCCGTCGTCGCGGCTCTCGGGAGCCGGAAGATCGGGTTGGTCGTAGATCGGATGATTGGGCAGCAGGACATCGTTATCAAGGCACTTGGCCCCTCTCTCTCGAGTGCTCGCAGTTTTGCGGGAGCCACCGAACTCGGGGACCAGCGCGTGGGTCTGGTCCTCGACGCCCCCGCGATCCTCGAAGAAGTCCTGGCGGGAGCCGACCCTCTCAACCCAATGTTGCGAGTCAGCCATGGGTGAATTGGTCCATGTCGGTGCTCACCGTGCCTCCCTGCGTGAGGGATCCGAGCGGGGTCTGGTTCGCGAATATCTCGTGATCGTGCTCGGGGACGACTTGTATGGCGTCGAGCTGACCGAAATTCGCGAGATTCTCGGCCCACCGCCGTTGACCCGCGTTCCTCGTGCCCCCCGAAACGTGCTGGGCGTCTGCAGCGTGCGAGGCCAGCTGGTCACCGTAGTCGACTTGCGCGCACGATTGCGCGTCGCGCCGCCGTCGCAGGCTAGGCGTCCGCGCATCTTGCTGACCGATCGAGACAAGGAAACGTTGGGGTTCTTGGTCGACGAGGTCCAGCATGTAGTGCGCCTGGCGGAGCCCGAAGTCGAGCCGGCCGAGACCGCGCTCGGTGGCGAGGTCTCCGAGGGGATTTCAGGAATTGGGCGGCCTCAAGGACAAATGATCATTCTGCTTGCACTTTCCAACATCTCCGTCGGTTAGCTGACATGACCACGCACGAGTCCAAGAGCCGTCCCGATCCGCAGAGAAGCTTGGTTGGCTTCACCGTTGGTTCGGCCTGCTATGCGGTCCCGATCGCCAACGTGCGCGAGATCATGAATCCAATTGCGATTCAACCCCTTCCACATTCACCTTCGGTGATCGTAGGCGTTGCCGATCACCGGGGCCAGGTGATCCCTATCGTCGATCTGCGGGTGCGCTTCGGCTTGGAGCCAACGATGGACATGCGGCGCTCGAAATGGATTCTGGTATCCATCGAAGATCGGACGATTGGATTGGTCGTCGACAAGGTTACCGAAGTGTTTGGTACCGCCGGCCGGGGCCTCCGACCGGTGCCCTTGTTGGGTGGTGGGGAAGAAGCCAGGGGAATCGTCGGAATCACGACCCACGAAGAGAAGATGGTCTTCGTACTGGACCTTGGCACCTTCGCCAATCTCGAAGCGTCCGCCGAAGTGGACGATGCGCACCAGCTCAAAGGCAGGATGCTCGAGTGAGGGGTCGGCCTCGTGTTAGAACGCTGCCGGCACGGTGGCCGTCGGTCCACATGGCAACCGGGCAGGTGAACTGATGACAGAACAGAGCTCATTGGGGCCGATCCAGTCGAAAGATTCCGAGGCGCGTCGCCGTGCCGTGGCCGCGCTGGTGGATGCTTCTGGTCCAGGGAAAATCGAGCTGTTGTTTGAGGCTCTTGGTGACGACGATTGGCGAGTTCGCAAGGAAGCGGTGGCGGTTGCGGTTCAATGCGCTCCCAATCCGGACGTCTTGGAAGCCTTGATCAGTGCTATCGGCAGCGATGACAATGTTGGCCGCCACAACGCCGCCGTCGAGGCGCTTTCGGAATTTGGCGAGGCGGCGGTCGAACGGCTGTCGACGACTCTGTCGCGCGTTGGCCCGGATGCGCGTAAGCTGGCCGTGGAAGCTCTCGGTCGATCTGGGCGGACCTCGGCCATCGGAGCGCTGTCTGCTTTGCTGGCCGATCCGGATGCCAACGTGCGCATAGCCGTTATCGAGGCGCTGGGAACGGTTGGTGCTACCACCGCCGACAGGGTAGCCCCACAGCTGAGCCAGGCCTTCAGAAATGGGGAAGGTCTCGAACGCATGGCCGCTCTGGATGCCATCAACGACCTTGCGATCGTGCTCGACTGGGACCTCCTTGCGCCACATTTCGAGGACCCTTCGTTGCGCCGGGCTGCTCTGGCGGCTGCCGGTCGCATCCCCGATCTACGGATCGGACGAGTACTGGTGGGCGCGGTCGTGTCCGACGATCAACTGGTATCGGACGTCGCCACGTTGGCGCTCGCCGAGTACCTCACGCTGTCTCAAGACACCCTCGACGCCACCCGGCGAGAACTGCAGCGAGCCACGCCCGCGGAAAGACGGCGGATTCTGGACGGCCTCGGCGACCTCGGTGGCGCATCAGCGGAAGTGGGACGGGCGAGACTGCTAGTAGTCGCTGCCATCGGCGGAAAGGAGGCGTTGGACGCGATTCTCGATGTTGCCGATCGCGATGATCTGGCTGGCGGCGCGGAGCAGGCAATCACGCTGTTGGGCGACGACATTGGTGAGCTCTTGGTGGCTCGGTTAACCAGCAAGGCACGACCGGGACGAATTCTTGCACTGCAAACCTTGAGGGATCTCGGTCACCAGGCGAGCGAAGCATACGCGCTCTGGATCGCTCGCGACATGCTGGCAGAATCCGATGAATCCGCGTTGCTGATGGCGTTGGAGGTGCTAGAGGAGATCGGCGACGAAGAAGCTTTGCTGCTCCTGGCCAAGCGTTTCGCGGAGTTTCCAGAGGTCGTCCAATTCGCGGCCGCCAATGCGCTTCAGGCAATGACGCGGCGCCATGGCGATTGCGCGTTGAAGATCGTGCGTGCCGCACGCGAGGACCCCAATAGGGTCTTGGTCGCCATATTCATTCTCGGCGAATTGGCGACTTCTGCCCAGGCCAGTGGTGGCGAGTACGTCGATTATTTGGTGGCGGCACTGCACCACGATGTCCCGACTGTTCGCTGCGCGGCGCTGTCCGCCCTCGGACGTATGGGAGAGTCGGCTTCTGTCGACGTCATCGCCTTTGCGCTCGCCGATGAGGACGAGGCCGTTCGCTTGGCGGCGATTGCGGCCCTGGGTGAGCTGCGATCCGACAGCGGGAAGGCACCCGGAGCCGATCGGATCATTGAATTGATCGATTCGGGCAAAGACAAGGAGGGAGTGGTCGCCGCCATCCACGCGCTCGGGCAAACTGGGGATCCTCGCACGCTCTCGGTCGTGGGCAGATTGCTTCGGTGCGACGATGCGGAATTGGCTGTAGCCGCCATCGAAGTGATCGGAGACTCGACTGACTCACGGCGTATCGAAGTGCTCATCGACAGTCTGAGTCATCCCGACCCGGAAGTCCTGAAGGTAGCCCTCAACGTGTTGGCTGAAATCGGTGGTCCGAGAGCCCAATCCCATCTTGCGGCCAGTCTCGATCACGTCTCTTGGGACGTGCGTCGGCTCGCAGCTGACTTGTTGGGCATTCATGGGGGACAGTTTGCCGTTGGTCCCTTGAGGGCGAGATTGGCGGTCGAGACTGAACCGCTGGTTCGCGAAGCCCTCTACCGGACTCTGAGCGATCTGGACGCTTCGTCTAGCTCTCGTCGAGAGTCGCTGCTGCCGCGGACCAGGGGATGAGCACCGTGAAGTACGCGGGCCATTCAACCGGTCACCCCCGGCGCCTGCACGCCGGAGAATTCAGGCAGCTCCGAGACCTGGTCAATCTGCACGCGGGCTTACAATTTGGGGACGACGCGATCACGTTGTTCGAGCGTAGGCTTGCCGGACGTCTGACGGCGCTGCAACTGGACGGGTTCGACGAATACTACAAGTACTTGCGCTTCGGTCGCCGAGGTCCCTCTGAGCTGGAAGAGGTGATCGAGCGCCTGGTAACGACCGAGACCTACTTTTTCCGACAGGAATATCAGCTCCGTGCGTTTCGCGACGAGCTCTTGCCCCGCTTCGCCAAGGAGCTCGCACACCGACGCCGACTCGTGGTCTGGAGCGCAGGTTGCTGTACCGGAGAAGAAACCTACACCCTTGCCATCATCGTGCGCCAAAGCGGACGATTTCTGGGTTGGGACGTACGGATAATCGGGAGTGATATCTCCAAACCCAACGTTGCTGCGGCGCGCCGTGGGGTCTACCGAAGTTCGTCGTTTCGGGTGACGTCCCCGGAGTTCCGGCGGGCGCATTTCACGGAACGAGGCGATGGGCTACACATAGACGAAGACATCCGTCGCATGTGCCATTTCGGTCAGATGAACCTGCTCGATCCGGACCGGACCGCCATCGTTGGTCAGGTCGATGCCATCTTCTGTCGTAACGTGCTCATCTATTTCGACGTGCGCTCGCGCCGCAAAGTCATTCAAAATCTCTGTGATCGTCTCAACCCCGGCGGGTACTTGTTGCTCGGACATTCGGAGTCGCTCTTGAACGTCACCACCGCATTCGAGCTGGTTCATTTGAACGAGGATCTCGTGTATCGGCGTCCCGTCGGGCCCAATGCTGCGGGAAGGCATCCATGACCGTTGGGGAGCGACTGCGGGTCTTGGTGGTCGACGATTCCGCCTTCAATCGGCGCAGCATCGCTGACATCCTGTCCGCCGATCCTACGATTGAAGTGGTGGGCAAGGCTCCGGACGGTGACGAAGCTCTGCGGCTGGTGGCGGCGCTCAAGCCGGACGTAATCACGCTCGACCTCGAAATGCCACGCATGGACGGCTTTACGTTCCTGAGGATACTGATGAGCGTGAACCCAACGCCGGTAATCATCGTCTCTTCGTACAATCAGAAGGAGAATGTCTTCAAGGCTCTCGAATTGGGGGCACTCGATTTCGTCGCCAAGCCAGACGGTCTGGCCGACTCCGAAATCTACCGGGTCCGCGACGAGCTGCTCCAGAAGATCCGCGTGGCTCGCTCGATGCGTTCTGAATCCGTGATCGCCGGACGGTTCATGGACCGGGCCGGCATGCGTGTTCCTGCCGGTACCGCGGACGCTTTCGTCGATCCCCGATTCGTAGTCGCTTTCGCTTCGTCCACCGGGGGACCCACCGCCTTGATGAAGGCATTCGCGAAGATACCCGAGCATGCGAGCATTTCGATTCTCGTCGCTCAACACATGCCAGACAAATTTACTCGTACCTTTGCTGAGCGATTGGATCGACGCACGCCGATGCACGTCAAGGAGGCGCAGACGGGTGATCTCGCTAGTGCAGGGTGCGCTTTCGTATGTCCGGGTCGAAAATGCATGGAACTCGAACACACGGTATCCGGCGAGCTGCGCCTTCTCATCCTGCCCCCAGACGCCGGAGATCGTTACGCGCCGAGTGCGGATCGATTGTTGACCAGCGTCGCCCGAGCGGTTGGGTCCAAGTCAATCGGCGTCATTTTGACCGGGATGGGCGACGACGGAGTTCGCGGTGCGATGGCCATTGCCAGGGCGGGAGGGACGGTCATTGCGGAAAGCGACAAGACGGCCGTGGTCTATGGGATGCCAGGAGCTGCGGTTCGCTCGGGGGTGGTATCTCGGTCGCTAGGCATCGATGAAATCGCCGACTGGCTAGGAACGGTGAGCCGCTGACCCCCTATCAGACGGCCGGCCAGTTGATTGCGGTAAAATCGGGTTAGGAACTTTGACCCAACGTTCGCATGTCGTTACCAATCGGGTCATGCCGCCGTTGGGAGCTCGGTTCGCGTGGGTCGTCCTTCCCGTGATACTGGGATTGCCAGTCTCGGCTCTTGCGGAGACCTCTGGCCCTGCAAAAGGGGACAATGCCCCGACCAGCCAGCCCAGAATTGGGCCTCCTTCGGGACAGCCCCGACGCAGTGTGACCACAGCCGAGCCTGATGCCGCGGCCAAATCCGCGAACGGGGGAGGGAAATCGTCAACAACGGCGCAGGCACGATCGGACGAGCCTTCTGCCCGTCAGCGCGCCGGTGCACACAAAAAAGGTCGCCCACCCGCTCATCCTCAACCAAAGCTTCCGGCGGACAAAGAGCGTCCCGATAGCAACGATGCGGTCCGACATGCCATTGCCGCAGGGCCCATAGACGAGGATACGGGCCGGGGACCCAATGACCCGGAGCTCTTGGCCCTGGAGCGTGCAGAAAAGGCGCTTTTCCCCGTTGCGCTCTCGGGTGTGCGCCCAGGCTACAGCTGGGATTCGGTATTTCCTCCCTCCGATCTCGAGCCCCCCGTGGGACCCGCTTCCTCGCCGACCTCGGAGACGGAGCTCTCGGAACTCGGAGACAAGACCTGGCTGCGAAATCTCAAGCTACCGACTCTCTCGGTTCGTTTCGACTCCAAGGTACTGACCTACCTCGAATTTTACCGTTCCACGCGCCAGGGAAGAACCATCATCCGCGCTTGGGCAAAAAAGAGCGGACGCTACTGCAAAGCCATCGAGGCAAGGCTAGCCGCAGCTGGGCTACCCGCAGACCTCGTTTGGCAAAGCATGATCGAAAGCGGGCAAGATCCGACCGCGTACTCACCCGCGGGGGCTGCGGGGCTTTGGCAGTTCATGCCCGAAACTGCACGAACCTACGGTTTGGTCGTCGACCGTTGGGTGGACGAGAGACTGGATCCCGTCGAATCGACCCGTGCCGCGATTCGGCTGCTGTCCGATCTTCATCGACGGTTCGGAAATTGGGAATTGGCCCTGGCTGCGTACAACATGGGTAGCGCGGGGCTCGCGCGTTCGATCAGGAAGTACAACTCCAACGATTATTTTGCACTCTCGCGCTACGAAGGGGCGCTGCCTTGGGAGACGAGCCTCTACGTTCCCAAGATATTCGCCCTGGCCGTAGTGATGAACAACGAAGATGCGTTTGGGATCGCCGACGTCGACAAGGACGACCCAATACGATTCGACACCGTGCTGGTGTCGCCCGGTCAACCGCTGGCTCCGGTGGCCCGGGCTGCCGGGATCAGTGATTCGGAGCTGGCTCGGCTCAATCCTCAGCTGAGAGCCGGGCGTGCACCCCCAGCGCCGTCAGGGAGGCACGATAGCTGCCGCCTGTACGTACCGTCGGGAACCGCCGACTCGGTCATGCGCCGACTCGGCAAGCGTGCCGGGCTCGAAGCCGACCTCGAGCCCTACATCGTGAAGCGCGGAGAAACGATTGAAACAATCGCCCGTCGACGAGGTACCTTGGTGGAGAATCTGACCCGGATCAACCGGCTCGTGAAGACTGAGGAGCTCGACTCGGGAACGGTCCTTTTGGTGCCCAAGGCAAGCGTGCAGCGCGCCGCGCAAGCCCAGGCAGAGAGTGACCAGATTGTGGTGGTGCCACCGGGGGCACTGCCGTCCGACGGCGACCGACGGGTATTTTATCGGGTGGTCGCCGGCGATACGCTGAGCAAGATCGCTCGGGCTTTCGGCGTGACCCGAAGCGAGCTGCTCGCTTGGAACCCCATCGACAGCTCGGCTCGCCTGCAGGCACAAATGGTGCTCCAGATATTGCTCCGATCCAACACCAGTCCCGGAGAGGTCGCCTACTTGGACGAAAAGCGGGCGAAGCTGCTGGTCGCCGGCACCCCCGAATTCGCAGAATATTTCGAAGGTCTTCGAGGTAATGAACGGGTCGTGATCGAGGCGCGCTCGGGCGATACCTTGTCATCGATCGGTGCACGCTACGGGGTGAGCGCGGGAATGATGGAGCGAATCAACCAGCGCTCGCGCAACGATGCGCTCGCCGAAGGCGAACGAGTCGTCGTGTACGTGCGAAAAGGACGCGTGCCGCGGCGGGACCGGGTCTCGCTTTTGCCCAAAGGTGCGGCGGGCGCCGCTGACGCGCCCGCTCCGGTACCAGACGCGCTGCCCGCCCTGAGCAGCGCGTCACCCGGCGACGGTGACGGTACCAGGATTCGCTAGAGCTTCGTAGCCCTTGGGCGACCGAACATTACTTCATCTCATCGACCGAGTACTCCATGAAACCCTTCGATTGCATCGTTCTCGCAGCTGGAAAAGGGACGCGCATGCGGAGCCGCACCAACAAGGTGCTGCATCCCTTTGCTGGTCGCCCCCTGGTCTATTATCCGATTCAGGCGGCATTGGCCGCCGGAGCGGCTCGCGCCATCGTGGTCTGTGCGCCTGACCAGGACCAACCCATTTCTGCGGTTCTGACACCGCTGTTCGGCGCGGATCGAATCCGATGTGTCGTCCAGCAGCAGCCCCGGGGTACCGGCGACGCCGCACGGGTTGGATTGGAGGCGTGTTCGAGCGAACGAGTGGGGATCGTTTGCGGCGACACCCCATTGCTCGAAGCCGACGACCTTCGAGCTTTATGGAGCGGTATGGCTGACAATGCCGTGCTGAGCCTCCTGAGCTGCCACCTCGATGATCCGAGCGGGTACGGTCGGGTCCTGCGTGACGCCGAGGGCCGCGTACGACTCATTCGCGAACATCGGGACGCCAGTCCCGACGAGCGTGAAGTTCGAGAGGTCAATGCCGGAGTGTACGGGGGCGTCACGGCCCATATCCAGGCGGCCCTTTCGCGACTGTCCTCCGACAACGATCAGGGCGAACTCTACCTGACCGACATCGTGGAGCGATTGGCAAAGGACGGTGAGGTTTTCGCGCAAAAAGGGCGTCCGGAAGCACTGTTGGGTGTCAACGACCGCGAACAGTTGCACCGGGGTGAGAGTGCCATGCTGGCTCGCATCCGCACTCGACTCCGTCTCGGAGGCGTCACTATTCGCGATCACGTGACGATCGAAGATACCGTAGCCATCGGTGTCGACACGGTGGTCGAGTCCGGCGCGGTATTGCGGGGTAACACCGTGATCGGAGAAGGGGTGTGCATCGGAATTGGCTGCGTGCTCGACAATGCCACGATTGAGTCGGAAGCGGTTCTCAAGCCCTATTCCGTAGTCACCGACAGTTCAGTGGGGACGGCCGCTCAGATCGGCCCCTTCGCACACCTCAGACCAGGAAGCGTCATCGAAGCCGAAGCCCATATCGGCAATTTCGTGGAGACCAAGAAGACCAGGGTGCGCCGAGGGGCCAAGGCCAATCACCTCGCGTATCTCGGCGACGGAGACGTGGGTGAGAAGGCGAACGTCGGTGCGGGAACCATCTTCTGTAACTACGACGGGTTCCGCAAGCACCGCACGGTCATCGGAGCTGGCGCGTTTATTGGAAGCGATTCGCAGATCGTGGCCCCGGTTGTCATTGGACCCGATTCCTACGTGGCAACGGGCACGACCGTCACCAAGGACGTTCCCGCCCAGGCCCTGGCCATTGGCCGCGTCAATCAGCAGAACAAGGAAGGGTACGCACCCCGACTGCGACAGAGGCTTTCGCGGGGTACCGACAAGGGCTCTTGATCGAGCTTCAACGAAGAGAGTCTGCGCCGTAAGTCTAGCGCGCCACCGACCCGCCTACGACGTGCAGGTTGGGGCGAGAGGGCTCGTCCAGGGGGGTCCGCATCCCTTCGGTCACGCTCGACGGAATCTCATGGGACATGCGACGACGCTTGACATCCAGGTATCCGGCCGAGAACGGATTGGCGGGAATGAGCGCCGGAACGCGTCGCTCGACCGTGACACCCAGCCGCTGCAGCTGCGCAACCTTGTCCGGGTTATTGGTCATCAGTTCAATCGACCCCACTCCCAGATCATGCAGCATGGCGCTGGCGACATCGTAATGCCGCGCGTCGACGGGAAGATGGAGTAGTTCGTTGGCTTCGACGGTGTCGGCACCCATGGCCTGCAGGGCGTAGGCGCGAATCTTGTTCGCCAAGCCAATCCCACGGCCCTCCTGGCGCAGGTAAAGAACCACGCCATAGCCTCGGCGGGCAATCTCCATTTGTGCCCGTTCGAGCTGTCCACGGCAGTCGCACTTCAGAGAGCCAAAGACCTCGCTGGTCAAGCACTCGGAGTGAACGCGAACCAAGACGTGCTCCCGGTCGCGCACTTCACCCATGACCAGGGCAACGTGTTCGTTACTCAGGCCCATGTCCGATGAAATTGCCGGGTCGTCCCAACGATAGACATGCATCTCGAACAATCCCACTCTGGTGGGAATGGGGGCATTGGTCAGATGCGTCAGCTTCGCTCGCTGGGGGGCACGAGTGTCCGATGATACGGGCATGATCTACTTTTCCAGATTATACCAGGGATGGGCCTTGCTATCTTGCTTGCGGTACCTGGGCCAACCCGATTGGATATGGGGCGTCCGCCGAG
>Ga0055462_10000059_pt1 | contig 14607 bp, 11 predicted proteins | sample Joice_ThreeSqC_D_2_FD_57689 | JGI IMG/M metagenome (GOLD analysis project Ga0055462, IMG submission 57689) | Wetland microbial communities from San Francisco Bay, California, USA, that impact long-term carbon sequestration - Joice_ThreeSqC_D1 | ecosystem: Environmental > Aquatic > Marine >...
AGCCTGTTGTTAATGCTAATAATATCCCCGCTTTTGCCTGAGACCTCTATCGCAAAAGCTTCATCACCTATTTTATTTGCACCTACTGAATAACTTGCCCCTTTTATTGTATGCGTTATCTCTATAATTTTTTTAACATCATCATCTGCTGCAATTGATGTTAAACTGTTAAATTTATTTTCAATATCAGTTATATATGTAGTAAGAATATCTTTCTCGAAAACCTTATCGCCTAAGCTTACCTTTTTCAAACGTTCGGAATCGAAGATAATATTATCTTCTTCAGGTTTATTATCGGGAAGACTATTATTATCATCATGAATTTTCAGTAAAGTATCAATTTTAGAAATTAAATCCCGTGCATTAATAGGTTTGGAAAGATAATCATTCATACCTTCCTTAATACATTTTTCCCTGTCCCCCATTAATGCATGAGCAGTAAGAGCAATAATAGGAATATCTTTACAAGAACTGTCAATCTTTCTTATCATTTTTGTAGCCGTAATTCCATCTACTTCAGGCATTTGTATATCCATAAGAATCAGATCATAACCGCATTCTTTTATTGCATTTACAGCTTCATTACCGTTACTAACTGCATTTGCATTGTACCCTGCCATACTTAATAATTTTAAAGTAACCTTCTGGTTGATAAGGTTATCTTCTGCTAAAAGAATTTTAAATCCGCTTCTGTTCTCTACAATTTTATTCCCTGCTTCTTCCGCTTTTTCTTTTACAGGCACACCGCTTTCTACTGCCGGTATATCATTAATATCGTTATCCCGATTAAATTGTTCTTTACATTTAATACTAAAATAAAACCTGCTTCCTTTGCCTGGTAAACTGTCTACTCCAATTTCACCACCCATTAGTGTTACATACTCTTTACAAATAACCAGCCCTAATCCTGTACCACCGGGGGGCGAGCCTGAGCTGCCGACCTGCGAAAATGGTTTGAATAATTTTTCCATTTGTTCTACTGATATACCAATTCCGCTATCTGATACAGAAATAGAAAGGTTGAGATTTTCTTCATCAATGCGATTTGTACCTGCTGTAATTTTAATTTCGCCGTTAGAAGAAAACTTGGTTGCGTTGCCTAACAGGTTTATAAGTATCTGTCTTATTTTTGTAGGATCTCCAACCAGATTTATTACAATGCCTTCATCATAATTTTTAGTAATGGTAATTTTTTTCTCAACTGCTTTCGGTGAAACAACAGAAATTGATTGTTCAATTACTTTATTCAGATCGAAATTAATACTGTCGGCATGCATTTTACCTGCTTCAATTTTTGACAGATCAAGAATTGAGTTTATAATCTCTAGTAAAGATTCGGCTGACTGACGTGCATTGTATGAAAACTGTTTGAGTTCTTTTTCATTTTTATAAGCGCCTGTCTCTATTAATGTAAGGAACCCGAGTATACCGTTCATAGGTGTTCGTATTTCATGACTCATATTTGCAAGGAATTTACTTTTTGTGCCTGAATGTTCTATAGCTTCTTTTGCAAATCTTTCAGACTTTTCTTTTTCTAACTTCAGTTCGGATTCAATTAATTTTTGGTCTGTAATATCGCGCCCAATCCCAACCAATCCTGTGATATTACCATGTTCATCCCGCAATGGCAGCTTGGAAGTAAGCAGCCATTTTTTATTACCCTGTTTATCAATAAAAAATTCTTCCCTGTTAAGAACAGGTTTTCCTGTTTTAATAACCTGCTGATCATCTGCATAAAATTTTTCCGCCATCTCATTCGGGAAAAAATCAAAGTCCGTTTTGCCTATAACCTCGTTTTCTGATTTTAAATTCATATAACTCAGGTCGGCTAAATTAGCCAGTCTTTTCCGGCATTCAGTATCTTTAAAATAAATCGAGTCCGGAACGTTATCAATCAATGTTTTAAGCAATATTCTTTCGTGCTGCAGCTTATCTTCCATCTGTTTACGCTTTGTTATATCACTAAGACTTCCATCAAAAATTTTTTCACCGGAACTGTCTGTAAGAACTTTACAGTTCAATTTCACATACGTATCATACCCGTCTTTTCGTTTAAGCCTGGTAATATAATTTTCTACAAGTTCACTCCGGTTCAATTCTTCTTTAAGAATTTCCAGGTCTTTCCGGTCTGTAAAGATATCTTTCATATCCATATCAGCCAGTTCGTTTTCATTTGCGTAACCAAGTATATTCGCAAAAGATTTATTTATAATAAGCCACTTTCCATCCTGTGTTGATTGAAATATTCCTTCAGTTGAGTTATCAATAATAGTTTTATATTTTCTTTCCGAGTACTCGATCTCTGAATTTCTATGTGCAATCATAAGCCTCATCCTGAAATTAACCGCACATGCAACTATTGAGACCATGCTAAGGAATAAAATAAACAGCACCGATTCAAGCATGTTAGGAAGAAAGTAAATTCCGTTGCCGTTAAAAAGAATTGCAGCTGCAAAAGCAATGTTGTAATAAATTGCTACGATAATCTGGTTCTTAACTTCCCAGCTTAAAAATAATGCGGAGGTAAAAATCATAAGCCCGACAATACTTGAATTAACAAGTAGAGTGTTCGGCAGCATAAATATCATTATACCGGATGATATAATTATTGTAAGCAGCAGTAAATGTACAAGTGCAACAGCGTATTTCTTTGAAATCTTAGTTGATAAGCTATAGAGAACCAGGAATGCTATTAGTGTAGAAGTTAATCGTGTAAAATAAATTTGTACCGAATGAGCTGAAAATGACCTTACTTCAAATATCATTGCAATAAGACCCAGAACTGCAACCAGCATCGCCATAATCCTTAAAGGAATGACGACGAGAGATTCTGCCTGATCTTTTATTTCACGGTACTTCCCGTTAGAAAAAGGGACTTTACTATTTAAAACAAAATCAACTAATGAATCACTTATTACTGATGCCATCCTGTTGCCCGTATGGATTTTCTTCACAAAAAAATTTCTGCCAATATTTAGTGTAATTGTAATTTTTTATTAGATTTTGAGCTATAATATTACTTCACATATAATGCCAATATGAACTTCTTGTATTCAATAGATTTATCAATTTTTTATTTCTTCAACCACACAATTTCAACCGGATTTCTGGATAAATTTTTTTCTACTATTACCAGCGTACAGAACTGGTATATAGCATATATAATACTTGCCGGTATTACTTTCTTTAAAGGAGGTAGAAAAGGAAAGATAGCTATTATAGGTTTGATAGTTTTAATTACTGTTACAGACCAGACAGGTTACAGGCTGCTTAAAGAATTAATTGAAAGAGTAAGACCATGCAATGCTTTAACAGATGTAATTACACCTGTCGGATGCTCGGGCGGTTATTCGTTTCCTTCAAATCATGCTATTAATAATTTTGCTGCTGCTGTTTTTTTAACAAGCCTGTTCCCTGCCTATAAACGTGTCTTCTTTATAACCGCAACACTTATAGCAATATCCAGGATTTATCTCGGTATGCATTATCCTTCCGATGTTGCCGGCGGTGCTCTAATTGGTGCCGGATTTGGATACCTGTTTTCATTAGCCGCATTAAAAATTTATTTACGATTCGAAAATAAAAATGATCCGGTATCTGAAAAACCCACTTAAAATTATTTACCTAAAATGAAAATCCAAAAATAAAATTTTATATGTAACCGTCACAAACTAAATCATATCACCACATAACAAATATTAAATTATTATTTTACAAGACAATCATAAGAACTTAAATTAAAAGGAATTTAAATGGCAGATAAAAGAAGAGTTGTTGTTACAGGAATGGGTGCTTTAACACCCATTGGTCTTTCGGTTAAAGAATTCTGGGATAACCTGTTAGAAGGAAAAAGCGGCGGTGCAAATGTAACTACTTTTGATACTTCCAGGCTCGATACAAAATTTGCATGCCAGTTAAAGGGATTCGATCCTTTGAACTACATGGATAAAAAATCTGCAAGAAGACTTGATCCTTTTGCCCAATATGCAATTGTAACTGCCGATATGGCTATTCAGGACAGTGGATTAAATCCTGACCAGATGAGTGTTGAAGATAAAGAAAGAACTGGTGTTGTTTTTGGAAGCGGTATGGGAGGAATGCAGACATTTTATGATCAGTCGGTTGTTCTGTTTAAAGAAGGTCCGAACAGAGTATCCCCTTTTTTTGTACCAATGATTATACCCGATATTGCAGCCGGACAAATTTCTATTAAATACGGATTCAAGGGGCCGAACTATTGCATAGTTTCAGCATGTGCAACAGGAAATAATAATATGATTGACAGCTTCAGGTTGATTGCAGAAGGTTCTGCAGATTTAATGATAACAGGTGGAAGCGAAGCTCCTTTGAATGAGCTTGGCATGGCAGGCTTTAATGCAGCAAGAGCATTATCAACGAGAAACGATTCACCGGAAACAGCAAGCAGACCATTTGATGCAACACGAGACGGATTTGTTATGGGTGAAGGTTCAGGATCGCTTGTGTTCGAGGAATTTGAACACGCAAAAAAACGTAATGCAAAAATATATGCTGAAATTGCAGGTGCAGGCTTTTCTGCCGATGCTTATCATATTACAGCTCCTCATCCCGACGGTGACGGTGCCATATTATCAATGAATATGGCAATGAAAAATGCCGGGATAAAAAATGATGATATTGATTACATAAACATGCACGGAACTTCAACACAGCTTGGCGATATTGGCGAGACGAGAGCAATAAAAAAAGTATTCGGAGAACTTGCTTACAAGATGAACATCTCATCTACTAAAAGTATGACCGGACACATGTTGGGCGCAGCAGGTGCTGCCGAAGCCATTGCAACAATTCTTGCTGTAATGAATGATGAAATTCCCCCGACTATTAATTTCACAGATCCGGATCCTGAATGCGATCTGAATTATACATTTAATAAATCTGTAAAACGAAAAATAATTTATGCTTTGAGCAATGCATTCGGGTTCGGAGGACATAATACCTCTGTAATTTTCAAAAAGTATTCAGAGTAAAAAGAGTATAATATGGCATGGTTCTTTTTATTTATAGCCGGAATTATGGAGATTGTCTGGGCAATAGGAATAAAATATACAGAGAGTTTTACAAGGCTGTGGTGGAGTGTTGGAACAATTTCAGCAATGGTAGTAAGCTTTTTCTTCCTTTCAAAAGCTCTTGAAACAATTCCGGTCGGAACAGGATATGCAGTATGGACAGGCATCGGCGCTGTAGGTACTGCAATACTCGGAATGATACTTTTCAATGAATCCCGCGAAATGCTGCGTTTACTTTTTATCGGGTTTATTATTGTTGGGATAATTGGACTCAAGTTCGTTTCAACAAATTGAATTTTTAAAATATGAAAATTAAAACTATCATTACAGGTTCAACAGGAATGGTTGGAGAAGGTGTTCTGTACGAATGCCTTAATCATCCGGATGTTGAAAAAGTTTTAGTTATCAACAGGAAATCCTGCAATGTAACTCATCCTAAATTAATAGAAATTGTTCATAATAACTTTTATGACCTTTCTGAAATTGAACAACAGTTAACTGGTTATAATGCATGTTTTTTTTGTCTCGGCACAACCTCCGTTGGAAAAAAAGAGGAGGAATATTTTAGGATAACGTTTGAAATAGCTAAAACATTTTCAGATACATTTATAAAGCTCAATCCTGAAATTACTTTTTGCTATATATCCGGAGCAGGGACAGAGAGTTCTGAAAAGGGAAAAGTTATGTGGGCAAGAGTAAAAGGTATTACTGAAAATTATATTCTAAGCATTGGATTTAAGAAAGCATTTATGTTCCGGCCTGCTTTAATACTTCCTGCAAAAGGTCTTCAGAATACTTTAACACTTTACAAAATATTCTACCCTCTTCTTCCGGTTATTAAATTTCTTTTTCCTAAATATGTATGTACATTAAAAGAAATAGGCATGGCAATGATAAATTCAGTAATAACCGGGTATGAAAAGGAAATATTGGAAGTTGAAGATATCGTTAAACTTGGTAGTGTACAGAATTATAAGAATGAAATAACTGAATAATTCTGACTGATAATTTATCAAAGATACATAGAAGCTGGAAAATGAGTAGAATACTGCCTGTAAATGCTAAACCAGAAATGGTTGTTCGCTCTATTCTACATAAAATCAGTAATAGATTATTCAAATAAAGCAGACATATTCAGTTTTCTGGGGTCCTAGATAAAAATCAACTTGATAGCTGCAATAATCCTTGCAATACCCCTTACGGTAATTGTAAAATTTATTTTCGACAGGATAATTCCACTTGAACCGGTGGGATTTTTATTAGGGAATGATGTACCTGAACTAAAAAATTAATTTTTGGAATTTGTGTTTTTACATATTAATTATGATGATAATTATCTTTGCATACATATTGTTTAGCCAAAATCTGTTTGATATCTGCATTTATTAGCGTAACTTAGCCTGCGTGATTTTTAAAAGTATGCCTTCATTCGCTTACCTCACTGACTGCAAATTTTTAATAATCTTTTTTTAACAACAAGCTGTTTTAAAACATAATTCTTTCTGAATAATTGGAATAGTTTTATCACAGTAAATTATATCAGTCTTGCTGAGGCAAAGCCTGATAAACAGAAAGAAATTATGTCATTCGAAAAACTGAATTTAATTAAACCGATTCAAACGGCGCTCGATAACGAAGGTTACACAATACCAACCCCGATCCAGCAGCAGGCAATTCCTGTAATACTTGAAAGAAAAGATATTATAGGGAGCGCACAAACCGGGACAGGTAAAACTGCTGCATTTGCACTTCCCATTTTACAAATTCTTAGTGAAGAAAAAACTTTCAATAAAAATAAAAGAACAATTAGAGCTTTAATAATTACTCCGACAAGAGAACTTGCAGTGCAGATCGGGGAAAGCTTCAGCACTTACGGTAAACACACCGGATTAAAAAATACTGTTGTTTACGGGGGAGTTTCCCAGCACGTTCAAACGAATAAATTAAGACACGGCATTGATATTCTTGTTGCAACACCGGGAAGACTACTCGATCTTATTAATCAGAATTATATTAATCTTAGCAACATTAAACTTTTTGTTCTTGACGAAGCTGACAGAATGCTGGATATGGGTTTTATAAATGATGTAAAAAAAATTATTGAGAAGCTACCGGAAGAAAGACAATCTCTCTTTTTCTCAGCAACAATGCCTTCTGAAATAGTTAAGCTTGCTGATACAATATTAATTAACCCGGTTAAAATTGAAATCACTCCCGAATCAAAAACAGTAGAAGCGATTACTCAGGCTGTTTATTTTGTTTCGAAACCTGATAAAAGAAAACTGTTAATTCATCTTTTAAAAAGCAAAGATATTTCATCGGCGCTGGTATTTACAAAAACTAAAAGAGGAGCCGATAAAGTTTCCAGGTTTTTAAATGATGCCAGGATAAAATCAGATGCAATCCACGGAAACAAGTCGCAGAATGCAAGACAAACAGCATTAAATAATTTCAAATCACAGCGTACAAGAGTTCTTGTTGCAACAGACATTGCGGCAAGAGGTATTGATATCGAAAAATTGTCTCACGTATTTAATTTCGATATTCCCGAATTCTCTGAAGCATATATTCACCGGATTGGCAGAACAGGGCGAGCCGGTCTTGGCGGAACAGCGCTTTCATTTTGTGATGCAGATGAAAAAAATTATTTAAAAGACATAAACAGGCTGATTAAAATTCCGATTCCGGTTATTGAAGATCATCCGTATAAAACTAACAATACAAATAAAGAAAATCCTGGATGCAAAGAAACTGAAAGATTTACAAAAAAATCCCGGGGAAGGAAAGGCTCATTCAGTTTTTCAGGAAACAAAAAAAGAAGATCAGGCAGACGTTCACAAAACAATAAGAAGAAAAAGTTAGCCTGATGAACGGAATGAAACGCCGTGATATAGGACCCGGCTATCATGTTAAAATTGTTTTAAAAGAAGACCAGCCAACCGGTAAACTAACTGAAGGATTTATTAAAGATATTCTTACTAAATCTTCTCAACATCCGCACGGAATTAAAGTAAGGCTTGAAACAGGAGAAGTAGGGCGTGTAAAAGAAATAGTGAAATAAATTCATCTTGCCTGCTAACCAGAAAATAGATTTCTTCATTTCAGAAATCTTCATCTAAAATTCTCGTTAAAAATCCGATTAAAATCATTTTGTATATTTATAATTATTCTGATTAATGATTAAAGAAATAATAGATATATATTTCAAACTACTTTAATTTTAACAGGTAATATGAATCAATTTAATTATACAGGTTTACAGCTTTATTTTTCATTGCTGGTCTTTTCTATTTTTTCTACTGGAAATTTTATTCCTGTTAATGGTCAAACTGTTTCTGATTCTGTTATTACATTAATAGATACAGTTAAATTCAGCGGTGAAGTTTTTCGCGGCGAGGTTTACCAGGCCCGTGTTACCGATAATCTGACTTTTCGGTTATTGCCCTCTTCCCGTTTAAATCCAAACGGCTGGCTAATTTGGATTGGCGACACGACAAAAATTGGAAAAAACTTTTGCTCGGTTGTTACACCGCCTTTTCATGGTATTACCTCACTATATATTGAAGGATGGCATTTCAGAAACAGCGATAATACAGGTCCGAACGAACCGGGTGAAAAAAACATAAACGCCCCGCAGGAAGAAAGAGAATTTAATTTTGTAACTAATGAAGATGAATATGAAATCGGTTACAATGCATCGAACATAACTCTTTTAGCTACTGAACAAGAGCAATTGGATGCTTCGCAGAAATTCTGGGAATTAAATTATCAGAAAGGATTTTTAACTATAACCGAACTTAGACTCAACAATTTAGTTGAAGGTGAACAAGCCTGGATTGAAAGCATGAATTTTAATGTTGTATTTATATTCAAAAATATATCTGAAGTAAAAAACTGATTTGATGAATAAATCATTCTTTATACACTCTCGGTACACGTGTATTAATGTTTGTAAGAATTTCGTAAGGAATAGTTCCTGCCCACTCAGCTAATTCTTCACACTCAATAGAATTCTTTCCATCGCTTCCCAGCAGAATAACTTCATCGCCGTTATACGCTGAATCATTTTCAATATTTACAATAATTTGGTCCATTGCAATTGTACCAATTACAGGATAACGTTTTCCATTAATCAAAACTTCAGCTTTGTGAGACATGTTTCTCATATATCCATCTCCGTAACCTACAGGTACTGTAACTGCTCTAACGTTATGATCGGTTTGCCAGGTTAAACCGTAACCGACCGGGTGTCCCGGCTTAATCACTTTAAAATAAACTACTAATGATTTCCACGTAAGCGCAGGTTTAACTTCAATTGTTTTTTTCACCTGCAGTGAAGTGTAAACACCGAAAAGCATAATTCCCGGTCTTACCATATCAAAATTCGCTTCAGGATATTGAAGGATTGCACCTGAATTTGCCATATGCCTGAGCGGCGGTTTTATTGATCGATTAGAATAAAAATCAAGCATTTTGTTAAAACGTGAAAGCTGCAGCTTTGTATGAGCCGGATCTGTTGATTCTGAATTTGCGAAGTGAGAATATATCCCATCAACTACAATATTTTTACAAACATATGCAGCTTCTAAAAATTTTTCAGCGTTATAATAATGGACTCCTACTCTTTCCATTCCCGTATCAATCTTTAAATGAACTTTAGCTTTAACGTTCATTTGTTTTGCAGTATCATCTATTTGCTTCAGCTTATCTATTGAAGAAGCGGTAATAATCAAATTATGTTTCAGGAAAAGCGGTACCTGGTTTCCCCAAACTCCTCCAAGCACCAGGATCGGAATTGTTATTCCCGTTTGTCTCAACAGAATTCCTTCTTCAACAACAGCAACCCCTAGATAATCTGCTTTTAAATCTTCTAAAAGCCGGGCAAGCCGTACCAATCCATGCCCGTAAGCATTTGCTTTTAATACAGGCATCACCTTAGCAGGCGAAGTGTGCTGTTTAATCTTGTTAAAATTATCAGTTATAATTTTTAAATCAATTTCAACATGTGTAGGACGAATAATTTCATCTACACTTATTGTAGGATGGTTAACTTGATTGTTCATTCAGCTACTGAATAATTCATTATGAAATTTCTACAAAGATAAATGTTTTACGGGAAAAATATCTTTTATCAATGATTACTGATTTGATTACGTTTTGGTATTATAAATAAACATAATTTAGAGATGATTTACTTGCTAATAAAAAATTATTGTTCATTTTAATCTTTTTAATTACTTTAGTATATATAGGGAATAAGAATTTGGAACAATAATTAACTTTTCTAAACAGCATATCGAAATTCATGTTTATAACAATTAAAAGGAAACTGATATGAAAAAACTACTACTGCTTTTATTTACAATCTTTTTTGTTATCCAGGTTTCAGCTTACGATAAAGAATCGTTAGTTGAAAGGTTTACAAACTGTTCATGCGGACCTTGTGCTACATTGAACAACGCATGGTATAATGCAACAACTCATTCACTTATTAATTCGGGTCAAATGACACATATAGTTTATAACGGCGATTGGCCTTCTCCCGGTGAGTGCGATCCGATGCATTTACTGAACCAGGCAAACAATAATGCACGTATAAGCTATTACGGTGTTAATGCTGTACCATGGATAGAAATAAACGGCGTTAATTTTAGTACCGGTTCCGGCGCTGCTGCATTTACAAATGCAATTAACACAGGAAATGCTGAGTTTTCACCTTTCAAAATAATTTTAACACCCGAAAGATTTTCAAACGATGTAATAGACGTAACTGTAAAAATAATACGAGATCCTTCCGATGTAACAGTATTTAGCGATGTAAAACTACAGGTTGCAGTTACAGAAAAAGAAGTTATGGTTTCAGGAAATCCGTGCTGCAACAATGGAGAAACACATTTTTACAGTATTTGCAGAACAATGCTTCCGGATGCACACGGTACTGAATTTACAATACCAGCCCCTGGTGATTCTGTTGAATTGAGCTTGTTATATATTCCAACACAGGAATTTTTGCAGTCGGTTGATTTTGACAGCATCCGTGTAGTTGCATTCATTCAGGATGATGATGATAAAGAAATATTTCAATCTGCAATGACAGACCTGCAGGTTTCCGACAGAGTTAATGCAGCATTTCAGGTTGAAGAGAACATCGGTGCTTTTCCTTTCACTGTTACATTTGAGGATTATTCAACTGGCACATCAGGTGGAAATATAACTTCATGGGAATGGGATTTTAACAACGACGGTACTATTGATTCCAACGATCCTGAACCGACCTGGACATTTGAGGATGAGCAATCGTATTCTGTAAAATTAAAAGTTAGTGATGGAACCGGACAGCATACAAGATTGCTTGATAACTATATAACTGCATTAGGTGCAACTTCTGATATTCTTGTTGTAAACGGAATTCAGTATGTAACCTATGGAACTGAAATGGATAATTTTTATAACAACTCTGCATGCTTTGGAAATCACCAGGTTGATGTCTGGGATTTGTTCGGTGACCAGGGATTTAATTACAGTGCGAATCCAAACATTCAGCAAATAAATTTGTTTAACAGGGGTATTCCTAATTCAATTTTAAACCTCTATGAAAAAGTAATTTGGATAGGAAATAATTTTGGCGGTGATCTTGCTTTCTTTGAGCCGCAGCAGGTACTTGATTATGTCGGCATCGGCGGGAATTTTTTATTAGCAACAAGAATGGCTAGCCAGTTTTTTGATACAAACTTAAAGAACTACTGCGGTATTACATCATTTACCGGGGATTTGACAGCAACTCAGCTTATTGCTTTGGATCCGAACCTTGTTGATATTACTTCAGCAGCAAGTCATACTTATGTTAACTACCCACTTCTTGATGCAGGATCGGAAGCAATCCCGATTTTTGATGATAATACAACGACAAACTATACAGGAGGTTTTAAGCTGAATAAATCCGGTGAAGGTGTTTTTATTTTTATTGCCGGGCGTCCATACCGTTATGATAATACATCGTCTGCTACAGACTATGAATATATAATTAATAACTTTATGAACAGCACAATTACTGGAACCGGAAATGAACACATTAATTATGCAGTTAATAATTTCAGTCTTGAACAGAACTACCCCAACCCTTTTAATCCCAGCACTGTTATAAGTTATTCAATTCCTAAAGGTGAATTTGTAACATTAAAAGTTTACGATGTGCTTGGTAAAGAAGTCGCTTCTCTGGTTAATGAATATCAGAATCCCAGCATATATTCCGTTACATTCGATGCAGGTAAACTTTCCAGCGGGATTTATTTCTACAAAATTAAAGCCGGCAGCTTTTTCGAAACAAGAAAAATGCTGCTTATAAAATAATTCTTCTCTCATCTTTTTTATTGCCCCGGGATTACTAAAATTTTCCGGGGCAATTGATTTTTAAATAATTCTTGCCAATTAACAAATAGTTATGTAATTTCATTTTAAATTCTTCCCGGCATTAGATTTATTTTCTCTAATAATAATTATTAATAAAACATTTACAGGAGGCGCACTGTGATCAAACTAAAATTATTTCTTCCGTTACTTATTCTATTATCTGTCTGCTTTTCGTTTGCTTCTTTTGCACAGGAGGAAACGAAAGACCAACTTTACTGGATCCGTGAGGAAGTTGTAGACGTAAGCAAATGGGACCAGTATGAACAAACATCCAAACAATGGGTTGATCTGATGAACGAAGGCGGACTCGATCTTCCTTATGTAAGAGCTTCACAAAGAGATGACGGGCATTATTATTATCTTATTCCTCTTAACAACTATGCTGAAATTGATAATTTCCCGGATGTCTTCGGTTCCGCTGTAAATAAAATAGGCAAAGAAAAGTGGGACAGCTTCATGCAGGAAAATGAAAGCAGCATGATAACACATAAAGATTTTATTGCTAAACGATCCGGCAAATATTCATACGATCCAAAGGAGCCAAGAATTAAACCTGAAGAGACAGGTTTTTTACATTGGATTTTCTTCAGCTATAAGCTTGAAAAACGTAAAGAAATTCTTGAAGTACTTGCAGAATGGAAAAAATTATACGAAGATAATAACATCCCCGAGGGCTGGGGTGTCTGGATAATTGAAATAGGTGAAGCAAATAACATGATGGCTATTGTTGAAGGTGCAAAAGACGGTGAAAGCTTTTATGCAGCAATGGATGATGAGAGCAGACAAAAGATAAAAGATGATGAAAATAAACTTTGGGTTAAATTTTCTAAAAATGTTATAAGTATAGATGAGAAGTTCGGAAAGCCAAGACCGGATTTAAGCTATTTCAAAAAATAAATGTTGTATACAACAAAGCCCTCTTAACAGAGGGCTTTATTATTGTTGGTAATAACTGTTGGTAATTGATAATGGAAAAAGTCAATTTAACCTTTAAAATAAAAAGGTTAAAAATATAACCCGTACCAAACACCGGAAGGAGTTATACAAACAGCAGGCAAAGGTAAACGAATAAAATTTAGTTCACTTTTCAGAAACCTAATAATGCCTGAATCATTTCCGGCATTTATTTTTCTCATGTCAATATCAAGACCGATATATATTTCTCTTTCCCCTTCAAGAGAATTAAAGATAACACCATTCACCCCGAAACCTATTGCAATACCAAGTGGTACAAGCCAATCGGGGTAATCTTTTTTCCAGCTTTCCGGAAAATAGTGATGCGGATTTACTGCAATCCAGAAAGTCATTCCTGCATAATCCTGTACAAGGTTATATCCTGTTTTTCCTGAGCCGTATTTTTCCCATTCTTCAGAAAGGTGATAGCTGAACTTTGGATGTATTCCGCCAAGCAGATCGTAATTAAACTGCTGAAGAATAAAAAATCCTGAACCGACAGTGTTTGCGAAAATATCTCCCCAGCTCCATCCCCAGCTCGGACTGTGTGCATCGTACAGTTCAATCTGCAATGTCCATAACCAGCCGGTAAGCGCACCGAACCAAACAGAGCTTTCGCCAGTTAAGCCAGCCCACCTGTATGCTTTTGAAGTAAGATCGCTTACAAAATAAGTATCCGTAAAATGCCCGAGCTTATCCATCTGCTTGTATCTTTTAAAATCCTGGATGAAGTCAACGGAATGAAACTTTACCGTTTTCTTTGTGTACCAGTATTCACTTTGCTTTTTTTGAATTAGAAAATCCGATAAAGCCATAGCACCAAGCAGTCCGGTGAAACGCGAGGCACTTAGATCATAGTTTTGCATCCATATTGTTCCGTCAATTAGTAATGTATCTTTTCCAAATCCTGAGTTAATATTTGAAGTAAAAGAACTACCGGAAGCAGAAATTGATATCGTATTTTCTTTTACTGTAAATAAGTCATCAGAAGCAGTTAAATCCTGTGCAATTGTAAATTCATTAATATTTAAAATTAATAATGTTGAGGTAAGGTAAATTTTGAATAATCTTTTAGATTTTAAAAACATTTATAATAATTATTGTTACAATACAAACTGCTTGCTCAAGTAACACAAAAAGCCTAATGAATTGCCACAATCTTCAGGTCGTGGGCAAAAAAGACTAAATGAAATCC
>Ga0055462_10000060_pt1 | contig 14465 bp, 11 predicted proteins | sample Joice_ThreeSqC_D_2_FD_57689 | JGI IMG/M metagenome (GOLD analysis project Ga0055462, IMG submission 57689) | Wetland microbial communities from San Francisco Bay, California, USA, that impact long-term carbon sequestration - Joice_ThreeSqC_D1 | ecosystem: Environmental > Aquatic > Marine >...
GTCAGAAAGGCCACGTCGATGCGCGCCTTGGAAAGCCGGCGAAACGGATCGACGTCGGCTCCGAGGTCGATCTTCACCACCTCGTGACCAGCGTTCAAAAGGGCCCTCGATACAGCGCGACCACTGCTCTGGGACACGGCCCGTTCTGCCGAGCTGCCACCCATCACGACTCCGATACGCCTCGACTCCATGACCACGGCTCCTAGGCATGGCTTTTTCATGCCAGCCATCGGGCATAGCCAAGGATTGGACACCAGGCCAACTATTAGACGGGCGGGCAGTAGGCCTCGACCAAGACCACGGTGATGTTGTCGCGGCCGCCTCGGAGGTTGGCCAGGTCTATGAAGCCTTGCACGGCCCGCTCCGCCCGAAGGGCCACCAGCTCCGGGATCTCGTCTCCGTCCAGGTATCCGTGTAGCCCGTCGCTGCAGAGCATGAATACGTCGGAGTCCTGAAAGGGTACGTAATGGGTGTCCACCTGCACGTAGTCGCGATTGCCTACGGCCCGAGTGATGACGTTGCGCTGCTTGCTGGTCCGAGCTTCGGCTTCCGTAATGATGCCCTGCTTGACCTGCCAGGCCACGAGCGTGTGATCTTCCGTGAGCTGCTCTGCCCTGCCCTCGCGCACCCGGTAGATACGACTGTCTCCCACCTGGGCCAGCACCATGTGATCGCGCACGCTCATCATTGCGCTGATGGTGGTCCCCATGCCCGCCTTTCCAAGATCCAACTCCGCCATGGAATAGACGATATAGGTCGCTGCCTGAATCGCCCCTTCCAGCAGTCGGCACGCGGCGCCTCGGGTCGATTCCGAGTCGGGGTCGGCATCCAGGAGCTTGCTCTTGCCCTTCTTGATCACACCGAAAACCGCGTCGCACGCCTCGCGGCTCGCCACCTCGCCTGCAGCGTGTCCACCCATACCATCCGCCACGACCCAGAGGCCCAGATCATCGTCGCAGAGATAAGCGTCTTCGTTGTGCTTGCGCTTGCGGCCAATATCGGAGCCACCGAACGAATGCAGAGCGACGCGAGGCTCGGGACGGGAGCTCATCGATCATCCAAGGTACGAAAAAAGTGAAGCTATTGAAAGATTTGGATCGAGCCCAAAAACCATTCCAAACGCGGCGGGCTTCGATCCCTCGGTAATGTGGCCAGCCGGCCCATACGGGTCTATTGCAGCAGCCCCACCATCCAAATATCGTTTCGGCCATGGGGCCCTCGGCGCTGTCGCTGGAAGTACGTGCCTCGAGCCCTGCCCAGGTAGCGCGCCGCAGCACCGAGTTGCTTGAGCGAGTGCCTCACCCCTGCGGTGGACTTGTCTTCGTCACTGGTGAGCTAGGCGACGAACTTCCAACTTTGGCCCGTCTCATCGCCGACCTCCAAACCGGAATCCCTTGGCTACTCGCGGCCGGACCGGGACTGCTCACGACCAGCGGGGAGGTCGTGGGGCAATCGGCAGCTACGCTACTGGTTTGGTCAGATGGGAGCCCGTTCGCTGCCAGCCTCTCGCCCGACGATCCTTGCAACCTCGGGAGCTGCCTCGAGCGCGAACTCGGACCCGATTCCGGTTACCCGTGCCTGCTGATCATGCAGGATTCGGGGCTGACTGCCGGAGGCCTCTCCCTTGCGTTGTCGAGGTTTCGCTCTCGTTGTCTGTTCGGCGCGATCACGTCGGGGCGCTCCTTGCCCCACGTGGTCGACCGCGGCCACGTCGACTCCGGCACTGGGGCGGTCATGTGCTTCCGCGGCCTCTCGACTCCCAGGCTCGCCACTTCGCCGGCGTCGAGACTGTTGACTGCACCGGCACGAGTGACGCGCGTCAAAGGTCCACTGCTTCTGGAGATCGATGCTCGCCCTGCCATCGATTTTTTGCAGCGGGCTGGGGCCAGGTTGACCTCTCCCGAGCTCATTTTGCTCGCGGTGGTGCCCGACCCACGCGCCGTGGGCCGGCGGGGACAGCCGCCAATGGTCCTGCGGATGCTGCGCGGGGTCGATCCCTCCCGGCAAGCCTTGGTGCTGGACGAGCCAATCGACGTGGGCAGCCATGTCGCCATCGCCGTGCGAGACGCGGGCGCGGCACACGCCAATCTCGAGGAGACCCTTGGGGATCTCAAGCAGCGCCTGGCCGGGGCGGCTCCGCTGTTCGTGCTTCATTTCGATGCCATGGCGCGCGGCAGGTCCCTTTATGGTACGGGCGACGTGGATTCCCGGATGCTTCGTCAGCGCCTCGGCGAGCTGCCGGTCGCAGGGCTCAAGTCCTCCTTGGAGATTGCGCCTCTGACCGATACGCCGATGGCGTTGACATTGACCGCGCTATTCGCCGTCTTCACCAACCCAAGCTAAACGACGTGTCAAGGCCACTTCGATCCCAGACTCCCCGGTTATCCTTCGCTGTTGGCGAGGCGCTGTTGGCCGCTGCTGTGGTGTGCGTGGTGGTCCTGATGGTCGTGCCGCTACCTACCTGGCTGATGGACCTGCTCATCGCGGGCAATCTCGCTGTCAGCTGCGCCATCCTGTTGACGACTCTGTACGTCACCAGCGCGCTTCACATAGCGACCTTTCCGACCATTCTCCTCATTACCACGCTATTTCGCCTGGGATTGAACATCGCCTCCACTCGCCTGATTCTCTTGCAGGCGAACGCTGGCGAGGTCATTCGCGCCTTTGGTGGCTACGTGGTGCGTGGCAACTACGCCGTGGGCGCCGTGGTCTTCTTGCTTCTCACCATCGTGCAATTCTTGGTGATCGCGCGGGGCGGCGAACGGGTCGCCGAGGTTGGCGCCCGATTCACCCTCGATGCCATGCCGGGTAAGCAAATGGCCATCGATGCCGATCTGCGCTCCGGACAGCTCGATCCGAGGCAAGCCACGGCTCGTCGCCGCGAACTCGAGCGCGAGAGCCAGTTCTATGGCGCCATGGATGGGGCCATGAAGTTTGTCAAGGGCGACGCCATCGCCGCCATGCTCATTACAGTCGTAAACCTCATCGGAGGCCTAGCGGTGGGAATGGGGCAACGGCACATGGAGCTCGGCTTGGCACTGAAGCGCTACGGCCTTCTCACCATCGGCGACGGCCTGGTTAGCCAGATCCCCTCGCTGGTGTTGGCCACTGCCGCAGGGGTGCTGGTCACACGCGTTGACAGCGATCAGCCCGATCGCTCGGTGGGTGAAGACGTGGTCCGTCACGTGTTCGGCAGTCCGCGCGCCCTGGGGATTGCCGCCGCATTCGTGGTGGTGCTGGCGCTGGTGCCGGGCCTACCCGCGCCGCCCTTCGTTGCCGTCGGCCTGGCGCTTTTTTTGCTTTCGGTCCTGCACCGCAGCCGCCGTCGGGCCCAGCCCATCAGGCCCCAGGGCGACGACGCCTTGGGTCTCGATTCGCCGCCCTTGCTGGAACCGTGGTCGCTGGCGATTGGCGCCGGACTCGGCTCCCTGATGCGCCCCGGGTTGCGCGGAGCTCCCCTCGGGCCCGACGGAGCCCCGGCCGCGCTCCGGCAGGGGCTGCACGACCAGCTGGGAGTCGTCTTACCCCCCTGTCGAGTGTGGGTCGATCCTCAGCTAGATTCTCGCAGCGCGGTACTGATCCTTCGTCAGGTTCCGGAAGTGCGGCTCGAGGTTTCCCCCGAGGTGGAACCTTCGGCCGTTGAACAGTTGCTGGTCGAAAGAATGTTGCCGCACCTCGGGCGCCGGGCAGCAAGCTTGCTCGGCATTGCCGAGACCCAGGCCCTGTTGGATCGTCTCGAGGCAGTCTCTCCGGCCACGGTTCGCCAGCTGGTTCCAAAACCCCTCAGTTTGACCACACTCACCGAGGTCCTGAGGTGTTTGCTGGACGAGGGCATCAGCATCCGAGATCTCAAGAGCATCCTGGAGGCATTGGCTACCGTGGCACCGAGCCAGCGGGATCCGGGCGAGCTTGCCGAAATAGTCCGCCGCGCGTTTCGGCGCGTCTTGTCGCACGAGCTTACTGCGGGCACCGGACGGCTCGACATAGTCGTGCTCGATCCGAGCGTCGAGGACGTCTTGCGTGGTGCCATCACCCGCACCTCCGAAGGAGCCTTTTTGTCTCTGGCACCCAATGCAGCCAAGGACGTCATTGCGGCGGTGCGACGGGCGCTCGGCGAGCTGCCAACCAAGCTACTCTCCCCTGCGGTGCTGATGGTCAGCCCGGAGACGCGCCGATTCGTTCGCTCTCTGTTGCGGGCCGAGCTTCCCGATCTTCGAGTTATTTCGCACACCGATCTTGCCCCAGACGTGAGCTTGAAAGCCCATGCGACGGCCACGGTCTCCGGGCTCTAACCCGGTACGCCCACACCGATAAGAAAACGTCTCTGCTCAGCGACGCTGAATGACCATCTTTTTCGGGACGGCGCCGCTTTGCTCGAGCATCTTTTTGGCTTCCTTGAGCAAGAGCGGATGGGTTCGTTTACCGAGGAAGCCCGCCAAGAGCCGAGCGTCGATGTCCAGCAGCCGGCGCAGAGAACGGCGCATGGCCTTGATGTCGTTGCCGTGAGCGGCCGCGTACGCCTTGGAGCGCCAAAGCTGCGGCCGCACCTGCTCGTAGGCCGCGTCGTCCGGATCGTACAGAGCCAGCGTCTCCTGGGCACGCTTGGGCTGGCCCGCACGTGCCCAGGCTTCGGACATTACCGCGACCATCAGGGCTCGACTGCTCGGTTCTTCGTGGCGTTTGAGCTCGATTCCGTCGACCAATGTCTTGGCCTGGGCAACCTGTCCGAGCAGAAGGTGGATCATGGCACGCTGGGCTCGCGCTTCATCGGCGATGTTGGCCATGACCTTGTTCAAGTCGATGCGCTCGAGGGTCGAAAGGGCCGCGCGCGGATCCTCCTGGAGCTGAAGCTGCGCCTTGGCGAAGATCGCCGCCGGATCGGTCTTCTTGAAATCCTGGTCGAGCCGCTCCATGGCGGCCTTTCGGTCTTCTGCGCTCTGCGCGTCCCCCACCAGGCCAGCAACCCTTTTCGCCTTGCGCGATTGCAGGAGCGACCACCCCACCAAACCGATCGCCAATGCCGTCAGCAACGCCGGCACGACCAGAGAGGTAATGCGTATCCATGCGGTGGTCGACAGCCCAGCGACGAACGCCCCCACCAGCCATGCCGCCAGGATTGGCAGCCCCAGCCGCAGCGCCAAGCTGGGAAGCTGATCCCGAAGTCGCGGCATTGGGGCACGGGACGGCCGCGACGCGCTGTATCGCGGCGCCCCGCGGCGAGGTGGTCGAGTGGTTGGGCTTCCCTGCGCTGACGCAGCGCGATTGCCCCGGTTCGGTTTGGCCACGGCACCAGGCTTAGCCCCGGACGCCGCCGGCGCAAGCGAACCCGTTCTTGCCCAACCGAGGCCAGAACCGCAGTGGCCCGCTCAGGGGCTGGTATTGGCGGCCGGAGGAGGCGTCGAGTCCGGGGGCGCGGGTGGCGCGCTCGAGCGGTACGCCTCGAATAGCGGAAGTACGGTATCGACCGAGTCGGGGATGACCAGCGACCGAAAATGCAAGAACAGACTCTGAAAGACCGACCAGGTCGGCACTGCCAACAAGGCGCCCCAGATACCGAAAAAATGTTCTCCAGTCACCAAGACCACAACCACGATGCAGGGGTGGATGCGCGCGGCAATCCCGATGATCTTGGGATTGAGCAGATTGGCTTCGATCTGATGGATCCCAAGGACCCAGAGCAGGACCCAGAGCCCGGTCCAGAAATCCTGAGTCAGGCCAATGGCAACCGCCGGAATCGCGCTCAGGACGGAACCGAAGATGGGGATCAAGCTTCCAACGGCGGCGAGCAAGCTCAATACTGGCCAGTATTTCAGATCGAAGAGCCAAAACCCGACTGCCGATAGAATGCCGTTGACGACACAGATGACCAGCTGACCTCGGACCACTCCCGAAAGCCCGCGGTCGATTCGAAACAGCAGCCGATCGAAGGACAACCGCGAGCCCCGCGGCGCCAATCCCCTGAAAAAGGCGATGATCTGCTCGCGGGTGTGAATCAAGTACCCGGCGACCATCAGGGTCATGAACAGAAAAAACACACCGCGCGCCGCGGAGGTGACGATGGCCCGCCCGAGCTGGAATATCTCCATTGCGTGCTTCTTGACGTAGGCAATGAAGCGATCCCCGGAATCCTCGACCCATTGGGTCACACCGAAACCCTGTGTATCCCCCGAGTTGCTTGCCTCGACGCGCAATCGATTGGGGCCCTCCTGGACGATATCGAAACCCCGCCCCACGTCGATGCCGTACGATCCGTCAGGACGCGCTTTGACCTCCAGTGCCGACGGCGGCGCCTCCTGGACCGTTGCCGGACCGGGCGTCTTGGGACCGAGCTGTTCCACCCAAGCGTCCAGGCGGGGACCGATGGCCCGGCCCGCTCGATGGACAATCTTTGGAGCCTCTCTGAGAATGCCTACCGACTCGCGGTACAAGCGAGGAGACATGGCGGCAATCGCGCCATATGCCGTACCGAGCACGATCGCATAAACTAGCAGGATCGACACGCTGCGCGGCAGCCTGCGCCTTTCGCACCAAGCGACCAGGGGCGTTAGAACGTAGGCGACGAGCAACGCCAGCACGAACGGCAGCATGACCTCGCTGGCCCAAACCGCGAACGCAAGCAGAAGACCGAGGCTCGTCCCCAGAAAGACGATTCGGCGCGATGACCATCCCGCCTCGCGAGAGGATGGCGGAACCGAGGAACGTTGCTCCGCGCTCATGCCACCTCCCTTGGGGCGCGCACTCGGCTTGCTTCGCCGGAGCTGCTCCCTGCTGGGAGCGAGTCACGGTCCAAAAGGAACGACCGCCAGAGGTGGCGCGCGCACCAGGGAGCGCAGAGCCGATTCGTCATTGCCTGCCCGAACCTAGCACAGGCCGGCCCGGAAACCCCGCCCTGGATCCGAAGATCGGATCACCTCGACGGGACGATCGGCGCCATGCTTTGTGCGAGGTCGGGAGCCTCGGTAACCAGCTCTATTTGGTTTCTTCTTCAGTCGTCTTCGACTTGGCGGAGCTGGCTTCTTCCGCCGAATCCTGTTCGTCGGTCGTCTGCCCTTCGGGCTCTTCGGCTTCAGCTTCAGCTTCAGCCTCGCCTTCGGCGTCTTCGCTGTCTTCACCGGGCGCCTGCGGAACGATGCTCGAGAGCTTATCGCCCAACTTCTCCCGGAGCAGGTCGCCCAGCGTTGCCGGCCGTCCGGCAACCTTCTCGCGATTGAGCGCTTGAACCTGTTCGGCCTGTGCGCTCGCTCCCACGTTACGCAGCGACACCGTCAGGCGGCGCTCGACGCTGTCGACGTTCATGACCTCGGCCTTGGTACTTTCACCGACCGCGAGCTCGGTCCCCAGCGGAATTTCGCTGGAGGGAACCAGGGCCTCGATGCCCTCTTCGATGCGTACGAAGGCGCCGTATTCGGTCAAGCTCAACACCTTGACCTCCGGCAGCACGGTTCCGGGACGGAAACGCGCAAGCACCGCGCCCCAGGGGTCGTCCCAGAGTTGCTTGACGCCGAGGGACACCTTCTTCTCGTCGTGGTTGATAGACAGGATGATGGCCTCGACCTCGTCTCCCTTGCCAAACAGATCTGCAGGGTTGTTTATCTTCACGGTCCAGGACAGGTCGGTCTTGTGAACCATTCCGTCCACGCCTTCTTCGATGCCGACGAAGACGCCGTAGTCGGTAATCGACCGAATCTTTCCAGCGATCTTGTCGTCAGGCTTGTATTTCTCGGTAAATAGGGTCCAGGGATCGGGCTCGAGCTGCTTGAGGCCGAGGCTGATACGCTTGGCACGCGCATCGACCTCCAGCACCTGGCACTCGACGTCGTCACCCAGATTCATGATCTTGGATGGGTGCTTGATCTTCTTGGTCCAGCTCATCTCGCTGACGTGAATCAGCCCTTCGACGCCCGCCTCCAATTCCACGAAGGAACCGTAGTCGGTCAGGCTCATCACCTTGCCGCGCACCCGCTTGCCCACTGGGTACGCTTCCTCGGCGTGATTCCAGGGATCCTCCTGGGTCTGCTTCAGACCGAGGCTGACGCGCTCAGTTTCAGGATTGTACTTGAGGACCTTGACCGTCACCTCGTCGCCGACGTTGAACACCTCGCTCGGATGGTTCACCCGTCCCCAGGACATGTCGGTGATATGCAAGAGTCCGTCGATGCCGCCGAGGTCGACGAAGGCGCCGTACTCGGTCAGGTTCTTGATGGTGCCGATGAGCACCATACCCTCCTCGAGGTTCTGCAGAGTCTTGGCCTTCATCTCGTCGCGCTCTCGCTCCAGCAGGACTCGGCGAGAAAGCACGATGTTGCCGCGCTTCTTGTTGAACTTGATGACCTTGAATTCGTAGCTTTGACCGATGAGGCGGTCCAAATTTCTGATTGGCCTGAGGTCGACCTGAGACCCGGGCAAGAACGCCTTGACCCCGCCGCGAATGGTGACCGAAAGGCCTCCCTTGACGCGCTGGCTGATGGTCCCCTCGATGATCTCGTCTCGCTCGCAGGCGCTTGAGATCTCGTCCCAGACCTTCATCTTGTCGGCCTTTTCCTTCGACAAGGAAATGAGGCCATCGTCGCTCTCACGGCTCTCGATGAAGACGTCTACCTTGTCGCCGGACTTGACCTCGGCGGCACCTTCCGCATCGCGGAATTCGTCAAGACTGATGACGCCTTCGCTCTTGCCGCCGATGTCCACGATGACGGTATCGCGGTTGACTTGGACCACGGTACCGATGGTGATCTGGCCTTCTCCTCCGATGGCGATGCCGTCGGTGGCAGTTTCGTTGGATTCGAATAAGGCGGCGAAGCTTTCGGTCTTGGGTTCCGGCGTGCCTTGTTGGGTTTCAGCCATGGATGGTTCTACTAGCCTTCTTTCTATGGAGATTCGGCGGACGTGAGCACCAGAGGCGCCTCGAACGGACAGTGACGCCGAGCCAGAGCGTCCAACCGATCGGTGGCCGGAGCTACCGCAGGCCGCTTGGTCCGTCAAACCCAAAGTAGCAAGAAACACGCTGTGCCAGGCATGACAGGCCTGCCGAGTCGGTCAGGTGCCAGACCGGCACACGGCCGAGTCCTCGGAAACCCCGCGGGAACCCTGACTGTCGATGGCCCGCTCGTGGGCCGGAGCCCGCGTGCGCCAAGCTGGCGCTCGGGGCTCAAAGCGACTTCTCGAGCCGCACACGAACCACAACCACGGCGCCCAGCGCTTCGACCTTCGCGGCCGAGACCGTACCCGCCTGGCCCTCGGCGACTGCCTTGATGACCACGTCGATTGCGCGGGCGGCCAGTCGGGCACGGTTCGAGTCCGGGAAGCGCAGAGTAAAAGTGAGAGCCAACTCGGAGCTGGTCGGGGATGCCAGCATGTCGAGCCGGTTGATATCGTGGAGCCACGCCATTGCCGCCCGCTTGCCCGGCGAGAGCACACTTGCCAGGGCCGCCGGACGTGCCGACAGGGCGATCACCCCCGAGGCCTCGGGTTCCAGCTCGGTTCCTCGGTCGCCCTGGTCGAGCGTCAGCTGCACCGCATCGATCTCGGCGCGAGTCAGGAGCACGATCCGCTCGGGCGGCTGAAGGTAGACCCTTTGCGGCGCACTACGCGGAACCTGGAGCTCCTTTCGATCGTAGCGCAGCCACCCGCCGCCGAGATCGGTCGGCAGCGTCGGGAAGCCGAGGGTGCGCGGGTTGAGGTCGTCGAAATCACCTTGCGCCACCAACACCCAATCGCGACACCCACGCACAGATGGACGGCAGCCTAGCCACACGGCGTGGCTGTGTGCGAGCACCGAATGCCACAGGTCGAGATCCATGGAGCGTGCCTGTGAGATCAGCTGAAATCGGGCAAGCAAGCGCTCGATCTGCTGATCGGAATCGGACCCGAACATGGTCTTTAGCCGCCTCATGTCGATGCGGATCACCAAATCGAGATCCGGCGGAATGATGTCGATCGCGCGTGCCGAGGCGCTGGTCGGCTGCATAGGAGGGGTTCCGACTCTGGGCGCACAACCGAACAGCGTCAGCACGACTAGCAGACATTTGGCCCCCGCCCTCGGGCACGGGGACCTCACGACGCGTTCGAGCCCCGGTCAGCTCTCAGCCCATCAGCCACCTGGCTCACCCGGGAAAACATGGCCTCAACGACTTCGTCGATGCTCATCCGAGAGCTGTCGACGACCTGAGCATCCGCAGCCCGTGTCAGCGGAGCGACTGCTCGGCTCTCGTCACGGCGATCGCGGCGGCGCACGTCGTCGAGAACGGTTTGGAAATCCGCCGCTTCTCCGCGAGCCCGCAGCTCCTCGAGGCGACGCGTGGCTCGAACCTCGGCATCGGCGGTCAGGAAGAATTTGGCCTCGGCGTCTGGCAATACCACGGTGCCGATGTCCCTTCCCTCCACCACGACACCGCCCCGAGACGCGATCTGCCGCTGCACTCCGAGCAGAGCCCGGCGTACCCCGGGTAACGCCGAAATCCGGCTGGCTCCGTCGCTGCAAGTCTCCGAGCGAATCGCCTCGGTCACGTCGACGCCCTCGACCAGCACCCGTGCGGCGTCGTCACCACGCCGTTCGAATTCGATCGCCCCTCGCCGTGCCAGCGCTTCGGCGATGGCCGTGAGCCGTGGCTCGTCCGAAAAATCCACGCCGTCGCGATGAGCCGCCCAAGCCACCGAACGATACAGCGCCCCGGTGTCGAGTACCCAATAGCCGAGGCGCTGGGCCAGCCTGCGGGTCACGGTGCTCTTGCCTGCGCCCGCGGGGCCATCGATGGCGACCACCGGAAGCCCGCGTACCGTCATGCCCGAACCTCGATCTCGGCGCCGAGCGCCCTGAGCGTCCCGACGAATCGGGGAAAGCTGGTGGCAATGCAGTCCACGTCCCGCACCACGGTTTCGCCGTCCGCGACCAGGGCGAGCACCGCCGCGGTCATGGCGATGCGATGGTCGCCAGAGCTCGACACGGTTGCCGCCTGCAGCGGCCGGTCGGGACTACCGTCGATCAGCAATCCGTCCGGGCGTTCCTCGACATCAATCCCGAACGCGCGCAGCAGCGACACCATCTTACCGATGCGGTCGCTCTCTTTGACGCGCAGCTCAGCCACATCGCCGATCTCGGTCTGGCCGCGAGCCCTGGCTGCCAGCGCGCAGGCGATCGGGATCTCATCGATGGCTCTGGTCGCGAGCTCTCCGCCTATCGGTTGGGCTATCAGCCCCTGCGCTGCGACCATCACCGTTCCCACAGGCTCACCAAGGGCGCTGTCGTGGGGCTCGACCCTGACTGTAGCGCCGAGGAGCTTCAATATGTCAATGATCCCCGTGCGGGTGGGATTGAGACCGGTGTGCCGCACACCCACCTGGCTGTCCGGCACCAATGCCGCCGCAACCAACGGAAAGGCTGCCGCGGACAAGTCGCCCGGTAGCTCCAGCTCGAACGGCGATAGCGCCCGCGGATGAGCCGGCGGCACGAGCTGGACCGTGGTCCCCATGGTAGTCAGTTGCGCCCCGACCGCGCGCAGCATCCGTTCGGTGTGATCCCTCGACAGCAGCGGCTCGGCCACTACCGTTGTTCCGTCGGCGAAAAGACCAGACAACAAGAGTGCGCTCTTGACCTGGGCGCTCGCGATGCGAAGGGCGTATTCGATGCCGCGCAGGCGAGTGGCTTCGCCGAGAGGTCCAATCACCAACGGCGCCGTGATGTCGTTGGCCCGCCCACGATGAGGACGGCCTTCGATGATCGCACCGCGGGCACGCAACGGCTCGGCCACCCGCCCCATGGGACGGCTGGAGAGGGATTCGTCGCCCACCAGACGGGTCTGAAACGATTGGGCAGCCAAAAGACCGCACAAGAGACGCATCGACGTCCCCGAATTTCCGCAGTCGATATCACTGCCCGGCGCTTGGAAACCCGCTAGCCCCACCCCTTCGATGATCAAGCAACCCTGGCCGTCGTCCTCGATCGATACCCCCAAATGTCCGAGGGCCACCTGAGTACGCACGTTGTCCTGACCGTAGGAAAATCCGGTCAGCTTCGAGCGCCCGGCCCCAAACGCGCCCAGAAGCAACGCGCGATGCGCGATACTCTTGTCGCTGGGCGCAGGTACGATGCCGCGCAGTGACCCCTTGGCTGGCTTGACTCTCAGCTCGGTCATCCACCAGTTCCCGGGCTCAGCTGCGCCGGCAGCACGCCGCCCGACACCGTCGAGCCTCCCAACAGAGGCAGCGCGAGTGTCAGGAGCTTGGCCACGCCAGGGCCATCCAATGCAGCCACGAACTGCACCTGGCTAGCGTCGGCGCGAGCCTCCAGTCGATCGATGGGCTGAGGCACTCCGAAAAGCTGCATCAGCGTTGCTCCCTGGCTGAGCGATTGTTTGGCGGCCAGCATGGAAGCGGCGCCCGCGCTTGCCGCTTCCGGCGTGGCGTAATCGAGGCTTCCCGCCAAATTGAAACCCGGAGGTTGGTAGTTTCCCAGCACGCGGACCGCGTCGAGCGCAGACAAAAATGGAGCCTGACGGCGCAGGCTTTCGGAAACGGCATCGATGCGCAGATCGGCTCCAAAGCCCACGGGAGCTCGCGCCGAATCCAACAGCTCCGCCGTCCATTCCGGCAGGTGCCGCGTGGCGCGCCCCTCCCGGATGCGATCCAGAGCCCGTCGCATTCCGGTCTCGTTACCAAACAATGCGGTTTTTCCGGTCAATATGCAGAAACCGACGTTGTTGACGGTGTACAATGTTCGTCCGCCGTACGGGCTCTTGACCAGGGCCCCCCCTGCAGGACCGGTCGTGGGCTGGGACGCAGCGCTGGCAATTGCCTTCTCGTCGAAGGTCCCGGTGGCGACGCCGGCCAGGTCGACCCCCTGCATCGAATACAACCCGATCACCACGCGCTCGAGATTCTGATCGATCCTGAATCCCGCACTTGCAGGGAGCGGCGCCAGCTGTTGGGAAATCGACATCAGCGCCGGACCTAGGGCAGAACCGAGGGCGGGCTGGATCTCGACGCGCAACAGCGCGATGAAGCCTCCGGGAAGCATCGCAAGAGGATCGGCGTCGATGGCCTGCGCCGTGAGCTCACGCTCGGCAACCGTCGGAGTGACACTCTCTTCGGGATGGGAACAAGCTGCCGCAAAGGGCAGGCTCGATCCCCAGAGCAGAACGGCAATGGATAGCTTCCGAATCACGTGGCCAGCACCTCCCTGAGCGCCAAAAGGAGCCTGGAATTCTCCTCGGGCAGGCCGATGGTGAGACGAAGTGCATCGGGCAAGGGGCCTATCGGTCGCACAATCACCCCGCGACGCAAGAGCGCTTCGTACAGGGGCTGCGCCGGGCGATGCATGTCTACGCACAGAAAATTGGCCTGACTCGGAACCACGGTCAGACCTAGCTCACCGAGTGCACGAGTGAGGCGATCGCGCTGCTCGCGGTTGGTCCGACGGGTGCGCTTCACGTGCTCTCGATCGTCCAGAGCGGCGGTGGCCGCTACCTGTCCGGGCATCGATACGTTGAACGGAGCCCGCACGCGGTTCATGTAGTCGATCAGATTACGAGGTGCTACGGCGTATCCTACCCGCAAGCCAGCTAGACCATAGATCTTGGAAAAGGTGCGCGTTATGATCAGGCGCTCGTGCAAAGCGCGCATCCCCAGCGCATCCGGGAAATCCGAGGCATCGGCGTATTCGATGTAGGCCTCATCGACTACGACGATCACTTCTTCGGGTAGAGCCCGGAGGAAGTCGGCCAAATCGCGCTCGGTCACGTAGGTCCCGGTGGGATTGTTGGGATTGGCCACGAACAGAACCCGGGTGTTCGGCGTAACCGCCGTGGCCATAGCTCGAAGGTCGTGGGTGGCGTGACTCAGCGGCACGGCCGTAAATGGCACCCCGTGAGCAAGGGCTACCAGCCGATAGACCACGAAGGAGGGCTCGGCGAACACGATGTGATGGGCGCTGGTGGCAAAGGTGCGTACCACCAGCTCCAGAATCTCGTTGGAGCCGTTGCCGGTTAGAATCTCAGCTGGATCCACCTTCACGTGGGCCGCGAGCTTGTTGCGCAACACGAACGACGCTGCGTCCGGATAGCGATGCAGCTCCGACAGCGATCGGGCGACGGCCGCCACGGCCTTGGGGCTGGGCCCGAGGGCATTTTCGTTGGACGCCAGCTTGACCGCATCCAAAATCCCCAGCTCTCGAGCGACTTCCTCGATGGGCTTGCCCGCCTGGTAGGGCTCGATGGCAGAGATGGTCGGAGAGACCAGCGACATCGGGACCGCAAACTAGTACCAATTGCGCCGAACCGCTCCTGGTTTCCGACCGATGGACGCGACTGCGGCCGCCTGGGCCGCGCTCAGCTCGCGCTATGGGTTGGCGATGAGCCAGATTCCTGCGTCGATTTCGAGCTGCTGGATGCTTCGACGGCCGGTTTGGTCGCGGTGCTCTCAGGTTGGCTCGATTTCTTCTCGGCCGGCTTCTTGGAGGAATAAAGATCGGA
>Ga0055462_10000061_pt1 | contig 14452 bp, 13 predicted proteins | sample Joice_ThreeSqC_D_2_FD_57689 | JGI IMG/M metagenome (GOLD analysis project Ga0055462, IMG submission 57689) | Wetland microbial communities from San Francisco Bay, California, USA, that impact long-term carbon sequestration - Joice_ThreeSqC_D1 | ecosystem: Environmental > Aquatic > Marine >...
TGATGATGACGACGGGTGTATCCTTATGAATCGGATCGCTCCGGACCCGCTTGACCAGCTTCAGCCCGTCCATGATTGGCATGTTGATATCGGTGACGATGATATCGTACCGAGCCGACGCCAGCTTGCGCAGACCATCGACTCCGTCGTCTGCCTCGGTCACCCGCAAATTCTTGACGCGAGCCAGCGCAAATACGAGCAACTGCCGCATCATGGGCGAGTCTTCGACGATGAGGCAGGTATATTCGGCCATGGAGTTCATACACTGAGGTCGATAAACGATTCGAGTCCAGGAAGTCTGCGACCCACGGAAGCGAAGAGACTGGCGCTCACCAGTGCCCACGCAGCCTGACGCCCGAGAAGGTTGAACAGCTCGTAGTCAACAGTGTCAAAGTGCGCCTTTTGATCGAGAGTAGAATAGACGGCTATAACACCGACTACGCGATCTTCCACGCTCATGGGGATCACTGCGACCGGCCGCTCGACGGTACCGCAATTTGCGGCCCGGTCTTCGTCGATCCAGGCTGATCCCGATTTGAATACTTCGCCAATTTGTCCCTCGGTGGCAGGCTGGCTGACCACATGATTACCTCGCAGACCCTCGGCTGCGATCGGGACCAGCTGGTTCGAATCGGCGTCGGCCAAATAGATCGCGTACTTCTGCGCCCCGACCAGCTGTGCCAAGATCTCCTTGAGCCGCCGCATGACGCCACGCGGTGATAGCGTTGCGTGTAGCTGGTTGCTGGCTACGAAGAGATTGGCGAGATTGGCCAGCTCTGACTCAATTTCGTGAAATCGCTCACTGAAGATGTTGCGCGTCTCCTCGACTTGCCGAAATCTCTGCAATAGCTCGCGCTTCTCGCTTTCGAGACGCTCGATCTTGCTTAGCATGTCACGGATCGCCGCTTCGGTTTCGACGGTCACGCGAAGATCGGCGTTCTGCTGCTCGAGCCGTCGCACCCGTTCAAGAAGCGTCTCGTACTCGACCAGGACCTCCTCGGTCAGCCGAGCGCCTATACCGAAGGTCTTGAGAAATTGTTCGCGCTCTCGCCTGAGATCCGGCAATGGTGGGTCGCTGGTGACCGCTTTGTCGTTCTTCTGACCGTCAGACATGAGTATCGAGCCGAAGCGCCAACATCCGGTTTGGGCACATTGACCACCTGCCCGGCATGCGAGGCCAATTTTCGCTACTTCAAGCTAACATGCACAACGGTGAACGGAATACTGCCCATAAGACGAGAAGTCGCTCTTCGTCCTGACCGAGCGACCGGTATGATCGCTATCCCCTGTTTTCTCGGGCCCGCGCGGGGGAGCTTGCAAAAGATCGGACCCGGCGAAGCTGGTATCATCGGGCCTCATGGGCAGTATCGAGCCGCCAAGCGAACAAGAGGCAATCGACCGCCTGCTCGAGGCGGGAGACCTTGAAGAAGCGCGCGAGATCCTATCCGGAGCTCCGACCGCGGACGAATCCTATTCGGTGCTGCGCATCAAACTTGCGTTGCTCGAAGGTTCCTTGCCGCCTCAGGCGGCTATGCAAAGTCTGATTCAACTCATGCGCCAGAATCCGAAGTGGCCGGGGGCCAAGGAGCTCTATCAGTTTGCGTCTCGCGCCTCCTTTGCGAGCCGGGAGTCTTCGGCGGCCCATTCCCATTTCCCGCCTCCGGTCAAGAACAAGTCTTGAGCCACCGCTCGAGATCGCCGTGGATTACGCGGGGAACGTTGGCCAATGCGCCGAGTGTACGAGCGCCCACCAGCAGCATGGCAGCGCGGAGCTCAGCCTCGACTCGGTCGAAATACGCGTGCACTTGAGTGAGTCCACCGTTCTGTAGCGCCTGCAAGACGGGTCGAGCGATGCCAGCAAGCGTGGCTCCCAGAGCCAATGCCCTGGCTATATCAAGGCCGCTATTGACTCCTCCGCTCGCGACGAGACCACAGAAGCCGCACTGTGCGCAGAGGGCGACACTTGCGGCGGTCGGAATCCCCCACTCGCGAAAGGTCTCGCCAATGCCCGCGCGGCCGCCAGCTGCCCGTAGACTTTCGACGGCAACCCACGAAGTACCGCCCGCCCCAGAGACGTCGACGTGCCGTACCCCGACGTCCCGCAGCCGACGGGCCACGGATGCCGACAGACCGCAGCCGGTTTCCTTGACCACGACCGGCACGTCGAGTTCGTCAACTAGACGCTCAATAGCAGGCAGAATCCCAGAAAACTCAGAGTCCCCCTCGGCCTGCGCCAGCTCCATGGCTGGATTCAAATGAACGCACAGAGCGTCAGCCTCGATCCGGTCGACCAACTGTTGAACTCGGGCGGTGGCAAGGCGTGCCGCCTGGACCGCACCGATATTTCCAAGCAACAAGAGGCCGGGAGCCACGTCACGCACTAGATATGAAACGGTTGCCGCGTCATCGAGCAGCATCGGCCGTTGACTACCGAGGCCCATCGCGTAGCCGCGCTCGGCCGCCAGCTGGGCAAGCTCACGATTGATACGCGTCGCTCGTTCGGTTCCCCCGGTCATGGCGGCGATCACGATGGGCATCCTCAGCGGCTTGCCCAACCAAGCGACTCCGGTATCGATCGCAGACAAGTCGAGTTCCGGCAAGGCATCGTGTATCAGCTCGACACACTCGAGCAACGAGCTACGTCGGTAACCCACGTTGCCAGAGGCAGCCAGCTCAAGATGGTCCGATTTGCGATCACCGATATTGGTCATGACGGAAGCCTACAGGTGCGGTCGGAGCGGCGGCCCCTGGGGCTGCCATACCGCGCGCGATGGGTTGACGGCACTGAAACGGGCCCATACGCTCCGCTCGCATGTCCGATCCCCACAGTAGCATTTGTCGAGAACCGCGGACACGCAGCCATGACCGTCCGACAGAGGACTTCTCGCGCCTCTTGGAGGGCCATCGTCGGCCCCTTGAACGAGCGCTACGACGCCGGCTGCAAAAGGAGCAGCGGAGCCTCGGCCGGTTCGGCGTGGGTCCTCGCGACATCGCGGCTACCGTGGCCGATCTCTGTGAGAGGGGCGGCAAGAGAGTCCGGCCGGCGTTGGTGGTCGTGGGTGCTCGCTCGATCAAAACTCATGTCGATCCGGCGCTGCTGTTGGACATGGGCGTGGTGCTCGAGCTATTGCACGCTTACTTCCTGATCCACGACGACTGGATGGACGGCGACCTGGTGCGTCGAGGGCGGCCGAGCGTGCACGCCATGCTGAGACGGCGCTTCGGGTCCAGGCGTCTCGGTGACTCGGCGAGCATCCTGGCGGGCGACTGGGGCGTCGGGGTCGCAACCAAGTGGATGACCGAACTCGGTCTCGATGATCGCCGCTTGCGCGCTGCACTCGATGCTTTCGGTCGCATGCAGCTGGATGCCATCGTCGGCCAGCAGCGGGACCTCGTTGCCGAGGATGACGACTGTGAACTGACTTACCGCCTCAAGACCGCCAGCTACACCGTCGAAGGCCCCCTGCGGCTAGGTGCCATCGCCGCTGGGGCAAAGCCCTCCCAATTGACTGCAATCGGGCGCTTTTCCCTGCCGGTCGGGGTGGCATTTCAACATCGCGATGACTTGATTGGCATGTTTTCCGACCCGAGTCAGTCCGGCAAACCCATGGGGAGCGATCTGCTGTCAGGCAAGCGGACGCTGCTGGCGCTCAGTGGTCTTCGGCTGGCTCGCGGTGCAGATCTGCGCCTGCTGCATCGGGTCTTCGGCAATCCGTCCGCCAGCACTGCCGACCTTTCTCGAGCCATTCTGATATTGCGAGATTGCGGCGCCGAGCAGAAAGTCGAAGCTCGAATCGGCCAACTATTGCGCAGAGGACTTCGGGCTCTCGAGTCGGCACCGTTGCTCAAGCAGGGGCGCACTCTGATGGCCAGTGCCGCTGTGACGCTGGCGATGAGGACTAGCTGATGCAGGCTCCGGCAACCGGCTATGCCTCCGGCAAAGTGATCCTGCTCGGCGAGCACTCGGTCGTGTATGGCGGTACCGCCATCGCGGCATCCATCGAGCGCGGTGTCTCGGCACAGGCATCATTTTCGCAATCCAGCCGCTTGTGTCTGATGGGACGCTGGATTGTGCCTGGCGAGGCTGGATTGGGCGTGGCCTTCGAAGAACTGCTGGCGCAAATGCGGACTTTTGACCTCGAGGTACGCTTGGATCCCGACATTCCCGTAGGCTGCGGTCTCGGCGCCTCGGCGGCCATGGGTGTGGCGACGGCCCGCGCAATCAACGGCTTGATCCGATCGCGTGACCCACGCGACGCTTTACCCGAGTCGCGTCTGCTCGAGGCAGCCGAGTGCTGGGAGCGAGTCCTTCATGGCAATCCCTCTGGAATCGATCTGGCAGCGGCGAGCGGCCGAGGAATCTTGAGCTTTCGGCGGACCGAGGGACCACGTTGGTTGAAGCTCGCGCTCCCCCTCCGAATCGCGATCGCGATTGCTAGCGCCCCGGCAGAAACGCGCTCGATGGTCCAGGCGGTGGCGGATCTCAGGCAAAGGGATCGGGCACTGGTCGACGGTATATTTTCAACCATCGAGCACTTGGCCCAATCTGCCGAGTCGCAACTCCTTTCGGGCGATCTGGCCGGCCTCGGACAATTGCTCGACGCCAATCAGGCGGAGCTCGAACGCCTGGGTATCTCCAACCGGGAGATCGAAGCCGCGTGCCAAATCGCTCGTGATGAAGGGGCGCTGGGTGCCAAGCTGACGGGGGCGGGTGGCGGGGGCTGTGTCATTGCCCTGACCAACGGCGATCCGGCGCCGGTGCTCGAAGCATGGCAGCGGGTGGGACTCAACGCCTTTTGCACCTCCATCGGCGACCTGGCGCATCGAGATCCCGATCGCGAACACGATTCGAGGGAGATGGTCCCATGAACTGCCCGCGACGAGCCCGGACGGTCGCCGGCGCCAATATCGCTCTGACCAAGTACTGGGGCAAGCTGCCGGATGCCGGGAATTATCCTGCGGTGCCCAGCCTGTCGCTCACGCTGGATCGATTGCAGACCACGACCCAAGTCGACTTCTCGCCGGATCGGGAATCAGACGAGGTTGTCCTCAACTCGCAACCAGTCGCGGGGCGGTCGTTCGCGCGAGTCGTAGGGGTGCTCAATCGCATGCGCACCCTCGCCGGAACGAAAGATTGCGCGAGAGTCGACTCGGTCAACGCCTTTCCGACCGCCGCCGGACTTGCCTCCAGCTCATCGGGATTTGCTGCTCTGGTGGTTGCCTGCAACGCGGCTCTGGGACTGGAGTTGAGTCCGGCCGATCTCGGTCGGCAGGCTCGGCTCGCCTCTGCGTCCGCAGCTCGATCGTTGCACGGCGGGTGGGCCGAGCTGCTCGTCGGTGCCGAAGCTGCGTCACCGGTGGCGCAAGCGGACCACTGGGATCTGGCTCTGATCGTCGCGATCGTAGCTCGCGGACCGAAATCCATTGGCTCCACGGAGGCAATGAACCTGACGCGTGCCACCAGTCCGTACTATCTCGCCTGGGTGGAACAGTCGCCGGCCTTGCATCGCCACGCGCGCTCCGCTTTGCTCGAAAGAAACCTGACACAGCTGGGCGAGCTCATGGAACAGAGCACCTGGCTCATGCATGCGACCCTCTTGTCCACCGTGCCCCCCATCCGCTATCTCGCGCCGGTTACCTTGGCGGTGCTCGATTGCGTGGTTGCCCTGCGGCAGGCAGGGATCGAGGCCTATGCAACCATGGACGCTGGCCCCAACGTGAAAATTCTCACTCGAGCCAGCGACGCCGCTCGGGTGGTAGCGGCGCTACGCGCGGTTGCGGGTGTCGACGATACGATGGTTTGCCGTCCGGGAGAGGCTGCCCACGTCATCGACGGCGGCCGAGCAGAGTCGTGAAGGCAAGAGCACCGGGTAAGGTCGTGCTCTCCGGTGCCTATGCGGTGCTCGAAGGTGCCCCCGCCCTGGTGACCGCGGTCGACCGTTACGCACTGGTCGACACCAACCGAAGTGGCACAATTCTGACCGAGGAGATGCGAGCCGCCGGCATTCAGTCCGCTCCGTTGGTCGACGCTTCGGCGTTGCGCCAAGACGGCCGGAAATTGGGTCTCGGCTCGAGCGCTGCGATTTTGGTCGCCGCCTTGGCGGCATTCGAGCTCGATGAGCGACCCGATCTGGATGACGAAAGGCTGGCTGAAAACGTCTTTGTCCCAGCCCTCATTGCGCATAGAAAGGCCCAAGGTGGAGGCAGCGGAATCGACGTGGCCGCCGCCGCATTCGGGGGCACGCGTCTGGCCCATCTGTCCGAGGCCGGACTGCAGACGGAGTCGACGACGCTGCCCGACCAGCTCGAGCTTTCGATCTGGGCAACCGGCGTGCCGGCGTCAACGGGCGCCATGTTGGCTGCGGTGCTCGCGCTGCGTAAGAGTGATCCCGGCTGCTATCGAAGCCGTATTCGAGCACAGGCCGATGCCGCCGAGCGCGCCGCGGGCGCATGTGTTCGGGGTGATGCGCCGGCGCTAGTACTGGCACTCGCCGAACAGCTGCGTAGTCTGAATGAACTCGGTCTGGCCGCTCGGGCACCCATCGTGTCATCGCAAATTCTGAAGTGGGCCCAAGTGGCCGCTCGGCAGGATGCCGCACTTTTACCAGCAGGCGCCGGTGGTGGAGACGTGCTGGTGCACGCACGTCTCCGAGGAGCGACCAGCGATCTTTCGGGCATCCTGGCTGCTAGCGGCTTGAAGCGATTGGACCTGCGGCTGGCGGCCCGTGGCGTTCACGCCATCCTAGGAACCGATTAGCCCGTACTCGAGCACGATTACCATGACAAATAGTAGGATTTCCAAGTTCTACGCCAAAAGCTTGGCGGAGCGCTGCGCCGAGGTGGCGCGGGTCCTCGACCTGCCCGAAACGGATCTGAGGTCTGTGCTCCAGGCGGGTGGGCTTGATCCCGACACCGCGGACAAGATGATCGAAAACGTGCTGGGGACCTATGCGCTGCCCTTCGGCCTGGCATTGAATTTCACCGTCAACGGTGTCGACCGTCTGATCCCAATGGTAGTCGAAGAACCGAGCGTCGTTGCGGCGGCTTCTGGAGCTGCCCTGCGCGTCCGAAATAGCGGCGGTTTCGTAGCCGAGACCTTGGGCAACGCGATGACGGCTCAAATCGAGACCCACGGTGTGGCCGATCCATCGGGGGCACAAACTCGGATCCATGCTGCGGCCAGCGATCTGCTGGCGATGGCCGCCGAGGCGGTTCCAGGGCTGGTCCGGCGCGGCGGCGGTCCGCTCGCTCTCGAAGTTCGGGTGCTCGGCGATGGCTACCTAGTAGTGCACGTCCAGGTCGACTGCAAAGACGCCATGGGCGCCAACCTGGTCAACTCGGTTGCCGAACGATTGGGACCGGAGGTAGCGCGCCTGGCGGGCGGCACCATGGGACTGCGCATCCTCACCAATCTTTGCGACCAACGTCGGGTGCGTGTGACCTGTGAGGTTCGTTCGATCGACCTAGAAGATAGGGAATGTCCCATGGGCGGCATGCAGGTGGCCGAAGGCATCGAAGCGGCCTCCCGCTTCGCGGAACTCGACCCCTACCGCGCCGCCACACACAACAAGGGCGTCATGAATGGCATCGATTCGGTGGTCCTCGCCACCGGCAATGATTGCCGGGCAGTCGAGGCGGGCGCACATGCATATGCTGCGCGAAATGGCTCCTATGGGGCCCTGGCAACCTGGCGGCGTACCGAAACCGGCCTGACTGGCGCTCTGGAGCTACCGCTGTCGCTCGGCATCGTTGGAGGAACGCTGCGTGTTCATCCCGCCGCGCAATTGGCACTGAAGATCTTGGGCGTCGACACCGCCAGCCAACTTGCCGAAATCGCCGCCTCAGCCGGGTTGGCCTCCAATCTGGCCGCTCTCCGGGCTCTGGCGACCGACGGCATACAACGGGGACACATGGCGCTGCAGGCACGAAGTGTGGCCGCTGAGGCGGGGGCCACCGGGTCCGAAGTCGAAGCCGTGGTCGCGTTCATCGTCGAAGCCAAGACCATTCATGTGGCAGCCGCTCGCGCGGCCCTGGCGAAATTTCGTTGTCCCGAGCGGTCATGATTCGGTGGGCTGAACTCCTGGGCCTGCTCGTCGTGGCCACATCGTGTGGCGGATCCGTCATGCGCGTGGAGAACGGCAATGTCCATGAGGGACGTCCGATCCAAGCTGCCGCGTACGCGGCATATCTCCAAGGACGCCTCGACGAGTCGGAAGGACATTGGGTCGAAGCCGAGGCCTCTTATCGGCGGGTGATCGAACTCGACGGAGATTCAGCGGAGGCCTGGGCGCGCCTGGGTTGGCTCAGCTGCGAGCGAGCTCCGCAACGCGCAGAAGAAAGCTTCGAACACGCGCGTCGAATATCTCCGCACCTGAACCGGCTCTGGCTCTTGCGGGCACGCTGCGCCAGACTGCAGCATAAGTACGATCGGGCGCGAGAATATGCAGAACAGGCCCTGATTTCGGGACCAACCAATTCCGAGACCAGCGAGGCTTTGGCCGAAATCTGCGTCGCTCAAGGAGATCTGCAACGGGCGCGAGCCGTGGCCTGGGGTCTGGTCGCTCTCGATCCTAGTCGTCGGCAGTCGTGGGAGCTACTGCTCGGCATCGATCAGCTACCTGATGCCGAACGCACGCATGCCCAAACCAACCTGGCGCAGTTGACGCTTCAGCTTCGGCGTCGGGCGCCGTTGTCGAGTACCAACGGACTGCCCGTCAGCGCCGTGGCCCAGCGGGCGCTGAGAGCAGATCTCGACCGGAAGCTCGATGCGGCGTTGGTTCGCCGTGATGCCGCATCCGCGCGATCGTTGGCGACCTGGCTTGGTCTGTCCACCCTTGAACTCGTCCGACGCGCCCTCGACCTAGGAGCATTCGACCTTGCTTTGACCGAAGCCGAAATGCTCAACACCATCGCCCCGAACGACATACCAATCTGGGTCATGGCGCTGCAAGCGGCCGATCAGGCCGGAAACCAGGCAATCTATCTAAAATTGCTGGCGGCCCCTCCCAAGGTCCAAGCGGTCCGAGATCAGGATCTATTGCGCCGTCTCTACGACGTGATCGAACGTCGCACCAGTGCCCGGTCAGCGGGGACAGTTGGCGCTGCCGATTCGCCCGTAAGGTAGGGTTCGGCGCTGGCGCTCAAGGCCTCGGCGCGGCGACGGATCCGGACGGCGCTGGCACTGTGGCACTTGCTTCGGTGGTGGACCCGGTGGGAGGCGAGTTCGCGTCCTCGGTCTTGCGCATCCGTCGCTCGAAGTCCGCTTGATCGAACGGTATGACGAGATTGACCGTCTTTACGGCGTCGGCTGTCACATCAACCGAGGCTTCGGTCTTCTGGTTGATGGATGGAAGCAGCGCGGTCACTTTCACCTTGCCAACCGGGATTCCGGCTATGTGAAAACGACCGTCGAGGCCGGTCACGTCGTAGGTCGGGTACCGAAGGACGAACACGTCAGCCCTGGAAAATAGTCGCATCTCGTCCACCAACATGTAGTGACCAGGATGCCTGGGAAATACGGGTACGGCGGAACCCTTGGGAACCGCCACCAGGTTGGCTCCCGGCTTGCCCCCGAGCAACATGGGAATGTACGCGCGCTGGTCCAAGCTCTGCACCTCGATGCGTTGGCCGAAGGCGAGCGCAATGGTCCGGCGATCCCAGGCACAGCCGCGCGCCGTAACGAGCACCGCCGGCTCGGCTGCAGTAACGTAGCCGTCATAACCGGTCACGGCAACCAGCACGTCCGCCAAGGTACGGCCCTCCCCTTCGCGAAAAAGCTTCCCGTACGTCTCCTTCGCATTCTCACAGTCCGACGGGATCTTGGCGAGCTCCTTCGGGAGAGGCCATGCGGCATCCCCTTGGACCGTCACCACGCCTTCGACACTACCGCGCGCCCCGGTGTACGCCGGGCGATGATTCGGATTGTTGACCGCCAGCACCTGCTGCGAAGGATAAGGATCGGGACTCGGCTGCGGCGCCGGTGCGGGAACGTCCTTCTTGGCATCACGGCATCCCGACAGCGCGCCAATCAGAAGGCACCAAAGGACAGCTCGGAAAACCAGCAGGTCGCACATCTTGTGCTGAAAGCGTGGCAACGAAGCAAGACCTTGGCAAGCCAAGCTGAACCGCAGAACTTCAATCTTGGTCCCGTTTGGACCGTACGGGGTGCTAGGCTACGCCGTAGTGCGCAATTCGTTGGTGCCCCGGCTGTTTCTCGTGGTCGTCCTTGGTGTGCCCGCTGGGTGCCAAGGACACCGAGAAACCGAAACCAAACCGCTCGGCACAGTCGGCGTGGCGCCCCCCCCTCCAACGGTTCGGAGCCCGGTCCTGTCCATCGGACAGGAGGCCAAACTTCCGAGCTACTCGATTCGCCTGCTTTCGGTGCGCGACTGTGGTGCCACGGACGCTGGAATACCGGGCAGGAACAACACCCTGCTCGGCGTCGAAGTCGAGATCAAGAGCCTTAGCGAGCGCCCGCTGCCGGTCAATCCTTTCTATCTGACGCTGACCGACGACGACCATTTCAACTACACGACAGCCTTGCTGGGCTGCCAGCCCGAGCTGCGAGCAACTCGGCTATCCGACGGCGCAACTGCACGAGGGTTCGTGTCGTTCGAGGTACCCAGCGACGTGAACCAATTTCTGGCCGAATATCATCCGGTGCTACCGGCCAACGCAAAATACACGGCGCGCTTTCGGTTTCGCCGCTAAACGAACCGTTCGTACATCAGAGCGCCACCTTGGTCAATGCGCCAAGCGCCCCGTTCGGCAACAGTCCCAGGGCCAAAATGAACACCGCGGCAATGACCAACGCCACGCCAATCATCGAAGAACGCATAGGCACCGCCACGGGCGCTTCGGGCTCTGGCTCGCGCATGTACATATAAACTAACACGCGAAGGTAGTAGTAAGCGCCGACAACGCTGTTGATCAACGCGATGACTACCAACAGCGTCAAATCGGACTCCATGGCGGCCCGAAATACGAACAATTTTCCGAAGAATCCCGCTGTAGGAGGGATACCGGCCAAGGACAACAAGAACAAGCTGAAGGCGAGTGCGATCGCGGGATGCCGCTTGCCGAGGCCTGCCAGATCCTGGTAACTGACGGCTTCGCGACCGTAGGATCCGCACAACGCAAGGGCGCCAAAGGCGCCCAGGGTCGAAACCGAGTAGACGAAGAGATACATCATCACACTCGCCTGTCCGTCGGCCGAGCGAAGCATGGCGACCACACCAACCAGCGCATAGCCAGCGTGTGCAATGGATGAGTAGGCGAGCATCCGCTTGACCGAACTCTGCCTCCCAGCAACGAGATTCGCGACGGACATGGTGGCAACCGCGACCACCGCGAGCAGCGGAGGCCAGCCAGTTCCCCAACTAGCCAATCCCTCGTCCCCCAACGCTACCAAAAGTACGCGCAGCAGCACCGCGAACGCCGCCGTTTTGACCACAGCCGCCATGAATCCGGTCGCCGGCGTGACCGCACCTTCATAAGCGTCGGGCGTCCACGCGTGGAAAGGAACTGCCGCAACCTTGAAGGCCAACCCCGCCAACACGCACGCCGCGCCCACTAAGACCAGTCCCGCTCGACTCCCATCGTGAAGGTGCGAAATGGCTTGTCCAATACCCGCCAGATCAGTGTGGCCGGTCGCCCCATACAGCAGCGCTCCGCCGAACAACAGCACCGCCGCTGCAAAACTGCCGAGCAGGAAGTACTTCAAGGCCGCCTCCAAGGCGCGAGGGGTTCGCCGCAACCCCACCAAGCAGTACACCCCTAACGACATGGTCTCCAGGGCGACGAACAGGCTCAAGAGGTCCCCCGCGGCTACGAGTGCCAGCGCGCCAACGGTTGATAGCTGCAGAAGGACGAAGAACTCGGACCGATCAATTCGATGTTCCGTCAGATAGCCACCCGCCACCAGGGACGCTATCCCCCCAGCCACGCACACGACGAAGCTCATGAATTGCGTGAATCCATCAGCAATGAAATACGGCGCCAACGCCTGCTGCAACACGTGCTTCGGACCGGCTACCATCAGTCCGATGCTGACCACGGCCGCGGCAAAGAGGATCACCGCTGTCAAAAGGCCCATCTCTGCCTGACGGCCGGCGCCCGGATCGATCGATGCCTCGCCCCCTTCGACGTGGACCTTGGACTTGCCAAAGGCTTCGGCGAGCATGGTCAACATCGCTCCGAGCGCGATAGTCAGAAGCGGCGCAATCCCAATCCAGCTGTTCATGGCGAGGCTCCTTGGTCCTTCGAGGAGACCTCACCGTGTACAGCCGATACGGCGCCCAGCTCTTTATCGGGCGGAGGTTCCGGATAACCTTGCTCGAGCGGACCGTCCTGACGCGGAAGCAACGACGCCCGCGTGGCGTCCAAGGACTGCCTATTTTCCACGTAATTCTCGAGACTGGCCGAAACGCTATCGCGCATTTTGGAAACCAGAATCGATGGGAACAACCCGATCACGAATACCAGGGCCAAGATCGGGGCCAGCGCTACGGTCTCGCGAACGTTCAGATCGGAAAGGCCCTGATTGGCCGAGTTCCGAAGCGGACCAAAGAACATCTTTCTGACGACCGTCAACATGTACACCGCCGCCAAAATGACCCCTGCTGCCGCTACCGAGGCCTGGAGCTTGGCAAATGCGCCCAGCGAACGCGACACGAAGGTTCCCATGATGACCATGAACTCTCCGACGAATCCGTTGGTTCCCGGCACCCCGATGCTGGATAGGGTGATGATGACGAAGACGGTGGCGTACACGGGCATGACTTTGGCAAGCCCACCGAATTCGCTGATCTTCCGGGTATGCCGTCGGTCGTAGATGACGCCTACCAGGAGGAACAGTGCGCCGGTCGACAGTCCGTGATTGATCATCTGCAAGACTGCCCCCTCGACGCTCGCCTGCGTAGCGGCAAATAGTCCCAGCATCACGAAGCCCATGTGAGCTACGGACGAATAGGCGACGAGCCGCTTCACATCATCTTGGCGCCAGGCGACCAAGGCGCCGTACAGGATGCCTCCGAGCACGGCCACCCCGGCCAAAGTGGCGCCGACTTGCCACGCTGGCCCCGCGAACATGCCCATGCAAAAGCGCAAATATCCGTAGGTCCCGAGCTTGAGCAAAATGGCCGCCAGGATTACGGAGCCTCCCGTGGGCGCCTGAACGTGAGCGTCTGGCAGCCAGGTGTGCAGCGGGAACATCGGAACCTTGATGGCGAACGCCAGCGCGAAGGCACCAAAACAGAGCCAGGAGGCCTGCGCCGGCAGCACCAGGCGGCGTAGAGCGAGATAGTCGAAGGTCAGGTAGCCCGCCACCTGGCGGTGCACCCATACCATATAGAGGATAGCGCCGAGCATCAGGACGCTGCCGCCCATGGTGTACAAGAAGAACTTGTACGCGGCTTTGACGCGCTCGACCCCTCCCCAAACTCCGATGAGGATAATCATCGGAACCAGCATCAATTCCCAAAATACGTAGAACAGAAAGAGATCGAGGGAGACGAAGGCTCCGAGCATCCCTGCGTGCAAGAGCAGAACCGCGAAGCAGAAGTCCTTGAACCGCTCCTTGATCGATCCAAACGCCGCGTAGGCGGCAATCGGCGTCGTCAGCGTGGTCAGGAGAATCAACCACATGCTGATGCCGTCGACTGCCACGTGGTAGCGAATCCCGAAAGATGGAATCCACTCGGCAATGTACTGGTGGTGCCACCCCCGGGTCATCGGAGTCCCGAGCAACCAAAGGGATATCACGAAGTCCAACAACAGAACCGCCAGCGTAAATCCGCGCAAGAGTCGGGACGCTTGGCGTGGCAAAAATAGAAGCGCCACTCCTCCCAACAGAGGCAGAAATACAATGACGTTGAGCAGATGCGGCCACTCCGTCGGCGTCTCACCGGCGATCGTGCCTTCGGCTCCCGGCCACATTCCGCGCACGAAGGCCAGGGTCAATACCGCGATCAGTCCCAGTGCAGCACGCTCGTACCGCACCTTGCGCGAGGGGATCAGCATCGCCACCACGAATGCGGCGACGTACGGAACGAGGTCGAAGATGGCTTTGCCTACCGGAGTCATTGTGGGCCCCCTTGCTCGAGGGCGTTGATGAGGCGCTGTCTATCGTTCGGACTGCCTCGAGGTCGCGTGCCCTTGCGTTGCCCGAGGTACGGCTTGCCCTGTTCGTCTCGATAGACGTCCAGACGAGTGGTCAGGTTGCTCTTGTCCTCTTTGGGGCGCTCCAACAAGAAGCTATGTCGGGCAGTTTGGCCCAAGGCACTTCGCACCTCCAAGACGACACGACGCGATTCGTCCCGCTTGAGCTCGACTTCGACGCTTCGGCCTTGCGACCACTTGGCTCGGTCCAGCTGGTCACCTCCGCTCTCGTCCCAACGATAGCTGTATCCGAACCCTGGTGACGCAGTAAGCACGTACTTTCCGGTCGCGTCGT
>Ga0055462_10000062_pt1 | contig 14448 bp, 4 predicted proteins | sample Joice_ThreeSqC_D_2_FD_57689 | JGI IMG/M metagenome (GOLD analysis project Ga0055462, IMG submission 57689) | Wetland microbial communities from San Francisco Bay, California, USA, that impact long-term carbon sequestration - Joice_ThreeSqC_D1 | ecosystem: Environmental > Aquatic > Marine >...
TTCACATGCTCTCGACGAATGCCTGGAATGCGTTCCTCAAGACCCTCGAGGAGCCTCCTGCTCACGTCAAATTCATCTTCGCCACCACAGAAGCGCACAAGGTTCCGGCCACGATTCTCAGCCGCGTACAGCGCTTCGACTTTCGGCTGATCCCAGCGCGGCTCATCGTCGAACGACTCAAGACAGTTTTGGAGCAGGAGGGGGTTGCCGCCGAAGAGCGGGCTCTATCCGTCATCGCTCACCAAGCCGCGGGCAGCATGCGCGATGCGATGAGTCTGCTCGATCAGGTCCTCGGATACAACGACCGTGCGCTCGATGAACAGAACGTTGCTCGGGTTCTGGGCGTTGCGGGGCGCAAGGTCCTTCACGAGCTTGCCTCCAGCCTGGTGGGTGCCGATGCGGCCGAATGCCTTCGCATTGTTGGTCAGATTGCGAATCAGGGCTTCGATCTGAGTTATTTCGCCCGTGATTTTCTGTCGCTGCTCCGGGATTTGGTGGTAGCGCAAGTCTGCGAAGCCCCCGGCGAGTTGATCGATTTGCCGGACGAGGAACAGGCCGAAGTCAAAGCCCTGTCGCAACGCACGGGCAGCGACGATTTGATTCGACTGTACAATGGATTTTCTTCGGGATTCGATGACATCGTCCGCTCCGGTCAGCCACGAGCCGCGCTGGAGATGCTGCTGGTTCGGCTGGCTCGGCGCCCTCCCCTGATTCCGCTGGATGTGCTGGTCACCCGCTTGACCAATTTGGAGCACCGCCTATCAATGCCGACGGCAGCCGGGCAACGTGCGGAGGCGTCGTCCGCGCCCTCGCCGAGGGCGCCGGTGCGTAGCTCCAGCGCTGCTGCGTCGTCCGCTCGCCCGCGCTCGGGAGAAAACCGAACCCCAGCCTCCAAGGCGCGGCGCGAAGGGTCTGATGAGAGCGACGACCCGTCGAGCCCATCGTCCACCCCAGCCCCCGACGAACCAAACCGATCGGATATCGACCCTGGGTTGCGGGGACAGCTTGCATCAGAACCATTGGACGGAGCCGAGGCCACTCGGTCCGTTAGCTCGGCAATGTCCGAAGACGAGCTGCTCGATTTCTGGCAAGGCTTGATTGAGCGAGTTGCTGGCCAGCGGCCGGATGTCGCAGCGTCTTTGGAGCATGCAACCTTGCTCAGCCGCGAAGCGGATCGGCTTGAGATCGCTTGGCCACCTCACAGCGTGCTGGGCAGCCAGTCTTCGGACGAACTCGTTACCGGGCTGGTATCTCAGGCTTACCGAGAAATGATGGGGTGCCTTCCCGGCGTATCGATCGTGCGTGATTGCGAGGCCGTGGCCAATCGGCGTACTCTCGCCGCCCGAGAAGTGGCCGAACGCTCGCGATTGCGTCGCTTGGCCCAGGCACGAGTGCGCAATCATCCTCTGGTGACTGCGGCCGTTGAAGTGCTCGGGGCGCGCATCAAGGACGTCAAAGTCGTTGAGCCCTAGTTGAACAGCCGACCTGTCGGCGGCTTGCAGATTGCCTGACTAGACGCCACGATTCGCCGTTGCTGCCCGACCGGCTCTCCCGCGTCATCACGCTGCTCTCCCGCCTTCCGGGCGTTGGGGAGAAGACCGCCCAGCGTTACGCACTTCATTTCGTAACTCGAGGAGACGAACTCGCCTCTGAGCTTGGCCGCGAGCTGCTCGCGCTGACGGACTCCATTCGGACTTGCGACCGATGTGGAAATCTGGCGGAACATCAAGCTTTGGGCCCAACGATCTGTCGCATCTGTCGCGATAGCCGTCGCGACCAGAACCTTCTGTGCGTGGTCGCTAAGGTGCAGGACCTATTGGCCATCGAGCGAAGCTCGGTGATGCGCGGGCAGTATTTCGTCTTGGGTCAGCTGCTTTCTCCGCTCGAGGGAGCCGGTCCCGAATCGCTACCGCTGGAGCGTCTCAGGCAACGCATTCAGGAGCTGGGAGCCCGTGAAATTATCATTGCCACGCCTTCTTCGGTGGAAGGCGAAGCAACGGCGTTGTACCTGGCGCAAGAGCTCGCAAGCGCGCAACTTACCGTGAGTCGGATCGCCAGTGGTATTCCCCATGGCGGGGACCTGGAATACACCGATCAAATCACGCTTGGTCGAGCCATTGCGGGCCGGCGAATGTTGGACGAACCACGCTGAATTCTCCTCAAGGACGGCGTTTGGTCGCTTGCCCAGGCGAACAGTTGCTTGGCTTGCGCTGGAGCGTCAATATGCCCCAAGAGACATGAGCAAAGAAGCAGTTAGGACCTCCCAAGCGCCTGCGGCCATTGGGCCCTACAGCCAGGGTCTGAGAGTGGCTGATTGGCTGTTCGTGAGTGGACAACTGCCCGTGGATCCGGCTACACAGCAGCTGGTCGACGATGATGCCGGACGAGCTGCCAGCCAAGCTCTCGCCAACCTGGCTGCCGTATTGCGTGCATCGGGGGCAACGCTCTCAAACGTGATCAAGACGACCATCTATCTGAAGGATCTCTCGGACTTTGCAGCGGTCAACGAGGCATACGCGAAGTGGTTCGATCCGCCGTACCCGGTTCGGTCAACGGTCCAAGTCTCTGCCTTGCCCAAGGGAGCCCTGGTCGAGATTGACGCGATCGCCCATTTCGGATGTTTGACCGCGCCATCGCAGCCGAACAATTCAGGACCATGACTTCGACGCCCACGCACGAGAGGCCTGAGTTCGATAACAACCTGCTGGAAGCTGATTCCAGGGACGCGCTCGGAGCCTTGGAACGAGCCGGTCAAGACGCTCCCAAGCTCGTCAAGCTGTGGCTCGAACACCGCAATCTAGCGGCGCTCATGGCCGCCGCCGAGCGTGGATCGGGCATGTCGAGGAAGCTTGCTCGACGGGCACTCAATGTCTTGCGTTCTAGGGGAGCGGTAATCGAAGATAGGCCCCGAGTCGCAACTTTTGGCAGCCCGCAGGGGGGCGAACGGACGGAAGCTTGGTTCTTGCCGCCGGATGCCACCGGTGGCGTCGTAGTCATTCTCGCCGCACATACCCCAGCCAGTCGCTATCGAACGGCATTTTTGTATCTTCATGACGAGGTGGGGATTCACCGTGTAGAAGTGGGCGAGCAGAGTCGGAGCCAATTGCACGAGGCCATGACGCGTATGGCCCCGGGAGGCGATCTCAAGCCGGTTCCCGTCCCGGTCGACTGGGCGCGATTCCGTGTTGCCAGCGCCCGAGCCCGACACGCGCGGAGCGGGATGCCACTTCCTCTCGGACTGACATCTGCGTCCAACATCTTGACGCCGGTGCCGGAGACGGCCCCGTCTCACCCGTTGGATGCACAAGATTTCAAAGCCGCCAGCAGTGCCAAAACGACTATTGCCGACTCTGCCGCACTTCATCAGTTGGCCGAATTTCGTGCCTGGCTGCCGCCGAAAGCGGCCATCGACGCCATGCTCGCCCAGGTGGGCGAACAGCTCAATCCGAACCAGACTCCGGAACAAGACCATCTAAGTAAGCTGATGGACGAGGCCGTGCGCGCGGCGACCGACCGCTTCTTCAGCCCACAGGTGCGGGAACGTCTGGTATCTGCCATGAAGGACAGCGCGCTCAGTGTCTGCCTACGCGAAGGGCCGGGACTCGCAAAGGCAGTACTCGACGCCATGGACCAGATTGAACATGCGGGCCTCATCACCGATCCACCGCACGAGATCGGGTTCTTGAGGGGATTCTTCGAGAAAGCTATCGCCATATTGGCTGCACAGGGTGGGGGCAACATCCGAATCCCAGTCGTACGACCACCCGAAGCTATTTCGACCAACCCCGACACGCCCCAAGACCAGTCTGGCGAAACCGACTGAGCCTTTGCCGTCACCGACTGCGGGATCGAGCGGCACACGGCCTCAGGTAGCTTGCACGTGCTGGGTGAATGCCGCACGCAGCTGTTGATACACCGGTCCTGGCACTGAGCGCCCAATGGGCTGACCATCGACGCTGATCACTGGAACGATCTCTCGGATGCTGGAGGTCAACATGATCTCGTCGGCGGTGTACGTCTGCTCAATCGACGGCGTCTCGAACTCAACGCGATATCCTTGATCTTTCGCCACCTCAAGCAAAAGAGCCCGAGTAATCCCTGCCAAGATGCCTGCGGTCTCCGGCGGCGTCGTCAGACGCCCCCCTCGCACCACAAAGACATTCGAGGTCGCGCCCTCGATGATTCGCCCATCAGCGTTGACGACGAGCGCCTCGTTGGCTCCTGCTTGCCTGGCCACCCGCATTGCCAACACCGCCACCAAATAGTTTCCAATTTTTGCCCCCACTGCGTCGGTGGCGTCCACAGCGCGACGCGTCCGATAGGTCACCGCAGAAACGCCTATTTCATAGGCGCTACGCTCGAGAGGCCGCAACGGCGCGACAATCAATACTCGGGTCGGAGTGAGAATTGCGTCCGGCGCCAACGACAGATCACCACTGCCCCTGGTTACCATCAGGCGAAGGTAACTCTCCTCATTTTTTGCCAATGCGACACCGCCTTCGATCTCGTCCACGAGATCTCGGTCGCTGACACCCACCTCGATGTGAACCAATTCTGCGCTGTGGCGCAATCTCTCCAGGTGTTGCTGCACCGCGAAGACGCGCCCGTGATAGGTTCGAAGTGTCTCGAATACGGAATCGCCGTACAAAAATCCGCGATCGAACACACTCACTCGAGCCTGGTCGGAGGCAACCGGCTGGCCGTTGATGAGAACAAGAGTACCCACGGGAATCAAATTGCCTGGGCGGTACCGCGTTTCGGGGGCCAAAACGAGGATTAGCGTCCCAATTCCGCCAGGCGCTCCTTTACCCATGTCAAGTTGGGATCTGCTTGCAGCGCGCGTTCGAAGTCGTGCTTGGCCTTGTCCTTGTCCCCAAGTCGCAGACTAGCTTCGCCGCGCCTCCCATATATCTCTGCCTTGGTAATCGGTCCGGTCGGATCGAGTTTCGGCAATTGGATGATCAGCGAGCTATAGAGCTGCTGGGCGCGCTTCGCGTCACCAGCAGAAAGGCAGACTTCGGCGAGTCGCGCGATCACACGGATATTGCCGGGCTCGATACGAAATGCCTTCTCCAGCTCGTCCCGGGCACGTTCTGGGTCCCCCTGGGCGAGAAAGGCCTCCCCGAGACGCCGGTGAATTTCCCCCAACTCTTTGGAGCGCCGGCCACCGTAGGACTCAACGATGCGCTCCAACGTCGCCGCCGCCTTGTCTCCCCGACCAGAAGCACTGTGGGCATCGCACAAATGGAGCAGCAGGTCTCGGTCGTTCGGAGCAATTGCGCTTGCCTTCTCGAGCAGTTCGGCGGCCGCGGCCGGGTCGCCACGCTTGTCGAGATGGAGTGCAGCGGCCTCCCGAAGCAACGCAACCTTATCAGCCGGCTCGCTTGCTGCGTCGGACTCGCTTGACAATAGACTTGCCAGCTGTTCCCAGGCACCAAGATCCTCATAGAGCGCCCGCAATCGCGATCGCAGATCCCCGTTGTCGGGCTCCGCCTCGAGGGCCCGCGCGAAAGCCTGTGCAGCGCCCTCTCGATCGTCCAGTCGTAGCAGCGCTTCTGCGCGTCGCGCCGAAAACCCGGCGCGTTCCGCCCCTTCGGTCATCTCACTCAACCGATGCAGGACCTGAGCCAATTCGCGATCGTCGTTGCTGCTTTCGTGCAACCGGACTAGGGCCTCCAGCGCCCGACGATGTGTCGATATTCGCTCCAGGACGGCGCGATAGGTCTCGATGGCCCGGGCAATGTTGGCCAGGGGGCCCTCGTTGACCTCGGCAAAGCGAACCATGAGGCTGACCTCGGCTTCGGTGTCCCCGCGATCGCGGGCCGACTCAATCTGCCGCAAAAGAAGATCGGCCAAGTCTTGATTGGCGCCAGTTCGCTCGTACAGCGTACTGAGTGCAATGACAGCCTCAGCGTGATTGGGTTCGTCATCGAGTACGCTCTGAAGGAGTCTCGCAGCCTCTTCAACATCATCGAATTTGGATTCGCGTAGTCTGGCAAGTTCGACGAGCAACGATGAACGCTCGCGGCGATTGTCGACCACTTCGATGAGGCGCTCGAAAACTCGCGCCAGCTCCTGGTAGCTCCCAGCCTGCGAAAGCAGGCTCCGGAGTGCAGTGGACGCTTCTCGATCGAACGGATTGTTGTCGAACAAGACCGACAGAAGCTCGATAGCCTGCTCTGGCTTGCCTAGACGATCGCGCGCGACCGTTGCGGCTTCATGGCGCAAGGCTTCGAGCGTGGGCCCGTCGGAAACCAGCTCGATCTGTCGTGACAAAAGGACGAAGGTCTCCTCGTAATCTCCGGATTCGCGCCTAAGCGCCGTAAGCTCTCCGAGCGCCCACAGATTCCGTTCGTCGAGAGCGAGGAGCTCACGAACCACTGATTCGACCAGCTGAGCGTCACCCAGCGTTCCCGCAAGCTGGCGCGCCTCTTCGAACAGCTGCGATCGAGCGGCGTCACCCAGTGCCAACTTCCCGCGATGTCGTATGACTTCGACCAGATCGCGCTCACGCCCAGGCACCCGCCTCAGTGCCTCCAACTGCTGCAGTATGTCATCGTTGTCCGGGTCAACCTCGAGAGCCTGCAGCAGAGACCTCTCGGCGGCCTTCGGATCTCCAACGCGATCGCGTTGCCAGGCGGCCGCTCGCAACCAAAGCTCGCGAGCAATCTCCGGCCCGAGCAGGCTCTTGCCTTCCAGCGCTCCGACCAACGCCGCCGACGCCTCCGCCCACGCTCCAGCCTTTTCCGACAGACGCTCGAGTTCGTCCACCAGAGCCAAATCACTCGGATCATCCATCAATGTTTGCTGCAAGATGAGCCGAGCCGAGTCGAGATCGCCGCACTGCTCTTCGAGTACCTGCGCCAGGCTCCGCTGCAGATCCAGGCGCTCTTCGCGAGTACCCGCGGACGCCACACGTTTGCGGAACAGTTCCGCGAGCTGTCTTGGCTGATTGCTGTCGCGATAAACGCTCTCCAAGGTCTCCGCGACGTCATCGAAAAGTTCCGGACGCTCGGTTAGTTCCTCCAGAAGGGCGATCGCTCCGGCGTGCGCAGGAACGCGATCGAGAGCTGAACGCAGCGAAGCTAGCGCAGCGTCTGGCTGTGAGAATCTCTTCATTTGGACGAAGCCGAGCCGGTAGTACAGGTCAGCCACCATGTTGTCATCGTCTTCGATGACGGTGCGCCGCTCCAGGACGTCGGCCAACGCAGCGGCGTCGTCCAAAGCCACGAACAACCGATCGAGGGCGCCCAGAAGTTCCCGCCGATCTCCGACCTGCTCGATCGCCTGTCGATAGGCCTCTACCGCGCGATTTTGGTCCCCCAGCTTCTCCTCGACAATATACGCCAGACGCACGTACAAATCGCGACTGATTTCTGGATCAAAGGTTGCCCGCGCCCGCTCGGAAAGGACGTCCGCGACTCTGGCATATCCGTTCACGAGCCCGGCAACTCGCTCGATCTCCGCGTGCAACTGGGGGTCTTCTGGCTGCTCGGACATTGCACGCAAAAGAGCGCTCAAGGCCATCTGCGGATCTCCGAGACGGGGTTCGGCAACGGCGGCTACCGCGAGCAGCGTCGCTGCCCGCTCGCCGGGCTCGTGTTCGGTCGTCAGCCTCATCTCGAGAACCTCGACCAGCTGCGCCCAGGCGTGAGTACCTTCGAGAACCGGCACCAGAACGCCGGCGACCTGCGAACGAAGATCTTCACGCTCTCGGCCGAGAGTCAGGACCGCCGAGATAGCGTCTGGGTCAGTGGGCAACTCGGCAAGCACCTCCGCATAAGCCCCCAATGCCTCGTCAAAGCTGGACAGCTCCCGAGAAAGAATTCCGGCAATCCGATTCTTGAGCCGCACGCGCCGTTCGACCTCCACCGCGGCTGCAGCCTGAACCCTTAGGTTGTCCAAGAGCTCGGGCCACATCGATTCCGCCTCGTACAGGACCTCCAATCTGCGCAAAACTTCCGGGTCAACCGGGCGGACCGTGAGCACTTGGACCAGTACCTCGATGGCTCTCGGACGATCAGAAAGATTGGTTTGCAGGACATCGGCGGCACGAAGCAACAGATCGTACTTCAGGTCGGTTTCATCTGGCTCACACAACTCTTCGCGCCGAAGCAGCAACTCCGCTACCCTCTCCGATGCTCCCGCCGCCTGCACCAGCTCAAGCAGACAGTCCACAGTGAAGGCGTTGGCGGGTTCCAACTCCAGCGCGCGCTCGTAGGCCTCGATCGCGCCTGCAGGATTTTCGAGCATGTCTCGATAAGCCTCGCCAACCTGTCGCCAACAACTGGCGCGCTCCTCGTCGCTCAGCAACAATTCGGCTTTGGCGACAAGAACTTTGACCAGTGCCTCCCAATCGCTCAGGAGCGTGGCCAAACGCTCCATTTGCTGCAACGTTTCGAGGTCCGCTGGATCCATCTCGTGCAATGCCCAGAGGCTCGAAAGAGCGCGTCGCGGGTCGTCCAGGTATTCGTCGTAGGTCCTAGCGAGCAGCCCCAGCACCTCACGCTTGCCGACCAGCTGCGAGTTGTCGGCTAGAAGCTTTTCGTAAGTACTCGCTAGTTCCGCCCACTGACCGGCCATTGCCGTCAGGCGCTCGAAGTCACCACGAACGTCGACATTTTCCGGGTCCGCCTCCAAGGCAAACGCCAGTGCTTGTCGAGCACTTTCGTAGTCACCTCCGCGAGACTCGTAGAGCTGCGCGGTTTCCTGCAAGATTGCCACCTTATCTGCGGGATAAATCGCAAGCTCGAATCGATCCTCGTTCAAGCGAACTAGGTTCTGCCAATCGTCGGTGGCCTCGTACAAGGGTCGCAGAATTTCGACCACGCGCGGCTTCATTTCGCGTCGCAGCCTGAGAGCTTCTAACAAGTCGATAGCGGCCCGGTGCTCGGGACGAGATCTCACCACCTCTTCCAACTGGTCAATGGCCCGCTCGGGCTGATCCAATTCGTCGAGCAGCAGGCGTGCCAGCGTAACGCGGTGTCCCGCGGCCTCGTCGCCACTCTCGACCTGTTCGGCACGGCGCAGCAACAGGTCGGCCATATCGTCCCATCTCCGCTCGTCTCGATACAGCGCGCCCAGCTCGTCGAAGGCAGCCGCATCGGACTCGTCTACGTCGAGCGCCTCGCGCAAGGTCTCGATCGCACCTTGTCGATCGTTGAGCATGTCCCGTTGCAGCCCGGCAATGACATGCAACGCCTTGGAGCGCGCGCCGGAATCGGTGCGATAATCCAGGGATTTCCGATAGAGGTCGATTCGGTCCGAATGACGACCCAGCTCCGCCAGCAGTCGATCGACCGACTCGAAAAGCTGGGCGCGCTCGGGATCGAATGCAAAAGCCCGCTGGTAGAGCGACAGTGCCCGATCGCGCTCACCGTGCGCTTCAAAGATCTCTGCAGCGCGAGCGGCGAGCTGCGCGGATGACAGATCGTCGGTCTCGATGTTTCCGAGCTCGCTCGCGTAGATTTCTGCCAGGCGCCTCTCCGCACCAGCCACCTTGGCGAGACGCTCGAGCTTGGTTCGCGCAGCGTCGTCGCTTGGATCCTCGTGAAATAACTGAGCAACCGTCTCGAGCGCCGCCGCATAATCTTCGGCCTGCTCCTCTTGGATTTTCGCCAGGCGGCCCAACAGCTCGCGGCGTTCCTCAGGGGCCGCTGACGATTCGAGACGAGCCCGCAGCGTGACCATGACATTTGGTAGATCGCCGCGCGCCAGATAGACCGGCTCGACGAGCGCTGCGGCTCGCGCCTTCTGCTCCGGATCGCTCGTGGTCGAAAGCAGCCGCTCCACCAGCTCTACCGCCGGTGCGTAGAACCTCTCTATTTCCAACGCTTGCTCGATCTCGTCGAGGGAGCGCGCAAGGTCGCCGATGTAAGACGCGTACACCTCCGCAATCGCCACCAACAGTCTCGGTCGATCGGCATTGGTTCGGTCCAATTGTCGCTGCAAAAGCAGAATCAACGCATCCCAACGCTCTTGCGTTCGATAGAGTTGATCGAGCGCCATGACCGCCGCCGTATCGAACTCCAAATCCAAAATGCGCTCGTACACCTCGATGGCGCGCGCGGGTTCCTCGAGACGATCCGCGAGCAGCGTCGCCTGACGGAACAGCAGCAGCTTGCGCTCTTGATCGTCGGCAGCGACCTCGACTCGCCTCGCAACCACGTCCAATAGCCGCCTGAAGTCCCCGCGCTGCTCGTGAAGCGACTCGAGAGCCGCCAAGGCAACGCGTTCGTCGGGTCGCTGCTCAAGCGCTCGTTCGAAATATTGGAGGGCCACGGGCACGTCCGAGAGCTCGTCTCTCGCCATGCTGGCAATCTTCAAGGTGACTTCCAGCTTCACTTCGCCGTCGAAAATGTCGTCGACGACATCTCTGAGGATCTCGATCTGCCGTGAGCGCATCTTCGCTTTCTCTGCCAGGCGATCGAGATGCCCCAGCCATTGCCCCAGATCGGAATGTCCCAGTGCTTCACGGCTGGCACGCTCGGCGTACTCGAATGCCCGAACCGGATCTCGCAAGTCTTCCTCGGCCACGCGCACTGCCGTGGCCAGAAGCAAGAGGCGTTCGGAAGGATCATCTTCCGTGTCGATTTCGATACGCAACACGCGCAACAGCTGCTCCGGGTCTCCCTCGAGCTCGAAAACAGGATGAAGGATGACGGCCGCCTCGCGACGAACGAACAAGTCTTCGCCCTGAAGCATTTCCTGCAATGCCTCTCGCGTGGCCGGGTGGCGGCTGTCCAACGACAGGGCACGCCGGAATGCCTCCAAGGCATCGACGCTGTCGGCAAGCCGTTCGCGCCGAGTCTTTCCCAGACGAACCAAGAGCTCCAGCCGGGTCGCGTCTTCGTCGACGATATCCAGGTGCTGCTCCAGAGTATCGGCCAGATCCTGCCAGGCTCCTCGGCCCTCGAAGAGGCTCTCCAATGCAGACATCGATTCGGCGTCAGGCCCAAATTCGCTGACGACGTCTTTCCACGCGTTGACGGAGCCGAGCGTGTCGTCGAGGTGCGCGGCAAGCAGCTTGGCCCTTCGGACCGCGAAAATGCGACGCTCGCCGGCATTGTCTGCCAGCTCGCGACGCCGCTCGAGAATATTGGCGAGCGCCGAATACGCCTCGGTCTGTTCATAGAGGGCATCGAGCGCTTCGAGCGCAATCGTATCTGCCGAGTCCTCATCGAGGCACTCGCGAAATGCGGCCGTCGCCGCCTCCTTGTCGTCCAAGGTGTCGCGACAGAGGGCGCCTAGACGGCGAAGCAGTGTCTGGCGTTCGTCGGCAAGCGATGCCAGACGGACCTGAAGGCGCAGGATGTCTGCGAGCTCCTTGTTCTCGCCCTTCTGAACATAGATGGCTTCCAGGGCCTTGGCGGCAGGAAGGGCGATGGAGACGTCGTTGGGATCTAGCTCCACGACCGCCCGATAGCTCCCTTCTGCGGCGACCATATCGCCGAGGGCCGATTGCTGAAGTCCGGCAACTTGCATCCCGATTTCAGCGCGCAACGCCGTGCCGACCGCCGTTCGTCTGGCCGCATCGATCGCCTCGGCGACCTCGGCGAGCCGCCCCAGCCGACGACCTATGTCGACCAACCTTGCACGCGCTTCGACATCAGGGGGCTCCAGCGGAACGTATTCCTTGTAAACCTGAAACGCGCCTTCGTCGTCGTGAAGACGCTCGTCGCGAAGTACTGCGATGCGCCGCAACAGTTCACGCCGGTCGACAGACGACTCCTCCTGCTGCTGATCGGCAGTCTGGGTCTCGAGCCGAATGGACAGGACACGGACCAGATCGCGAATCTCGTCGCGCGCCTCGTAGACTTTCTCGAGGGTTCTGGCAATTTTTGCCCGCAGCGTACCGATGGTCAAAATGCGCTCGGCCAACGCGCGAGCCTCATAGTCGTTGCAATTTCCCTGAAGGACGTCTTCGACGTGACCGATCGCATCCTCGGGACGATGGAGCTTGTCGAGGAGAATGATGGCCAAGCGACGCTTCAGCTCGATCGCGTCCTGCCCGGTTACGACCTGTAACCTGCGAGCCAGCAGTCCAGCCAGAGGCTCGAATCGATCGTGGCGCGTGTAGAGCCGATCGAGCGCCTCGAGAGCGGCCGCATGCAAACCATCGAGATCCAGAATTCGTTCGTAGTGGCGAATTGCCTTCTTGGTATCGCCAATGATCTCCTCGGCAATCAATGCCACCTCGATGAGCATATCCACCCGACGCGACGTGTCGGCGGTATGCTCGATGGTGCGGTCGTACATGGACTCGAGCTCGCCCCATCGCTCCGCGGCGGTAAGGATGGCCTTGAGGCGGCCGAACGCGTGCTCGTTGTCCGGCTCGATATCGAGGATTTTCTCCCAATATGGGATCGCGCCCATCGGGTCGCCGAGTCTCTCCTCGTGAAGTCGCGCGGCACGTTCGCACAGCGTCAAGGTCAGCTCGGTGGGCAGCTCCCGCTGCATCACGGTCCGAAGCGTATCGGCCAAGTCCGTGGGCCGTCCCGCTTCGGAAGCCAGTTCTTCGGCTCGATCCCAAAGCTGTGCCTCGTCCGGAAATTCGAGACCCGCGCGCAACGCCACGTCGAGCGCAGAACCGCGCTCGGAAAGGCGCTCGGAATAGAGATCCATCAGGCGAGCGACCAAGTCGAGCTTCGCCGAGCGCTCCGTTGCAGCGCTCAGCAAGACCACCAATGCCTGCGCTTCGCGCCTGGCTTCACCGGCCGAAGCGTATTTCAGTGCCAGCACCTCCGCCGCTCGAAGACGGGTGCTTTCCTCGTCCAACAATGATTCTACGACCGAAAGTACCCGCGGATCGGTACCCGCTGACTCCAAAGCGCGGACTGCCGCGTCCAGTGCCGCCTCGGGCTTCTGCAGCCGGTTCAGGTACAGTTCCGAAAGCGTAATCTCCAATTCGACGCGTTCAGGACCATCCGACAGATCCCTTCGGCGCTCGATGCAGGCTACCGATTCGGCGACCCGATCGGCCTCGAGCAGGAGCCGCGCAAGCTCCTTCAGGGCTTCGCGATTTCCGCTATCCAGTTCGGTCACCCGCTGATAAAGCTCGATCGCGCGGGCAGGCGCCCCAAAATACGACTGTTCCGCCTGCGCCCAATCGGTCAGTCTCGCGATACGTTCGCGCTCCCCGTCGGCCACCGTAACTCGGTGCTCGTACAACCAGCGCAGGTCGTCTCGTCGATCGTTGGCTCGAAGCAACTGTTCGAACTCGGCCGTGGCTTCCGAGTCTGCCGGGTACCTGGTTACCAGACGCCGATAGGTTGCAACCGCGTCATCGAGTTTCGCCAGCTCGTTACACTGCACCCTGGCCAGAGCCAATTCCAGCCGCCGCTGCTCCTGCTCGTCCCGAGAGAGAGCAGCGGCCTCCGGCTCCACCTCGGTGCGCTTGCCTCTCTTCTTGGTCTTGCGGCGAGGTCGATTTTCCTCGACCTCCACGGGCGCTGCGCGGGGCGAACTCTCCGGCTCCGTCATTGAAGACAGACGAGCCGTAATTGCCTCGACCCAAGGTTCCCACGCATTCGCCGAGCGCGTTGCTTCCTCGAATACACGATACGCATCACTGTCGGTCGGCGCAATTTCCCAGGCGCGCCGAGCGTAAGCTGCGGCGCCACGTCGATCGGACAATCGACCTCCGGTGACCTCAACCAGCTTGAACAAGATCCCCAGCTTGTCGGCGGTCGTTTCCGCTGCCGGCAGAAGCACCTCGTAGATCGCCGGCAGACGAGACCATTTTTCTTCGGCCTCGTAGATCGGCACCAGTGCGCGCGCCGCCCGGACATCGGTCGGGTCGACCGACAAGACGCGCTCGTACGAGCGAAACGCGCGCTCCGGCTGCTGCAGATTTCCCTCGAGGACGGCGGCGGCCCGATACGACAACTCGATCTTGACTGCGTCGCTCGTGGCACGGTCGGCCGCATTGCTCAAGACTTCGACCAGTCCGTCCCAATCCTTCTGGGAGGCGTACAGATCGGCTAGGCCGTCGTAATCCGCTCGCTGGAGATAGGTGTCCCGCAATACCCGAAGCGCCCGGGGGTGACCCGGCGCAATCTCGAGAACTCGTCGCCAGGTGTGGGCGCTCGCGTCGGAATCGGCAAGATGATCGGCATAAACCGCCCCCAACTTCTGCAGCACCGCCAAGCGAGCGCTGTCGTCGGTCAAGATCAGCAAGCGTCGCTCGAGTGCCTGTGCGAGCGTCGCCCAGTCCTTGTTTCGCTCCGCGTGCTTCTCCAGCGCATCGAGAATGTCACTGCGGCTCGGGTCTTCGTCCAGAATCTCCCGATACAGACGGATCGCGTCCTCGGACCGGTGAAGCCGCTCGGAAGCGAGCTGTGCCATTTCGGCCAAGATCGCAAGACGTTGTGCACCAGAATGCCGCGTCGCCCCACGAGCCAACAAATCGTACAAGGGCGCCCACGCGCGCCGCTTTCGGTAAAGCTC
>Ga0055462_10000063_pt1 | contig 14328 bp, 10 predicted proteins | sample Joice_ThreeSqC_D_2_FD_57689 | JGI IMG/M metagenome (GOLD analysis project Ga0055462, IMG submission 57689) | Wetland microbial communities from San Francisco Bay, California, USA, that impact long-term carbon sequestration - Joice_ThreeSqC_D1 | ecosystem: Environmental > Aquatic > Marine >...
CAACGGGTCCAAATCGTCTCGTTCCGACTGTGGCAGCGAGCGCTAGCCGGTAATTGGGCGCTCATCGTGCGCCGTGCCGGAGTGGACAAGGGCACGGCCACTCGGTGGCTTGCCGACTACCATGGCTTGTCGGTCAGCGACGTGGTCGCGGTCGGCGATTGGATCAACGACGTTCCCATGTTCGCGGTCGCCGGCAAGAGCTTCGCCATGGCCCAAGCTCCCGAGGACGTGTACTCCGCGGCTACCTTCCGCCTCAAGGCGAGCCAAGAGACCGGTGGAGGCATTCGTGAGGCGGCAGAGCGCGCGGGTCTGCTCTGAGGGTTGCAGAGGCGTCGAGGGTCTGTTCAAGTCTTGGCCATGGCAGAGATTCGGGTCCTCTCTCCCACGGTGGCGAGCCAGATTGCGGCTGGCGAAGTGGTGGAACGCCCAGCGAGCGCTGCCAAGGAGCTCATCGAGAACGCGCTGGATGCGGGGGCGTCGCGGTGCGATGTCAGCTGCGTCGATGGAGGGGTGTCCCGGCTCGTGGTCTCGGACGACGGCGCCGGAATGCTGGAGGCGGAGGCACGTCTCGCCCTGCTTCGGCACGCCACCAGCAAGCTGACAGAGTTGGCCGATCTGGCGAAAATCAACAGTTTCGGATTTCGCGGCGAGGCGCTACCGAGCATCGCGTCGGTCTGTCGCTTGATCCTGAGCACTCGCGCCCGCGGCGCGGACAACGGCGTCTGTTTGCATGTCGATGCGGGCATCGTCAACGACGTTCGCCCACAGGCCATGCCGCCGGGAACGGCAGTCGAAATCAGGGATCTCTTCTTCAACGTGCCGGCACGCCGCAAATTCCTTCGTTCGATGGGCACCGAGTCCTCTCACATCACCTCGGTCGTGGAGGGAGCCGCACTGACGCGGCCCGAGGTCACGTTCACGCTCGAGCGCGATGGTCGTCGGGTTCGCGAGCTGCTGCGGGTCGATACTCGGGGGGATCGCGTGATGCAGCTCTTCGTGGACCAGGACCTAGCGGAAATCGAGGGCGAACGCGGTCCACTTCGACTCCAGGCCCATCTCTCACGGCCCGAACGGGCCCGCGCGGGCACCGCCGGGCTCTGGCTGGTCGTCAACGGACGTATCATCAAGGATCGAATGCTCTCGGTCACGGTCGCTCAAGCGTACGGCAGCGTCCTGCCCTCGGGTCACTATCCGCGGGGGGCCGTGTACGTGGATCTTCCGCCGCAGCTGCTCGACGTCAACGTTCATCCACAGAAGACCGAAGTCCGATTCGTCGACCCGCGTGCGCTGGCAGATGCGGTCTATTCCCTGCTCTCCCGCGGACTGTCCCAGGCATTTTCGCTGCCTCCGAGCGCGCGGACTCATCGACGCTCCTCTGAGTCGCTCGTGTCCACAAAAGGAGCCCAGCCGCCTGCCGCCGCACTCCCCGCTCTCGGGTGGTCTTCACCGAGGGAGCCTCAGCCTCCGACTGCTACCGAACCCGACCCTTGGGGCCTTGTACCCGGTACGTCGGCACCCGAGAATACCAGCCGGGCGCTTGAGTCCGTCGGGCTCGAGCCGTCGATTCCCGGCGCGCTCGGTGTGGCCGAATCCCCCTCGGCTGCTCTCGATTCCACGGTAAGGTGGCGGCAGCTGCGGTTCCTGGCGCAGATACGCGCCACCTATCTGGTTTGCGAGGGGCCTGACGGGCTCTACGTCCTCGACCAACACGCCGCCGCCGAAAGAGTCTCCTTTCACCGGCTTCTGGCGCAATATCGCAACTCGGCGACCTCGTCCCAGGCGCTGCTCTTTCCGACTTCCGTCGACCTGTCCCAGGCCGAGGTGGAACTCGTCGAGCAGCACCAGAGCACGCTGGTTCAGGTCGGTCTCGACGTGCGCACCCGAGGCCCGGAAAGAGTCAGCATCCATTCGGTGCCCCGCCTCCTGCATCGCGCCAGCCCCGAACGCCTTCTCTGCGATCTGCTGAGCGAGTTGACCAAGAGCGGCACGCGCGGGTTCTCTGCGGCGATCGAGCATGCCTTGGCACTGATGGCCTGTCACGGAAGTCTACGCGCCGGTGAGGCAGTCACGGCCACACAAGCCGAGGCGCTCTTGTCTGCCTTGGACGAAGTGGACTTCGCCGGTCACTGCGCGCATGGGCGCCCGGTAGTGGCGCTCATCGCCTTCTCCGAGCTCGAACGCAAGGTAGGGCGTCGTTGACTGCGATGTCTCATGGTTCCGAATCGTCGGAGGAACCGTTGTGGGTGGTGGTCGGGCCGACCGCGTCGGGCAAGACGGAATTTGCGATAGCCTTGGCTGAACGGATCGGAGGCGAAGTTATCGGTGCTGATAGCGTCCAGGTGTACCGGGAGTTCGACATCGGAACCGGCAAGCCTACTGACGAGCAGAGAAACCGCGTCCCTTATCATTGGGTGGACGTACTCGACCCACTCGAATCCATCGATGCGGCCGCCTGGGCAGAAAATGCCCATCGACTCGTGCTCGACCTCAGGTCCCGCGCCCGCGGAGTGGTCGTTTGCGGCGGTTCCTTTCTGTGGGTCAAGGCGCTGCTATTCGGCCTACTATCGGCTCCTCCTGCCGACCCATTACTTCGCGCCGAGCATCGGGCCGAGGCAGAAGCGAAGGGCCGCCCGGCCCTTCACGCGCGGCTGGCCGAGGTGGATCCCCCCTTGGCCGCGAGGCTTGCCCCCAACGACCTGGTTCGCGTCAGTCGGGCGCTCGAGGTCTTCGAGCTTACTGGAGTCAGGCTCAGCGATTGGCAGGCCCAACATGGCTTTCGTCAGGCGCGCCACCAATTTCGTTTACTGGGCCTGCATCGCGAGCCCGAGGAGCTCGACCAGCGCATCCGGGATCGGACACAGGCCATGCTCGATTCCGGCTGGGTCGAGGAAGTCCGCCGGCTGCAGCAAGCCGGCTACGCCAACGCCCGCGCCATGGGCTCGGTTGGGTATCGACAGATCGCTTCCGCCCTCGAGGCTGGCGCGGCAGGGGCCATGTCAGAGCTTGCCACGTCTATTACACGTGCCACTCGCGTCTTCGCTCGACGCCAGAGGACCTGGCTCCGGGACCAGCCGGTACAGTGGCTCCGTGACACACCCGAGGCGCTCGACCGGCTCTTGACCGACGCTTTACCGTGATGTGCGGGCGCCGCTGAAATTCAGTCCTGGACGAGCTGCAGAGAAGCGTCGAGCAACTCCAGGAACGTCGCCGGGCGCAATGGGCGCAGCTCCGCCTCCACGGCGACTACGGGACCCGAAGGCGGCACGCTCGGGCGACCAGTGACTTCGGCAACTTGCGGCACCGCCTGCTCCGCTTCCAAGGTCGTCACCGACACGGACGGTGCCGAAGGGGAGCTCTGCGGCGCCGGCTCTTGTCCGGTCGTACCCGCCAGCGTCGGCATCTCCTGACGCGCGGCCAGCTCGGGCCCACGCGGAGGCACGAACTCCAATTGATCGGGAGCCGTTGGCCCTTCGGGGGGCGGCTCTTCGGCAAGCTCGAGAGCGGGTCCCTCGGTATCCCCGAGATCGATGGTTTCTCCCAGTTGCTCGGGAGTCGGGGTCGCTCGCATCGATGGCGTGAGCTCGACCTCCAGACTTTCCGGCATGGCTGGCTGGACCGAGGAAATCTGCTGACCCGATTCCGGAGGCGGTGTCATGATCGACGCGTCGCCGGGCACTGCGTCTGCGACAGACGCCAATGCTTGGTCCAGAGATTCCGCACTGACGCGAGCACGCTGGGAGGAGATGGGCGCCTCCTCGGTACCCGCGGTAGCGGTCGACCAGGCCGGAGCCTGGTCGACGACTACCGGTATTTCCTCGTCCTGGCTGGCCGCCGGCGGCTGGTCCGCCTCGGCAACCAGTGGCTGCCCGTCCTCGCCAAGCTCGACGACCTCGGTTTCCTCGAAATCCAGCTCTTCGAGGGGCTGTTCCAGCCCAGTTTGCGTGATGGGCGGCAATGGCGATGGCGATGGCAGCACCGGGGATATCGCGACCTCGGTGGCGGATGAGACGGGAGTCGAAGACGGTGCTTCGCCAACCGACTGATCCTGTTCCAAATCCACGATTCTCGAGCTGGCCACGGGCTCGCCCACGTCCGCCAAGCTCATAGCGGCACTCGACGCCGAAGTGACTTCCGGCGCTGCCTCGGCCATGCCTCCCCGGAGGTTCACCGAAGACCGGGGCCGCACGGCATTGCGCCGAACCCGCTCGAGCAATGCCTGGAGGCGAGAAACGCGTTCTGCGGTCACGAGACACCTCTATCCGAATGACTCCGGTTCAATCGAGTCAGAACCTCTCCATACGAGGTCCCCTGCTGAAGCCACTCGTCCACGACGGGCTTCACCTGTCGGCCCACGACCAGGAGCCGCAGTCGACCATCCTCGGTACCAAGGGATACCAGGGAGGCGTCCCGGGACAACGATCGTTGCAGGACGCCCTCGAGAATGTCAGCCAAAAGCTCCGCAATGCGAGGGCTACCGATCACCTGATCGATGCCAAAGACCAACGCCCGCCCCCATTGTTCTACTTCGAGGCTGCCGAGCCCCATCAAGGCGAGCTCTCCGCCCAGATGCTCCACGATGAGCTCCACCGGGGCCCCGGCCAGAAGCTGCTCGCCCAATCGCTCCACCAGCCGGCGTCCAATTTCGGTACCGGCACGAAGGCCAAAGGCCCGTCGGGCATCGGCCGAACAGGACTCGAGCAGCTCGTCCACTGCTGAAAGGGAGACGAGAAGTCGCGCATCCGAGCCATCCAGGGTCAGCCGACCACGTGGAAGATCGACACTCAAGGTGCGCGCTGGGTCGAAGCGGGGCTCTGCCATGGGTCCTCGGCGCGGCGTCGCTTTTCGCCGAGCTGTGCAAGTATAGGGTCCTGGTGGGAGAAACTGTCAAATCTCAGCCATTGGCACGCCGCTTGGGCTGGCCCCTTCTGCAGCGCCTCAAGAGGGGTTCGTCGCTTGCCGCGCTGCTGGCAATCCTGGCCTTGGCCAATACCGCGCATGGAGATTCGGTGTTGCTCGGTCCGACTCCGCGACCGCATGCGGTCCGCGCTCAGCTCGACCCATCATTGCCAACCGGGGCAGAGCGTTGGTCACAGCTCGATCTCGGCAAGGTTGGCCGGCTACGCTGCTCCCCCGGGCGCCCCCTGTGCGTGGGTAGCTTCTCTGCCACCGAGGGCCACGCGGCCGCAGCACTGGCAGCCCTGGAGACCGCCTGGAACCACCTCGTGATCGACCTCGGTCTGCCCGAGCCCCGCTCCAGCGACTCCGGCGAACCCCTGACCTGGGTACTAGAACCGACTAGCCGGTCTACTCTCGGCGTGCTCCTACGTCCACGCCTTGGTCTCCCTTTCGATAGCGCCTCGGTGGTTTGTCGGTCCGGCGCGAATAACCCGAGGCTCGATTTGGAGCGCGACGCTCATCTGTGTGTCGGTGAGGGCATCGCGGCCCGGCTGGACGCTGGCGAAACTCCGCGCAACCGTCGTGCCTACGCGCTGAGCCTCTGGTGGAGCTTGGGTAAGCCCCGTGATCGCGATGTCCAGGCCATTGCGGATAGCGCCCATCGGGACTGGCAATCGCCGTTGGGACGTGACGACATCGAGAATGCCCCGCTGACCGCTCTGCTCTTGGAGTATTTCGATCGAGTCCGAGGCACCGCTGCCATCGACGCAACCCAGACCGGACTTTTTGCTCTCTCGGCGCAGCACAGTGACCCAAGCGCTCCTCGCTACCAAAACGATCCGGACGTATTCGACGTCTTGCGTCGCTCGCTGGACGACGACCACGCCAAGCTGGCGCAGATGTGGCGCTCCTGGGCGGTCGCACGGGCCCTGTTGGCCCAGCACACCGGGGCTCTGACTCGCCTCGGCTGGGTCGGAGACCTCGGGCGCCTCGAACCTGCTTGGACGCTGCCGGTTTCCTCGCTGCCGCGCCGAGTTGCCCCGACCTTTCCCCTCGCGCCGCTCGGAATGGTCGCGGTGCGGGTCCCCGTCGACCAACCCCTCGATCACCAAATGCTCGGTTTGCAGGTGGCTTGGGAGCCGCCCTCGGCCTTCGTCTGGACGGTGCTCAAGCTCGGCCCTGGCGATCGCGAAATGGGCCGGATCGACCTCGCCTATCAGCAGCGCGCGACCATGGCCGAGCAGCGCCTAGTGCTCGATCCCAAGGTCGAGTCACTGCTCATCTTGGGCATCAATCTAGGCGGAATCGATCTCGTGCATCCGCCAGATCCGGACCATGCACCGTTCGAGGCGCACGGCTGCACAGTTTACCTGGCTCGCCTCTGAACGCCGGGACTACGCCGACGAGACCAAAGCCCCAACAGCGCGAGGACTGCTCCGAGGCCAAGAGATCCGGTGGCGTCGGCGTCGGGTTGACCACCGACACGGCAGCTGCATCCGCCGGGATTGCGCTTGTACAGCTCATCACCACTAGCCGCACTCTGACCAGCTTCACCTGCTGCCTCTGATTTGCCTGCGCTGCCGGCCTTGCCTATCGGCGCGTTCCCTTCGCCCGAGCTGCCAGCCTCCCCGGCACTCGGGGAACCGGCCTGACCCGCACTCGGGGAACCAGCCTCAGCTGCGCCAGCCTGCCCTGCCTGCGAGTTCCCGCTGCTTCCCGCGCTCGACTCCTGGCCGGCCGCGCCTGCAGACTGGGTGGTGCCCGCAGAGCCAGCCTCGGCCGTGCCTGCGGAACCGCCCATGCCGGCCTGGCCCGCAGCAGAGCTTCCCGCAGCGCCGGCCTCACCTCCGGCGCCACCGGTAGCAGAGAGCTCGCACACGCCGCCGATGCATTCGCCACCCGGGCATTCGGAATGGTCGGCCTTGCGAGGATCGTCGCAGAGCCCGGTTTCGGAATTGCAGCTGCCTGCCTCGTGGCAATCGTCGAGCGGTGCGCAGGAAATGTCCTCTCCGACGCAATTGCCGTTTTCGTCGCAAGCGTCGTTGACCGTGCACAGATTGCCGTCCGAACATTCCGTGGAGCTGGCGATCGGGGTATGCAGGCAATTGCCGGTGGTCGAGTCGCAGCTGTCCTCGGTGCAGGGGTTCGTATCAGCGCAGTCCTTGGGCTCGCCTCCAACGCAAGCCCCGTCTGCGCAGACTTGACCCACGGTGCAAAGAGAAGCGGGGTTCTGGCAAGCTTCTCCCTGTCTGGCCGCCGGATAGGAGCAATTGTCCGCTTCACAGGCATTGGCGGTACAAGGGTTGCCGTCGTCGCACTGCTTGCCAGTGCCAGTGCATTTGCCACTCTGGCACTGGTCGTCGAGGGTACAGGCATTTCCGTCGTCGCAGGCCGTGCCGTCCTCCAGGTTCTCACTGACGCACTTGCCCGTGTCTGGATCACAGGAGTCCTTGGTGCAGGGCTCACCGTTGTCGCAATCGAGCGCGGTTCCTTCGCAGACGCCGCTGACGCAGGTATCTCCGGTCGTGCATGCGTTGCCGTCGCTGCACTCTCCCCCGGTGATCGGATCGTTCTGGCATTCGCCGTTGGTATCGCAGCTGTCCTCGGTGCAGGGATTGTTGTCGTTGCAGCTCCTGCAGGTCACACCGCCGCTGCCGCACGCGGCCGCAGTTGTTCCTGCGACGCAACTCGCCTTCAGGAAACATCCGGTGCAATATGCATCGATCCCGCCGCAGATGCCGGTCCTGCAGGTGGATTTGGCCCCGGTCGGCGTGGTGCAAGCAGTACCGTCGGACTGAACGTAGCAATACGCCTGGCCGGTAGCACAACGCGTCAAGGGACAGGTTGCCGTGCCTTTGGTCGAGCTGCAGGTGTCGTAGCCGCACACCGTGGTCGCAACGCAGCCACAGACCACGGCCGCCTGCTCGATCGAACCGACGGACTCTTGCTCGGTTCCCCCACCCGCACCCGCGGTGCAGGCAGAGGCGGCTCCTAGCAGACAGAGCGAAAGGATGGCCGCCGCCATCCACTTTGCCGAACCAAGCGATGCCTGACCTCTGTCTTCCATGTTCGAGCGTCCTCCCTACCTACGGCCATCTCGGACCAGCCGCGTACCAGAACGACACGTGAGTCGGGCCCGCGCTCGGTCGCGCGAGCCTGCTCCCGAGCATCGAGCCAGTTTGACCTACCTGCTTCTGGGGGTCCAGCCCCAACCAGGGTGTAGGCTAGAACCTACCAACGAGGGCCGCGCTGCCGAGACCCACGACCGGCGTCACTTGCAGCGATGCTTCCGGTGAGGACTTGGAGGACCGGGCGCTCAGTACGAACAGGGCCGTACCTGTAGCGACTCCCAAACCGCCCACCACATAGCTTACGATGGAAAACGTCTGTGCGCGGCGAGCATCGTCGTCGAGCGAGGAGATATCGGCCGCACGCGGATCGCTCGCCAGGCAATCGGGTCCACATTCCTTGGCGAGGGCGTCGGCGTCCGAACGCTTGCTGCGCGAATCGAGAAGGAAATAGGTGCCCGCGGCCAAACCCACCACACCCACACCGAATCCAATGTAGGACCCGGTACGCATCCATCCGCTACGCTCGGGTTCGTTGTCGAACTCGGGAGAGGGCTCAGCCGTCAGCGCTCCAGCGGCTGCCGCCGGAGCCGTTGGCGCGACCGGTGCAGCCGCGGGGGCGACGGCCGCGTCGGGCTTGAGCTCGAGAGTGACGGACTGATGCGCCCCTTCCGCCAATTGAACCGACTGCGGCTCGCCGCGAAAACCGGGTGCCGAAGCGAGTAGCTCGTGTTTGCCCGGATCGACGGGGAAGGAAACTCCGACAACCGCCGCGGGGACCTCCTTGCCGTCCATCTGGACCGAAGCGTTGGTCCCCTTGGGGGCATCGATGGTGATCGTCAATTGGGCAATGCGCGGCTCTACCGCCTTGAGTTCGCCTCGTGCCGCCTTCTGGGCGTCGCGAAACGCCTCTGGCGCGTCCGCAGGCAATTCCTCCCGAACGATGCGCATATACAACTCTTGGGCGCGCACTACCTGTCCGAGCTTGGCCGCAGAACGCGCCATGTACAGCATGTGCGTGGGTGCGTGCAGCAGCGATTGGGCCCGAGTGAACAGATCGAGCGCCTGAGAAAATTGCTGGGCCTCATAGGCATGCAGCCCCTGGGTAGCCAAGGCTCGGGCGGCAGCCACGTCCTGAGCCGAAGGTGCAGCAGCCGCCGCTTGTGGCGTCGACTGTGCGACAGCGATCCCGCCGCCCAAGACAATCACACCTGCCAAAGATCCGGCTCGTACTAGTCTCTGAAATTCCCCTGCCATGATGACCCAGGACCATAGCACAGGGGCGCTTCGGCCGTGAGCTCCTGGATCGTCCGGGCTCGATCGAGCCAATCCGCGGGCAGGGCTCGCCCGAACAACGACCCACTTCGGGCGACGCGGGCCCGGACCGTCGGTGCAGCACAGGTCCGCAGTTTCCACTACAGCTGTCCTCGGAAGGAATGTCGGATCTGGCTCGGACTCCGACCCGACGATGCTGCGGACTGCAAGAAACAAATGCATTCGTCAACGCCTATTGCGTCCGGCAGCGTCGGGCTTGTGCTGGCACGGATGGCGCCAAGAGATCGATTGTTTCGATTGCAATCAGGTCAACTCGGGGCCAACGGCCCCTGGGACCGCATCATTCGATCGTCGAAGGTCGTTGGCACAACTCGGCAAATCGAACTAAGAGGAAACCTCAATCGGAGACGACCACCATGAAGATCGACGACATCCGTTCCCTCCTCGGTTCCGACGCATCGCTGCTCGAGCATCGATGCAAGACCATCCCGCGCGAACGTCTTTCTCTCCCCGGACCCGATTACGTCGATCGAGTCCTTACGCACTCGGATCGTTCGGTGAGCGTCCTGTGTGCGCTGCAATCGCTTTTCGACCACGGGCGCCTGGCCAAGACCGGTTATCTTTCCATATTGCCGGTCGATCAAGGCATCGAGCACTCTGCGGCTGCGTCCTTCGCCCCCAATCCCGACTACTTCGATCCCGCCAAGATCGTGGAGCTGGCCATCGAAGGCGGCTGCAATGCCGTCGCGTCCACCCTGGGCGTGCTCGGTACCGTGGCGCGCAAATATGCTCACCGCATCCCATTTCTGCTCAAGCTCAATCACAATGATCTCTTGGTGTACCCAGCCAAGTACGATCAAATCATGTTCGCTTCGGTTCGCCAGGCGCGCGACATGGGCTGTGCTGCCGTGGGCGCCACCATCTACTTCGGCTCCCAGGAGTCGTCGCGGCAGCTGCAGGAGGTGAGTCAGGCGTTTGCCATGGCCCACGAATTGGGCATGGCTACCGTTCTTTGGTGCTACCTGCGCAACCCCGAGTTCAAGAAGGACAAGGACTACCACGTGGCCGCTGACCTGACCGGTCAGGCCAACCACCTCGGGGTAACGCTACAGGCCGACATCATCAAGCAGAAGCTTCCGGAGAACAACGGCGGGTTCAACGCCATCAAGGTCGGAAAGACGAACCCGAAGGTCTACAGCGAGCTTAGTACCGACCATCCTATCGATCTGACTCGGTACCAAGTAGCCAACTGCTACATGGGCAAGATTGGGCTCATCAATTCCGGAGGCGCCTCGAGCGGTGCAGGCGATCTGGCCGCTGCGGTCAAGACTGCAGTGGTCAACAAGCGCGCCGGAGGCATGGGACTCATCTCGGGCCGCAAGGCATTTCAGCGCCCCATGAGCGAGGGCGTGGCCCTGCTGAACGCCATCCAGGACGTTTACCTGTGCAACGACGTCACCGTCGCCTGAACTTCGGTGTTATTTCCGTCGGAATGACAATCCCTCACCGATTGGCAAGGAGCGATTTTCTGTACCGCGCGGCAACCTGACCCACCACCAACCGTTGGGGCAGGAGCCGAGTGAGTATCGACCCGGCGCGATAGACCGCGCCGGGGATGTGTAGATAGTCACGGCGGGTCAGGGCCAGGATCCCTTCTCGAGCACACACCTCCGGCGGGATCAGCCAGCTGCGCAGACCGTTGAATCGCTGACCTGCGGTCATCTCGGTGTCGATGCCACCGGGGGCAAAGGTCGTCACCGATACTCCACGCGGCATCATCTCGTGCCACAAGCCGCAGCCAAAGTGGACCAGGTAGGCCTTGGTTGCAGAATAGACGGTTTGATAGGCGAGCGGCGTCAACCCCGCCATGCTGGCCACCAGCAACAGGCCTCCGTGCTCTCCTCGCTGCTCCAGGTAGGGCAATAGCAGCGTTGCCAGGCGCGTGGTTCCAACCACGTTCAAGTCGATCATACTTCGGAGCTTGTCCCAACCGAGTTCGTCCCAGTCACCAAAATGGGTCACGCCCGCGTTCAGCACTGCTCCGTATAAGGGGTGGCGTTCGCTGGCAGTCCGAAATACGGTCTCGACCTGATCTGGCTGTGCCAGGTCCGCAACCAATATGTCGGTCTTGACTCGATGGTTCTGTTCCAGGCGCGTTGCCAGCTCGCGAAGGCGATCCTCGCGGCGAGCGACCAACACCAGGTGGGCGCCGTGATCGCGGGCCAGCTGCAGGGCCATTTCCCGACCGAGACCAGCGGAGGCGCCGGTGAGCAGTAGCCACCGACCGCGCAGTTGCATGGGTTCCATGGATGCGGTCCCTAGGCGTATTCTCGAGCGCGCGCAAGGCAAACCCGAGGGACGCCGGAGCCGCCGTCATTCGGCCGATGGGCGCCGACGCCTGACGACGAGCAACAGGCCGATCAATACGGCGATCCAGGCGTGGGACTTCGGTCCAATGCCTTGCGGTGCGCTGGCACAGCCGCGGCCAGCAGCCACGTTGCCTCGAATAACTGATGCGTCTACGGCGATCGTCAGCGATCGCGACGAAAGTTCACGTCCATTGGCGAACACCCGCACTCCGAGCTCTCGTCCCCCGCTTCGGTCGTCGGCGCTGATGGCGAACCGGTAAAATCCGGGTCCATCGCGGTCGATGGCACGCACCACGCGTCCCTGGGTTACCTCGACAGTGAGCTGATCGGGGTCGACATCCACGGTGCGCCCCTGGGCGTCCTTGACGTGCAGGGTTGCTTCGATTGGCCAACTCGAGTCGGGAGCGGCATAGGCACGTCCCAGAGAAATCCAGCTCCGGTCCGGATCCGGATCGGTACCGAGCGTAACGGTGTCGTCGAGCGTGGAAAGAGCGCCGGCGACATCCAGGGTACCGGGGCCCGCCTGACAGGGGGTGGCAATGAAGCCGGCAACTTGATCGGCGCTCGATTGCAATACTCGACGGATTTGGCTTTGGGTTAGCGAGGGGTGGCTTTGCAGCAAGAGCGCCACCGCCCCGGTCACCACCGGCGATGCCATCGAGGTACCGACCCCCAGGGCGTGGGTGTCGTCCATCACCAGGCAGGCCGAAGACGGCTCGCTGCATTCGCTGCCAACGTCGAACATCTTGCCTTGACCCACCTGTCTGCGCGGGTCGGCAAGCGTGGACATGGCGCCGGCCACGTACGCGCCCGGTGCCAGAATGTCGGGCTTCATCCCGTCGATGGCGTTTGGACCCGCCGAACTGAAGGTCAAGACGTCGCCGACCACGGGTATCCAGTTGATGGCCAGGGTCGAGCTCTGATCGACTCCATCGATGTCGGTCCACCCGGTTCGATTGAGTGTCGCACCTACCGCAATCAGATCGGGGGCACTGGCCGGGACAGTGACGGTGCCCTCGCGCTGGGCGCCGGGCAGCAACACTCCGAGGCTGCCAAGCGCTGGGTCGATACCGCCGTCGGGCTGCACCCAGATTGAGGCGGTGCCCGAGCCCTCGAGCCGTAGGCCTAGCACCGTATCGGATGCGAACGACCCCTGGACGATGACGGCGGCGCCCGAATGATCCACGGTCTCGGGACGGTCGCTCTCGGTGATCCCGTTCATGATGGTCACCGTGAGTCCCGAGCGGTCGACGGTCTTGTCGTCGCCGATGGCCACGGGATCGACCAGGTTCTTCTGCCCGAGATCGAGTCCGACCGAAAGGCGATCGTGTGGCCGCGAGGCAATCCAGGCAAACACCCGGCTGGGTTGATCGGGAGCCACGCTTTGACCGACCAGCATTGGTACTCTTACCGATGAATCGGTGGGGACCTGCACCATCGTGTGCACCCCCAAGGGCTCGGGATATGGCAGGCCACCGTAGAGCTCGCCGCTGTTGCCGGCAGCCACCACGATCGCGCGACCCGGATGCTCCTCGCCCACCAAATCGGAAAGTCCACGCTCGATTTCGGAGGTGCCGTCGTGAGCGCCGAAGTCGCCGCCGAGGCTCAGGTTGGCCACCGCCGGCATTCCCAGGTCGTCGGCCATGGCAAACACGAAATTCACGGCGTTGACGATATCGGAATCCATGAGCAGCCCGCCGCCATCACGAGTGGCCCGGACCACCACCAGCGTCGCCTCCGGGGCAAGGCCGATGTAGCGGGGCACGGGACTCGACAGGCCATTGCCCGCAGCGAGTGAGGCGACGTGGGTACCATGTCCGAACGAATCACGCGGCTCATCGCCGGCGACGTCGTTGCCGATGAGCGCGTCGATGTCGGCGCCGGAGTAGACAGCACAGTAATCCAAGTCGTCGAGACACCCGAATTGCTTTTCGATGTCCGGATGTAGACCGAGCGCCGGCCTCGAAAGATCGAGAAGCCACGCAATCCGCGTCGTTCCGTCGGCATTCCTCAGGTCGAGATGACGAACGTCGACCCCGGTGTCCACGATCCCGACCACCACCCCGGCCCCGGACTGTCCCAGATCTCGCTGGACCACATCGGCGTGAACCGACAAAAGGACACGGTCGAGCAGCAGATGTCGCGGCGCAGACCAGGCAAAGTGCCACTCGGGGTGGCTCTTGACCAAAGCCGTTAGCCGTTCGGGCGTCGTTGCCAACGCGGCCAGGCCCGGCGCGACCTCGATCAGATTCGGTCCCTTGGGGGTATGACCGTCGCTCGAGCGCACCAGCAAGCGAAGAAGGCCATCGGCCGGATTTTCGAAGGGAGATAGCCCGGTAACCAAGCTCGGCTGCCCGGAAACAGGGGCGGTCCGTCCCACGTTCCCCAGATGAGCCGCCAGAACCCCGAGGTCCACGTCGGCTCGAGCCCAGCGAGCCGCGAACATTCCGGCGGCCAAGCATGCGCCAGCTGCAATCTTGTGCATACGGGTCGAGTTCACGGGAGCCTCATACGGGGGGGACGAGATGTTTTCTGGGCAAGCGCGCGGTCCGACACGGTTTCGCGTTAGCCAGTCGAGCCACGAGTTCGGGACGAAGCTGCTCGAAGGGAATCACCGCGTCGACGACCAACTCGCTCGCCAGCTGCATCAGATCGACGTCGCGTCGGTACTCCTCCCGCAAGTGCCCGACGAGCTGATCGCGCTCGGGGCCCGGGGGGAT
>Ga0055462_10000065_pt1 | contig 14230 bp, 9 predicted proteins | sample Joice_ThreeSqC_D_2_FD_57689 | JGI IMG/M metagenome (GOLD analysis project Ga0055462, IMG submission 57689) | Wetland microbial communities from San Francisco Bay, California, USA, that impact long-term carbon sequestration - Joice_ThreeSqC_D1 | ecosystem: Environmental > Aquatic > Marine >...
CAAGGACCCTCCGATTTGGAAACGCGGTGGGGTGGAGTTGCTCATCCAGCCAAGCGACAAGCGAGGCAACAAGGACTACTACCAGATACTGGTCGGACCGCAGAAGATGGTCTTCGACTCGCAATTCGACGACTTCAAGAAACCGATCGTCGAGCCCACGGGGCCATTCGGGCATTCCGAGTGGGCGTCCAAGCTCACCGCGGGCATCAAGCTCGACGGTACCCTCGACAATCCGACCGATATCGACCAGGGATACGTAGTCGAAATGGCGATACCCTGGGCGTCGTTCGGCAAAGCCAACCACGTGCCCCCAGTTGCCGGCGAAGTCTGGAAGATGAATCTTTCCATGGTGCACAACGATTGGCGCCTGGTTTGGTCGGCTCTTGGCAGGAATAGACACAAGGGGCAGGTGTCGATCCACGATGCCAGCCATTTCGGGCAGGTCGTGTTCGAATCCACGCCAGCTCCTTCCCCGGACGCACCCCGGGCGGTCGTCGCGTCACCGACGGACAAAGCCGCGGCGCCGGGGCGCGAGCCGGGTTCGGACGACCCCGCCGAAAACGAAGACGGAGAGTAGTCACGCGCGGTGCGCTTTCGGCTGCGTCACCGCCGATAATCCATTCTAGCTCGCTGAACCGGCCCTGCACGCTGTGCGCCGGCATCTACAGATGCTAAAGGGGGCGAAGTGGTGGCAACCCTCTCGCCGGAGGCAGGTAGGTGGAGCCGAGGCATCGGCCGCGTAACCTCGCCGGTCGTATCGCTTTTCGATGCACTGGGGTCCGTCTTGTTGCTAACGGCTCGCACCCTAGTGTGGGCGGTACTACCCCCGTATCGTCCGCTGCAGCTTCTGCGCGCGATGGAATTCATCGGCGTGGAGTCGGTATTTATCGTCTCGCTGACAGGCATTTTTAGCGGAATGGTGCTGTCTCTGCAGATGGTGCACGCCCTGCGTCAGTTCAGCGCTGAGAGCGCGGTCGGATCCATTGTTGCCATTTCGCTGACCCGGGAGATTAGCCCAGTCTTTGCGGCGCTCATGGTTACTGCACGCGCGGGGAGTGGCATGGCCGCTGAGTTGGGCAACATGCGGATCACCGAACAGATCGATGCGTTGGTGACGATGGGGGTGAGCCCTGTCCAGTACCTGGTTTCGCCGCGCGTGATTGCCAGCGTGCTGGTGCTTCCGCTGTTGTGCGTGCTCTATACCTGCGTCGGAATGGTAGGAGCTTGGTGGGTAGCCGTAGGCATGTTGAGTGTCGACCCGGGAATTTTTATCGCCAACATCGAGAAGTTTCTCATGCCTGCCGACTTCTGGATGGGTGAGATCAAAGCGGCGGTTTTTGGATTTCTGATTGCCGCCATTTCCTGCAACCAGGGATTCTTCGCCAGCGGAGGGGCACGAGGCGTGGGCACGGCCACGACTCGTGCCGTGGTCTACAGCGCGGTGTCGCTTCTCATCGCCAACTATCTAATTACCAGCTGGTTGACTGCCGTTTGAGGCAGTTGGGCGTGGTCCTCGGACATCAGCCGGATATCATCCGAGCGCCTTGTCTGCCGCATCGGTCATCAGGCGAGCAAGGCGTTGGGCGAACTCCGCCGGATTCTCGACAGGGCTCCCCTCGGCAACCAGCGCCTGGTCGTACAGCAGCTCAATCCACTCGGCGAGTTTGGGTGAGCTCGGCTCGACCAGCAGCAGCTTCCTTAGCGCCACCACCACTGGATGATCTCGATTTACTTCCAGAATGCGTTTTGTTTCTGGAACGTCCATTTGTCGAGCTCTCAACATTCTCTCGATGTGCGGGGCGAGTGCACCCTCTGGAGCGACGAGACATACAGGTGAGTTTGACAAACGGCTGGAGGCGCGCACGGACCCGACTCGATCGGACAATACTGTCTTCATCTTTTCGAGCAGCGCGTCCGAGCTCGCGTCAGCGTCTTGCTTCGGGTCAGTGTCCGACTTCGGAAGCTCCAGGTTCGCTGCCATCGCATCCTTGATCGGATGACCATCGAATTCTTGCAGATTGCTGATGGCAAACGGATCGACCGGATCGGTCAAAAATAGCACTTCGAAGCCGCGGGCTCGCATCACTTCCAGGTGCGGGCTGGCGGCCAATACCGCTGCGCTGGGGCCGAGCGCATAATAGATGGCCTCTTGCCCTTCCTTCATTCGGCTGACGTAACTGGCGAGCGACACCAGACCAGGTTCGGTCGAACTCGAAAATCGAAGCAACTTCGCGAGACGGTCCTTCTCTTCTGGTTCGAAGTGCAGGCCCTCCTTGAGCACCGCACCGAATGCCTGCCAGACTTCGGCGTATTGTTCGGGTCGGTCGTGCTCGATCTCCTCGAGCATGGCCAGCGAATGATTGACGACCTGTTTTCGAATGATGCGTACGGTGCGCGAATCCTGCAGCGTTTCTCGGGACACGTTCAACGGTAGGTCCTCGGAATCCACGAGCCCTCGAATGAAGCGCAGCCATTTCGGCAAGAGCTCTTCGCTGCTCTCCATCACCATGATGCGCTTGACGTGCAAACGGACGCCGTGCTTCGAGCTTGGATCGAATAGGTCGAACGGTGGGTGTGCCGGCAAAAAAAGCAGCCCGGTGAACATCTGCGTCCCCTCGGCCCGGAAGTGGCGGTGGGCACGGGGGGCCTCCCCGTCGGGCGTCCGATGCTTGTAGAAGTCTTGAAGCTGTTCGTCCGTGACTTCCTTGGGATTTCGCTGCCAGAGGGCGCCGCGCCGGTTGACCGTGGCCCACTCCTTCGGCTCCGCCTCTCCTTTGGCAATGCGGGCCAGCTCGATTCCATGGTCGATGTAGTCGGAGTAGCGCTCGACCAGTTGGTGGACACGATACTCTTGTAGGAACTCTCCTTGTTCGGCCTTCAGTTTCAAAGTGACCGTGGTTCCCGGCTCGTCGCGGGTCGCAGGATCGACAGTGAAACCGTTGCGACCGTCCGAGGTCCACTGCGCCGCCTGCTCCGATCCCGCACGGCGACTGAGGACCGTCACCCGATCGGCAACCAAAAAGGAGCTATAGAAGCCCACCCCAAATTGACCGATGAGCTGCATCTCGCCGTCGGCTTTGCGAGCAACGTCCCCCTTGAGAAACTCTCGAGTCCCGCTTCGGGCGATGGTTCCCAGATTTTGCGCCAGCTCCTCAGGGGACATGCCGATACCATTGTCGTTGATCGAAATGGTCGCATCTCCCTCGTCAATGAGGATTCGAATGCGCAGCTGGGTATTGCCATCGAGCAACTCCGGATGGATCAGGCTCTCGAACCGCCGGCGGTCGAGCGCGTCGGCGGCGTTGGAGACCAGCTCGCGCATGAAGACTTCTTTGTGGCTGTACAGAGAGTCAATGACGAGGCGCAGCACCTCGCTGACCTCGGCCTGGAACGGTTGTGTAGAATCTTGCGTCATTGGCCGATTTCTCCAGGGCTCGTCGCCCAGCAATGTCGGCGCCAAAATCGCCACTTTTCAAACGCTGTCAAGTTGGTCAGGGGCGCGCATCGACGCAAGCTCCGATCTCGCTCCCGGTGGCCTCCAGCAGGGCAGTGACGGGCGGCCGCGTGGCTGACTTCGGAGCGGCGCTGGCTCGGCGCGGTCGCCACCTTGACTCCCGCGGCGCGGCGGAGTGGCCTGACGGTCCAACGGTTGACCGGTCAAAGTTCGAGCGCCTCTTCGAGCAATACCCTCGCCAAACAGCGGGTTACGGGCTCACGAGTCCAGCGCCGTGAGCTACTATCCGCTCCAGCTGAAGCCAACGTGTCGCGTGCAACTACTGTCTCCGAGAGTCCCCGCTGGGCGCGTGCCGATCACGCCACCCATTATGCGGACGCTTGCTCCCTCGACCCGGAGCACAAGCCGCAGTGGTATTTTGGTCGAGGCATAGGGCCCGTGCAGCATCCGCTTGCTGACCGATTGCCTTTCGAGCAACTCGAATGTGGCAACTGTCGAGCCCACTACCCTTGGTACGATGTGGTTGCCGCCTACTGCGTGGAGAGCACCACCAATGGGTCTCAGGAATGGGCAGCGGAGCTCAAATGCGTCCTGTGTGGATCTTACACGCAGGCGACGGGGCACAGCTAACCCGAGCGCGCTCGGCGTCACCTTGGCTAGGCTCGGCCAATGACGAGAGCGAATAGCGCCCCGAATACTCGTTGACGCTGGCAGTCCGGTGCCGAATCCACTGGCGTGCCACGAAGATGGGCATGCAGCAGTGAAACTTCAACTCCACCATCTCGCTCGGAGTCGTGTGCAGACGAGTGTGGCACGACCAGCGCACGCCGGAGTAAGCTTTGCCCACATGGGTTTTTGCCGGTTCTTTGTTCGTCGAAGCACCAAGCTGCGGGTCGCATGGATCAGTGCGGTGATGGCCTGCTCACCGGCCCGAATCTGGGCTTCGCCGGCTCGAGCCGGCGAGGGCGCGAAAAATTCCACCGTTGTCGAGGCCGTGGAGCCTCCAACTTCCCCATCGGGGCAACCCTTGCTTCTGCCTATCCCCGGGTTGGAGACGACGCGATATCTGGCCCCTGGTCCTGCCGGGCGCCTCGACTGGGCTGCGGGAGGTGCCCGAGTCACGCTCTATCCCGACGGATCCTTCCGATTGGGAGCAGATTGGCTATCCGTCGCGCGCAACCTCGAGGTACTGCATCTTCCGTTGCGGCTGGGCGGGGGCTACGCGTTTTCCTTGTCGTCGCAGCAGGATCTCTGGCTCATGCGAGCATCGGATTTTACCGAGCCGCTACTACCGATTGGCAGAATCGGCGTTCCGGTCGACGAGGTGGTGGCCGGCTTCGAAGGCATCTACGTCAGGATTCGGGACACCGGCCTGATAATCAGCATCGACCCCGTATCCAGAGATGCCAATGCTCGGCCCCTGCTGCCCCCCGCGCCGGAGTACGGGAGCGTATCTGTTGCGGACGATTGGTTCGGCGCGGTTGCCGATCCGCTGCGCGGCGTGCTGTTCACCCGCGACGGTGGACATCGTTATTGGCCGACAGGACTGCCGGGCAGTGCTGTTCTTGACGTCGCGGGGGACGCCGTGGTGGCGAGGCTCGGGTCCAATCGCAGCTACCTCATCGATCCCGATGGGACGGTCCGAGAGATCGACGAGGACTCGATCCGACTGCGAGGCAAAGCCTCGCACCAGCTATCCTCCACGGCGTGGCAACAGCTCGTGCGCCGTACACCGCTCGGCACCTGGCCGATTCAGGCGGCTGTCACCGAGGGGGTCACGACGGACGGACGTACCGCCCTGGTGCTCGTGGGTGGTGTCCTTGCCCGGGTCAGCCTCAGCGACGGGCGAGTCGTTCGCTTCTCCAGGGTTCCGGTACCGACGCTCGAGGCCTGTCCCGCGGTGCGGCTAGGAGCATCCCCGGCCTTCGTGTGTGCCGTCGGTACCAGCACTCAGGTCTTCATGGGGACGCCCGAGACCAAGTTGCGTCGCTTGGCCGCGCTCGGAGGGAATCGTCCCGTCGTTCACGCTGGCCCGGGCGGAATGATCTTGCGCGGACCGTGCGGGCACCCCTTCGATCCCTCCGTCCCAGCGCAGGCTGGGACATTCTGTAGGGTCGGTCCCAATGGAAGTCTCTCGAATATCCGCCTTGGCGCCGCAACCGGTGAAGAACGCTTGGGGCTTCTCGCCCGCGGTGCCGTGGCCGTGCTGATCCCCCCGAACTCCGACAAGGACGGACGACTGCAAATTGGGCGCACGTCCCGGAACAGCCACTGGTTGAAGCTTCCGGCTGACGCCTCCCAGTCACTGAAAATGCTCCTCACTCAGGGCCAATGGCTGCAGGCAATGAGTTCGACCGCCGACGGCCTGTGCACGTGGGTCGTGGGAGGCGATAAATTCGCAGGCGTCACGGTGGGCACGGACGGCACCCTCGAGGCGGGGCCTGTGCAGTCTGGTGCGGACCACGCCCTCTTTGCTGGCGAGCGCGCATTGGTCCCAACCAGCGCAGGATTTGCCCTCGAGAGCGTCGACTGCGGACGCTCGTGGCGTTCGGTCGAATTTTCAGGTGAAGTGGCCGAACCGCCGTCTGCGGATTCCCCCCGGCGCAATCGATTCTATGGTTGCACGAGCGTCGGTTGCCAAATCGACAACTGGCTGCGGGTGGGATGGACCCATCCGAAGTCTGTCGGCGAAATGCCCGACCAGCTCCAGCCAGAGTCCCCTGATCCGCCACCCTTTTTGGTCGTCAAGGGACGCCAGCGTCAGGTGCCTCACATCACTTGTACCGGTTTGCCGGGTTCGCGCACCTCCGCGGTGGCCGCGCGGTCCCAGCGTCCCCGTGCTCGAAACTCATCGCAAAGCGACCGCCGTCGCCGGCCTCTCGCGACTCTCGAGCCTCGGCTCGCGTCGGCAAGATGGCGTCCATTTTACGGGCAGGAACCTCCGAGACTCGAGAGTCGCGAGCAGGGGATCGATCGGACTTGGCGCGACGACCGCTACTTCGTAATGGCGTACGCTCGCGTGGGTTTGTCACCCACGCAGGAGCTGCGCGGAGCCATGCAGCTGCGCGTCATGGATCAGCTGGGCTCTGGTGAGATTTGGTCGACGACGATCTTTAATTTGCCGTTCGCCGACCCCGAGAGCGTCTCGCGGGCGATGAGAGATCCGCGGTATGGTTCCGACGCGAGCCGCTGGTCGATGGTCTTCGACCCGGGGGGACGAGCCGGGATGCTGTCGATCAACGATGGAGGCTCCTTGAGCGCCTATTTGTTCGAGCCCGGCAGCGGTCTGAAGAAGTTGCCCGATCTTGGCGATCGCGATCCCAGACACATCACCGATCTGGTGCGCACCGAGCGCGCCTTTTACCTGTTGGGTACCGAACCCAAGGCTCGGCTATTCGAAGTGCGCGAGGGTGAAAGTCGAATCATAAGTACGCTCGATCCGAGAACCGCGTTATCTCATGGCAGTGTGCGCTTGGTCCGAGACACCACTGGACGCCGCCTGGGCTATCTAACCAAATCGGCCCGATTGAGGACGGCCGACGTAGAATGGTTCGTCTATCCGATCGATGCCGATACCGGTGCTATCGAGCCGCCGGTGCCAATTCCTCTCGACCGGGGCTTGTACCGGTGCGATTCACGGGAGCAAGGATGGCTGCTGCCGACCGATGTCGAATCCTTGATCGATCTGACGATTCCCGAGAGAAATTCGGATCTGCGGGTGCTAGGGCTGCTGATTGCCTCTTCGGGGGGGGTGTGCGTGGCCAAGCTGGCACTGCTTTCGCGGGAACCGGTTCGATTCGCTGCCGAAGCACCATTTGCTGCGCCCATTGAGCGGATACCCGCGGTGTCGGTAGACAACGAGGGCCGTCGCAGCGAATTTTCCTGCGCCCTGGGGACGCTCGCGACAGCTAGCCATGCCTGGCCGCTGCCCGCCCAAGCTCAGCGGAGCGCTTTGCCGCCGAGCGCACCGCGGCAATGAAAGCGTGTCGAACTGCGGCGCTCTCCAGCGCTTCGAGACCGGCAATGGTCGTCCCACCCGGGCTGACGACGCTGTCCTTGAGCCGTGCCGGATGGTCGCCGGTCTCGAGGACCATCTTGGCGGTGCCCATGACCGTCTGAGCCGCCAAGAGCAGCGCTGTTGCTCGGCCGAGCCCCATGCTCACGCCGCCGTCAGCGAGCGCCTCGATGGCGAGCAGGACGTAGGCTGGACCGCTTCCCGACAGACCCGTTACCGCGTCCAGGAGTCTTTCCTCGACTTGTACCGTGCGGCCGACGGAGTCGAACAATCGATGGGCTTGCTCCAGGTCTTCGGCGGTGGCACGTGATCCGCGCGCCACCGCTGTCATGCCCGCGCCCACCAGGGCCGGAGAATTCGGCATGGCACGTACCACGCGCACTCCCTCCGAGAAGAAGGACTCCAGGGTCGACGTGCCAAGCCCGGCAACCATGGAGATGACCAGCGTGCCTGCAGGCACCACCGAGCGAAGCTGCTGGAGCAACTCGTTGGCGACCTGGGGCTTGATCGCCAAAACCAGCACCTCCGCCCACCTGGCTAGAGTCTCGACTTCCGTCGTGGTCTGAATCTCGAGCTCGTGCGCGAGCTGAGCCAGGCGAGTCGGATCCACGTCGGCCGCCCGCAGATGCTCCGGTGAGGCATAGCTCGAGCCAAGCAGGCCCCGAAGGAGCGCTCCTCCCATATTCCCTGCGCCTAATACGCCGATCTTCACGTTGCTCATAAAATGGTCCTCGCTGGCGAGGATGCCTCGGGGGGCGCAGCCTCGGCAACCTGGTTTCGAGCTAGACGCACCCAGGTGCTCCCGAGCCGCTCGAAGCAGGGGCCTGGAACAACAGTGCTGTGCGCACCTCGGCGGCAGTTCGACAGATGGGGACCCCTGGCGGAGCTTCGCGGTTGGCGTCCTTCGTGAACCAAATGGCCCGCATGCCCGTCGACAGTGCACCCATGACGTCGGCTTGGTACGAGTCTCCGACGTGAACGACCTTTTCGACCGCGCAGCCGAGCTCCCGGGCCATCAGATGAAATACCCGCGAGTCCGGCTTCTCTATGCCGACGCAGCCGGAGTCGACCACGGCCGTCACCGCGCCGCCCAGACCCAACTGCTGAACCAGCTGCCGCGCGCGACCCTCCGAGTTGGTAAGCACTCCGACGGGCACGCCGAGGTCAGCGAGCTCGAACACCAGCTCGAACATGCCATCGATCGGTTGTCGCCATAGGTTTCGTTCGGGCTGCTGTTTCCAGAGGTAATCAGTGAGCGCATCGATCTCCGCGTTGCTCCCGGCCGGGTGGGGCGCGTCGCAGGGAACTCGGGCTCGCAACAACAGAGCCTTCATGAATGCCGCCCAAGCTGCAGGGCCAGTGGCAAGATTGGCCTTGGCCTTTTCGTATCGACGCCACGCCTCGCTGGTAGCCAGCACCAGAGCCGTTGGATCGAGCGTCACCCGTTGGGTAGCGGCCTGGGCTATGAGTAGCTCGTAGTCCAGGTCCACCAGGGTCTGCCCCAGGTCGAAGCTGACCGCGGTCGGCTTGGTGACAGGGGCGGGGAGAGTCAGGTCAGCCAATCTTTCAACCTGTCTCTCAACGTACGCGGCTCGTTGCCTGCCGACGGCCCGAGTTCTTCGGCGAGCTCGGTGATCAACCTACGCGCGCGATCGCTCAGCCCACGCGGAATCTCTACGTTCACCTCGACCAGCTGATCTCCGTGCCCCACTCCGAAGCGGTGAGGCAACCCCTTACCACGCATGCGTAGTACCGTTCCCGGTTGGGTTGCCGCTGGAAGGCGAAGGCGCGCCGTGCCTTGAAGCGTCGGGACCTCGATTTCTGCGCCCAAGGTCGCCTGCGCCAAGGTCACTTTGACCACACAGTTGAGATCGTCATCGGTTCGACGAAACACGGGATGTTCGGCCACCTGCACCTCGACCACTAGATCGCCGGGTGAGCGCCCGGGAGCGCTTTGGCTGCCCTGCGCCTTGAGGGTGCGCGCCGTTCCCGTTTCGATGCCAGCAGGAATGGCGATGACCTGAGTCCGCCGCGCTCCCACGATGCCACTTCCGCGGCAGGTGGTGCAATCCCTGAGCGGACGCCGGCCCGTGCCGTGGCACCTCGGGCAAGGGCGCTCCATTGCAAGGGGACCCAGGCCGAAAAAGGAGCGCACCCGACCGCGACCGCTGCAGCTCGTGCACTCGGTATCTCCGGCGCGAGGTTCACCTCCGGTGCCGGAACAGCGTGGGCAGAGTTCCTGCACGTCGTAGGTGACCTCTTTGTTGCAGCCGAGCGCTGCCTCTTCGAAGGAGAGTGAGACACGCACCTTGACGTCGCCGCCGCGACCTCGCTGTACCCCGAACGCGGAAAGCAGCTCGCCGAACAGCGCCTCCAGGCTGGCGCGGCTCGAGAAATCGACGTTGGCAAAGGCGCCACCCGGTCGAAAGGCGGCTTCGCCGAACCGATCCCAGGCTGCGCGCTTCTGTGGGTCGGACAGGATCTGATACGAGGTGTTGAGCTCCGAGAAGCGCTGCTGCGACTGAGGGTCATCCGGATTGCGATCAGGATGGTGTTGGGCCGCCAGCCTGCGAAAGGCACTCTTGATCGCGGCGTCTCCCGCGCTTCGATCGACACCCAATACTTCGTAGGGATCGCGCACGTCCGGATGGGCTTAGCATGGTCACGGCCGAGTTGCTCCCGACGCCGGTCACGGCCGTGACACCGCGGCTCAGCGTTGGCATCGGCTGCAGAAGTGGGCCGACCTTTGGCCGATTCGCACTAAATCGACCGGAGCGCGGCAGCTGGGGCAGGGCCGGCCGGTACGGCCATAGACGCGATGCCGAGTCTGGTAACGTCCACTGGTTCCATCCGGGCGCACGTAGTCGTCGATGCTCGAGCCCCCACGCTGGATGGCGGCGGTGAGCACCTTGCAGAGTGAGTTCGAGAGTCTGCGCCACTCGGCGTCGTTCAGTGTCTGCACCCCTCGGGTCGGCAGAATCTTGGCCAAAAAGAGGGCTTCGTCCGCGTATATATTTCCAACCCCGGCCAACGCGTGCTGGTCGAGCAAAAATGATTTGACGGCCAAGCGTCGACCACGAGCCGCGCCTTGCAGTTGTCGCCCGGACACCGTGAGGGCTTCGGGGCCAAGGCGATCCAACCGCCGACTCTTGGCTTGCGCATCGAGCCACTGCAGCCGACCGAACCGGCGCGGATCGCGATACAAGAGTGCCAATCCTGTTCCCGAAAGCCTCAACTTCAGATGGACGTGCCGATCGAGCATTGCCTCGATCGGTCCCCCACGAGGCAAAGGCGAGGCACGCCGAACCTCGTCTGCAACCAACCGCAGTTGACCGGTCATTCCCAGGTGCACCAGCAGTCGGGGTCCAGTTCCGAGCAAGAACAGAAGGTACTTCCCCCGCCGTTCGACCTCGACAATTCGCTCGCCCAGCAATCTTCTGGCCAGGGCTCGCGGGGGAGTCAGAAAGACGGGGGGAGCCGACCTGACCCATACTTGCTCGATCACCCGGCCCAGCAGGACGGGCACCAAATACCGCCGAATCACCTCGACTTCTGGCAGTTCCGGCATAGATTCGCACCGTCTCGGCTCGACAGCGGTCGTTCACGGCGCGTAAGAAAGAAGAAGTCGCGCAGCGACGATTTCTTCACGTATTCATCCGGTGAATACTCGAACCCATCCATGAGCGCTTGAGCTACCAGCTGACCATCGGGGCCCTCGGAGTAGATCAGGAATTTGGGGTACGACCAGTTGACGTCCAATTGCGCGACGTCGACGGCTCCAGCGTGGCGCATTCCCTCGGCAAGAGCCCGCGCGGTGGTGTGATTGCTCACACCTACGAACAGGATCCGTCTCGCGCCGTCCAGGCCGATTGCCGACCGCCGAATGACGGTGTCGCCATCGAGCGTGGCGCCCCAGGCCCGCGTTTGGCGTGAGCCGAGGCGAGGATTCATCTTGCCCGCTTCGTACATGCATGGAGGCGTTTGCCGAAGCCACGCCATCCGACCTTCGCGTCCAGCTAGTTCCTTCCAGCTCGCGATCTCGAGCGTGCCATTTCCGTAGGACGCGACGGTGCAGCTTCTATCGCGCGGTGCGATAAGAGTTATGTCGTCTACTCGCATGCCGTAGTGGCCGTGCTCGGCCATGAATCCGCCGTTGAAGGCGCCGACCAGGGTCTTCAGCTGCGCGGCGGGGATGCGGCCGGGACGGGTGAAGCTTTCCGGAACCGTGGCTTCGGCCTCAGGTTCCCGTGTACCTGGGACCAGGTGGAGATCTGCTTGATCCAAGTCCACGGCAATCACGAACAACTCCGCCCACGATCGATTCTCGTCCGGGTGAAGCAACGTCTTCTTCATCAGGATCGACGCCTGGGGATGGCGCGGGTCGAGGACGGGTACCCACTCGCCGTCCCCTGGAGCAAACCAGCTCTTATGAACTGGCCCCACGCTCGCCAGCTCGAACTGGGGCTCCGGAGACACTTCCGCGTCAGCGCCTGGTGCCGGCGCGGGTGTCTTGGCTGGAACCTTCCAATAGGCGCGCGGTTTCTCGCCCCGCCGGTACCAAAGGTTGATCCGATCCTCGACCGAATATGCAAAATCTTCCAGTCGCGCCACGGCCTCCACGCCCACCACCGCACGAAGTCCGTTGGCGAACAGCGGACCAGCCCAGGAGGTGGAGTTGACCAGCGCCCACGCGGCAACGGCAAGGATGCCGCTGGCGCCGAGCAGGGCCGCAAAGCCTCGCAAGGCCCTCTGTTTCCTCGTCAATCCGGGCGACGGCATTGGGACCGTAGGTTACCGCGACCCGTGCGGAATTCACCAATGTCTGGCGCACCGAGAGCGCTTCGTGGTGTAAGAAAGCCCGACCGCCATGCGCATCTTCGCCAGAATCCGCGCCAAAGGGCGGCTGCTGCTCCTGGCGATGGCGCTCGGGCTCTGGGGGCATCCAGCACGGTCGGATTCCGGCACGACCGGCACACCGGTGCCTGCCCTACGCGATCGCAATCCGGGCCTAGTACCGTATCTGGGTCGGCCGATCCGTCACATCGATATCGTCTCCGTGGGCAGGTGGTTCAAGGACGACTTCTCCTTGCGGCGGCTGCGCACCGGGGACCGGTTGAGCGAGGTGGCCGTTCGCCGCGCCATGCGCGAGCTGTTCGATTCCGGTCGCTGCGCCAACGCACGAGCGCAGGTAGTGCCCGATGGCGACGGCGTTCGGCTCACGCTGTACGTGGAGTCGCGGCGAGTCATCGCTCGACTTCGCATCCTCGGCGCAGTGCTCGACGAAGGCGAACTGCTGGAGGCCACGGGCTTGCACGTAGGGGGCGAAGTCGCGGATTCGGATCTCGACCGGTACATCGCTCGGCTGCGCCAGGTGCACGCCGAAAGGGGATATCCTGAGGCGCAGGTCACGCTCGACCTCATATCGACCGACGATCCCTTGGCGGTCATCCTCCTGTTTACGGTGCACGCGGGTCAGCCCGAGTACGTCGCACGTCGCCGCTTCTATGTTTCGCCCGATCCTTCGGTGCGCGGCCTTCAGCCGATCCTGTCGAAGTACGAGGTCCAATCGGGAGAACGGATGGACGAAGTAGCTGCAGCTGCCGCCGATCGGCAGTTGCAGGCGTCGCTGCAAAGTGCGGGGTGGCATCACGCGCAGGTCAGCCACAGGGTTTCCAGGCACCATGGTCGTGCTGAGCTGGACGTTGCGGTGAGGGCAGGCCCTCTGCTCGAAATGGCTTTCGAGGGCAACCAGCTCTTCGACGCTTCTGAGCTCTTGCAGGTGTTGGAGCTAGAAACCAACGAGGACCGCGCACCTCGCAGCCTCGCAGACCGAATTCGCCAGTACTACGTGGACAACGGCTTTTTGGACGCCGATGTCCGGATCCGCATCGATGGGAAAGGGGAGCCCATCGAACGTTTGGTCTTCGTGATTCGCGAAGGTGAGCGGCTCAAGGTCATTGCCCGCGAGTATCCTTGTTTGACCGGAGATCGAACGCCCGCCGAAGTGGGTGCAGAGATCGACAGCTTCCTGTCCGAGTCGCTACCTGGCGGCGATCTATTGGGACCGGTCGACCCCAGGCGAGTTGATCAGCGTCTCGGCCCTACCGCCACCACTGGCGCTCGACCGGTTCCGTTCCAGCCCAACCCTTGGAGCACCTACGTATCTTCCGTCTACGAGCGTGCCATGAAGCACGTCCAGGACCTGTACCGATCGGAAGGCTACCTGGCGGCGACCGTAGGACCGGCGCAATTGCTGCGACGCCGCTGCGCACTGAGCTCCCCTCCTGGCCAGTGCGTGCCGGTGGGACCTCGGCGACGTCCTCCCACCGTTTGCGCGTACGACGATTTGCATCTGCCTTTGGAGGAGCCGCCACCCAATTCCGTTTTCGGCTGCGTCCCGGACACGTTGCACGGCATTGCCTGTGAGCCAACCGCCGTCTTGCACATTCCCATCAAGCTGGGACCTCGTACCGTCCTGTGGGACGTTGCTTTCGAGGGCAACGCGCGACAAACCGAGAGCCACCTGGCCGAGGTGGCGGATCTCGCGCTTGGGGACCCGGTTTCCATGGCCGAGATCGAGGCGGCTCGCCGAAGGGTGCTCGACGAATATGCAGAAGAAGGGTTCGCCTACGCGGACGTCTCGACGACAGTCGAGCCATCGGCGGATCACAAGCGTGCCCGGGTTCGCTTTTCCATCCACGAAGGTGAACAGGTTCGGGTTGCCGCCATCCTGATTCGTGGAGCGCCTACCACCAGCGAGA
>Ga0055462_10000067_pt1 | contig 14059 bp, 11 predicted proteins | sample Joice_ThreeSqC_D_2_FD_57689 | JGI IMG/M metagenome (GOLD analysis project Ga0055462, IMG submission 57689) | Wetland microbial communities from San Francisco Bay, California, USA, that impact long-term carbon sequestration - Joice_ThreeSqC_D1 | ecosystem: Environmental > Aquatic > Marine >...
GGTGAACGCCCGCGCCCAGGAGATCGCCAAGCTCAATCAGCAGATCGTATTTGCCCAGCAATCCGGGCAGGACGCGTCGAATTTGGTCGATCAGCGCAATGTCAAGCTCCTGAATCTCTCAGAGCTGGTCGACGTTCGCACCGTGCCCGCCGCCGATGGCGGAATCATGGTGCAGACCGCGGGGGTGATGCTGGTCGAGGGCGACTTCGCGCGGACGCTGAGCGTGAGCCTGGATGCGGACGGCAAGATAGCCGTCTTTGCCAGCCGACCCGGAGGCGGGCAGCCCGAGACCAACATCACCGCTCAATTGACCGGGGGGCGGCTCGCCGGCATCAAAGAGGCGCGCGACGGTGATCTCTTCGACGTTTCCGCGAGATTCGACCAGTTCATCTTCGACGTCGCCACGGCCATCAATGACCAGCACCAGCTGGGAGTGGGGCTTGACGGCGTCGGGTTGCGCAACATCTTCGACGTCGGTCCGACCAGCGAAGATGCCGCTCGCCTGATCCGGGTCAGTGCCGATGTCGCGGGCCACCCCGAGGCTCTGGCCGCGGCCTCGACCGCGGACGCGTTGCCCGGAGGATCGGACAATGCGCTCTTGCTCGGTAATTTGCTCAGCAGCGTAGTGATGACCGGAGGCAGGACCCCGGCGCAAGCCTACGGGGATCTGGTCGGGGACGTGGGCACTCGGCGGGCGTCGTCCCGAGCCGACGTGGAGCTGCGACTGAGTGTGGTCCAACAGGCGCAAACCGCCCGCGATTCGACCAGCGGCGTTTCCTTGGACGATGAAATGGTGGCTATCGAGCGCTATCAGCGGGCCTATCAAGCCGCGAGCAGGCTCCTGACCGTCGTTGACGACCTCTTGAGCGATTTGATGTCGAGGGTAGGTCGATGAGAGTCACCGAGTCGCTGAGATTCGATCTGGTCAGCCGCAACCTCGCCAGCCTGAGGTCCGCCTACTACGAGACCGCCCAACAAGCGTCGACTGGACAGCGGATCACCTCCCCATCCGACGACCCCATCGGTGCGGCCGAGCTCGCGCGGGTTCGCGCCTCGCTCTCCCAGATCGAAAGCCACCAGAGGACCATGGATTTGGTCCGGGGCGACGTCGAAAGCGCAGAATCGACCCTGGCTCAGATTACCACCGTCTTTCAGCGTGCGCGAGAGATCGCCATGCAGGGTGCCAACGGCAGCAACGGCCCCGACCAATTCCAGGCGCTTTCGATAGAAGCCCAACAGCTGCTCAAAGAAGCCCTGGGCCTGGCCAACACCCAGGGCAGCCATGGCTATCTGTTCTCGGGAACGGCGGTGGATACCGCCGCTTTCGACGAGTCTGGTAATTTCCTCGCCAACGACGGTGAACAGGTGGTCCAGGTGGCACCTGGAGAAAGCATGGTCGTCAACGCCAGCGGGGCTCGCGCGTTCACCGTCGAAGGTGGGCGCGAGACCATGTCCGATCTTCAGGCTCTGGTCGACGCGCTCTCGAGCGGCGACACCGACGCGGTGAGCGCCACTCTCGACGGTCTCAAGGCTTCCGAGGATCAGATCACGCGCGAGCGGGCACGGGTGGGACTGACGCTGAGCCGATTCGAGTTCAACGACAATCTACTGAGCGATCTCGGAGTGAATCTATCCAAGCGCCAGGCAAGCGTAGCCGAGGTCGTCCCCGAGGACGCCTATTCGCGTCTGACCCAGCTTCAGGAGTCGATCCAAAATGCGGTCCTGGTGGGTCAGAAGCTGCTGGGTCTGTCCAGCGTCGATCGCTTCTGACCCTCTCGAGGGGACCGGACCGCCCGGCTCAAGCTCCCGCCAGCGTGCCGAGCTTGGCATGTGGCATGCAGCCTGGGCCGATCGAATGTTCATCGTGGCTCGACGCAGAGGCCAACGTCTCTTCATTGGCAATGACATCGAAATCGTAGTGACCGATCTATCTCGAACCACCGTCAAGCTCGGCGTGGTTGCCCCAAAACCCTGCTCGATTTTGCGCGGAGAGGTTCGAGACAGCATTGCCGAGGCCAACCTCGCCGCCGTCCGTTCCGAGCTCGAGAAGATTGACCAAGACGGATCTACGGGCGCGCCGCCCATCCTCGACGCCACGCTGGCCGGTGCAAGCACCTTTTTGGGGCGGTCCGTCAATGTCCTGACGCCCAAGCCCGTCAAGCCGAAGACGAGCGGTTGACGGGATGCGCCTATCTTACATTGGAGCCACGCGGTGAGTTTTCGTTCAAGGAATATGTCCGGCCTCCGTTCACGGTGCCTGAAGGGCAAGGAAGCCCAGAACCTGCCTCCGATTTCGGCGGCGCTCGTCTCCAAGAAGGAGTTCCACCATGGCATTGAATATCCAAACCAACGTCGCGTCTCTCGAGGCCACCCGCAACGTCTCCCGCAATCAGCGGGCCTTGTCGACCAGTTACAACAAGCTGTCCAGCGGATTCCGCGTCAACACCGCGGCGGACGACGCGGCAGGTCTTGCCATTAGCGAGAGCATGAAGTCGCAAATTCGGTCCTATACGGTTGCCGAGCGCAATGCGGCGGACGGAATCAGCATGGCGCAGACCGCCGAAGGCGCACTCGGCGAGGTCCACGACGTCCTCGGCCGTATGCGCGAGTTGGCCATGCAGGCTGCCAACGGCAGTCTTTCGAGCACGGATCGCGACTATTTGAGCACGGAGTTTTCTTCGCTCCAGGGAGAGATCCAACGCATCCAGGCATCGACCAAGTTCAACGGCAACGAGCTCATTTCCAACGCGGCTGCAGGGGACGTCGCCTTCCAGGTGGGGCTGACCTCGGACAGCAACGACCAGATCACGGTCAGCTTCAATGGCCTCAGCGGACTGGACGACGTCATCAACACCGGGACGACCCTGCTGACCGGGACGGACGGAACCAACGCCCTCACGGCTCTGGACGAGATCGATACGGCAATCGGCGTCGTTTCCGGCGCGCGTGCCACGTTTGGCGCCGCCATGAACAAGCTGCAAGTGGCGACCAACAACATTCAGACCATGCGTCTGAACATCACCGCGGCCAACTCGCGCATCCGTGACGTGGATGTCGCCGAGGAGTCCGCGACCATGGCCAAGAACCAGGTGCTCTCACAGGCGAGCATCTCGGTATTGGCGCAGGCCAATCAGCTGCCTCAGCTTGCCTTCAGTTTGATTGGTAGGTAATCGTCGATGGCAGGCGAGCCGGGCAATGTCCGGCTCGCCTACCGCACCTCGCGAAGGACCTCGAATGCGGAATTGAGCCATGGCAGGCACCATCAGTTTCCAGGGTATTGGGTCGGGAATGGACGTGTCCGGGATCATCGACGCCCTGGTCAACGTTGCGCAGGTTCCCGTCAACAACCTGAGCGCTCGCGCGACAGCCACGCGTGCCGCCGAGTCGTCGGTGAGCGACATCGCCTCGGCGCTGTCGCAGCTGCAGACCGCCGCCGATGCCCTGTCGGATGCCAGCCATATCCAGGGTTATGCCGTTTCGAGCGCCAGCTCCGCGGTCTCCGCCTCGGTCACCGGGGCGGCGGCAGCGGGCTCCTACGACGTGAAGGTGGAGAGCCTGGCCAAGGAATACCGGGCGTATTCGGGCACCTACGACTCGCTTGTGACGTCCCTCGGCCTTGACGGCAACATGATCCTGCAGATCGGTGACGGCGATCCGACCATCGTCAATATTGCCGGGACCGACAGTCTGACCAACATTATCACGAAGATCAACGAATCGGGGGCTCGGATTCAGGCGACCACGTTCTACGATGGGTCCCAATATCGCCTGCAGCTGCGGGGCCTCGACACTGGCGCCGATGCCGCTGTCACCGTCTCCGGCATCGACCTCGGTCTCAACGACGAGGGAGCCGTCAAGCAGCAGGCCCAGGACGCCCACCTGGTCGTCGACGGCATCGACGTGTACAGCAGCAGCAATCAAGTCGCCGGCACGATTCCGGGCGTCACTCTGACTGCGGTCAGCACGATGACCGATGCGGCGCCAGTCTCGGTGACCCAGGACGCGAGCACCGTCATCACCAAGCTCCAGACCTTCATCTCCGCCTACAATTCGGTGATCTCCAAGATTCAGACCGTCGCCGGATACGGCGAGACCAAGGCCACCAGTGACATCCTTGCTGGGGACTCGACGTTGAGACAGGTGACCTCGCGGATGGGTAATACGGTGATGAGTATCATCGACACTGGCAGCGCCTACAGTACCCTTTATTCCATCGGTGTCAGCCTGGACAAGACTGGAAAGCTCGTCCTCGACCAAGACAAGCTCACCACGGCCATGAACGCGGATGCCGAAAGCGTCAATCGCGTGCTGGCGGGGACGACCAACGGGGACGGCGTGATGGACCTACTATCGGACGTGGTCGACCTGTTCACCGACGGCATTGATGGGCTGCTTAGCAACAAGGTAACGAGCCTGGAGAACCAGGCCAAGCGGTTAGATACCCAGGTCGATGAGCAGCAGGACCGCTTGGACAAGTACCGGGAGCAGCTCGAAGAGCAGTTCTCCGCGATGGATACCGCGGTCTCCAGCAGCTATGCCACCATGGATTACCTGACTCAGTTGTACGGCAGCAGCAGCTGATGGAGCACTGGCGGAGCGATTTCCGTGAGAGTGAAGTCATGTACGACAATGCCGCGCTGAAGTACGAACAAGCTCAAGCTCGCACAGCGAGTCCCAGCGAGCTGCTGCTCGCTTTGTACGAGGGCTTGTTCCGCTTCTTGCGTGGCAGCAAAATTTGTCTGGAGAATCAGCAGCTGGTCAAGGCCCGAGAGCTCTTGTCCCGATCCTACGCCATCCTGAGCGAACTGTACATTGCCCTCGATCACTCTCAGGCGCCCCAGCTGTGTGAGCAGCTCGCGGCGCTGTACAGCTTCTGTATGGATCAAGTGCTGGAGGGGAGCCATCACGCTGATGCGAACAAGATCGACGACGTCATTCGGGTCCTGACGCCACTAAGAGAAGCTTTCGTCGCAGCGGTGGCCGAGGTCAGCACGCAGCAGCGGACTCAGTCCTTTGCTGGTCCTGCCTAGCAATGGCCCAGCTGGAATCGGGCGCCGCAATCCTCGCAGAAGCGGCCGCACCGGTTTACGTACCGGCGCGTGGCCAGAATCGATGGTGGGCTCATTTCGAAAAGGGGCTGGTAGTCGAGGTGTCGCGGGACCGCCGACGTCGCTATCCAGGCCTCGAAAGCTCCGCCCCTTCGACTCAGCGCCTCTACCTCAATAGTGAAGAATTGGGCGCGAGCGCGAGTCACGTCGTCGACGCGGGGTGCGGTGCGGGAGTTGGAACTTGCCGGCTGCTGGGTTCGTTCCCAAAAGTGACGGCGATCGACCTCGATCCGAAGGCGCTGGCGTTTGCCAGGCAGCTCGCGCCGCGCGCCGCCTATCGGCAGGCCAATCTGGAGACATCACTGCCGGCGAATGGGGCACAGATCGCCTATTTCTTGGACGTAATCGGTCAACTTTCGCATCCCGATCGCGCGTTGTGGTTGACGTCGGCTCAACTACGCGCGCCCGGGCTCGTGGTCGTGGCCGAGCCCCGAGCCAGCGCGCAGCAACGCCTCGAAGCCCCGGTTCTCAGGAGCTACTCGGCGCGGTCGCTGCACGCTCTCTTGGCACGCTGCGGGTATCGAGTGGGCCGCTGGGTATCCGATCGCGGCGACTGGATTTTCGTGGTAGCGGAGCCCACCGCAGACGAAGATCCAAAGCAGCTTCGCCGCGCCGAGCAGCTTCTACAGAACCGTGAGCTCGACCGTGCGTGCGAGCTGATTCGAACCTTGCGCACTGCGAGCTACCAACCTCTTCGACTGGAAGCGCTGCTGTTGGAGGCCGAGATCGAATACGAAAGAGGCAACCGAGGGGCAAGCGCCGCGGCCTTGGCAGAAGCACGGGAGCTGGACGAAGGGGACGCGCGTCCCTTGGCTGGACTCTCCCGCGTGGCACTGGCCAGCGGTAGGCCGTCGCGCGCCGTCGCGCTCGGTCAACAGGCGGCTACCCTCGACAACGGCGAAGTTCGGGGCCACCTGGCGCTGGCCCTTGCGTTGGAGTCGGTGGGGCCGGAAACCGCACTCGGTGCCTGGGAGAGCGCGTATTCGCTCGTACCGTCCGATCCCGCGATTGCCCGCGGCCTGTGCGCGGCCGCGGTTCGAAGCGGTAATCTGGAGCTGGCCATCCGCACCATCCGAAGCCTGATGGTCTATCCGTCGCAGTCGGAGGTCGGTGAACATCATCTCGCGCTCGGCTGGCTGCTGGCAGCCCATGGCGAGACCCTGGCGGCGGCCAGGGAAGTCCGCGTGGCGGAACGCGCCTCGGTCAACGTCCAATCGTTGGTACGCCTGCGTGAGGCCCTCGGAGCCGTCGAAAAGCCCCGCTGACAGCCGCCTGCCCCAGTGACCCTAGAGCGCCGCGGGTTTCGGTTGAGCCTCGTCCGGCGTGGGGGAGAGGGCCTTTCGTATCGGAAAACCTTGGTTGGTTGGCATGCCGCGCGCGGCAAGGTCTTCGGCACCCAACCGAACCGCCAAAATGGCGAGCCGGCGGTTCCTGGCGTCGAACGGATCGGTCTTGACGTAAGGGGAGCTCGCCCCATGTGCGAAGACACCGTCTATCTGGTCGAGGGCGACTCCGTGCGCCTCGATCACCCGGCGCGCTGCATCCGCGCGCATGAAGCTGAGCTCCCAGTTGGTGCGCTCCGATGAAGGCGGGAAGGGGCGTGCGTCGGTATGTCCGTGGACCTGGATCTTGTTCTTGAGGCGCCCAAGCACTGGGGCGATGACTTCCAGCAGCTGACGGAGCTTCGGTTTGAGCTCTGCTGACGACAGATCGAACAGAAGGCCGTCCCCGCCGTCGATGATCTGGATGAGCAGGCCTTCATCGGTAACGCGAACATCCATGTTCTTGATCAAGTTCGCGAGTTCGGTGTCCGCTTTCTCCGCGACCATCAGGGCCTTTTTCACCTCCTCGGCGCTCTGGGCCAGGGTGCGCTGCTCGAGCTGCAGGATCCCGCCATTTGCATCCAAGAAGCCATGCTCCGCCACGCCCGAGCCGCCCATGACCAGGGCAGGAGCCCCGGAGAACATGCCGGTCCGAAAGTACTCCGACAGCTTCTGACGCGTTTGTTCGTCGGTCTGGGAAACCAACCACAGTACCATGAACAACGCCATCATCGCGGTCACGAAGTCGGCATAGGCGACCTTCCAAGCGCCGCCATGATGCGCGGCGGCCTTGGACTTCTTGGTGATGACGATCACCCTTTCGCGGCGGTCAACCATTTCGCAATGCCTGGAATTCCTTTTCCAGGTCCTCCCCACTGGGGCGTTCGTCGGAAAAGATGGCGCGTCGGGCTAGCTCGATGGCAATCGCCGGGTTGGACCCGCGAGCTGAGGCCAGGATGCCGTTCTTGATGACGTGGAGGTAGCGGGCGTTCGCCTGCGATTGCAGATCGACGCTGTTGGCGAGCGGTCCGAGGATGCCGTAGCACATCAAGATACCCAGAAACGTCCCAACCAACGCAGCTGCGACATGGTGGCCAATCTCCTCAGGCGGACCGTCCAGGTGTGCCATGGTCACGATGATCCCGAGCACGGCCGCGACGATGCCGAGACCCGGCAACGCGTCGCTCGTGTTGCGAAGCAGCGATACCGGTTGGTGTTCCTCGTCATGGTGGGTATCGAGTTCGGCGTCGAACATCTGCGCGAGCTCCTCGACCGTGCATCCGTCCACCATCTGCTTTAGAACCTCACCGAGGAACTGCACCGCGTGGTGCCGTCGTGTGACCGAAGGGTACTTGCTGAAGATGGGGCTATTCGGAATGTCGTTGACGTGCGACTCGAGCGCCAGGAGGCCTTCACGGCGAACGATTTGAAATAGCTGGTAAAGCAGCTTGAGCAGGTCGATGTAGTCCGATTGACTGATCGACTGGACCCGAAAGCCGCGCCTGACCGAGGTCAGAATTCGTCGACCCACCTTGCCGGGTGCCGAGACGATGAGGCTGCCCAGGGCCGCCCCGGCGATGACCACGAATTCTGCGGGTTGCAGAAGGACCATGAATGGCCCACCCGACATGGCAAACCCGCCAAGAACGGCACCAAATACCACCAGGAGCCCGACGATGGTCGACACGCTTAGCTCCTAGTAACGGTCCGCCGCGTGACCGAATGAAGGGCAGAGGTTGGGGTGCCGAATGGTCGTCGTTCAATCTCGGCACCGGGACAGATGCGGCCGACAGTCATAGCGTCCTCTCTGACGAACCTTGGTCGCCTCGAAGGCCGGCACTCTTGGCCGCAATCTCGAGCGCCGCGCGAGCGACTTCATCCGCCATGGACAGGGCGCGAACTGCATCGAGGCCCAAGGCTTCCTGGTCCCACGAAAGACTCGTCCCGCTTTGACCGGGTGCACCATTGAGCAGCGCTTCGGGAACCAGCGGTAGAACGCGAGGTGAAGAACGCAGGGGCGACGACCAATCAGCGGAGCCAAGTGCCGATGCGACGGCCTGTTGCTCCGAGGCCGTTCCCACAGTTCGGGAGACCGGACTTTGCCCCGGATTTTCCCCTCGAAGGAGACGACTGGCGATAGAAGCGACCGAGCGCTCGTACGCGTCGGCGTTACCGGTGAAGTACCCCCCGGACTTCAGGCCACGCACGAACTGCGACGTATCCCCGCGCTGCGCGGCTTCGAGGGCAGGAGCGTATCGTGAGGCGAGTAGCCGTACGTAGTCGAGCGCTCCTTGTTCGGGCGAATCGTAGGCCCGGAATCGATCCATGATGGTGCGTTCACTGGATCCCCACCCTTCACGTGTGCGCTGCACCACACTCTGTCCACCCGGTCCTTCGCCCTTGAGACCTCCGAAATTGTAGTTGTACATGGACGCGCCGCAGCCGGTCTCGTGCGCCCATTGTGCCGTCAAGAGCGCAACGGTCTGGCCGTTCGGCGCCTTGCCGGTCACGGTCCGAAGCGCTCCCTCGATCGCATTGGCAGCCTCGGCTGCAGCGATCGGCGTCCTGACAGCGGCCGTGGGACGCGCCCGGTAGGATCCTAGGGCAGTCTCGAACCGCGCGGCCGAAATCGGCCCCGGTTGCCGCACTGTCTGCGGCTGGTGTCCGAACCGATCTTGTACCGCTGGCACAGAAGGCACGCCGGAGCCCAGAGCAAGAAACGATCCGCACTCGCTGGCTCCGGAAAAATGGCCGCAGACTCGCGTTCGGCCACAACCGGCAGAACCTAGAGCAATGCCCCGGCGGCGGTGACACTTGGCCAGCCGACGAAGGTCAGCGTGTGTCCGCGTCTTGGGCTTCCGGGTGTAGTCTGCCAGTTGGATGACTGCGACGGCGTCAAGACACCGACGGACATCCGGGGTGCCCTGAGGGGGAGAATGCGCCTCGCGCGGTTGGCGCTGTAGCCCATCAGATCACCAACGACCCGCCTGGCTCCGGACCTGCCATGGCCCACACCTTGCAATCCGGCTTTCGGCGCGGGTCACCTTCGGGCGCTCCACGCCGCGAGCCCATTGTCATGAGTACAGGTATCTGGTCCGCCGCCTCAGGAGCCGTCGCACAGATGACGGCATTGGACGTCGCCGCGAACAACGTCGCCAACGCGGCGACCCCTGGGTACCGCGCCGACCGAGCCGTCTTTCGGCAGCAGCTGAACGCCGCCGTGGACTCGACCATGGGAACACGCTCGATGCGATTCTCGCTGACCCGCACCGTGGAGCCCGATCGCCGCCAGGGTTCTATCGTTCAGACCGGACGTCCCCTGGACGTGGCACTTCGGTCGCCGGACAGCTGGTTCGCCGTGGCCACGCCCAAGGGGGAGCGCTACACGCGTGCAGGATCCATCCAACTCGGCAGTGACGGCACCCTTCGTACCACCGAGGGTCGTTACTACGTCGACCAAAACAGACATCCCATCCGGATTCCCCCGGATGCGACTTCGGTGTCCATTGGATCGAACGGTGCAGTGACGGTGGATGGGATCGAAACCGGCGTCTACCTGCGGGTGGTCGAGTTTCCGAAACCCGCAGGGCTGATCAAGGAAGGTACGCTGTTGGTCCGAGCCACCCCCCAGTCGGGAAAGGCCGAAGCCGTCCCTGCGGACTTGGAGACTCAATCCGTCGAGTCTTCCAACGCCTCGGCTCTGAATTGCATGACGTCATTGGTGCAGGCAACGCGAGAATTCGAAATGGTCACCCGAGTCATCGACGCTTTCAGCAACCTGGAACAACGAACTGCCGAAGAGGTGGCGCGGTCCAAGTAGGGTCGGGCCAAGAGGACCATGGTCAGGGCGCCGACGCTTTTGGTTTTGATCGCGACGAGCAGCACCCCCGCGCCGCACTCGGCTTTGAGCCAGCAGAGCTGCAATACCGAATGCCAAGAGCGCCAGACCGACTGCGCTCTCGCGTGCGACCAAGACGCCTCCTGCATCCAGCGCTGTCGTGACCAAGCAAACGAGTGCGCCACGCACTGCATCGAAGGCAACGCGAAATCCAGCTCCGAGAATTGGTCCGAAGGAGAAGATGGACGATGAGCACCAATGGGAGGCAGAGTCGTGAGCCAGGCCGTTCAGTGCGCCCGGACAAGTTGGGCCTTCGGTCTTCCCGTCGCCCGAGCGCCATCCCGCGTGGCAGCATGGGGCCGTCACCGCTGTCGAGCAGCGTGCATCGCTCCAGAGGTCCCTCGTCTCTTCCGCCCGCGATGCTGGCACCGGTGGCGAGCCCCGACGAGGAGTCGTGGTTCGGCGCCCATGATTCGATCGTTGCCGAGGACAAGGCGGCGCGTAGCGTGGCCGCGCTGGTCGGAAGGATCATTGGAGCCAAGCCGTTTCCCGAGTCTGCGCGGCGCCTGGCCGATCTGACTCGCAACGAGGTTATTCGCATCGAACCGGTGATCCAGGTTCTGGAGCGTGATCCAGCACTTTCTGCCCGATTGCTCCGCCTGGTCAATTCTGCCGGATATGCCCTACGGCAGCGCTGTACCTCGGTCCGGCACGCGGCCACCCTGGTCGGAACCGATCGCCTCCATCAAATCGCCACGACCGCCGCCGTGCTCGATCTGTTCGACGCCAAGGGAAGCGTCGCAGCTCGCGTCATCGAGCATAGTACGGTAGTCGGCGCGTTCTGCCGCTACTTCGGCGCCCATCTGGCGCTTCCAGTCGACGACCTGTTCACCGCCGGGTTCCTGCACGACATCGGGAAATTGATGCTGATGGAATCCGAGGGAGAGGCTTATTTCGAGATGTTGCAGGGCGCTTCCGAGGCGCCGGATTCGGTGCACCTGCTGGAGCGCTCCCAGCTCGGCTTCGATCACGCAGTGCTCGCCGCGCACGTGCTAAGTGCCTGGAACATCCCCGATCCAGTGCCCAAGATCGTGGCCTGGCACCACGAGCCGGCGCTAGCCTATCGGGAGTCGGGCATGATGGCCGCCCTGGTTCAGACCGTGCGTCTGGCTGACGCAGCGGTCTACGCGCTAGCCCAGGGGGCCGATGCGACGACGCTCGGGGAGTTGGCACGATCGGAGAGCGCTTCGTATCTCGACATCTCCGAGGCTCAGCTGGCGTCCATGTGGGAGGAGCTCGACAATCTCCGTGGTCAGAGCATCGAGCAATGTCGAGGCGAGAATGCGCCAGCACTCGACCCCCAGAGCCTGCGCCCCAAGCAGCCCTTGAACCCGAGAGGGCCGATCGAGTCGCTTAACAAGAGCGAGCTTCCGCGTCAGTTTCCCTGCGTGGAGTGTGGTCGGCCGACTTTTGGCAATACTTGTTCTGCCTGCGGCGGACACGTGTGTCCCGAACATCAGGTGCGGCGTGAGGGTTGGTGTCCGCTTTGTGCCCGCGAGTACCAGCAGCGGGAGCAGTCCGACGTCATGCCCATGCCGTTTCGCCCGCTGTTTTTGGTCTCGGCGGCGACCGTCCTGGGCGCGGCCATCGCTGGATTCGTAGACGCCGGTCCCATCGGAGCGATCAGGGCAACGCTCGGATCGTTGTCTCTGGTCAGCCTCTTGATCCTGTTGTGGGTAGTGGGAAAGCGGCTCTTCTTCCGCCAGCGGTTCATTCGGTCCCGTCCCAACCGATTCGACGATCGACCGAAGCATAGCGATGGCGGCAGCCAGTCATTGGTGCCACCGGTCATCGGCGTCGCCCCCGGCGACGAGATGCGGGAGATGCGTGAGTTGAGCCATCGGCTGCACATCGCCGAGCCGCCATCGGACATCACCATCAAGGAGACCGAGGAGTCGTCAGTGGCGTCCGAGTCGGTATTGCCGATCCCCGGGGTACCCGAACCGAAGGGATCGTCCCCTTCGCCGGCAATCGCCGACGCCGACCCGCCGCAAGTCGTAACCGACCCGCCGACATCGGTCGATCTCGAGCGTGTGAGATTGCAGACCAAGAGCCTGGTCACCTTGCCTTCCCCGGCAAAGCCCGCGGATTCGACGGAGCCCCTAGCCGAGGCCGAAAGCGAGCCAAATCTCGTTGGAGTTCCGAACTCTGCCCCGCTCCCGACGACCTCCGAGCAGGATACGTCGAGCGCTGCCGCCGAAGCAACTGCCCCCGAACCAGCGGCACCTTCGCCGGCTGTGGTCGAGCCCACAGCCAACGACGACGGAGACGAATTCCCCAATTTGGCTGCGGGCTTCAGCTGCATTCCTGCACCATCGGCTCACCTGACCCAGTGCGTGGCCCCGGCGCGGACCGAATCGACGCCCGCTGCCCAATTGCCAGAACCAGCGGTTGGCTCGAAGCCAAATCTCCCCGCGGAGGCAGAGGGTTCGAAGGAGCCCGAGCCCGAGAGCGCACCGGAGCCGAACAGCATCCATCCCCTGGCTGCGCTTGGCCTTCGAGCCTCCGAGAGGCCAGAAAAAGACGCTGGCGCGAGCGCACCAACATCCTCGGCTGAACAACCGGAGCCAGCATCGCCCGAGCCCAAGCGCGATGCCATGCCACCTCCAGCTGCAGCCCAGTCGGAAGACGGCGCGGTCCAGGTCAAATTGATGGCCGAGCAGCAGGCGACAGACGCCATATCTCGCATCATGGTGGAGCGGATGGCCGCTGCAATGGGCTCCGACTTCGAACAGCGAGTCCTTCAGCTCGTGGTCGAGCGCGTGGCAGCGTCGGTCACCGAGCGACTGGTATCCACGTTGGGTACCGGTTACAAGGAGTCCAAGTCCGCATCCCGTGAGCTATCGAGCGAGCCTCCCGTAACGGCCGCGCGTTCGACCGGTGCACGCCGGCGGGGTCGCGGGTCGTCCCGTTCTGGAAAATGATCGCGCGTACGGACATGGACACCGACCGGATGCCTTCCGCACAAAAGTCAGATATTCGGTTGGAAGTCGCCGACCTGCTCGATCGCTTCAATTCATCGGCAAGCGGTACTGTACGATCGTTCGCTGGCCTCGCCGTCGAGTTGGCCAAGGTGACCGGGGCCGATGTCGTCCTGATTGCCGCCTTTTCTCCCGATCGGCTCCACGCTCTTCCGGTCGGTGCTTCGCTGATGCGGCAGGCCTTCGCGCTCGAGGAGTTCGAGCTTTTTAACACACCGTATGCCGAGCTGACCTCTGGTATACCTCGTCGATTTTCCGGCGCTGATCTCGAGAGATTTTTGCAGCCCAAGGAATTGCGTCACCTGAGCATCGTCGATTGGGCCGGGGTGTCCGTCTCACATCAGAGAATCCCCGCAATCGGCCTTTTGGCGTTCATGCATTGCAGGCCCTTCGAACGGATGTTACCCGAACCGATCCTTTCGCAGGTCGCACAGCAGATCTCTCGACCCCTGGCGAACCACGTGAGCCGCTCGGTGCCCGAGGCCACCACCGGCGTGCAGATCAAGGGACTCGAGTCAAAGGAGTCCGACTCGGCTCCCGAGCGCTATCGGAGGTTCTTCGACCTAAGCGGTGTGGGCATGGCGCTCATCAGCCTCAACGGGGCTTGGTTGGAGGTCAATGACGCTCTCTGTCAGATGCTGCGTCGGACACGGGCCGACTTGATGACCCGCACCTGGACCGAGCTGACGCATCCCGAGGATTTGGCGGTCGAGCGTCGCTACCTGGCCTCGGTCGCGGCACGAAAGACCG
>Ga0055462_10000068_pt1 | contig 13970 bp, 10 predicted proteins | sample Joice_ThreeSqC_D_2_FD_57689 | JGI IMG/M metagenome (GOLD analysis project Ga0055462, IMG submission 57689) | Wetland microbial communities from San Francisco Bay, California, USA, that impact long-term carbon sequestration - Joice_ThreeSqC_D1 | ecosystem: Environmental > Aquatic > Marine >...
CCATCGTCGGCAACGCCGTTGCAGTCGTTGTCGAATCCGTCGCAGACCTCTGCGGTGGGTGGGACCTTGGCCTGGCACTCCCCTGGCTGCCCCGGAATGGTCGAGCAGGCAGTGACGCCGATGCTGCACGCCCCCTGCCAGGGCTGGCCGGTAGCGGGATTGGTCGGCACACAGGGCTGCCCTCCACCCTCGCAAAGCACACCCTTGACCTGGTAAACGAAGTCGTTGAAATCCCCGTCGTTCGAGCCGTCCCACCCGTCGGGCTGCTTCATGGTGGGATAGGTAGCTTTGAGTTCGGTGAGCAACGGACTGAACGACGCCGTCGAGGTGGGCAGGTCCTCGAAGGCAATATAGTATATCCCGGGCGAAGCCTTGGACTGATACACGATCGCGCTGATCCAGGGGCTTCCGAAGCTGCTCATCTGGTTGCGGGACGGCTCCGAGAACTTCGACTGCGGGCAGAAGGACGTTGGATTGCCCTTGAAGGCAAATCCGATCTTGCCACTCGGGCACGCGAGATAGGCCGGATCTTCACGAACGTTGGTAAGGCTCTGGGCTCCGGTCACGGGCTGTAGCAAGCCCGACTGAATGGTAGGAACGAATCCCTTGTCGTTGTTCTGCAGCTGAGTCCAACTGTTCAGCCCAGGGGGCGCGCCGGGCAAAGTGGTGAGTGTGACGTCGTGGTAAGTAATGATGTCCTGGGCCGTGACGAGCGGGTGGATCACCTCGCTTCCGGGAGCATCGTCGGTGCAGTACCAACCAAAATCGACCTGGCACGAGCCCCCTCGAAGGATCATCTGACCTTCGAGTCCGCACAGAGGGGAGAACGTCACATTGTTCGCGCTAGCGTCGGTCTGCGCATTGATTTGCCCGGCACCTTCCCAGGCATCGAGCATGTGCTGCAGGCCAAGAGTGGTCTCGTTGTATATCGTCGTGTCGTAGTAGTCTTTCGACTGGCTATCGGGCACCGGGACGGCCATGCCGTCGGGCTCGAGAACCGTGCCCATTGCAGTCGCAGCAATGGTCAAGCCACCGAGAATGAGTGCGGCAGAAAGGGAGACCCGAAGTCGAATCATGAGAAGCTCCATAGGCGGCGCCACCGAGTGGCCGGGCGCAACAGAAAGAGAAAGAGACAAGGACCTTGGAACACGGCTGCGACTGACGCGGTCCCACGGCAGATTTGGAAGCAATTTGCCGGGGAGGGACGGCTCGTCTGTCCGTCGCTCTATCTAGCTTAGCAGAAGGCAGCCGCCCGCACTCGGCCTTTGCCCCGGCAGGCAAGCGCCGAGGCGGGGGCGCCGAAAACCGCCACCTCTCGAGGCGTTGTGCGGCAATGGCAGTGGTTTCCAGGCCTGGCTGGCATTTTGAACCCATGTCCGGAGACGAAAGCTGCGACTTCATTGAAATCACTCGGCCGCGGTGGCGATCCTCGGTGGGCAGAAGAGTTGGTCGTGGCAAATTGAACAAGCTCAACCGATGGTCGCAAAGGACGCCCGATTTCGTCCCTGGCTCATTGCTCCAGGCGGCCCGCTCGAATTTCCCGATCCTCGCCGAGCCGACGGGGAGGCAGGCCTGGTCGCCATCGGCGGAGACCTCTCGGTCGCTCGGATGCTGCACGCCTACTCTCGCGGGGTCTTTCCTTGGTACGATTCGGATACGCCCATCCTCTGGTGGTCCCCGCAGCCCCGTGCAGTGTTGCGTCCCTGCGACCTTCATGTCTCGCGCAGCCTGGCCCGCAGATTACGGCGCGGACAATTCGAGATCTCCGTCGACCGCGCTTTCGGCGAGGTTCTCTCGGGCTGCGCTGACCGAGCAGGAGGCACCTGGATCTTGCCCGAGATGGCGAGAGCCTATCTCGCGCTTCGAGCAGCCGGCCATGCGCACAGCTTCGAAGTCTGGACTGATGGTCGCTTGGTGGGTGGACTGTACGGCGTGCGTCTCGGCGGCCTATTCGCCGCTGAAAGCATGTTCCATCGGCAAACGGACGCGTCAAAGGTTGCCTTGGTTGCTGCGGTTCGCTCGCTTTCAAGAATCGGTGTCAACCTCATGGACGTGCAATTTCTGACGCCGCACTTGGCGTCCATGGGAGCGCGATGCATGTCGCGAGAGGCGTATCTCGACCAGTTGGCCCAGATCGTCAAGCTGCGAATCAAGATCGATCGGCTGCAGGTCTGGCCTTGGCCCGAGACCTGAGCCACATCGACTTTGGTTCAAGGCAAGTTTGGATCCTCGGGCATCTGATGCCCAATTTCGGTCGTCGCCGGTCGCCACCTGCCAAATGCTGAGTCGACCAGTCCGAGCTGCTGGCCCAAAGACGCCCGGGCCGCATCTCATGATTCTTGATGCTGGGTCTTGACCTGCGTGGCCACGACAACAGCGGGAGGCGTCGGAACGATCGGGGCCACGACACCGGTTCCCTGGATGCCTACGGTTTGTCGGCGGGCACGCTGCGGCCTTGCAACACCTGTCGAGGGAGTCCGGCTAGGCCAGGGCCGAATCAATTTAGAACGAACAACCGGCGCATAGATCTCTGGGGACCATCTGGAGATCAGAAGATACAAAATATCTTTATATTTCAACGTGTTAAAGTATTTTACTGTTTTCCGACGAAATTAATGCAATATATCAACAACGTCATGTTGGCCTCACATATCGTCCCCGAACGGCTCCCCGCACCGTCACGACTCTCGCACCTGCGCGTATTGGAAGCCGAGAGCATCCACGTGCTCAGAGAAGTGGCCGCCGAGTTCCGCAACCCAGTGTTGCTTTATTCGATCGGAAAGGACAGCTCGGTTCTGCTGCATCTCGCGCGAAAGGCGTTTCACCCCGGGCGTGTGCCATTTCCCCTTCTGCACATCGATATCACCTGGAAATTCCGCGAGATGATCCAGTTTCGCGACGACTTCTGCAAAAAGCACGATCTGGACCTGCGTGTACATACCAATCAGAAGGCTCTCCAGGAAGGTGTCAATCCCTTCGACTATTCGTCGCAGCAATACACCACCATCATGAAGACCCAGGCCCTATTGGAGGCTCTATCTCAGGGCGGCCACGATGGGGCCATTGGCGGAGCGCGTCGCGATGAGGAGCGTTCGCGAGCCAAGGAGCGGGTCTTTTCTTTTCGCGATCGCTTTGGGCAGTGGGAACCGAAACACCAGCGCCCCGAACTCTGGAATCTCTACAACGCCCGACTAGACCAGCGAGAGGGCATGCGCATCTTTCCGCTGTCGAATTGGACCGAGTTGGACGTCTGGCTGTACATCTATGTGGAGCAAATCCCGATTGTTCCGCTCTACTTCGCCGCCATGCGACCCGTGGTCGAGCGCAACGGGATGCTCATCATGGTGGACGACGACCGAATGCGCCTCAACCCCGGCGAGACCCCGGTTCACCGTCAGGTGCGATTTCGGACTCTTGGCTGCTATCCGCTGACGGCCGCGATGCCGTCGAGGGCGACCAACCTGTCTGCGATTTTAGATGAAATGCTCCAGGCGCGCCACTCGGAGCGCCAAGGCCGCCTGATCGACCACGATGAAGACGCTTCGATGGAAATCAAGAAGAGGGAAGGATATTTCTGATGGGCAACCAAGCGACCCGTCTCGATCTTTTTGGAGCTCCGGATCTCGCCGTGGCTGATACGGATTCGTCCGAGCGTGCTCTATCGGCGATCGTTCAACAGCATCGAAATAAGGAGTTGCTGCGCTTCACCACGGTCGGATCCGTGGACGATGGCAAGAGTACTCTCATCGGGCGGCTGCTGCACGACACCCATCAGTTGTTCGAGGATCAAATCTCCGCCGTCCGACGGGTTGCCAACGGGCGCGGTGATGCCGACCTGGACTATTCCCTGTTCACCGACGGATTGCGCGCGGAAAGGGAGCAGGGGATCACCATCGATGTTGCGTACCGGTATTTTACGACCGACAAACGCAAGTACATCATCGCCGACACCCCAGGCCACGTACAATACACGCGCAACATGGCCACTGGCGCATCTACCGCCAGCCTGGCCGTGGTGCTGGTCGATGTTCGACTGGGAATCTTGGAACAGTCGAGACGTCACGTCTATATCGCTTCGCTGCTCGGAATTCGGCGGCTGGCTATTTGCGTCAACAAGATGGATCTCGTCGATTTTTCGCAGGCTTCATTCGACGCGGTCTCCCGCGATCTTTCGACCATGATCAAGTCCCTGGGGTTCGAAAGCGCGCAATTCATTCCGGTGAGTGCCAAACACGGCGGCAACGTCGTGCATCGCAGCGACAGCATGCCCTGGTACCTTGGTCCGACGCTTCTAGAGTACCTGGAGTCGGTCCCCACGCACGACGAAGTAGACCGCGTGCGACTGCGCTTCCCGGTGCAATACGTCCTCAGACCGCGACCGGACTACCGCGGGTACGCCGGCACGCTGATATCTGGTTCAGTGCGCCCAGGCGATGAGGTGGTCGTGCTGCCATCGCTGACTCGAACTCACATCGCGTCCCTGGAGACCTTCGAAGGGCAGAATGCGGTCGTCGAAGCTCCACGGGCAGTGACACTGCGCCTCAAGGACGAGCTGGATGTCAGCCGCGGAGACATGATCGTCGATCCGGTTCATATGCCGCGGGTGTTGCGTCGGTTCGACGCAATGTTGGTCTGGTTGGGTCGCGAGCCACTTGATTTGGGCAAGTGCTACCTTCTCAAGCACACGACACAATCGGTGCGCGCCGAGGTGACGTCCGTGGCTCACGGGATCGATCTGACGACTCTCGACCCAACGCCGCTTGGTGAGGTCAGACTCAACGACGTCGCTCGAGTGCACATTCGAACTCGCAAGCCGATTTTCGCCGACGCGTACCGCGACAACCGGGCAACGGGCGCCTTCATTCTCATCGACTCGGTCAGCAACGATACGGTCGCAGCGGGCATGGTGACCTTCGACGGCGAGGCTGTCTTGCACCCCGATCCAACCAGTGAAGGTGCGCACCGAAGCTGGGTGAGCCCGGCCGAACGTCGAGCCGCCCTGAGACAGCAGGGCACATTGGTGTGGATTCGTTCGGCGGACACAGAATACGCTCGAGAGCTGGCTGTCGCACTGGAACGCACTCTCTTCGACGCCAGGCGGGTGGCATTCGTGCTCGAGCCCGCGTCGGCTGGGTCGGAGGCCGAACCAAGGACTGCGGCACTCGCGGCAACCAGCCTGGTTGACGCTGGAATCGTGGCCATCATGCACGGTCGTCCAAATTCGGAGCTTGATGCCCTCTTCGGCGCGCGCAGTTCGGCATCGCAGTTGATCGTCGACGCCGATTCGACTTCGGATGCAGAAAGCCTGGCAGCAAGCATCTTCGCGCAGCTGGACGCACGCGGCCTGTTCGACGCTGCCATCGATTGACTCGTTGACCTTGCACTTTCGGTCGAACGATCTAGGTTTTGGCGGCTTTCGGTCCGCTGAGATCGAGGTCCGTCGAACGAACATGGTCACCGCCAGCGGCCATACCGCGATTGATGGCAGCATCAACACCGAGCCGAGGGCTCACCCTAGGAGCCGCGACGGATCGGCGATTCGCTTCTTACGCGTCTTGATTGTGCTGGCCGCGCCGACCGGGGTTCAGGTCGCCGTCGATCTCTGGCATCGCGGCCCGCGTATTGCTGCGTTCGACGGCAGTGACCGCGTCGACTATGGGTTGGCAGTCGCTACGAGCTTGATCGTCAGCAGTCTGTTGGTGCTGGCAGCGGCAGACCGCCGCCGGTGGCGGTCACGGGGCATTGCCGCGCTGTTCTTGCTCGAGTTCACTTTGGCCCTGGGAGGGCAAAACTACTTTTTCCAGCAGTACCACGCGTACCTCAATCAGGACGTCTCGGAATTTGCTTCAAACTTGATGGACAGCGTCTTCAATCAGCTGTGGGCAGACTTGAGCAATTACCTGCTGGGGGCGATGTTGCCGGCATTGGGGTGTGCGGTGCTGTTGCTTTGGCTTGGACGCCGTTACCTTCGGCCGCGACGAACCCTCGCACGGTGGTCGTCTTGGCTGGCTCCGGCGGCGCTGCTCGGAGCCATGTTCGTCCCCACCCAGCATCGGCGCGAGCAGGCCTGCACGCCGGACATCCTCTACCTCAATGCGATCGGCGGATTCGTTCGCACCCAATTGGGCTTGACCGACCAATCGCACCAGCTGCGACCGCGAGTCAGGGAATCGCTGCCGGTGCCCCGGCTGGTGGCACACCCGTCCCGACCCCGCAACGTGTTGTTGATTCAGTTGGAAAGCGTTCGCGCTGATGCGACCTGCATCGGATACGACCCGAACTGTCGCCGTACCGAAGCGACCAATCGACTCTTTCCCGACAGATTTCCGTTGTTTCAGCTACGATCGGTGAGCTCCTGTACGGCGATCTCTTCGGCCGTGCTTTGGGGAGGCCTTCTTCCAACCGAATCGCGCCAGGTGCTGCACACCTGGCCGCTGATCTTCGATTATGCTCGGCAAGCCGGATATCGGACTGCCTACTTCACCTCACAGAACATGATGTTCGGCAATGCCAGGCTTTGGGTGAAGAATCTCGGAGTGGACCGGTCGTTCACCGCTACCGAGATCGATCCAAGCTGCGATCTCGACATGGGGGCTCGAGAAGAGCTTTTGGTCCCCCGTCTCATCAGCGAATTCGACCGCCTTGGCGAGCCGTTCTTCGCGGTGTTGCAGCTGTCGAACGTGCACTATCCGTATTACGTGGATCCAAACCGGCCTCAGCCGTTCCAACCCGCCGCGTTGACCAAGGCACCGGAACGCCTACAGGAATTCTTCAACTACTACCAAAATTCGGTGTATCAGCAGGATATCCACCTGGCCAGATTCCTGCGCCACCTGCACGAATCACCTGCCGGCGCACGGACGGTCATCGTGTACACGAGCGACCATGCCGAGGCATTTCGGGAGCACGGCAACATGGGGCATACTTTCAGTGTCTTGGACAATGAAATCCATGTCCCGGGCTGGATCGATGCACCGCCCGGTACCCTCACCGCCGACGAAGCACGGTGGCTGAAAGAAAGGCGCAACGTACCGGTCACGCACCTGGACGTGGCCATGACGCTGGTGGATCTGCTTGGACTCTTGGACAACCAGAAAATCCAGCATTATCTGAAGCGCCTGCCGGGCAAGAGCCTGCTGCGTTCGGGGAACTTCGATCAGATGATTCCTCTGACGAATTGTGCGGGAGTCTGGAGCTGCGCTTTCGAAAACTGGGGAGTCTTACAGGGCACACGCGAAGTGGAAGCGCGCGAATGGGAAGGGGGCCAATGGCACTGCTGGGACCACCACTTGGATCCGACCGAAGAAACCGAGGTCGATCTGCGAGAGTGCGCCGATCTCATCGGATTCGCACTCAAGACGTTCGGGCGCCGACCCGGCAAACAATCTGACTAGCCAGGAAAGCCAGACGCTCTCCAGCTTCGGCAGTCGCTTGCGGGACAGACGACTGGTGGCTCGCCGGTCCGGGCCTGGTTTGGCTCAGCGAGTCAGGATTCCGTAAACGAGACAGAAGAAGAATGGGAGCAACAACCAAACCAGAGGCTTGAGGGGGTTGTCCATTCCCTTGGACCCCGGCATCCCATAGTCAGGGGGGACGATGCGGGAGCCCTCCGCGGGAGCCGGCGCGCTGCGACCCGCGGAGCTAGAGTTTCGTGGCGGAGTGGAGTCCGACATTACGGGGCGTCTTTTAGCACGAAGCGCCACCATCGGCGCCACAGGGCCGGCCAAGTAGCCCAATCGGCGGCCGCTCCATGGCGTGAAAGCCAAATTTGCCCTGTCTCACCGCGGCGCATTGGCCAGAAGCGGATGGGGTTCGCGTTCGGCCGTAACTACCGCCGAGTTCTTCAGTCGCCGTCGACCGCTACGTGGAAGCAACCGACCGCGCTCAAGACTGACTGCCAACCATCGGAGGAGATAACTCACCAGAGTTGAGCAACGCCATGGTCGCGGCGCGAGCAGTCTCAGACGGCCCCTCCCTGACGGCGACCTCACTTCGCGACAATGCCAGACAGGAGCCCGAAGGAAGGGGCACGAAACATTTTAGAAACACAGGGCCACGATATGTTTCCAAACTATTTCCAATATGTGATCTGTCAATTGCGAGAACTTTTCATGAATAATTTGTGAAACTAGTCCGCAACCGTGCATTTACGTACGTCAACCATGGCGGTATCGGGACCCCATGCAGACGATCGACAGCGGCAACACTGCCTGGCTTCTGGTTTCCACTGCGCTGGTACTGGTCATGATGCCTGGGTTGGCCCTGTTCTACGGAGGGCTGGTCCGAACCAAGAACGTCATCTCGACGTTCATGCACACCCTGCTGGCCCTCGGAGTGATATCGATTCAATGGGTCGTCATCGGCTACAGCTTGGCGTTCGGGCCCGATGTCGGCGGTGTGGTTGGCAATCTGCAACACGCATTTTTAATGGGGGTCGGCATTGAACCTCACCCGGGCACTCGGGTGCCCGAGCTGCTGTTCATGGTCTATCAGATGATGTTCGCCGCCATTACCCCGGCGCTCATCTCCGGCGCCTTTGCGGAGAGAATTAGCTTTCGGGGCTATGCCGCGTTCATCTTGCTCTGGTCGACGCTCGTGTACGATCCCATTGCTCATTGGCTTTGGGCACCGGGCGGTTGGCTTGCGCAGCGGGGAGCGCTGGACTTCGCTGGCGGCGTCGTGGTGCACATCAGCTCCGGTATTTCCGCGCTCGTCTTCGCTCTGGTTCTCGGAGCGCGACTTGGCTACCCGAGGGAGAAGCCGGTTCCCCACAACCTGACGATGACGCTGCTCGGCGCAGCGCTCTTGTGGTTTGGGTGGTTCGGATTCAACGGCGGCAGCGCGCTCGGCGCCAACGGCACTGCGGTCGTAGCACTAGTGAATTCGCAGCTTGCCGCCGCTGCAGGCGCGCTTACCTGGATGATCGTAGATCTGAAGCGGTGGAAGAAGGGTAGCAGCCTCGGGTTTGCTTCTGGATTCGTCGCCGGCCTAGCCACCGTGACTCCGGCAGCCGGTTACATTGCCCCCACATCGGCCTTGGTCCTCGGCGTCGCCGCAGGGCTTCTCTGCTACTCGGCCGTCGTGATGAAGGATCGCTTCGGCTACGACGACAGCCTCGACGTTTTCGGGATCCATGGCGTCGGCGGTATTCTCGGTACCCTGATGTTGGGCGTATTCGCACAGAAGCTCTGGAATCCCGATGGTGCGGACGGCCTGATCGCTGGATCCACTTCTCTGATGAAGGGACAGCTTCTGGCCGTTGGCGTGACAGTGCTCTACTCGGGACTGGTAACGCTAGGACTGCTGAAGCTCGTCGACGCGTGGCTGGGGCTCAGGGTTCACCCCGACCAGGAACGCGAGGGACTGGACGTCAATCTCCATGGCGAGGCTGGCTATGCTATTGGCGACGCCTTTGCCGGTCACGCCTTGCCACAGACTGCCAAGGTGCCCATCTCCGGCTTGACCGTCGAAGAGGCCTGAATCCAAGCCTACCCGAGCACCTGCACGCGATTGACGCTGTCTGCAATTGCGCGCACGATCGCAGAGAAGCGCAAGGGCGTATCCAGTAGCTGCTGGTTGAGCTCGACTTCGATGCCGGCGTAACGCCGAAATCCCAGGTGCGCGCGCAGGGCCGTCGGCAGCGCATCGTCGGTTCCGGAATAGGGCTGGTTGTCCACCACGGTCAAGTCGGGAAACCGGCGATTTAGGTCTTGCCGCAGCGTAGCAACGAGCCGTTGCTCCGACCTGCTCGCTGGGTCGTACAACAGACCTACGTCCAAGTACCGCACGCGACCGTTGAGCACCGGTACAAACGAATGAGCGGCCAAGTGTATTACGGTGCGGTGATGATCGAGTCCGGCCTCGATCAAGCTCCTGACCTTGGCCCAATGGGGCCGATGATAGCGCCTGAGCAGCCAAAGGCGCGTGGGCTCGTCCAGATTGGCCGTGAATTCCGAGAAGACTTCGGGATTTTCTTGGCTCCGATTCAAATCGCACGCCAATCGCGTGATGGCTCCGCTCACCAATGGAGCCCCAAGACGACGGCTCAACATTTTGGCGGCGACCAGGGCTCCCGGATCCCAGCCGCGATGACTGAAAACGACATGAGGATGGTAAGCAAATCGCGCCCGCAGTCGGGCCGGCAGCGAAAAAGCCGCGTGTTCGCAGCTGAGCACCACACTCGGGCTCTTCATGACCCTCGTCCGCCAAAAGCCCGATCTTCCTCGAGGCAGGCCGCAAGTTCGCGGTAGACGGATTGAAGGGTCGAGCGCGAGCATGAATCGCCAACCGCATCTTGAATTCGCCTCGCGAGACAACCGCGAGCTAGTACGCCTTCGAGCGCTGCAAAGCTGCGATGGTCGAGTGCCAAGTAGCCGCGGGCGACAGAGCGCTCCAGCAAGTCACCCCAGACTCCTACCGCCGAGCGCGGCTGCTCGGAGACCCCGAAGAGTCGCAGGAAGTCCGGGCAGTCGATCCATGTATCGGACCCGCTCACAATGCCTCGATCGAGTAGCGAGACCAGGTCCGAAGTCGCATACGCGTTCTGCGCCGCGGCGTCCGACGCGTCGGCCTCGAACAGGCCGCGGACCACCGAGGCGACCGCCTGGGCCAGCGCCAGATCGCCGGTGAGGTATTCCTGCGAATCGAGCAACCGCAGCTCGATGCTTCCACGATCGAACCGCGGCATGGCTCCCCGTGCGTTGACCCACTCTTCGCGCAGAACTCCCTCGGGGTCGAGTTCCCGAAGCGCCTCGGCAATGGGAAGATAGATGGATTGGCGATAGTCGAATTCACTGTTTATCGGTTCTGGAATGGTCTGTCCGCCAGCAGCGGCAATGGCGTCCGAATGATGGCGGTAGAAACTCAGTCGGGTGTCGGCCATTCCGCTAGCTTGGCCTTCCACGTAAGGCGAGGATGCCGCCAGAAGCGGCAAGAGCGGCAATGCCAACCGGCTCGCCGCATGTAGCCTCTCGAATTCGTCTTGGTCGGCAAATGGCAGATTGAGATGGACGCTTTGCACATTGGTCCAACCGTGACGGCGGCAGTCGAAAATGCGATCGAAGGCCTGGTAGATTTCGGAGCCCTCGTAAGGCCAAAGTCGACTGTCATGAATCGGATCGAACCACGGATGCATGGCAGTGGGCAGAAGCCGAGCTCCCAAGCCGGCGAGCTGGTCGTTCATGGCCTTGATTTCGCCCTGCAGATCGGGGCCCCGATCGACTATCCGGGAGGCGGGCTCGGTGAGCTTGAGCTCGATGACGTGAGCTGCGAGCTCGTTGGATCGTGTTACCGCGCCCCGCAAGAGCTCGCCGACGACCTGCGAATCTCCATCGCGAAGCAGCCATTCTGCCGAGGGCAGCACCTCGAGACTTTCGAGCGAGACGATGCCGTACTCAATCTCGACACCGAATACCTCGAACGCTCGATAACGCCAACGGGAGGGCGGGTTGGTCAATCGCGCTCCCCGCCGCGCTGGCGAGCCTCCATCCGGTGCAAAAACACTGCCATCACTCGCTCGTAGAGTGATTCCTTCAAGATCGCGTCTTCCAATCCCGAGTCGATGCTGGGATTGTCGTTGACCTCGACCACCACCACACGCTTTCCAACTACCTTGATATCGACGCCGTACAGGCCGTCGCCAATCAGCTCCGATGCCCGCAGAGCCGCACGCACCACGGGCTTTGGCACCAAGTCCAGAGGCACCGCTTCGACCCTCCCGTAGCGGCGTCCACCAGGTCCGTGCTGAATGATCTGCCAGTGGTCCTTTGCCATGAAATATCGCGCGGCCCAGAGTGCTTCACCGGCCAAAATGCCAATCCGCCAGTCGTAGGGGGTAGGCATGAACTCCTGGGCAATGATGAGCTCCGACTTCTGGAGTAAACGTTCGCATTCTCTCTGACATTCGGTGAGGTCGTCGACCTTGACGACACCCTGTGAAAATGCGCCGTCAGGCTGCTTCAAAATGCATGGCAAGCCGAGATGGGCAACGATGTCCGAGATATTATCGCGATGAGCCACGATGGTCTTGGGAGTCGGTACCCGGTGGCGATCGAGCAGCTCCTTGAGGTACACTTTGTTGGTACAACGAAGAATGGAGTCGGGGTCATCGATGACGACCAGTCCCTCAGCCTGGGCGCGGCGCGCAAATCGATAGGTATGATGAGAAACGCTAGTGGTTTCGCGGATGAAGAGAGCGTCGAACTCAGCCAGCCGTGCGTAATCGTCCTTGCCGATCAAGTAGGTGGCGATTCCGAGCGCGCTCGCTGCTCGCGTGAACTTGGCGATGGCGCGCGAATCCGATGGCGGCTCCGGAGCACGTGAATCGTACAGGATTGCCAAATCGTAACGTGGAACTCGCCGCGGCGGCGCACTCCAACGGCGATGCCCAAAATACTCGGAGGCGACAACCTGAACGAACGCGTGATGTGACAGGGGAATCTCGTCCGCACTGATGGGCGAAACACTCTGAAGATACCAACGCCCGGCGCGCAGCTTGACGAAACTGGCGCGCAGCAGCGGGCTATAAAATAGCTTGAACAGATGCGCCGCGAGGCGATCGTACCTCTTGGCCATGTTGCGCCCAAAATAGACACTGAGCTCGAATCGACTGGAGACGATGGGAGCGAAGCTCTGCTGAATGAGCCGTTCGAGGTCGTCGGAACGAATGCGCACGATCTCGGCGGACTTGAGCTCCTGAATGGTCGCGACGTTGGGCACCGGCTTGTGACCCCTCGCTGCCGCCAACAAGGAAACATAGTAGCCCAGACTCTGGTATCGATACGAGCGACAGAGGTTGAACACCTTGGCCCCTCGCCTCTTGGCGTACTCGGGGTGTGTCAAGTACGCACGTGCCGAGATGACATCGACGTTGGGGATCTGGAACGCCCAGTCTTTAGGGTTGTTGACGACGATGAGTGCCTGCACGGCTCGGCGCCTTTTCTTTCTTGGGCTCGATGATGAGCAAACTCGCGTCGTAGGTAAGGATACCCAGCAGAATGGCGTTGAGGACGCGATCAACGCCGATCCACGCGCTGCCAGGCCGTGCCACGACTTCGTCCGCGCCCCATGGGTCGGCAACCGAAACCAGGCGCGTCACGCGGTCGTAGCCGGCCAACACCACGAAATGTCCCATCGGGTAACCCGCGATGTCGTCGCTCACCAACGACTTACCGCGCGCCACCTCGCGACGAGTGCGATACAGATAGGTGGAGCTCAATCCGGTCAAGATCGGGGTGCCACGGGCGAGCGTTCGCTGGATCAGACTGGTTGTCAGATCTTCGAAGCGAAGTTTCCCGCCCTTGTCGAGAAACCTCCGATGTGCCCGGATGGCCGCACGTAGTTTGCGATCGGTCTTCGCCCGCGCCTGTTCCGCCAGTTTGGCGTCAAACTGCTCCTTTGCGAGATCGCGCCAACTGGGGTCGAACACCTGAAGGTTGTAGGTGTAGATGGTGGCGGCGTAGCCGCGGTCAAGAGCGTGGCAGCCGAGCAGTACCGCCAGCGTTCCCCCGTCGTCCAATCGCTCGATTTCTGCAACGACCCGATCGAGCGTGATCGATTCTCCGTAATACCGGTACACCGCGTGCAAGCACGTGGGGCCGCAACTCTCGTCATCCGGCTGCGGCAGGACCTCGACGTCGAGCTTGAAGTCCATGGCAGCCGAAGCCGAAGGATACTACGGTGCCGGGAGGCTGTCGGTGCGGCGGTGGGGCGAAACGCTAGGTAGTCGCCTTGAGGCCCAACTTCGGCCCGACGACCGCAATCGGCGTGGCCACGCTACCGTGGGCGCCGGCGGACGGCGCCGGGCGGACGGCGCCGGGGGCGTCGCCGCGGGCTCCCCGGCGCTCGTCTGGTGCCCCCCGGGGGGGGCCTAGAAGCTTGCCTGAGTCATCAAGATGATCTCTTTGCGCTTGGTGTTCACCGTGCCCGCGGGATCGAACAAACTCGCGCTGAGGCCCAAGCGAGCCTGCTTG
>Ga0055462_10000069_pt1 | contig 13970 bp, 12 predicted proteins | sample Joice_ThreeSqC_D_2_FD_57689 | JGI IMG/M metagenome (GOLD analysis project Ga0055462, IMG submission 57689) | Wetland microbial communities from San Francisco Bay, California, USA, that impact long-term carbon sequestration - Joice_ThreeSqC_D1 | ecosystem: Environmental > Aquatic > Marine >...
CTTTAATATTTTTCTCTTTTACTTCCGCAATTACTTTATCAACCCCATCGAACTTTACTTCAACACTTGCAATGTATGGATGTTCACTAAGCTTAGCTTTTATTTCTGAAAGTGTATAGCCTGAATATTTAGTGCTGTCATCAAGCCCGTTATATTTCAAATAATTTTTTACTGGCAGAATGCTATTCCCTGTAAGCTCTATTAGTTTATATTCATCCTTTATATTTGATCCTGAGCCTGTTAATATTAAATACAACAAGCTGCCGGAAATGCATAAGAATAAAAGTAAACCGATTATTTTGCTTAACCTGTCTTTCAAAGTTCTACCGATTTATATAATTCAATAAATTTTTCGCCGAACTTCCAGATGTCGCCGGCACCCATCGTTATAATAATATCGCCGTCTTTTTTAAGTTCCATAATTTTTTGCGGAATATCATTTTTATCTTTTACATAATGAACATTTTTATGGCCGAATTTTTTTGTGATGATTGTTATCATTTCTCCTGAAACTCCTTCAATCGGTTCTTCACGCGCCGGGTAAACATCAGTACAAATAAAAACATCGCTTTTCAAAAATGATCTCCCAAACTCCTGGTAAAAATCCCTTGTACGTGAATAAAGATGCGGCTGGAAAACCACGACTAATCTCCTGTCCCAGCCTGCTCTTATTCCTTCAAGTGTTACAGTTGTTTCAGTTGGATGGTGAGCGTAATCATCGAGCACTAAAATTTTATTATTGAACTTCGTTTCAAATCTTCTGTAAACGCCGCTGAATTTTTCCAATGCCTTTTTAATTATTTTAAATTCAATTCCTAGCTCCATACCTATAGTTACAGCAACAAGAGAATTCTTAACATAATGCTCGCCGGGAATGTTAAGCTTTATTTTGCCAAGCTCTTCACCTTTATAAACAACAGTATATTTGCTGTTGAATCCTTCATGCTCTATATCAATAGCTCTTACATCAGCCTGTGCGGTTGTTCCGTATGTAAAGATTGTTTTGTTTATGTGAGGAATAATATCCTGCAATGCCGGTTCATCCAGACAAAGAACTACAAAACCGTAAAACGGAACTTTGTTTGCAAACTCGATGAAAGCTGCTTTCAGATCATCGAGGTCTTTATATGTATCGAGATGCTCGCTTTCCAGGGTTGTAAGTGCAGCAATAGTTGGTGTTAGTTTTAAAAACGTTCTGTCGAATTCATCAGCTTCAACAACTATAAATTCACCGTTGCCGAGACGTGCATTTGTTCCGCCAAGACCGCTTAGCTTTCCGCCAACTATAATGGTGGGATCTAATCCACTCTCTGTTAATGTTAGTCCCACCATAGATGTTGTTGTGGTTTTACCATGCGTGCCTGCTATCCCAATTCCATATCTCATCCGCATTGTTTCTGCAAGCATTTCTGCTCTTTTAATAATAGGAATATTTTTATCAGCAGCAGCTTTAACTTCTTCATTAGATGGAACAACTGCGGAAGAATAAACAAGAACATCCACATCTTTAACGTTGCCCGCTGAATGTCCCTGGTAAATTTTAGCACCGAGGCTTTCAAGTCTTTTAGTAATTTCTGTAAGATTCAGATCAGAGCCGGAAATTTCAAAGCCCTGGGTTAACAGCAGCTCTGCAATTCCGCTCATCCCGATTCCGCCGATTCCAACAAAATGTATTTTTTTAATGCTTTTGAACATTACCTGTTTTCAATTTTCTTTTTAATTTCTTCAAATCTTTCCAACAGTTCATCCTGGTTTTCATAATCAGAGAACCTAACGATGACAGGTCTTATTTTAGAATTGAGTTTTATTCTTGCTGTCCTGAATGCTTTTGTATTTACCGATCTTCTTTGTCTTGAAAATCTTATTCTTGAAATATCTTCTATCTTTATTTTTTTTGATCCGAACCTGTCAACAAATGAAATTCCTTCATTACTTATTTCTATATATTTGTTTCTTAAATGATTATACAAAAGAGCCAGCATTGAAACGATTACAATTAAAGCAAAGAAATAAAGCACCGGATCTTTTGTAATAAGCTTAAAAGAGTTTTCAACAAATTCACCTCTTATAATCAGGTACAACGCGAATGCAATAAAGTAAATTATTGTTGACTGATAATAGAAAGACATATTATATCTGAATATGTTTCTTGGTCCGCTGTCATCCATTAGGCTTCCGCATACATTAATGCATTTTGTGCAATTACTTTTGCTGCATCGGGCTTAGACAAAGCCAATGCATTTCTTTTAAGCTCATCTAATTTTTCTTCAGAAAAAATAATTTCTGTTATTGTTTCTAATAATCCGGTTTCAAGGTTTTTATTTTCGATTAAAACTGCAGCATTTTTATTTACTAACGATTCAGCATTAAAATGCTGATGATTTTCAGCAACATTAGGAGAGGGGGCCAGAACAGCTGGAATTCCGAGGGCAAGGATTTCAGCTATAGTTGTGGCCCCGCTTCTGGTGAGTAATAGATCACATGCTGAATAGGCTGTATTCATGTCAACTAAAAAATCAAATATTTTTACGGAATCACTACTCATATTTTTAAATTCATCGAAATAATATTTTCCTGTCTGCCATATTAACTGTATTCCATTTTCTTTAAGCCTGCTAACAATTTTTCCAACAGCATTATTTATTGAACGTGCACCTAAACTTCCGCCAAGTACAAGTAATGTTTTTTTTTCAGGAATCAGCCCGAAATTATTTAAAGCTTCACTTTTCTGAATCGTACCGAGATTAACCCGAACCGGGTTTCCCGTATTATGGAGTATATTTTTTCTTCTCAAATATTTTTTTGAGTCTTCGAAACTAATGTGAACTTCATCAGCAAAGCGTTCCAGCAGGCGTGTGGTTATACCGGGATAACTATTTTGCTCGAGTAAAATTATTTTTGCTCCCATAACCTGTGCACCCCAGATCGCCGGTCCTGCAACATATCCTCCTGATCCTATTGCAACTTTTGGCTTAAAAGACATATTGATTAATAAAGACTGTACCGCCGAAACTAATAGCCTTACAGGGAATAACAGGTTTTGCAAACTAAGTCTTCTTGCAAATCCTTTTATCCATATTGTTTTAAAACGAAATCCAAGCTCAGGAATAACTTTGCCTTCAATTTTATTTTTAGTCCCTACGAATAAAACTTCAGCTTCGGGTTTTAATACCTTAATCTGCTCAGCAACAGCAACCGCCGGAAATAGATGCCCGCCTGTACCACCCCCGGCAAAAAGGAATCTGTATTTTGTTTCTATTGTCTTCATACATTTACCTCTTCAACAGAAACCGGTTTCAGATCCACATCAATATTACTTTTCTGACGAAGATGATTTGTAAAAGCGATGTTAATAAGAATACCAATGCTGATACAAATGAAAACTAACGATGTACCGCCGTAACTGATAAATGGTAAAGTTAAACCGGTTGTAGGAAGAACACCTGTTGTTACACCGACATTAACCAAAGCATTAACTGTAATTGAAAGTGTAATTCCAAAAGCAAGAAGCTGCCCGAAACGGTCGCGGGTCTTTTTGGCAATCAAAATTCCTGAAATAAATAAAATTATATAAGCTAATAGAACAAGCAGCGCACCGGCGAGACCGAGTTCTTCACCGAGTATTGCAAAGATGAAATCACCGTAAGCTTCAGGAAGGAACAGGTTGCTTTGCATGCTGTTTCCGATCCCTACTCCGAATAAACCGCCGCTGCCAAGGCTGTAGAGTGCCTGTTTCACCTGGAAATTAATATCTCCGCCGCTGAAAATAGAATCAATAAATGAAAATATTCTTGCGCGTGAATGAGTAAATAACATTGCAGTACCGGCAATAACAAAAAAGCTTGCAAGCGATGACAATACAATATGCTTAAGCTTTCCGCCACCGACATAAATTATAACAAGTGAAATAATTAATAACAGGATACCGCTGCTTATGTTCGGCTGTATCATAATTAATCCTGAAATTGTCATTACCCAGATAAACATATAAAGGTAACCATGCCGGAAGTTATCAACGATGTTCAATTTGTCTTCAAGAAGAAATGCAAGGTGAATTATAAGAACAAGCTTTGCAATATCAGCAGGTTGTATTGTAACTATACCGAGATCAAGCCATCTGCCTGCGCCTTTTATACTCGGTGCAAATATTAATGTATAAACAAGAAGCACAGCAGTGAAAAATATTAACGGCTTGCTTATGCTTTTGTAAAATTCATAAGGAATAAGTGCAAACAGTATAATGAATACTACGCCCATTCCGACCTTGAATAAATGAGAATTGAACATGTAAAAAACGCTGTCGAACTTAACTACGCTGTAAGTGCTGCTTGCACTCATAACTATAATAAGTCCCAGCAGCATAAGCACGAACGAATCAAAAAATATTGTTAAGGCTAATCTTTTCATTATAGTTTATTTACAGCTTCTTTAAAAACTTTGCCGCGATGCTCGTAATTACTGAACATATCGAAGCTTGCACAAGCGGGAGAAAGCAAAACTACATCGCCGTCCCGTGCTTCTTTTGCAGAACTATTTACAGCATCTTCAAGAGATTTTTCAATTTCTACTTTTACATCTTTGTGGAAAAAATCAAAAATCTTTTCTGCTGATGATCCAATTGCATAAATTTTCTTAACCTTATCCATTACAAGTTCTTTAATCTGGTTGTAATCGTTTCCTTTGTCCTGACCGCCGAGAATCAGGTAAATCGGTTCATCAAAACTTTTTAATGCATACCAGACCGAATCAACATTTGTTGCTTTGGAATCATTAATGAACTTTACCCCTTCTATTAAGCGGACTAGCTCGAGCCTGTGTTCCACACTTTCAAATGTCTTTAGGGCTTTTATGATTCCTTCATTTTTAAGGTTGAATATTTTTGCTGTAGTAATAACTGACATTGCATTTGATAGATTATGTTCACCCCGGATGTTTATATCTTCTCTTTTACATCTGAAAGTTTCTCTTCCGTCTTTACTAAAAATCACTTCACCGTTATTATAATAGCATCCATTGTCTTGTTTTTCTTTTAATGAAAAGAAGAATGGTCTGCTTTTATAATCTTTTAAATATTTAATAACTGTTTCGCTATCTTTATTTAAAATGAGGTGATCATTTTCAACCTGGTTTTCATAAACTCTCTGTTTAGATGCTGCATATTTTCCAATGTTGTTTTCATACCTGTTAAGATGATCGGGGGTAATGTTAAGAATTATTGCTACAGCAGGTTTAAATTTATTAATAAGATCGAGCTGAAAGCTAGAAACTTCCAGCGAAACAAATTCTCCTTCTTTTACATCAAGAGCTATTTCAGAAAATGCGAGACCAATATTTCCTGCTATGTGAGTTTTATATCCGCAGGTATTAAAAACTTGTCCGCATAAACTAGTGGTTGTCGTTTTACCGTTCGTTCCTGTTATAGCGATTATTTTCCCTTTGCAGTAATGATATGCAAGTTCTATTTCGCTGATTCGTATTATTCCTTTTTCTTCAGAAGATTTAAGAATTTCCGAATCGAAAGGAACACCCGGGCTTACAACCATCAGTGAACATTCATAAGCCCTGCTGCTGTGTAAGCCGAGTTCATACTGAATATTTTCTTTATCGAGAACTGCTTTTGATTCCATTAAATTTTCTTCTTTTTTAGAATCACTCAAAAAAGGAATACCGCCGAGCTTTTTAATAAGCTTCGCCGCACCTATCCCGCTTCTTCCTGCACCTACAACTGTAATCTTGTTACCTTTAATATTAATCATCTTATCTTAAATGAAGCTAAGCTGACAATTGCCAGGATAATTGCAATGATATAAAAACGAACTACTATTTTCGGCTCTGCCCAACCTTTCATTTCAAAATGATGATGAACAGGAGCCATTTTAAAAACTCTTCTGCCTTCGCCGTATTTTTTCTTCGTGTATTTAAAGTATAGTCTTTGAATAATTACAGAAACAGTTTCCATAAAAAATATTCCGCCGAGAATAGGAATGAACAATTCTTTCCTGATAAGGACAGCTAAAATTCCAAATGCACCCCCAAGTGCAAGCGAACCTGTGTCGCCCATAAACACCTGTGCGGGGTACGAGTTGTACCACAAAAAACCGAGTGATGCGCCGATTAAAGCTGCTACAAAAACTGTAAGCTCGCCTGAACCGGGCAGGTAAATAATATTTAAATAATCTGAAAAGATTGCGTTACCGCTTACGTAGCTTAGTATTGCAAGAGTAATCATAACTATTGCAATTACACCAATTGCAAGTCCGTCAAGCCCGTCAGTTAAATTCACTGCGTTTGATGTTGCGGTTACAATAAAAACTACAGCCGGTATATACAGGTATGTAAGATTCAGATTCACGTCTTTTAAAAACGGAACAGTTGTTAATGTATTGAACCCCGCAAACTCAGGAGAAAAATATAGAACCGATCCGACAATCAGTCCGATAATAACCTGCCCGAGCAGCTTGTAACGCCCGATTAAACCATTACGGAATTTTTTTACTACTTTCAGATAATCATCGAGAAATCCAACTGCACTCAGCCAAACTGTTCCAGCCAGAATTAAAATGATATAAGTACTTCTCAAATCAGCCCAAAGCAGCACAGGAATAATAACGGAAAAAATTATTATCAATCCACCCATTGTTGGTGTGCCAGCTTTAGACCAATGGAATTTAGGACCTTCTTCCTTTTTAGCTTCACCAATCTGTTTCTTCTTAAGAATTGCAATTATCTTCGGACCGAGAAATAAAGCCATGAACAATCCGAATATTGCTGCAAGCGCAGAACGGAATGTTATATACCTGAACACATCGAATCCCGGCGGATTGTACATTTTGTTTATATAATCAAACAGATAGTAAAGCATTAATTATAATTTTTTCTCCTTAATGATCTTTACGAATTCTTCCATCTTCATTCCTCTCGATCCTTTTACGAGAATGACTGAATTGGCAGGATCAAATTCTCTAATAAAATTTTTGAGCGAATTTCGTTTTGTAAAATGTATATGTACTATTTTTTCATTGCTTAATTTCAGGTCAAGGTATTTCATTAAAGAACCGATAGTGTAAACTTCATCAATACCGTTCTCAGCTATAACTTTTGAAAGTTCTTCATGCATCTTGATTTTTTTCTTACCGAGCTCAAGCATATCGCCGAGAATAATAATTTTTCTTTTGAAAGATTTTATTTTGCCTGCCAAATCCATTGCTGCTTTAGTTGAATCAGGATTTGCGTTGTATGTATCATCAATCAAAAGAGAATTTTTCAACCTAAATACATTCAGTCTGCCTTTTGGCATTTTAAGTTTCTTAATTCCTTTTATAATGTGTGCCCTGTTCAATCCCGATTCAAAAGCTATTGCAATTGCCGCCAGCAAATTTTTTGCATTCTGCCCGCCGTATAACGGCGATTCAATTTCAAATTTATTCCCCGGATATTTGAATTCGAGAACAGGCTTGCCATCATTTGAATATCTTTTAATCTTACAATTAATATCAGTCCTTTTATCAAACCCGAACGTTATTTTGTTAACGTTTTTTGTATGATATTCCCTGATTATCGGATCATCATAGTAAAGAATGATTTTACCTTTATTATTTACAGTTTCATTAAACAGAGATGATTTTTCATTCCAGACATTCTTCCTGTTTTTAAAAGCTTCGAGGTGTGAATCTCCAATGTTGGTTATCAATGCAATGTCCGGTGAAAGTATAGCTGCCGTGTACGGAATTTCCCCAAAGTGGTTTGTTCCAAGCTCGGCAACAAGAACATCATGATTTTCATTTGTTCTTAATATTGTTAACGGCACGCCTATGTGGTTGTTGTTATTCAATTCAGTTTTATTCACTCTGTATTTTTCTGAAAGCAATTGTGCTGTAATATCCTTAACAGTTGTTTTGCCTGAACTTCCGGTTATTCCAATAACATTTGCATCCAGTTTTTTCCGCCAGATTTTTGCAACATCTCCCAAAGCCCTGGTTGTATTTTTAACAGTAATGATCGGAACGTTTACATCATCGAACTTTGAATATTTTTTCTCGCTGATCATCACTGCTGATGCACCTTTCTTAACAGCCTGCCTGACAAAATCGTGACCATCAAATTTTTTTCCTTTGATAGCAATGAATAATGAACTTTTTTTTATTTCCCTCGAATCTATTGTTACATATCTTACCGGTTTAAGTTTATCAGGATCATAAATCACTGACGTCGGCAGATAGAATAAATCATCTATTTTTAACAGAATCTTTTTCAATTACCCAAAAATTTCTTTGCGGTTTCCTTATCGGAAAAAAAATTTCTTATACCGCTTATTTCCTGGTAATCTTCGTGCCCTTTACCCGCAATAAGTATAACCGAATTTTTACCGCTACCCTTTATTGCGTTCTCAATAGCATCTTCCCGGCTCTCGATTACCGTGTAATTATTTTTCATAATTCCCGATTTGATCTCATTAATAATTTCACCGGGGTTTTCATCTCTTGGATTATCAGATGTTATAATAACCTTATCGCTTAGTTCTGTTGCAATCTTTCCCATCACCGGTCTTTTAAGTTTATCTCTGTTGCCGCCGCAGCCGAAAACTGTATAGACGGGTTTTTGTCCGCCGGTAATTTTTCTTATAACCATTAACGCTTTCTCAAGGCTGTCCGGTGTATGCGAATAATCAATAATAACTTTCCTTGTTCCGTTAGTAAGAACTTCGAACCTTCCGGGAACCTGCGGCGTTGTTTTTATTCCCTCAATAATTATATCTTCATTTATACCTGAAAGCTGTGCAACTGAGAATGCTGCAGCAGCATTATATGAATTAAAATCACCTATGAGTGAAGTTTTTAATGAAAGCGTTTTGTTATTGTAATGAAGCGAAAATGATGTTCCGGAAAGATCGCTGTTTATATCTGAAATCCTGAAACCTGAATTTGCATCGGTTCCAAAAGAATATTTTCTTGCCGGACTGTTTTTTACTATATCTATTCCATGGACATCATCGCAGTTATAAACTGCATTTGAATTTTCATCCAGCGAATCGAATAATATTTTTTTTGTGTTAAGATAATTTTCAAAGTTTTTATGAAAGTCTAAATGCTCAGGAGTTATGTTTGTAAACACGGCAGTTGAATAGTGAAGAGCGCTTACTCTCTTTAATGCAAGTGAATGCGAAGAAACTTCCATCGCAGTATATTCGCATCCTTTATTTTTCATTTCAGTCAGCAGGTAATTCAAATCATTCGATTCAGGAGTAGTCAGCTTCGATACGATAATATCTTTTCCAATGTAATTATTTATCGTTCCTATCAACCCGACTTTATACCCGGCTGTTTCAAAAATGTTTTTAATAAAATAAGTAGTGGTTGTTTTTCCATTTGTTCCGGTAACACCAATAAGATTAATCTTATTTGAAGGCTCGTTGTAAAAAGCATTTGAAAGTTCTGCAAGTGCCTCGCGTGAATCTTCCACAATTATTTTAACTGCACCAGAATGATCAACAAGAGAATCGGGAACTGCGTTGCTGTCTTCAAGCACTACTGCTGATGCATTACGGTTAAGAGCATCCTGTATAAATTTATGACCGTCAGTATTGAAACCTTTTATCGCAACAAAAACAGAACGATCCATTACTTTTCTTGAATCATACTCAATACCCGAAACTTCACCTTCACGCGGTGTTCCGCTGACCTGCAAAGTTTTAACTTTATTAATTAAATCTATAAGTCTCATTAATAAACCGTTGTACCGTTTAGTGAAACTTCAGAACAATTTAACCGGCAGGTTTTGTTTTTTGTTATTGATGTGCCGGGTAAAATACTCTGATCAACCACAATCCCGTTACCGTTAACACTGAATTTTATATTTATACTTTTCAAGAGAAGTAATGCTTCTTTAACTGTTTTGCCTCTAAGATCAGGCATTATATTTTCATTTACATTTGTAAAATGTGTTGTCTCATTATTCAATACCGGATTAGTAATCTGCATATCATCAACTATTAATTGCTTTTCAGAGTTTTCTTCGGGGTCATCATTCTTATCTTTAAACTGATTATTATCATCTACGAATCTCAACGGGTCTGCCTGGATTAATTTCTCGACTACATTTTTAAAAACCGGCGCAGCTACTTTACCGCCGTAATATTCGCTCTTCGGATTACTGAACATTATATAGCAGACAACTTTTGGATTTTCTGCTGGTAAGAATCCTATAAAGGATGAAAAATATTTTCCGTTTACATACTTACCATTTTCTACAATTTTAGAAGTACCGGTTTTACCGCCGACAGAAAAGTTTTCTATCTGTGCAGTTTTGCCTGTTCCGTTCTGAACTACTCCTGTTAAAAGATTCCTCATCCTTTGTGACGTTTTATCCGATATAACTTTTCTTACTTCTACCGGGTTAAATTCTTTTATTAATCTGCCGTCTTTTGAAACAATTTTCTTTACAACCAATGGTTTATATAAAATACCTCCATTTATAAGAGATGAAAAAGCTGTAACAGTCTGAATCGGCGTTACTGAAATACCGTAACCAAATGACATAAATGCTTTTGTTATTTTAGACCATTCTTCGGGTTTGCGTAAATTCCCTGTAACCTCACCCGGAAGAGTTATTGAGGTAAATGTTCCAAAACCGAAGCTGCGTATGTGTTTATAATATGTTTCATCATCCAGCCGCTGTACTAATTTTGATATCCCGATATTGCTTGATTCTTCAATTATTTTTTTAACTGTAAGAGATTGAAACTTATGCGTGTCTCTTATATATGCATTCCTGAATTTGTAAACTCCATTTTCTACATTTACAGTTTCACTTTCATAACAAGCATCTTCTTCAAGTAAAGCTGCGATTGTAAATGCTTTGAATGTAGAACCAGGTTCGTATATGTCTGTAATCGCCCTGTCTTTTCTCTGGTAATCCGAAAAACCGGAATAATTATTGGGATCGTAATCATCTGCATTGGCCAGCGCAAGTATTTCACCTGTATTCGGATCCATTATAATTCCAACCGCAGATGCGGACTGGTATGTCTCCATTCCATGCTTCAATTCTTCTTCAAGTATGTTCTGGTACATCCTGTCAATAGTTAAATAGATATCATTGCCCGGAACAGGTGCTTTAGTTCCTTCATCAGGAATTGAAGTAAGATCTCCAAGCGCATTTTTTTCAACAAGCCTTGCACCGTCCTCACCATTCAATTCATCATCAAAGCTTCTTGCTATTCCGTTTGTACCGATATAATCACTATTAACATATCCTAAAATATGAGATGCTAATCTGCCGTAATGATATACTCTTGTAGGATCTTCTGTAAAAAACATCGCGGACAGATTATAATCCATAAGTTTCACTGCTTTTTCAAAAGGTGATTTTTTTTCAATGCAAATTGTCTTTCCTGATTGACTTAATAATTTCGAATAATGATTTATACTTTTTCCAAAAGTTTTTGCAAACAATACCGCCAGTTCGTCTTTCTTTTTTTCATTAAGCATTCTCAGGTCTACATAAAAAGAAATGTCGTTCCTGTTGTACACCATCAACACTCCCTTACGGTCATAAATAAAACCGCGGTCGGCTTTGATAGTTTCTATTCCGAGCTGCTGCTTTTTTGCATAATAACTAAGTTCCTCACTTTTAAATATCTGGATATCGACAAGCTTGAAAGCAAGTCCGGCAAAAGAGAGCAGTACCAGCACAGTAACTATTAATGCTCGTGTGTTAATCATGCAGTTTTCCCAGCTTTTCCTTTATTTCTTCTACTTCTTCTTTTTGAATGATTATCTTTTTTGATAACTGCTTATCGCTTTCAACCATGTTCATTTGATTCAAAGCGAAATTTTTTATTATGTCCTCTGAAGTAAGCATCTGGTAATCGGCGATCAGGTTAACATTTTTTGTCTGCTCGGATTTTAATTCTACTTCAAGCTGTGCTTTTTCTCTTACTAGCTCTTCGTATTTTAGTTTTACTCCCTGTGATGTTAACACTACCGCAGTAAGCATTACCATTAATGTTATTATAAAAAAAATGACCGGCTTGGTGCTTTTCTTCATATTCTCTCTGCAACTCTTAGTTTAGCGCTTCTTGCCCTGCGATTAATTCTAATCTCTTCATCGGATGGAACGACAGGTTTCCTTGTTATTATCTTTAAACGCTGCTCTTTACCACAAGTACAAACCGGGGCGTCTTTAGGACAAACACAACTTAAATTTTCATATTTGAAAAATTCTTTAACTATTCTGTCTTCAAGTGAATGATAACTTATCATTACAATCCGTCCGCCTATTCTTAAAACTTTCATAGAATTCTCAAGGAACTGCTTCAGTATACCAAGCTCATCATTTACATAAATTCTTAATGCCTGGAATATCCTCGACAAAGTTTTTGTAAGATAGCCCGGATTAGTAACAGAAGATATAATTTCCTTTAACTCCTCTGTAGAAACTATCTTTTGCCTACTCCTTGCTTCAGTAATAACCCTCGCTATTTTCCTGGAATTCTTCTCTTCACCTAATTCAAAAAATATTTCGGAAAGTTTTTTCTCAGGTTCTTTATTTATTACATCTGCGGCAGAGAACTTAACATTCCTATCAAAACGAAGATCAAGTTTTGTTTCACTGCTATAAGAGAAACCGGCTTCAGCATTGTCTAACTGGAATGAAGAAACCCCCAGGTCAGCAATTATTCCGTCAAAGAACTCGAGCGATTCAATTTTTGCAATTACATCTACCAATGAGAAATTAAAGTTGTAAAGATTAACACGCTTTTCATTTTGAAATTTCTTCCTGCAATAATTGAACGCATTTAAATCTACATCGGTTGATATAACCGAGCCTATGTTATTTAATCTTTTTAATATCTCATCAGTGTGTCCACCGAATCCTGTTGTGCCTTCAAAATAATTCCCGGATTTGTTCATAAATAAATAATCTATACTTTCTTTTAACAATACCGGCGAATGAAAAGGCTTCATCATCCGGACATAACTTTGGCTGCAATCTCTTCGTAGGTAAGCGGAGACTGCTTTAAATATTCTTCATATATTTTTGGATTCCACACTTCAATTTTCCTGAGCGCTCCTATTATCAGAACTTCTTTTTCAATTTCAGCATAATCGACTAGTAACTGTGGAATTAAAATTCTTGATTGTGAATCCATTACATCTTCATTTGCATACTGAACAAACATTCTTAAGAATCTTGCATCATCGGGTTGGAACTGGTTGAGGTTTAAAAGTTTTTCTTCGATGCGCAGCCATTCATCCTGAGGATATAGATCTATACACTTTGATAATCCTTTGGTTATCACAATTGTATCGTTTGCATCGGCAGAAATATGCTTGCGTAATTTCGCAGGAATGCTTATTCTTCCCTTTGCATCTATTGAATATGTGAACTGACCTTTAAACAATTTTTATCCTTTGTTTGGGAACTTTCACCACTTTTCCCCACTACATCCCAAAATAATGGAAAATTTCGCCTAAAGTCAAGAAAAATTTACACTTTTTTGTTAAAAATTAAGCAGATAAAATATTAATCAAAGAAGATAAGATTGGGTAAAAATGAATGGTAAATAATGAAGAATAACAACCTGATTACAAGATATAATTTTTATATTATAATGTAAAAGAGCTGGTGAACGGACTTGAACCGTTGACCGACGCATTACGAATGCGTTGCTCTACCAACTGAGCTACACCAGCCTTACCAGATAAACTATCAAAGAAATTTTATCTTAATTTCTTTTTATGCCTGTTCTTTCTTAATCTTTTTTTCCTTTTATGTGTCGACATTTTATGACGTTTACGTTTTCTACCGCAAGGCATTGTGTTCTCCTGTATTTATTGTTGTATATGTGATTGTAACAATTCCTGAGCTTTTTTACCCGCATCAGTGTTTGGATCTATGTCAACGGTTTTACCAAACCATTTTTTTGCTGCTTCTAAATTTCCTGATGCAAGATTAACAATTCCTAAATT
>Ga0055462_10000072_pt1 | contig 13547 bp, 9 predicted proteins | sample Joice_ThreeSqC_D_2_FD_57689 | JGI IMG/M metagenome (GOLD analysis project Ga0055462, IMG submission 57689) | Wetland microbial communities from San Francisco Bay, California, USA, that impact long-term carbon sequestration - Joice_ThreeSqC_D1 | ecosystem: Environmental > Aquatic > Marine >...
AGACCCTTTCGGGTGGTGAAATGCAGCGTCTCCGCTTGGCCGCGCAACTCGGAGCGGGACTGACCGGGGCGCTGTACGTTCTCGACGAGCCAACCATCGGATTGCACGGAGTCGATACCGCACGTCTGCTGCGAAATATCCGGGACTTGGTGGCGCTGGGTTCGACGGTCGTGGTGGTCGAGCACGACATCGACACCATCATTGCGGCCGATCACCTGATTGATCTGGGGCCTGGAGGTGGCACTCGCGGAGGAACCGTAGTCGCGAGCGGCACACCCAAAGAAGTGCTCGCGCATCCGCACTCGCCTACCGGTCGTGCATTGGCTCATCCGCCCAGGCTGCGGACTCCCGTGCCGGTGGGCAAGCGGGACCCGATGCTGGTGCTCGAAGGTGCGTCGGAGCACAATCTCCGCAACGTTCGGTTGCGCCTTCCGCTGGGTCGATTCGTAGTCGTCTGCGGCGTCAGCGGATCGGGCAAGAGTACCTTGGTCCGGCGGGTCTTGCTTGCAGCCGTGCAACGCCAACTCGGTCGAACCGGCGACGAGCCCGGGACATTTCGCCGCCTGCAAGGTTATGAGCCGCTCAAGAGAGCGGTCGCTGTCGATCAATCACCGATCGGTCGTACTCCGCGGTCGGTTCCGGCCACATTTCTCGGGATATGGGATACGTTGCGACAACTGTTCGCGTCGACGCCCGAGGCTCGGGCCCTGGGATTTGGGCCCACCCAATTCTCGTTCAACAGTCCGAAGGGAGGGCGCTGCGAGACCTGTGCTGGCCAGGGAGTCATCACCGAAGAGATGAGTTTTTTGCCAGACGTGGTGACGCCCTGTCCAGCTTGTGGGGGACGGCGTTTCGACTCGCGCACCCTGGAGGTGCGCTACTTGGGTCTCGACATCGCCCAGGTGTTGGATCTGACTGCAGAGCAGGCCATGCGGACCTTCGAACACCATCCGGTCATCAGCAACCCACTGAGGACGTTGTTCGATCTGGGGGCGGGCTATATTCGCATTGGACAGGGCTCCCATACGCTCAGTGGAGGTGAGGCCCAACGACTCAAGCTGGCAACGGAGCTGACGGCTTCAGCGCGGCATGAACCCACGCTCTATGTGCTGGACGAGCCAACCACCGGGTTGCACGTAGGGGACGTCAGTCGACTGATCGACGTTCTGGGCAGATTGGTGAAGAGGGGGGACACGCTGGTGGTCATCGAACACCACCCCATGGTGATTGGTGGGGCGGACTATGTCGTCGAGCTGGGTCCCGGTGGGGGAGAGAAGGGTGGTCGTGTCATTGCTGCCGGTGTACCGGCGGAAATCGCAGCAGGCGATACTCCCACCGCTCGCGTTCTTCTGGGGGCTCAGGCTGGACTTCGCGGCTTTGCTGGCTCAGCAGTCAGCTAGCGTTGAAGTACGCTCTGGACAGCTGTCATCACCGAAACCTGAATGGCCAGCCTGCGGTCCCGCCCGATCGGCGCATCGTCGACCTCGGTGATGGTAAATCGGTCGCGTATTCGTCCTTGGTAGCTGCGAACGTGAGAAGAGACTATCTGGACGCGTTGTTCGTACAGCGCCCGTGCCAACACCGAGAGCATGCCTGCTCGGTCATCGGTTTCGACTTCGAGGGTGTTGAGACGGCCCTCCTTGTCTTCCAGGAAACGGACCACGGTTTCCATGGCTGACGGACGGTCCGGCAGGTTTGCTGGCAAGCTCGGTGCCGGACGCGTGTCCGTCTGTGCGTCGAGCATGCCATTGAGCGCGTCCTCGAAATGAGCGAGATCTTCGACGGACAGCCTCCGGTTTGGGTCTCCACCCTCGAGATGTTGAACCCAGAAGACATCGACTGCTTCGCGACGCTTCTCGTCGATATTGCGAGTGAATGCTTCAGCCGCGATAACGTCCAGGCGTTCACTCGCGAGTGCTGCGCTGATGGTTGCCAATAGTCCCGGACGGTCATCCGCAATCACGCACAGCGCAGATCCCGGCATGCGCGGCGCAACGCACGTGCCTACGCTCGCGCGTCCCGGTACACGTCGGGCCGAAATTTGAGCGTGATCGGAGATAGCGGGCCACGCAAACATCTTTTTGTACGTGTCCGGTAACGAATCCACGAATCTTGCTACAAATTGAGGATCTATGTTCACGAGTCCAGCCTGGCTGAGTATCTTGATGCGTAGGTTTCTCGAAGTTTTCCGGGCGTCGCCCAGAAATATTGTCTTTGGGTTAGGGAGCGTCGCTACCGCGAGTTTCGTCGACGGTTGTGGTCTTGTGGCCATGGGACGTCTGCCACGCCGTTGATACGATTGGCGGTTCGTGCCGCTACGAACAAGAGGTCCGAGAGTCGATTCAAATAGGCAATGGTCTGGCTGGTTCTGGTCTCTTCCCGCAGCAGCGTTACTACCCGGCGCTCTGCCCGTCGACAGACCACGCGCGCGTGGTGGAGGGACGCGGCCTGCCGGCTTCCTCCCGGCAGGATGAAGGTGTCGAGACGGCTCAGATCCGCTTCGAGAAGATCGATATACCCTTCGAGCCGCTGCACGTCGGATTCATCGAGGAGTCGGCTGGGCAAGCGCGCCGTTCGGCTCGGCATCGAGCCCAACTCGGCACCCAGGAGAAAGAGATCCGACTGAATCTCCATCAGCATGGCGTCGAGGGGAGGTCCGGGATCGTCCGCTAGAGCAACCCCAACAATCGCGTTGAGCTCGTCCACGGAGCCGTAGGCTTCCACTCGCAGGTTATCCTTGCCAACCCGCTCCCCCCCGAACAACGCCGTCATGCCGGTATCCCCAGTTTTGGTGTAGATGCGCATCAGGTCGACGACCACTATGGGTCCATCGCGGGACGGCTGCAGAGCCCGTATCGGGTTCGGCTGGCGGGACTAATGCCAGCTGCGGGTCAAATCCGGCCGAGATTCAGACGAGTGCCTTGGCGAAGGCGCGATAGCCGGCTTCCCAGGCTGCCAGGTCTGCCTTGGACCCATCAATGATTTCTACACCGAAGCCCGGCGGAACTGTAGCGAACTCACCTCGTTCCAGCCAACGACGCCAAGCAATCCTGCCGACCAACCGGACGCGGCGCTCGCTTCGGGGGGGCAACAGCTCGAGCCAGCAGATGTCTTCCTCCGGGGGAGCGAGAGTACGCACGTACAGGCCGCCGGCGGAAAGGTTGTACGTATATCCCAGATCGTCGCTCTCACGACCAGCGTCGCGAAACCACACCGTGGTTCCGTACAGCAGCCTTGCGCTCGAGCGGTTGTCGGTTCCACTTTGGCGGCCGAGCTCGTTGGCTACGAACAGAACATTTTCGGCTGGGGCGAAAGCATCGGTGCAGGTGACGCGCTCGAGGCCCGATAGTTCCTCGGCGACGCGACGCAAGTCTCGCGGCGGACAGGCGTAGATCCACATGGCCGCGCTGCCGGCTTGAACGGCCCGTTCGATCAGCGAACGTGGGGAGGCGAACAGCCCAGCACTCGTGACAACGCAATCGATCTTCTGTGTGGTGACGTAGGTCTCTAGGTCGTCCGTGGATACGGCAAACGTTACCGAATATCCGGCGTTGCGAAGGACGCGCCCGACGACGATGCGTCGGCGCGCGTCGGCTTCCGCAATCAGTGCGGTCCCCCTCGCCCCATTGGGTTTGGGAGGGGGGAGTTGAGGAAGATGACGCAACCGTGCGAGCAGAGGGTGCTGCCTGTCGCGCTGAATCACGTCATCACCGCCCCACGAGAACGCCTCGGCAAACGCGAGATCGTCGACGGTTCGCTTGACAATGAGCACCGGCAAGGCGGCGTGCCGGGACTCGGCGCGCCGCTCGATCGCGAACGCATCGGAATTGGGGAATTCGCCGTCGAGCAGCATAGCCCCCACATCTTGGGTATCGAGCCAACCGGCGGCGGCCTCGGGGCTTTCGGCGCAATACAGCTCGAAATTGGAGGCTGCGGCCACCTCTTGCAGGCCACGGCGTTCGGAAGTGGAAAAGGCACCGTACGCGAGCAGCTGACGGCTGGTGGACATGATCTGACAAGGTAAACGGCCCAATGCGTCGGCTCTGAAGGGAGGGCGAGACATACGGAACCTTGGAGCCCCAATACCGGCCTCCTTCGAGCGAGGCTATGATGCGACGCCAATGACCGCACCGCGGCCAACTCTTGACGACCAGGCCAAGCCAGATCCGTCCCAGCAGCCGGACCAAGGGAGGCGGCGCCCACGTTTGGCTCCTACGGTGATCGGGCTGGGGCTGGTGAGCCTGTTCACTGATCTTTCCAGTGAAACGATCTTCCCACTGCTTCCTGCGTATCTCGCCCTCCTAGGAGCTTCAGCGGCGTTCGTGGGTGCCGTCGAGGGGTCCGCGGAACTGATTTCGAACCTGCTCAAGTACGCATCTGGCATTTATGCGGACAGGCGCGCCAGGAAAAAACCGCTGGTGCTCTGGGGCTACGGGCTCTCCACCTTGGCGCGACCGCTAATGGCTTTCACGCTCGCCCCCTGGCACGTTCTCGTGGTCCGATCTCTCGACCGCATCGGCAAGGGAGTCCGCACCAGTCCTCGGGATGCCCTCATCGCCGCTGCCGCACCCGGCAAAATTCGTGCGCGTGCCTACGGGTTCCATCGAGCCATGGATCACGCAGGAGCTGCCCTGGGAACTTTGCTCTCGGCGGGGCTGCTCTTTTGGCTGCGCGAGCGCCAAGGCATGAGCACCCTCTCGGCGATGCGTTGGATATTTGCCTTGGCCTTGATGCCGGGGTTGTTGGCCATGGCCGCTCTCATTCTGACTCCAGAGAGTACCGAGCACCCCAGCCATTCACCGTCCGTCGACAGCCGTCACGAAGTCTCCAAGTTGCGTATGCCGCCGGAACTCGTGGCGCTCGTGCTTTTCGCCTGCTCCAACGCAACAGATGCCTTTCTCATCGTCAAGGCCATTTCGTTGGGCGCCTCCCCCGAGCTGGCACCGCTCTTGTGGCTCGAACTACACGTGATAAAGGCCCTGCTCGGGGCGCCAGCAGGACGACTCGCCGATCGGTTTGGCAAGCGGCTCTCGCTCATCGTTGGCTGGGTCGTTTATGCGACGACCTGGGGCTCGATCGGTTTCGTGGGCACGGTTGCTCTCTTGTTCGTTGCTACCGCGGCCTACGCCACTTCGCACGGTCTGGTCGAAGGGGCTGAAAAGGCCTTGGTCGCCGAGCTTGCCCCCCGCAGCGGACGCGGCCGTGCCTTTGGCCGCTACCACCTGGCGGTGGGCCTTTCTGGTCTGGTAGCTAGCCTCGCCTTCGGTGCGGCATGGGACCGCTGGGGAGACCGACGGGCATTCGTCGGAAGTGCCATTCTCGCGTTGGCGGCTGCGGCGTGGCTGGCGTGGCTCTCGATGCGCCGACGCAACATGATCCGTTCGGTGCTCGCTGCTGGCAACCGAGATACCTGATGGCGCAAGCTTTCCTCGACTTCAAGGCGAGGTGGTCTCCGTGCTCGGGTGCAATACCACTCATGCCAATCCAGTTGCGTCGCGCAGTTTGCCGTAGGAAGATGCCGTTGCCGTGAAGTTCTCGAGCCGTTTTTCAGGAGCCGTCGGGGTCTTGGTCTTGGCGTGCGGGTCGACTCCGGCTCCACGCGCGCCAGCGGGCGACACCGCGCCACAATCTTGGGGAGTTTCCAAGAACCAGTCGGTTGCGGCGGAGGAAGGCAAACCGTTGGTCGTGGTGGCCTTGGTCGTTGACCAGCTCGCGGCGTGGATAGCCGCAGAGCGGTTGCCGCTTCTACCTGCCAACGGGGGATTTGCCAGGCTGAGGCGCGAGGGCACCTGGTATCAAGACGTGCGATTCGATCACGCCATTACCGAAACGGGTCCCGGACATGCCTCGCTGTTTACCGGCGAGGTGCCGAGGGTAAATGGCGTTCCGGCCAACATGGTGATGGGCCCCCACGATACGCCACAGTTCATCGTGAGAGATCCGCAGAGCCGGCTCGTCGATGAAGCAGGTAGCCGCGATGAGGCAGGGGCCTCGGCCGACGTGCTTCGGGTCCCGACGCTCGCCGACCAATTCCGCCGGCGATGGCGAAATGCAACCGTGGTTGCGATATCGGCCAAGGATCGAGGTGCACTTTTCGCTGCGGGCACCTCGGCCAATGCGGCTGTCTGGTTCGATTCGGCAGCAATGCGGTTCGTGACCTCCACGAACTATAGCTCGGCGCTCCCGAAATTCGTGAATGAAGCAGCTCCCCCCGACGTGGTCCGAGAGCGAGCGCGTCAGCCGTGGGAGCTGCTCGATCGTCGATGGGTAGAGAGCCACGCCCTCAGCGGTGATGACCAAGCCGGGGAGACCGATTTGGAGGGCTACGGCACGACCTTTCCTCATCGCGCGGACTTGGCGGCCCGGCCTGGCGAGGCGTTCCGAGCCGATCCAGCCTCCGACGAGCTGCTGCTGGAGTTGGCGCTGGCCGCGCTCGATGCGGCCCCGGCCCGCTCACCCAAGTTCATTGCCGTGTCCTTATCGGCCAGCGACGCGATTGGACATCTATTCGGTCCGGATTCCTGGGAGGCCTGGGACAATCTGCGTCGGATTGACGCCGCACTGTCGAAGTTCTTCGCTGGATTGGACCGGAGATTTGGCAGCTCGGGCTGGTTTGCGGCGTTGGCTGCGGATCACGGTGTGGTCCCTCTTCCCGAAATTGGCATCGTCAAGGATCGACCTGCCTGTGGGGCGGCTCGGGGAATTGGACCTTGTTCGCCCTCACGTCGGTTACCGAGTGCGCCAATATTGACCGAGGCACGCGCCGCGGCCGACCTGGTTCTCGGTCCAGGCAATTGGGTGTCCGGATTTTTGCCGCCATATCTGTGGCTGACCCACGAAGCGCTCTCCCTGCCAAAGCAGAAATTGAGCAGCCTACTCGAGGCCATGCGTCGTCGACTCGAGCGTCTCGAAGGGATCCGCGAAGTCTTCGATGTCTCTACGCTTCCTGCCGCATGTCCAGATGCTCGGGATGACTCAATCTTTGCCTTGGTTTGCCGGTCGGTTGTGCCCGGCGTCAGTGGTCAGCTTTACGTGGTCACAACCCAAGGGACCTTTTTCGGGTCGGATAGTCAGCCGCCGAGCGGCACCAATCACGGGAGCCCGTACCTGTACGATCGCTCGATTCCGGTGCTTCTGCGCGCGCCCGGACGGGTTACCGCAGGCGCCGTAGTTTCTCGTACGCGTGACTTCTCGATCTTCTTTCGCACCGTAAGCTCATGGTTTCACTGACGGGCGCGTCAGTGAAGAGGGCTCACCTGCAGTATCTCCAGCAAATCTCCCGAAACCACGTCGTGTAGCCCCGTGGCCAGAGGTTCGGTCGCAATCTTTACCAGCAGCCGTGCCCTTTGGCCGTCCGCGAGCGGTTCAGCGTGAGTGTTTTCGGAATCGAGTCCGAGGAGACGACCGAGTGGACTCTTACTGACTGCCTCCCATGACGAAATGAGCCGGCGTTCGGTATCGTCGGGGTCATGGGAGTATTGCCCCATCATGGTCAACTCGACATCGACATGGTTGGCGTCGCCGGGTGTAACGGCAACTCGCAGTGCGGTCGTGTTGGCCAAGAGTCCCGCGATGCCATGCTCCCATTTGTCCTGGAACGGCCCGGGCGCGTAAAAGAGCAACGGTGCCGCAGTGGGGTCCGAGACTGCCGACAGGGCAGCGCCATGCAGTGCCGAAGGGGAGCGAATCAGCTTCCCCGTTGCAAAACCGACGGATGCACGTGCCAGGGAAAGATCCCCGACTGCGATAGCGACCTGATCACGTCCAACACCGACGAATGCCTCCGGGGTGTTGCCAACCAGGCCATCGATCCAGACTAGGTCGGGATCCAGATTGCGAGCCCGCGGTTCGACACTGAGCCGATTCTTGAAAGCTCTCTCCGCCGCTGCCCGATCCACCCCCTGGGCTAGGTACAGCTCCCCGAAGTCGAACCCCGCGATGCATCCCAACGGGAGGGCACGAAGGTCAATGCCGTTGACGCGTGCAAACGCGTCGAGGTGTTCCTGAGAAACCAAGCGAAGAACGGCGCGCGCTATTGCGGGAGACTCGGAAAGCTCGTGACCGCGGGCCACCAACATCCAGCGCAAGCCCGCAGCAGGAACCAGATCGGTCACTGGGCCCACACGACGGATACTCGTAGCCGACCGAGGTGCTGCCGTTGGCTGGTTGGGATGACCGCAGGCGCACAAAAAGAGAACCCCGCAGCAGAACCAGCGCACGCGCGACCAAGTCATCAGCGTACGGTCAGGTAGCAGAAGCGGCGATCCTTGGAACCGACCCGCAACAGATGGCGGGTTCCCTTGGCGAGACTATGGCGTTCGTCGGTGACTCTCTTGCTGTCGACCTCGACCCCGCCCTGCTGGACCAGGCGCTTGCCGTCGCTGGAGCTCTTGACCAGGCCGGCCATGCACAGGGCTTTGGGAAGCCATAGAGCGTTGCCCTCGGTGACCACTTCTTTCTCGGGAATTTGGTCGGGAAGCCCGTGCGTGAGATAGGCCGAGTCGAAGGAACAGCGGGCCTGCTCGGCCGCGTCAGCTCCGTGACAGAAGGTGACAATTTCTTGGGCAAACCGCGCCTTGCGGGCCAACGGTTCGCTGGTCGCGGCAAGCTCGTCGTACTCGGCACGAGTGAGGCCGGAAAGGAGCTCGAAGTAGCGGCCGATTACGGCGTCGTCGACCTGCATGCACTTTCGGTACTGCACCAGTGGCGGCTCCCTCAGGCCAATGTAGTTGTCTGCGCTCTTGCTCATCTTCTTGCCAACGATTCGGCCGTCAACCACCCTGGCGTCCAGACCTTCCAGAATGGGCATGGTGATGACTACCTGGGGGCGTTGTCCGTATCGTTGCTGCAGGTCACGGCCGACCATCAGATTGAAGAGCTGGTCAGTACCGCCGAGCTCGACATCAGCCTCGAGCATCACCGAATCGTAGCCTTGCAGCAGCGGGTAGAAGAGCTCGTGCAGATAGACGTCTCGCTGTCCTTCGAACCGCTCGCGGAAGTCGCGGCGCTCCAGCGTACGAGCCAAGGTGCGCTTGGCCGCCAGTTCGAGCACCTTGTCCAACGACAGGGCCGAGAGCCACTCGCTATTATACCGGACGACCGTCCTGTCGCGATCGAGTATCAGGAACGCCTGCTCTTGATAGGTTTGGGCTGCTTCCAGCACCTGCTCGCGCGTCAGACGAGGTCGAGCTTCATTCTGGCCGGTAGGATCACCCAGCATGGCCGTGAAGTTGCCGATGAGGAAGGTGACTTGATGTCCGCGCTCCTGGAATTGGCGCATCTTGCGCAGCAAAACCGCATGCCCCAGGTGGAGATCCGGACGCGTGGGATCAAAACCTGCCTTGACGCGTAAAGGCCGTCCCAAAGACAAAAGGGATCTCAACTCCTCGTGCTGATGAACTTCGACGGTGCCGCGAAGCAACTCGGCGATATCGCTCCCGATGTTCGTCACGCCGGCGACGCTAGCACGCGGTCAGTCGTCGTCGCCGCCCGTGATGGCGAGGTGACGGCTGGAGTTGACGATTTCCTTGAGCTCCTTGCCAACCTTGAAAAAAGGAAGACGCTTGGCTGGAACCGGCACCGGTTGTCCGGTGCGAGGGTTCCGGCCATCGTAGGGCTTGTACGGACGTACGGTGAAGCTTCCAAACCCCCGAACTTCGATTCCGTCGCTCTTCTGCAACGCCTCGACCATTGAATCGAACACGCAGCCCACCAGAGCCTCAGCACGAGTCTTGGTCAACTCTCCACGCGCTGCGATCGCCTCGATGAGCTCGCTCTTGGTCATGCTCCTGCTCCGGCAACCCTTTGACTTCCTTGAAAATCTAACTCCGTCCGCCATCGAGGCCAAGACCCAACGAGGCAGTTGGGGTGCCGATACGCTCCAATTCCGGACAGGTGACCGATTGGAGGTGGTGCCGCCCGTCGCATCTCGGAGAAAGGCGCGGAACTGAGGCTAGGTCGGCCGCGCGACTTCGGTCCCACTCTTGGCTGATGAACCTAGTTTCCGAGGTTCGTCGCTCGTATCTCGACGTAGTCCAATAGGATGCCTGACCGACCGGTTCGGATACGAAGCTGCAGCTCACCGTTGCCGCTGAGCTCGAGCTCGCGATGCGAAGTAAGGCTGCGTCCGGCGGGAGCTGAGCCAACGACGGACAATTCGGTCCCAGCGACATCCGCCAGGATGTCCTGTTCACCAGACCGGCTTGCCAGCCAGTGAAGGGACAGGTCGTAGTGGCCAGGCTGCAACGGACCGAATACGAGCGAGACATCGCTCCGCCCGAAAGTGGGCTCGATCGCCAGGGCGCGTCCAGACGAAGCGTGTCCCACGGTCGGGTAGACGGGCATGACCCATCCTTTGCTGACGCTCACCGGGGGCCAGGTAGCTTCGCCCTCGAACCTAAGGGTATCCGGTGCGCGACAGGGCACCCAGGGCTCAATCGATGGCACCTCGTCGGCTTGGTTTGGGTCGAATAGATATCGGTACGAAGTGGGTCGACCAAGCCTTTCGTACAGCACGCAGTCGGTTGCGTCGCCGCGCGCCCGTACCACGACAACGCTGGTTCTGGGATCGGTGATATCGGGGTCGTGGCCAATCAAGAACCCGTGATCAGTGCCGACGTATACCAGACCGCGAGCAATCCCCCTTTGCTCCAGCTCGGCGGGTTGGTACATCGGTCGGCCGCCGTCCCGTTCCGCCAAGAGCCGTTGTTGAAAGGAACCGTGCAGCGCGAATCCCGCCAACGCAACTGGGACAAGGTACCTGTGCCAGGCCCGTTCCAGGACCCAAGAGGCAACCAACACGTGTTCCAAAGGAAGCACATCCGCAAAGAGGCGCGCGCCTCCACCGGGGTAGCTGCCGTCGAAGTAGAAAGGCACATAGGCAAGCACGACGCCGACGACGGCAAGGGTGATCGGTCGAGTCAGCGTCCTTTTCGCCGCGGACCAGAGAGACAGCACGACCGCGGGTGCCAAGATTTCCGTGTCGAGCACGTCGAGGGCATGCCAGCGCAAGCGGATCAGAGTCACCCATCCGGCCTCCAGCAGCCCGAACCCATTCTTGAGGCGGTTTGCCACGTACTGTCCGTGCTCGAAACGACAGCCGATGTTGCTTCCGAACCCATAGCGAAAGCATCCGGGGGGGCCGTCGGCCACCGAATAGTAAGCCAGCTGCGCGGGATGCCACGCCGAGCCGGTACAGGCGCGCTGATAGCCTAGCCACAGCAGGATTCCCGGGACGGCACTGAGTGCGAACATGGACACGACGCGCCAACGTTTCAGAGGCGGACCGTGGCCGGAGCTCGAGGCCGATCGGCGTTCCACCAAGATCATCCCAGCAACGACGAAGGCAACACCGGCGGTCACGGGTCGCGTTGCGAACAGAAGGCCCACCGAAAGCCCCGCGAGTACCGTGGAGCGACGCGAGGTGCCATATGCGCCATAGACGGCCAACGTGAACAGAAGGGCGCTGAACCCGTGGGACATCGTGTCGGCGGTGTGATAGCGGAGTGTCACGCACAGCACGCTCAGGAGTCCGGCGAGTGCCGCCACCTCGTTTCGATGAGTTATTCGGCGGGCGAGCGCAGCCGTGGCCAGAACCAAGGCCGCCGCCAAGAGTGGACCCATCAGCATTGGGTGCCCGAAGAGAAAACCGATCGACAGAAACAGCGGGTAACCGGGGGGAAATATCGAACTCAGGTGGCTGGTCGCCGGATCGAAGTATAAAAATCGGCATCTCAGCGAAGCGGTGGGCAAAATTACCGGGAGGGTGATGTGCCCTGACGCAAACGTGCGCGCCTGCAGCCAATAGGCTGCGGCGTCAATGATGCGAGGACCCCCGCGCAGATAGTAATGCACGTATCCAGCTGAGGCGATCGCTGCCAGTATCGCCAACGAAGCCAACAACCAACGTTGCCGATTTCGGCACATCCGTTCTGCCGCGTGCCGAACCCGTGCCGAAGTGACCGCGATTGACCAGGCGAGAGCCGTCAAGAGCGCTGCCCACGCTACGCAATCCGGAGGAATTCCGAAAGTTCCCACCGCCGAGCCTTCAGGGCTGCACCGCCCACACGTGATAGATCGTTACCGTCGAGTGTGCCGCTTCCAGAGCAAGCGACAGGCGGGGCGTTATTCGTTCAGGCGCCAGCTCGAAGGCAATCTCCTTCCAGCCGTCGAATGGGATCACCGCTCGTTCTTCAATCGGCTCGCCACCGACGTACAGACGCAGCCGAGCTCGGGCGCTCGGAGCCACACGAACCAGAAGCCGCACCGGCCGGCCCAATCGAAAACCTCCCAAGATGAAGCGTTGGATGAGCCCCGATTTTGATATTCGACCCGCATCCCACAAGTCTCGCTCCGGCCGGAGCGGATGGGTGAGCTTTTTCATCTCGACGAAGCCCCCCGGAGCTCGGTTCATTTCGAAGTGATGACTGCGTTCGCTCACCACGTCAGCGTTGTCCAAAACGTCTACGACGTGCTCATCTGGTCTGACGGTGATTGGATCTTCGGCGTCATCCAGGCTGCTCCAGTCCGTTCGATAAATGACTTTGGTTTCACCCCCACAGATGACATTGCCGCGGGCGCTGAACTCGGCCATCTCGCCCGCGGAGAACCAAATGGGTATGATTGGCCACCAGCTCGGATACAGAGCCATGACCTCGGGTCGTTCTGATGGCGGCAGGCGCTGTATGAGCTCCACGGAAGCTGCCTCACCCCATTGGGATGCAACCGCAAAAGGCAGCTCGAAGGTTCCTCCCAGCCCTATCAGGTCGAGACCCGGTAGGCCCGAGACGTAGGCAATCGCACCGGCATCACCGACCATGACTCGGTTCGGTCGGGCCCGCATGCCATGACCCAATAGATAGCCGACCTGAACATGCTGCTCGAAGATATTTCGGGAAGCACGCCCGAAAAACCATACCTGATTGAAGAAGCGGTTCCTTTGGCCCCAGACGAAGCCGGTGCAGAGCACCAGCGCCGCAGTCCAGCCGCCAATCCGAAGTGCGCGCCCGCGGCGCTCGCTCCAGTTACCCAACGTCAACAGACAGGCCACGCCGAGAGCCGACGCGGTCAACAGCCACGCGACTGCCGGCATCGCGTAGCGTTCGTTCTGCCAACGGACCTGCCCGTTGAACGCGACCAGTGCAGTCCAGGTGACGCAGCAGAGCAAAAGCACTACGGCCTGACGTCGCGTGGAGCGGAAGGCCAGCGGTACGGCGGCCAGCAAGAACGCGATCCACCCGGACCAGCCGTTGTCCGTGAAATGATATTCCGCAACGCGGAAGAGCTGGTACTTGAGGTGAAACCAGTAGGCGTCCAACACCTGGGCGCTGGTCAGCAGTGGATTCTTGATCTCTAGCTTGACGAGTGCTCCGGCGGAAGAAAAGTCACCAGTGAAGATTCGATTGGCACAGAGTTGCGCGCCCAGGACCACTGCTGGTGGCAGCGCCACCCGAAGCACCAGCAGTGCCAACTGCCTGTAGCCAAGAGAACACCAGAATCGGATCAGCAAGTCGGAAACCAGAACCAGCGTGACCACGAGCGCCTCAGGG
>Ga0055462_10000073_pt1 | contig 13494 bp, 11 predicted proteins | sample Joice_ThreeSqC_D_2_FD_57689 | JGI IMG/M metagenome (GOLD analysis project Ga0055462, IMG submission 57689) | Wetland microbial communities from San Francisco Bay, California, USA, that impact long-term carbon sequestration - Joice_ThreeSqC_D1 | ecosystem: Environmental > Aquatic > Marine >...
GGAGCGTTGAAGAGCATCTACAACAGCGCATTTCGCGCGCCATCCATCGCCGAGCAATACGCGGTACTACCTCTTCTGTTGGCTCAGGCAGACCCCCTCGAGCCCGAGCGGCTCCACGCCGTCGAGCAGAGCCTCGAGCAGCGCTTCGGGACGCAGACGCTGGTGGCCTCGCTGTTCTACGAGGACTGGCGGGACATGGTGGTGATGAGCGCGTTGTCCGCCGATGAGCTGCAGCAAGAGAAGCAGCAGGGGCAGATCGTGCCGTATGCATTGCGCGCGTTCAAATACAGAAATGCCGCCTCGGTCGAGAGCTACGGCATCACCCTGGGTTGGCAGGGAAAGTCCTTCCGTCGCCGGCTCGGCTACGGCGTGAGCGTCACTTCTTCACGTGTACGAAGAAGCTATGACGGCCAAACACCGGTCGAGAGGCTGCCCGCATCCCCGGAACGCTACGGCAATGCACACGTCTCCTACGACCCCGGCGGGGGCTGGCCTACCTTCGGGCTCGCCGGTCACCTCAAGGGTCGGCAGACGGTGGCCCTGGTCGCGCCCGGGGTCTTCGACGCCTTGCCCACGGTACCGTCACGCTTGGTGCTGCAGGCCAACGTGACCGGCCCGGTTCCCGCCGCCGATGGGCTCAGCTATCGACTGGGCGTGTGGGTTGCCAACCGCGACCGCGGACCGAATTCGCCCAGCATGGGGAGTGCCGGATCTACCGAAAGCGGGCAACCGGTGCTCGAGCCCTTGGAAACCTTCCGTCTGCTCGCAGGGGTACAATATGACATGCCGCTTTGAAGGTTCGAAGGTGCTCGGGGCCAAACGGTTCGGGTCTCGCTCGGCAGCGCTTCTGTGTCTGCTCTTGGCAATCGCGTGCTCGGACGTCAAGGAATCGCCGCCCAATCTCCCCGACGCAGGACCCGAGTCGTTGGCCCAGGCGGGGAGTGCAGGGACCGCCAACAACGTCGATACCGCCGGCGCATCTGGGTCGCAGGGTGCACTCTCGTCGTGCCTCGTCGATTGCATTTCCCAACATCCCGACGGCGAGGAGCCCTTCCTGGCCATGGAGACTTGCGTGACCGGCGAGACCACGAACCAATGTGCCGACGCTTGCCAGACCGGGGCTACCTCACCAACCTCGTCGACCTGTCAGCTGCCCTACGATCTCGATCCCAGCCCCAGCTGCAGCAACTGCCTCAAGGACGCGTGCTGCACACGGCTGACGGACTGCCTAACCATCACCGACTGCCTTCTGATTGGCGTCTGCGCTCAGGGGTGCGTCGAATAGCGAGCTGTTCTGGTCGTGCCAGAATCGATGGTCGCGCGCCTTTGGCGCACAGGTGCCGCGGCCCCCCTCAGCTCTGGACGATACGATCGATGGCAACGCCCGCTTGCTCGAGCACCGCGGCCTGCAGCGCGCACAGTTGCTCGATGCCGACGAATGCCAGATCGACCATGCGGTCCACGTCCTCACGCGCCAAGGCTTCGGCTTCGGCGGTGCCCTGCAGCTCGATGACTGCGCCCTTGGCGGTGCCGACCACGTTGAGGTCGAACCGAGCACGGCTGTCTTCGGCGTAGCAGAGGTCGAGCAGTCGCTCGCCTTGCACGTCACCGACGCTGATCGAGGCGACCTGATCCCTGAGCGCGGGCCCGGTCAGCACATTTTTCTGCCGCAGGCCGTCCAGAGCGATGGCCAACGCCACGAATCCCGCAGTCACGCAAGCGGTCCGTGTACCTCCGTCGGCCTCGAGTACCTCGCAGTCCACGATGATCTGCCGCTCGCCGAGCTTTCGACGATCCACCCCTGCACGCAGGGCACGCCCGATTAGACGCTCGATCTCCCGGGCGCGACCGCTCAAGGGCCGCTCGCGACCATCGCGGCGTTCCCGTCGATGCGGGTTGGCACGAGGATGCATCTGGTATTCGGCCGTGACCCACCCCTCCCCGCGGCCCTTGAGAAATTCCGGGACCTGTTCGTCGACCGAGGCGGTTGCCAAAACCACCGTGCCCTCGGCTTTGTACAGGACCGATCCCTCCGCAAGGCGGTGAAATCCGGTGACCATCTCCACGGGTCGTAGGGCGTCTGAAGGGCGCGATCGACGATAAGCACTCATGGTGGTCCGCATAGCACGGCTTTCGGGATGCGGCGTCCGGGCTCTCGGGGTGTTGCGATGCCGCGAGCGCGCGACCATGTTTGGGGTGTGTACGAGGCCCAACCTCTGGACGGTGTGAGTCTGAGAGTCTCGGAGATTTTCGCGAGCCTTCAGGGGGAAGGGCCGACCGCGGGGCTTGCGGCCACCTTCCTGCGACTGGCCTATTGCAATTTGGACTGCAGCTGGTGCGACACCCGCTATGCCTGGGACTTTTCCAGCTACGACCTCGACAAGGAGACCGAGGCGCTCGGCGTGACTCCGGTGGCGGAGCGAATCTTGGAGCTCGGGCTGCCGCGGCTGGTGATCACCGGGGGCGAGCCTCTGATCCAACAAAGGGCCCTCGGAAGGCTCCTCGAGATATTGCCGGTTTCGCTCGACATCGAAGTCGAGACCAACGGAACTCTCGTGCCCTCGCCGACCCTGCTGGCACGAGTGGACCAATGGAACGTGTCTCCCAAGCTGTCGAACGCAGGCATGCCCCGAGAGCGCCGTATCGTCCCTTCTTCGCTCGCTGCTTTCAGAGACAGTCAGCGGGCCTATCTGAAGCTGGTGATTGCCGGTGTCGATGACCTCAGCGAGGCCGATGCTCTGGTAAAAGAGCTTGCCTGGCCCTGCGATCGCGTGGTCCTGATGCCCGAAGGCACCACCCCGAAACAGCTCGAGGAACGCAGAACCTGGCTTTTGGCTGCGGCCGAGGTGCGGAGCCAGCTGTACTCATCGAGGTTGCAGGTGGAGCGCTTCGGCAATCAACGTGGAAAGTAGGGTGGGTTGACGCAGATCACCTTGTTGAGCGACTTCGGGCTGGTCGATCCATTTGTCGGGCTCATGAAGTCAGCCGTGCTGACTCTTTGTCCGACGGCGACCTTGGTCGATCTCACCCACGACCTCGAGCCGCAAGACATTCGCGGCGGCGCTTTCTGGTTGGAACGCTGCAGCTGCTGGTTTGCGCGCGGCACGGTTCACCTGGCAGTCGTGGATCCGGGGGTAGGTACCTCGCGGCCTGGCGTGGTCCTGGAGGCGGACCAGCAACTTTACGTGGGACCGCACAACGGGCTGTTCGACCGAGTTATCAGGCGTGCCCGAGTTCAGCGACTGCACCTCATCGAGCTTCAGGCCTTGGGGATCGCCCGGCCGAGCGCTACCTTCCACGGACGCGACGTGTTCGGCCCCGTGGCTGGCCTGCTCGCTTCGGGCCGCCTGTCGGCCCAAGACGTTGGACCCGAGATGGAGGCGACTCCGGCACTGGGGAACGCTGATCGGAGCGGCCAGGGCGCTGGCGAGGTGGTGGTCGTCGACCGCTTCGGCAACCTGATTACCGATATCGAGTGCACTGCCGATCCGGAGCAGCAGCCAAGCCACGTCCAAGTGGCCGGGTTCACGTTGGCCTTGAGCCGCAGCTACGCCGAGGTGGCCCCGGGCGAGCTGCTCGCACTGGTCAATTCGTTCGGTACCATCGAGATCGCCGTGCGCGAGGGCAGTGCACGACAGAAGCTGGGCCTCGGGCGGGGCACCCCGGTCACGGTAAAATGAGACCAGGGCCATGAACCAGGGTCTTCGTAGGGGTTGCTGGGTGTCACTTTGGTGGGTGGCGGTGCCGCTCCTCGGTTGCGGTCGGACCGGCACTGTGCCTCCGGTCGTCTCGCATCCGCCGCGCGCGGCTGCCGCCGTCAATCGCAGCAACGCTCCGGAGCCCCTGGACATCGACCGGGCGCTTGCCGAAATGCAAAGGGCGCATTTCAGCGTGGCCGAGGCGGCGCTCCGGCGTCTCGCCTCCGAGGGACGGGGTACCGAAATCCGCCGGCGCGCCGAGCTCGGGTTGGCGTGGGTGCTGTTCAAGACCGGACGTCGCGACGAGGCCCTGAAGCGGGCCGAGGCTTCTCTGGCCGATCCGCTACCGCTGCGGCGGCAAGCGGACGTCCTTTCGGCAAGGATTCTGCGCAGCCTCGGGGAGCTCGCCGCCGCGCGCGCGCGCCTCGAGCCCTGGCGTAGCGATGGCCGTGCCTTCGAGGCGCAGCTTCTGCTCGGCGAGATTGCCGAGGAAGAGGGCAAGCCCGCGGAGGCTCGGCAGCTGTGGCTCGGGATCGTGAACGCGTACAATTCGGATCGCATTCGAAACGACGATGCCCCGAACTTAGCGCTGGCCGCGCGAGCAGCGCATCACCTCGGCGCGTGGCACGACGCCAATGAGCTGTACAATCTCGCCGAGATCGCCGGCATTCGAGGGGTACGTACCCTGTTGTGGCGTGCCGAGCTCTATCTCGACGCGCACGATACCGATCTGGCGCGCGAGGTGGCGGCCGAGGCTTTGCGTTACGCCCCCGACGATCCCGCGGCGGCGATCGTCTCGGCCCAGGTACGCCTGGCCGATGCCCAGGACCTCGGGGCGGCGGAGCAGCTCGCGCGGGCGGCGCTGGCCGTCGACCCTAAATATGCCGAAGCTCATTACGTATTGTCCGGAATTGCCTTGCGCGACATGGATATCGACAAGGCCGAAGAGCTTATTGCCCAGGGCCTCAAGGCGCGCCCAGGGCACCTCGGCCTGATGGCTCTGCACGCAGCGGCTCGCCTGCTCGACAACGATACCGAGGGGTTTCGTGCCGCGATCGATTCAGTGCTGTCGCGCTGCCCCACCGACGCGCGCCTATTTCAGATCGTGGCCGACTTTGCCGAGGCCGAGCACCGTTACCAGCAGACCATTCCGCTACTGCGGCGAGCAGTGGCGCTGGCACCAAGGGACGGGCGCTCCCATGCCCAGCTCGGCATCGAACTTTTGCGCACCGGGGAACAAGCCGAGGGGCGACGCGAGCTCCAAGCCGCCTTCGAGCGAGATCCCTTCGACCGTCGGGTGCGAAATACTCTCTTACTTTACGACAAGCTCATCGACACGCAGTACACCACGTTCAGTACCTCACGCTTCGAGGTACAGGTGCCACGCGAGTTTTCAAAGCTGTTGCAGCGCACCGTACCTGCTTGGCTGGACGGCGCCTATGCGGACATGCGAGATCGCTACCAAGGCGAACCGACGCTGCCGGTCCACGTGGAGTTGTACACGGACAAGGAGAGCTTCGGCGTTCGGACCAGCGGCACCCCCGGAACCTTTTTGCAAGGGGTCTGTTTCGGGCGCACCGTCGTCAGTCTGCTGCCCGTCGATGAGCCCTCCAATTTGGCCATGACGCTGTGGCACGAGATGAGCCACGTCTTTCATCTGGAGCTCTCCCAGTACCGTGTGCCAAGGTGGTTCACCGAGGGTTTGGCGGAGGTAGAGACGCAGCTGCATTGCGCAGAATGGACGCGAGAGCAGGACCTATCCGTGTACCAGGCGTTGCGCGACGATGCCTTGCCTCGGGCTTGGTTGATGAATCGCGCATTCACCCACGCCGAATCCACCGAGGATCTGGCGGTGGCGTACGTCGCCTCGACCTACTTGGTGCGCCATATCGTGGACAGCGCGGGCTTCGCGGGAGTGCGTCGGATGTTGTTGGCCTGGGCGTCGGGCAAACGGACCCGTGCGGTCATCCAGCAGGCCCTCGGCATTTCCGCCGAGCAGCTCGACCGGAATTTTCGCGGCGGCCTGGCTCGGCGCCTCGAGCGCTTCGACCGGCAGTTCGTCCCCGTGGACAAGCGTGGCACCCTGGAGCGCGCTCGGAGGTCGGTCGTCGCGGCACCCGGTGATCCGCGGGCTCGTGCGCGGTTGGCACTCTTCGAGCTCGAGGTGCAGGGGCCGAGCGCGGCGGCCTCGACGCTCGCCCAGGCCCCCAAGGGGCTCGAGGGTGCTCCTGATCTGCTCTGGGTTCGTTCGACCGTGGCCCTGAAGCAGGGACGGATCGAAGAGGCCCATGCGCTCTGTCGCCTGCTTTTGGCGTCGGGAAACGACGGATATGCGGTCCGGATGCGCTTGGCTCTGCTGGCGCGCATTCTGTCGCGGCCAGCCGAAGAGCTCGAGGCGCTGAATTCCGCCCATGGCTTCGATCCGAGCCAGGCTGCGCCGCTTGAGCGCCTCGCCGAGCTGGCACACCAGCGGGGCGATCAGCCGCGCGAACTGGAGCTGGTTGCTGCCCTGGCGCTTATCGATGAAAACGATTCGCGCGTACAGCGCCGCCACGTCGAGCTCCTGCTGGCTGCTCATCGGCCAAAGGAGGCCCTTTCCGCGTCTGAAGCAGCGGTGTATGCAGACGTGCTCGGTGTCGAGACCCATCGCCTGGCCGCGGAAGCGGCCCTGGGCGTGGGGGCTCGGGAGCGGGCGCTTCGAGAGCTCGATTTGGCCGTCATGGGAATAGGGACGACCGAGGAGCGGCGTCGCGCCCGGAGCTGGCGGGACGCCCTGCGCGCTGGCCGCGATCCTCGCCAGAATTGAGAGGCGACCCCGAATGAGGCCCCCTCATCGAGGTTGACGCCCGGCGACCAGTGGTGCCAATACAACTGCGAAGGAGAAGCGCGTCGAGCGCCTAGCCGAGCGGACCATGCCACGTTCTAAGGACGGGAGGCTCTCCCCAATACGGTTTGCCGCTGCGCTGATCATCGGCCTGATGGTGAGCTGCGGCGCAGCGGAAGGTGGCTTCTTCGACTCCGAAGGGGCCGGCGGTGCCGGTATGGCGGGCGACGGCAACTCGGGGGTCAGCGGAGCCGCGGGCGCCTCCGACGGGTTGGGAGGCGCGCCGGATACAAACCCCTGTGACGAGGGGCAGCTGCTCTGTGGGTCGGCCTGTACGGACGTATCGACCGACACCGACCACTGCGGGGATTGCACGACCGAGTGCCCGGTGCTGGCCAGCTGCGAAGGCGGCAAGTGCCTCTGCCCGGACCAACAGGAGATCTGCTTGGGTCAGTGCATCGACATGTCGAGCAGCGCCTTGCACTGCGGCCAGTGCTACAACGCTTGCCCTCCGCGAGCGGACTGCGAGGCAGGGGAATGCAGCTGTCCGGATGAAGAAACCATCTGCTCGGGCCAATGTGTCGACACGCTTACCAATACCCAGCATTGTGGCGTCTGCGGCCATCAGTGTCCCCCGCGGGCCACCTGCGAAAGCGGCGAGTGCCTGTGCCCGGAGGGCGAGACCGTGTGCGCGGACCAATGTGTGGACACGCTCGTCAATACCCAGAATTGCGGGGTATGTGGGCACGCCTGTGTCCCCCGGGCCATCTGTCAGGATGGGGAGTGCCTGTGCCCCGAGAATGAAACCATATGCGACGATCGCTGCGTCAACATCTTGACCAGCAACGAGAACTGCGGGGCCTGCGGCGCACCCTGCAACGGGGGCACGTGTACCCTCGGGGAGTGCGTGTGCCCCGAGGGCGAGAAGAACTGCGACGGTACCTGCGCGAACCTCGACAGCAGCGTCGAGCACTGTGGCGACTGCGAGACCAGCTGCATCAACAACCAGATTTGCCTCGAGGGGCAATGCACCTGCGCGCCGGAACAGGAGGACTGCGACGGTACCTGCGCCGACTTGTCGAGCGACCCGGCCCATTGTGGTGACTGCGAGACCAGCTGCATCAACAACCAGATTTGCCTCGAGGGGCAATGCACCTGCGCCCCCGGACAACAGGACTGCGGCGGTACCTGTGCCGACTTGACGACTGACGCGAGCCATTGCGGCTCCTGCGATCGGACCTGCGCCCCTGGCGAGTTCTGTATTGGCGGCATTTGCGGCTGTCCCGATGGTCAGACCCTGTGCGGAGCTGCCTGCTATGACCTCTCCTCCAGCATCAGCAACTGCGGACAATGCGGCTATGCCTGTCCAGCGGGCGACTTCTGCACCGACGGGATTTGTCTGATCTCACCCTGTGACGGGATCTGCCAAAATCCCCAGAACGTGCCCGAGAATTCCGACGGATTTCGAATCGAGCCTCTGGGCTCCGCTGCCGGGTGCTACGAGGTCCGTGCGTACTACCCGACGCTCACCGATCCACGGATCGTGTGTTGGGAATTTCAGGGACCGCGTACGCTCACGGTCAACGGTGTTTCGACGCCCTGCGTGGCCGACACCGGAGTTGCCCTGGGCAAGCAGCGGGCGGACGGTTACTGTATCGAAGTCTCAGCCGGGGGAGCCGACTTCGCCGGGATCTTGCTGCCGACGCGTTGAACGCCCTTCGGGGCCCGGGTAGCACGCCCACGTCGCCGGAGATAACCCTCGCGAGCCCGCGAGATTCTCTGATATCCTCACGCGGTGGCTCGCGCAGATCGCGCGGACTAGGAGGTTGATGCACAGTCCGGCGCATCTCGAGCTTGGCCTGTTGACGGCAGCGTTTCCACCCGGGCCTTGGCGCCTGCTGTGCTGGTTGACCGCAGGTACGCTGGTGCTCGGTCTGGTCTCGCTTCTGGGAGCCTGGTTTGCGGCTCGGCGCCGAGCCCACGGAACAGTCCCCTTGGCCGACTTCGACGCCTCTACGGTACGTGCGGTGGTCGAACAAGTCCGTGAGCGCCTGGTGCCCCTGGCCGCGGCAGAACGCGTGGACGCCGTCGCGATCGTCCACGAGCTGATGCGCGCAGCGGTCGCCGTCGAAGCCAGCGACATCCACTTCTCACCTCTACGTGAGGGCTTGTCTCTGACCTTTCGTGTCCACGGAACTCTGGTTGCGGTCGATACACTGCCGGCCCGAACCTGTCCGCTGGTCATCAATCGCATCAAGGTTCTCGCCCGCCTGGACCTGCACGTCCGCAGCTTGCCCCAGGACGGACGCCTGGTGGCTGTCATCGGTGATCGCCCGATCGAAGCCCGCGTCTCGACGCTCCCGACCGAAACTGGCGAACGCGCGGTCTTGCGCCTGGTCAGCGGCGCTCGTGGGGTACCCAGTCTCGATTCTCTGGGTTTTTCCTCGGAAGTTTCGGGGGGGCTCCATCATCTATTGTCCCGCCCGCAGGGCCTGGTCTTCGTCAATGGACCGGTCGGCAGCGGCAAGACCACCACGCTCTACGCCGCGCTCGACCACATCACCGCCACCCGCGGAGAGATGACCACCCTGGTCACCCTCGAGGATCCGATCGAGCTACAGCTGCCGTTTGCTACGCAAACCCAGATGCACGCGCGCAGCGGCATGACGTTTGCCAATACCCTGCGCAGCGTGCTTCGGCAGGACCCCAACGTCCTGATGGTGGGAGAGATCCGGGACGCAGAGACCGCCGACATAGCCGTGCAGGCTGCCCTGACCGGACATCTCATCCTGACCACCGTTCACGCCGACAGCGCGGTTGGTCCGTTTGCTCGCCTGGTCGACATGCATATCGAGCCCTTTCTGCTGGCCAGCAGCACCATTGGCAGCCTCTCGCAGCGCCTGGTCCGAACGCTGTGTCCTGCCTGCCGCAGCCAACGCCCGGTCGAGCCCATGGTTTTGGACCGATTTGCCCGGCTCGGCATCGAGCTGCCCGATGTCCCCTTTTTCGAGCCACGGGGTTGCGACCTCTGCGAAAACCAGGGCTACGTCGGCCGCGGGCCCATCGCCGAGCTGCTGGTCATCGACGCTGAGCTGAGGCAGGCGGTGCACGATCGAGAATCTCCGGAGCGATTGCGACAGCTTGCCCTCGCCCACGGAATGGTATCGCTGCTCGACGACGGCTTGCGTCGAGCCCGGGGTGGGGACACATCACTCACGGAAGTCCTCAGGGTGGCCGGATGATCGAGCCATCCGCGCTCCTGCGGACCGTGGCGAGGGCTTGCCTCCGCGTCGGCCTGGTCCTGAGTCTGGTTTTGGCCGGTCGCTTCGCGTGGACGGCCTATCAGCGGAGCGCAGCTTCAGCCAAGTGGAAGGGCGAGGTGGAAACGGTCCCGGCGACGTCGACTCGAACCACCACCCCTTGGCCCGACGTGTCGTCTTCTTCCAGCCTGAGAACCTCGCCAGTTTCATTGGCCGATGCCCGGCGGCTGGCCATCCCGAGTGTGCCCCTCCCTCGGGAATTCATCGAAGCGGTACCGGCGTCTTCGAGCGACAGCGTAAAGGTGCCCAAACCGGTGCACATGTACTTGGTGATCCGGACTCCACCGGACCGCACCGAGGTTCGCGTCGACGGTGTTCTGGTGGGAGAGACGCCGTACCTCGGAGAGATCAGTTGTCAGCCGAACCGGCCGGTTCGCATCACTCTAGTCCCGCCTTCCGGCATGCCGCGGACCTTCGAGCGCAGCTGTGCCGCGACTACCCTACATGTGGACGAGGATAAATAGCTCGTCGAGGTTCTCGGTCGTTGTAGCCATCCCCGTTCTGCTACGATGACTGGTGCCGATGAGCGAAAATGCCCCAATCGTCACCGGCACCCTCGGCCAAGCGCCCCTGTCGCACTTGCTGGTTTCGGTCGCGGATCAGACCAAGACCGGGACGCTGGTGCTGGAAACTGCTGACGGCCGCAAGAGCGCCATCGTATTCGAGCACGGAGTAGTCACCAAGGTGCGGCTTTCCGAGCCCGAGATTCGCTTGGGCGCCCTTTTGGTCGAGCTAGGTCGTTTGGACGCAGCAGCTGCCGAGGAGACTTACCAGCAGGCGGCCTCGCGACATGTCCTGCACGGACAGGTGCTGCTCGAGAGGGCGCTACTGAGTTCAGACGATCTGGCGCGCGCGTTGCGCAGTCAACTGGTCAAGAAGCTGGTGCGTCTGGGGAACTTGCCGCCGGAGACTGCCTTCGGTCTTTACCAGGGCGTCGACTATCTCAAGAGTTGGCCCGGTGGGAAGACCCCCGTGGCGCCTCTGGTCGTCCTTTGGTGGTTGGTCCGCAATCAATCCACCGCCGCTGCCTTGGCCGCTGTCGTCGACCGGATCGGATCTCGCCCGCTTCGGCTACACGCCGAGTGCGATCCGGAGCGCTTCGGGCTCGATCGCTCGGAGGTGGCCATGATGCAGATGCTTCGGGCCAAGCCTCAATCGATCGAAACCCTGGGCAGCTTGGGGCTAGTGGCTCCTCATTTAGTCGAACGCCTGGTGTACTTACTCGCCATCACGCGTCACCTGGATTTCGGGACCGGCACCCGTCCGGTCGGATTGGGGTTGAGCGCTCGGGAAACCGAGAGTCTCATCTTGCCTCGAGAGTCGTTGCGGCCATCGCATCCCGTCATGCTCGCCGTGACCCCCCCCCTTGCCCCGCCGCAAGCTCCCACCGCCGCTCGCCAACCAGCCAGGACGCAAGCTTCGAATGCGGCCGACGCTGGTGGGACCGCGCCCACGGAAGCTCGTCGCCAAGCAGACCCCGATCCGAGCTTGGCCGAGCGGCGCGACGATCTGGTCCGGCGGACCCGGCTGTGCTCGGAGCAGGACCTGTACGAGGTGCTGGGTCTGGAGCATGGAGCTTCGATAACGAACGTCAAAAATACCTATTTCCAGCTGGCCAAGCTCTATCACCCCGATCGGCTCCCCAAGGAGCTGGCGGACCTGCATTCGGAAGCTACCCGGTTGTTCGCGCGGATGACCGAGGCGCAGCACGTGTTGACCGATACCGAACGCCGCCGCCAATACGATCGCCAGCGTGCCGACGACCAGGAGGAGGACGAAGCCGAAAAGGTGCAGCGGGTACTGCACGCCGCCAGTGCCTTCCAGAAGGCCGAAGTGTTGATGAAAAAGCGCATGTTGGCGGCGGCAGAGCTCGAGGCCCAGCGCGCGTTGCAGGACGACCCCGACCAGGCCGACTACCTGGCGCTGTTCGCCTGGATTCAGGCGTCCAAACCAGACAGCGAAGCACACCTTCCGGAGGTGCTGCGCATGCTGAACGAAGCCGTGCTCGGCAACCCCAACAGCGAGAAGATTCGATCTTACCGAATGCAGATCCTCAAACGAGTCGGTCGGGTGCAGGAGGCAGTAGCTGACTGCCGCATCATCGTGGAAAGGAACCCACACAACGTGGACGCACAGCGGGAGATTCGCCTTTGGGAGATGCGGCGCGTCCATCACGCGCAGCAACGCGCCGGACAGGGCACACAGCCCCCCAAGACCGACGACAAACCCAGCCACTCTACGGGCGGCGGCCTGTTCGGCAAGTTGTTCAAGCGGTGACCTGACGTTTCCGAAGCCTCGGCCCTCAGACTCGAAGCAGGCCATTTTGGCGCAACGCCTCGTACAGGACAATCGAGACCGCGTTGGCGAGATTCAGCGAGCGCACCTGACCCAGAGTGGGAATGCCAACCACCCAGTCTGCGCGCTCAAGCAGCAGAGCTTCGGGCAAGCCCACGCTCTCACGGCCGAACACCAGGGCGTCTCCCAATCGAAATTGTGCGTCGTAGATGCTGCGTCGCGCTCTGCCCGTCAGTAGCCAACTCCGGGCCTGGTGGGGGGCTTCGGTCGCTTGTGTGCCCACGTACCGCTCGCAGTCCGCGAGCGTCGTGTGGGGCTGAACCTCGACCAAGTGCCAGTAGTCGAGTCCCGCCCGCCGCACCGCATGCTCGTCGATGCGAAAGCCGAGCGGCCCAACCAGATGCAAGGGGCAGCCGGTGGCCCCGCACAGCCGCGCTATGTTCCCGGTGTTCGGCGGAATCTCGGGTTCGACCAACACCACGTGAAAGGGTCGCGTTGCCGCTGGGGCTCGAAGGCGCTGGTCGGTGGCGAGCAACGGTCCGGTCACGGGGCGACGCCGTCCGGTGCAGGGCTACCGTCGCGAGCGCAGCGAAAGCCGGCCATCACGATGCGGTAGTTGCCGGGATGATGAACACGATTGGACGCCCGAAGCCCCGGGCCTGGATAGTTGAAGGCTCCCCCACGAAGCACATACTCACAGGTAGTCGGAATGGGATTGGTGCCGGTAAAACCCTGCTTGCCCTCGCGGCGAAGCTGCTCCTGGGCTGCGAGAATGGCCTGGCAGTCGCCGGGGATCCCCTGAGCCGCGGTCGGGCGAAGATACGCGAACGGATCGTAAAGATCTGCGGTCCATTCCCAGACGTTGCCGCCGAGATCGAGGTGTCCGTACGGACCCTTGCCCTCTGGAAACGAGCCGACGTCGCAGGTCACCGCCGAGGGAGCGCCCAGTGCGCGCCCAAAGCACCCGTGACGAGCTGGATCCGGCGGGTCGTTGCCCCAGGGATAGACGCGCGCATCGTCACCCCGCGCCGCCCGCTCCCACTCGGCCTCGCTGGGAAGGCGCTTGTCTCGAAAGCGACAGTAGGCAACGGCATCGTCGTGCGAGACCCCCGAGATGGGTTGATGAGGATGCCGAAAATCAGCATCGGGTCCGGCGTTGGAGCTGCTGGCCGCGTTGGTGCGGTACATCGGGCAGCGTTCGGCTTCGACGCACTCGAGATACTCCGAAACCGTTACCTCGCATCGATCCAACCAATAGCCGCGGACGGTCACTGCGTGCGCCGGGTGCTCGTCGGGTTCGCCCCGCTGATCCGAACCCATGGTGAACGTCCCTCCCGGAACCCACAACATTGCTTGG
>Ga0055462_10000075_pt1 | contig 13442 bp, 7 predicted proteins | sample Joice_ThreeSqC_D_2_FD_57689 | JGI IMG/M metagenome (GOLD analysis project Ga0055462, IMG submission 57689) | Wetland microbial communities from San Francisco Bay, California, USA, that impact long-term carbon sequestration - Joice_ThreeSqC_D1 | ecosystem: Environmental > Aquatic > Marine >...
AGGTCGTAGGCCAGAAGATGGCCCCGCCACTCGGGGAAGTCCATGCGCGAATCGAGGGCGTAGCGTCCCTCGGCCACCGTGGTCGCTTGCTGCGTGCCGGCGGAGGTGCTGGTGGGCGCGGTCGAATAACTGCCTTTGACTGCTTCGTAGATCACGAGTTGGAGCGCGTCGTTGAGCTCGGCTTCGTTCTCCGCGAAATACGCGAAGGGGGCTACGCCGTCGCCGTCGTTGTCGGTTCCGCCAGCGCGCGCGATGTTGTCGTTGGTCGTGCGGGCCGACGTCGACTTGGAGTCCCCGGCGAAGCCCACCACGAAGGTCCTGACGCCGAGGTCGTGGCGCATGTTGTACGCGGCCAGGACGGACCTACACGTGCAGCCTGCGCTCGCCGGATTGGACGCGGCACACGCCGCCGCGCTGCAGTTCGAGTCGCCGGGACCGTTGGCCTCGCCATCCGTGATGAGCAAGACGTAGTTGTCGCGACAAGAGAGAGGATCGGCGGGGATGCCGTCGCTGACGCTGCCGTCCTTTACGGCCTTCATGTAGTCGTAGGCGCTGGTGTTGATGGTCCGGGCGACGTTGTTCTGCAGCGTGCAGCCGGTGGGCGTGCCCCAGTAAGTGATGAGCCCGCCATTGGCGGCGGGGGACATCGCCTGCGCAATGGCGGCCGCCGCGGCCTCCGAGGCGGTCGGGTCGTCGTCCGACGTGCTAAGGAATGGCGCCAATTGAGGGTCCCAGCGGCCGCCGCATTCGGCGCTACACGTCGAACCGCAGTCCGGGAAGTCGAGTGGCGGCGCCTTGCCGCCGTTGTAGTAGTTGGTGAGCGGCTTATAGTAGCTATAGGTGTCCGTGCCCATCGTGATGTCCGGCCCATCGTAGGTCGTTCGTCTGAGCACGGTGGTCGTCGGCGTCCCGGTGGTGGCGCTGTACTCGTAATAGGCGCCCACGAAAGTGCCCAGGCCCTGGTCGCTCGGCATCTCGCACGTGTAGCCGCACCAGTCGGCATCCACGTCCACCCACGTCCGCCAGTCCGCACGCACGCGGTAGCGGCTGGTGGGGGATCCTCGAAGGGTCATGTCGATATTGTTGATCCGGCAGGTGTGCGCGGGGCCCGTGCGCCGGTTGTAGCAGTGCGCGCCGGCCAGCTTGTCGCGGGCTTCGAACACGGTGACGACGCTGGTCGAGCCGGATGTGTTGCGGTAGTAGGGGAAGTAGCCGTCTTGATAGAAGGTCATCAAGCCGAAGTTGAGCACCTTGTAGTTGTTGTTCACCACCGAGGTGATCGCACGCTTGGCGATGACGTCGCGGGCGGTGGCCGGGCCACAAAGGTCGCCCGGGATGGTGCAGTCCGAGTCCTTCTTGCATACCGTCTGCGCGACTCGGCACATGCGAATGGGACCGGGTGTGCCTTGGGGGCTGGGAGCGCAGATATCCGTGCCGCTTACGGGTGGAACGCAGACGTTCTCCGGGGGGTATATGCAGGTGTTCGTCGGTGTGTCGCAGGTATTGGTTACCGCTGTGCACGTGTTGTCGGTCTTCGGTATGCAGGTGTCTTGCGCCAGGTTACAGACATTGTCGGTTCCGTTGCAGGTCTGGGGCGTGAAGATGCAGGTTTGCGGGCTCGGGCAGTGCAGGTAGCCGTTGTTGCACCTGGCCCCGGTGCCCGAACAGACGCCGGAGGACGGTGCCGGACAGTCACTATCGACTCGGCAGGAATCGTACGTGGAGCTGCAGGTCTTGTAGCTGGGGCAATCGTTGTTGCCGGTGCAGCCTCCCTGCGGCGTCCCGCCCACGCTACACGTTCCGGTGGCAGACGTTGGCGGGCAATCGGACGGCGACGTACAGGTGGTCGAGGTCGTGTGGCCGCACACGCTGACGTCGGGGCAATTCCCCCCCGGATTGCTGCACAGGATGTGGGTGTATTTGCACGAGCCAAGGGTTTGACAAGGGTTATTCGGGTCTTCGCAGGCAACCCCGGTGGCCGAGCAAACGCTGGCGGTCAGCTCGGGACAGGGGGTGCTTTCCGAGCAGGTCGCGTTGCTCACAATGCAGCTGAGGTCCGTCACCGTTTGCGTGCCTATCTCCGTCCCGCTGCTACTGGTGGTGATGGTGGTAGTACCGGTCGGCGTGCCGGTCGTGGTCGTGGTGCCGGTCGTCGTGAGGGTGCCGGTCGTCGTCTTCGTGCCGGTGTCGGTCCCCGTGCCGGTGTCGGTCAAGGTGTCCGTAATCCTCCAGGAAACGGACCGGGTGCCGGTGGCTGTGCCCGATTCGGTCACGGTGGCGGGGTAGACATGCCATCCGACTTTCGAGACGGTCGTGTACCATTCCCCGGTATCCATGTACACAGTCGCGACGTCGGTGGAAGGCAGAGTAGCAGTCACCGTTCCAGTCACGGTAAACACTCGCGTGGCGGTGTCGTTGTATGTGGCGGTCACGACGCTCGTTGTGTTGTCGGTGCCAGTTCCGCGTAGGTAGCTCGTCGTGGTATAGGTATTCGTGTGCCACCAGTCGGGTGGCCAGTCCGAGTAGTAAGCCGTGTTGGTGCTTGTGACGGTACCGGTGATCGTTACGGTCGCCCGGGCTGTGACCCGGGCAGTGTCCGTGGTCGAAGTGGTTACGGTCTTGGTCGTCGTCGTCGTCTTGGTGCCAGTCTGGGTTTTGGTGGTTGTCGCCGTATTGTGCCCTGTTAGGGTGGTGGTCCCCGTCGCGGTACCGCTCCCAGTCCGGGTTGTCGTGCCGGTCTCGGTTCGGGTGGTCTCTGCGCACGTTCTTGTGGGCACGGAGCATTGTCCGGGATCCTGGGGACAGTCCGCGGTCGAGTTGCAGTGGGTGACGCCGTCCTGCTGGCAGTAGCCAGTCCGGCAGTCGTCGTCGGACTGACACGTCCTGCCCCAGTGCTGACAAATGCCGAGCACACCGCCCATGCGACAGTTGACACCGTCGTCGCAATCCACACCAGCCTCACTCGAATTGGCGAACAGGCCGCCGGGAACGCCGGTCATCGAGCCCGAGGTGTCGAGCACGATGAGCATGTTGCCCTTGTGGAGTTGGCGCTCGATGATGACCAGCGGGTTTACGCGCGCTTGCGCGGGAGGCGGTGAGTGCAGGCTCCATCCGAATGTCGCCCCGAGGCAGGCCAAGGCAATCCACCGGTGCCGATTCGGCACTCGGGATGGGTAGGCTGTGCTCACGGGGCTTCTCATCGGCCGAAACTGCCAGTGGGTTGACGGTGGGGCATGTTCATTTGCTACTTCTTGCGGAGCATAATGAACAATTTACATAAGATATAGAGTAATCTATCTTACATATATGCTGTGATATATAATCCATATCGTGGAATGTCGAGGATTTGGCAGAAACCGAGGTTGGGCCTGCTGCATCTTGGTAACAACCGGAGCAACCCGCGGGCCAGGATCAGGGTTGCCCCGGTACGAGCTGGGTCGAGAGATGCAGTTGTGGCAACGCCCCCCCTAAGGGGACCGACTGCCCAGGGCGCGGCCGGCTTTCGCTTGGCATACAATAGAGAGTCGTTTCCGCGTGTAGCGAAGGCCCCTGCCCGAAATGAACACACTGTCCGACCAGGTTGTCGAGTTCACCGTCACGTTCGTGCGCGCTCTCCAGCGCGCAGGACAATTCGACCCGAACAAAGCAAGCTTTCCTCGCGTCCGCGCTCGGCTGTGGAAGGAGCTTGTGCGCCTGCAGCGGGCCCGGCCGCAGATCGGGTTCGTGGTCGGGCCGCCAGCAGTGGCGGGAGGTCCACCGGAGCTCTGGGTGGATGGGGCCTCATCCGTGCGAGTCGAATTGCGCCGTATCGTCGGAGCGTCGGTGGGCGGCGCGTTCGTCCTGCAGCTTCTCCAATACATGCAGCAAAGGGATGTTGTCATCTTGGCCTTCGGCCAGGGCATCACCGAACCGGAATGGAACGCCTGTCTGTCCGCTCTGACCGAGCCCGTGTCCGGGAAGGATCCGTCCGCAGAAGGCCGCCGCCTTTCGCAAGCGCTTCTCGACGGGAAGGCCGAGCATGTGTCGCTGGTTTGCCAGGAAGATGTTGGGCAGATGCCGGGCAATCTGTCTTGGCAGGTCCGTCTTGCCAACGCGCGGCTGGTACGCGATCTGCGCGCCGAGGCGGCATGGGGCCGAGGCGCTCCCGAGAAGATTTTCGGCCAAAGCGAGCGCTTGATCGCCGGCCTGGCGTCATCGTTCTTTCGCAAATTCGACTTGATCCGGCAGTTGCTCTTCAGCGCAGACGTCGTCGAGCGGCTGTTGCACCAGACGGCAGCATTGGCCGACATCGACGTGCTGGCACTGCTCGTCAGCGGTCTTCCCGCGCTCTCCCTACAGGGGACCACCCGCCTAATCTTCAAGGAGATGGGGACGGACCAGCCGGCCGTCGCCTCGCCGGCGGCGACGGCCTTGCGGACCATCGCCGAGCAAATGCTGACGATGCCGTCGTCGCGACAGGTGGACGAAACGTTGCGCGCGATGTGCCGGCAACACGTGATCCCGGCCTCCCGGCTTCCTGTCGAATTGCAGGAATGGGTCCTGGCCGAGAGTTGGGTCGATGCCCTACGAAGCGACCCAGCCGCGGAGCCGCCGCGTGGCGGCGTCGATAGTGATCCCGTCCGTATTCTCCAGAAGGCGGCGCGCCACGCATTCACCCAGAAATTGTTTCCGCAGGGAACGGCAATTCTGCGGCGCATTCGAGGCTCGGCTGCCGACGCTGTTGCCGCAGTGTTCGACGTGACCACCGTGGAGGTTCTCCTCGGACTTCTGCCAGCCGCTGCCGACGATAAGCGTGGGCTGCTCGCCCTGCTGGCCTTGGGCGGTCAGACGTCCGCGAATTCCATCGCGACCGTGCTGACTACGGCGGCGCCGAAGGTCGCCGAATTGGCGGGGTGGATTCTCGGGCAAATGAGGGGGCTGGGCGTGAGCGCCGCCCTGGCGGCTCTCGGCCAAGACATCGAGAAGGAAGAAACCGTGCGGCTGTTGCTGAGGTGTGTGGGGGACCAGGCTCCCGAGAGCGCGGGCCCCGTCTTTGTCCGATACCTTGCGCACAAATCGGCGCGTGTGCGGCGGGACATGCTGACCGCGCTCGTCGGGGCGAGCCCGACCGGGGCCCATCTCTGGGTGGCACGGGCGTTGGCCGATCCCGACGAAAGCGTGCGCATCCGTGCCCTGCTCCTGTGCGCCAGCTCGGGCGTCGGTGGTGAGCAGGTCGTCCCCCAGGCCATCAAGATCGTCTCCCAGGACGCGCGGGGCGCTTCGCCTCAGATCGTGCGCGCGGCGATCGAAGTGGTCGTCCGCCGATGGGAAGCGGGAGCGCTCGCCGTTGCGCAGGCGGAGAGGGCCCTTTGTCGCCTCGCTGCTCCCATCGGAATTCTGGGCAGGATGTTCGGTCAAACACCGCCGCCACGAGAGGTGCTGGTGATGGCCATCGCCGCCCTCGGCTGTCTGCGCACCGACAGGGCGGCCAGACTGCTCGCCAAGCTGGAGGGCAGCAAGGACCCTGTCGTGGCAGAAGCCGCGCGGCGAGTCTTGGACGGCGAAAGCCAGCCCGGCGCGCCGCTTGGCACCAGCGCGGAGGGATAGTGCTCCGACGAATGCAGGATGAAGCCCTACTTGCAATCGCCAACGGTGACTGGAGCCGCGCGGCGAATTCATACGCAACCCTGGAGACAATGCAGCCTGGGGTCGCTGCCTGGCCCCTCAAGCTCGGCGAATGTTTACGCGAGGCGGGCAACAGCGACGAGGCGGTCGGAGCGTTGTCCCGCGCCGTGCGTGCCTTTCTGGCGGAGGACGACACCGCCCAGGCGATCGCCATCTGCGAGCAGATCCTGGCGATCGATCCGTACCGCCCGGAGATTTCCAGCCTGCTCGGGCGACTCCAAGACACCTTCGGCGCCACGGCCGCCACAAATCCTGCCCTCCCACAGCCGACTCCGGCCGCGGTGGGTGGGGCGGCGACGCGGTACTCTGCGGACTTCCGGTTGCGAGACCTGATATCCCTGGCCGAGGATCCCTTGAGTGGGATCGCCTCGTCCGAGGGCAGCAACGGTGATGACTTTCCGAACGAGCCCCCCAGCAAGCCATCACCTCCAGCTCGGCGGGAGATTCCGCGTGTGGTGCTGCCGTTCACGCCCTTCTTTGCAGCACTGGATAAGCATCAGATTCGCACGGTAAACGTACGCGCTCGGCTACGCGAGGTGGGGCCAGGGGAGATCCTTTACGCAGCCGGGGAGCCGGCGGACGTTCTATACCTGGTGGCGGCGGGCGAAATCGCGATGCTGGTTCCTCAACAGGTCGCCCGGTTGCAGCCAGGTGAGTTCTTCGGCGAAGAAGTCGCGGTGTTGCCCCAACACGCCCGCATGTCCACCATGCGCGCCGCTACTCCAAGTCAGGTGCTTGCACTCGATCGCAACCTGCTCGACGATTTGGTCGCCGGAGCACCGGTCTTGCTCGAGATCCTGTCTGAGAGCCTGCGCGAGCGTCGCGTACGGATGCTGGCACACACCAGCCCGATGCTTGCGGCCCTGCCCGAGGCCGACCGCATGGAGCTGTTGGCCCGCTTTCGCTTTCGTGTGGTCGACAAGGACGGTTGCATCTGTCAGCCGGGCGTGGTTAGCGGGCTGCACATCCTGCTGGCCGGGGACGCGGAGGCATGTTTCGACGACCGGCTGACCGAGCGATTGCGCCCGGGTGACGTATTCGGCGAGGTCTCCCTTGTCACCGACCACACAGCAAGTGTTCGCGTGACGGCGCGTGAGAAGTGCTTCGTCCTTTGTATCCCGAAGGTCGAGTTTGAGGACGTGCAAAAGAGATGGCCCCAGGTGGTGGACTATCTCACGGCACTGGCCGAGCACCGTTTCGCGCGTCTGCAACAAGCCGTCTTCGAAGACTCTCCGTCATTCCTTTCGGTACCACTGCCACCGCGCATACTGGTCATGGGCAGCGACGCCGAAACCCGACTGGCCTGCGAGCGAGCGCTCGGCGAGGCGGGCTTCCTGGTGGAAGCCACCGGTGACACCTTCGCCGCCGGGGAAATGATTGCCAACCGACGGTACGACGTTGTGCTCCACAAGCCCGATTCCTTCGAACTAGCGGCGGGGAACGATCTGTTGCGTAGCATTCGTAAGTGCGACCTCGACGTGCCGATCATTCTCGTCACGCGCCCGGGCGTCGTCGACAGCCAGAATGCGATGTACAGGTACAGCGTGGTGCGCAGCTTCGTCGAACCCTTCGACCTGGCCGACCTCGTGCATACCGCCAACCGCGCCGTGCATTTCCACCGCCTGACGCGTGTACGACGGGAAGCCATGACACGCCTCAATTCCTCCGGCGAATGGATGGGTGACGGGACCGGCCTGGAATTCCATTTCGAGCAGGCGCTCGGCTGCCTGTGGATGGCTTTTCAGCCGATCGTCAGCGCGGTGGACAGCATCGTGTTTGCGTACGAAGCGCTGCTACGCTCGGGGGAGGAGCTGCTTCACAGCCCTGTGGCGGTGTTGCGGGCAGCGGAGCGGCTGAGCCGGGTTCACGAGGTCGACCGCATCTCTCGCGACAACATCGCTAGGGCGCTCGCGAGCTCGGATGAGCAGACCATCGTGTTCGTGAACGTGCACGGCCAGGATCTGGTCGACCCACATCTGCTCGATCCCAGATCCCCCATGTCTCGCTTCGCGAAGCAGGTCGTCCTCGAGATCAGCGAGCGCATGCCGCTCTACGAGATCTCGGAGCTGGGTGCACGTATCAACGACCTGCGTGCAATCGGCTACCGTTTCGCTCTCGACAACCTCGGCGCCGGCCATGCCGGGGTGGGCAGCCTCGCCCAAATTGAACCCGAGGTCTGCAAGCTGGATGCATCCCTGATCCGCGGTGTGGATGGGGATTCGGTGAAACAGGATCTGGTGCGTGCGATGTTGGCGGTGTGTCGTGACATGAACATCCTGACCATCTGTCAGGGTGTGGAAACCCCTGGCGAACGCGATGCGCTCGTCCCCCTGGGCGGCGACCTCATGCAGGGCTACTTGTTCGCCAAACCGGGCCCGGCGTTTCCGTCGGTCGACTTCTCCACTCTTGGCCGGACGCCGGGTTCCAAGAGATGAGGCTTCTGCCCGTCTCGCACGCCCGGAGTCTTCTCGGTTGCGGCTTGCGTGGCGAAGCACGCGATCAGAAGTCGATGTTCAGAGTCCTGCCGTTCTCCGTCGTGGCAATCTGCGATTGAGGAACACTCAGGGTACCCACGGGCGCCAGGGCTCGTGAACTGGTCGCCAAGCCGATGCTCGGGCGAGCCTTCGAGTGACAGCGCACGCTGAGATCGAGTGCATCGCCCCTGACGGCGTTCGAGGCTTCCACCCGGCAGGTCTCCACGACTCGAACCGAGACGAGCACGAGGGCACTGCGGCCCTCGGCCGTGGCAGGACGCGGATGACCAATGACCGCAGCAAGCGCCAAGAGCACCGCAGCCAACAGGGGGTGTCTTCCGGACTTGCCGACGAAGGCGATGGCACGAGCCTGATTCGTTTGCACGAATCAGCTCAAGAGCACATCGCGTGCCTGCGCCGAGCCCAGAAGAAACCCAGCAATATCACACCGACGGTCCTGTCACCGACGGTGGTCCGACGCTTCGCCGGTTCCAACTCCATCGGGCGACCGACGGATCGGGATTGCGGCACGACATGGACGCACTCGCATGCCGGTCCGGCTCAAAGCCCGTCCACCAGGCTCGCATCCCCTCGGGCGTACTTGCAAACGCAAGTAATTCCAGTAAGTTATGGATGCGCCTCAGGTTCTTGGCCTGGACTGCCGAACCGTATATCACGAGTAATGAGTAACTCAAGTTACATATTCTCAGAAATAAAATATTGCCAATGCCTTGCCGCTCGCGTATCTTCAATCCTTGCACGCGCGAACCATCCCAGGCCGCGCAACTGAAGGCAGCACAGGCCACCCCCATGAAGCAACCCCGCGCATTCCTGATGCTGATGACGGTCGGCGCGCTTTGGATGGCGAAGGACAGCGACGTGAAGGCCGCGAGCCAAACGGCGACTCTCCCGGTCAACGTCAACGTGAGCGCCAACTGCACCATCACCACCGCAGGCGTGACCTTCGCGGCCGACTACGATCCCGTGGTCACGCATGCGACCAACCCAGATGACGGCACCGGAACCGTCACCGTAACGTGCACCAAGGGGGCAGGCTCCACCATCGGTCTCGACAACGGTGCTCACGCCTCCGGAACCCAGCCGCGCATGAAGGGCCCCGGCGCCAGCGACTTCCTCAACTACACGCTCTACCAGAACTCGGGGCGCACCACGACCTGGAGCGGAACCACCATGACCATCGGGGGCGCGAGCAGCAAGGCCCCCAGAGCTTTCACCGTCTATGCCCGCATTCCCGGCGGGCAGGACATCACGACCGGTAGCTACAGCGATACGGTAGTCGCCACAGTCAACTTTTAGGCGGCTACCGAGAAGTCCATCGCAACAACAAAGGAGGAAAGAGAATGAGGTTCACGAAGCTGTTTCTGGCATTGGTCCCCGCGTTGATGATTGGTGCGAGCATCCCGGCCTACGCCGACGGTGACTCTCCCCAGACCGCCAATCTCATTGTTGACGCAACTGTCGCGAAGACATGCCATGTAGAGACGAGTGCGGTACATTTCGGCACCTACGATCACCTGGCCACAAGTCCTACCGACGGTGCCGGGTCCATATCGATTGATTGTACGGCAGGTACGACGCCCACCATCAGCCTCAACGAAGGTGGGGGAGGCTCTTCCACCCAACGTAGCATGCAGAATGGGGCGGCCCGCCTTGACTATGATCTCTACCAAGATTCGGGTCACAGCACCGCGTGGCCGATCAACACGGCCGTCAACGCGGCCGGCGCGGTTGTCACCGCTGATGTCTACGGAAGGATCCCCACCGGCCAGAACAAGCCCGAGGGCAGCTACAGTGACACCGTGGTGGTCACGGTCGTCTTCTGATCCTCACTTCCCTCATTGAGCGCGCTGCAACAGGCGGGACTTCGATGTCAAGCGGGATTTCCAATCGGGCAAGCATTCTACGTCGGCTGCTCATTGGAACACTTGTCGTTGCCCCCAGTATCGGGTATGCCGCCGGCACCCAGACCAGCACCGTCATCGTCACAGCATCCATTCCTCCTAGCTGTACCATCGGAACGGCCGCTATCGCGTTCGCCGCGTACGACCCGGTGAACGCGAATGCGACCGCTCCGGACGACCAGACGGGAGATATCATCATCCGCTGCACCAAGGGCGCCGCCGGCATCACGGTCGGGCTCGGCAACGGAGCCAACAACAGCGGGTCGCAACGGCGCATGGTCAACTCGGCCGATCCAGGCACGACGATCGACTACGAGGTGTACCAGGAGCCGGGACACACGACCGTGTGGGGACCGGGCGACGGAGGCTCGGCGCGCGCAGGCGCCGACCTCCACGGGACCGGGGACAACGTCACCGTGACGATGTACGGCCGCATTCCGCCCCATCAGCTCCAGGCCACGGCCGGCACCTACAACGACACCCTGGTATCGACCATCCTGTTCTAGCCGGCTTCGCGAATTTTCCAAAGCTCCCGAACCGGCGTATCCTCTCACGTCATGGGCAAGACCAAGGCCACCGTCACCCTGACCCTCGTTTGCGCGCTTGGCTTCGGCGCCAAGGCCGAAGCCAGCGCGTTCACGGTGAATCCCATCCGCATCACCCTCTCGGGCAAGGACAAGAGCGCTTTGCTCTCGCTGCAGAGCCAGACCAGTGAGCAGCTTCGCTTCAAGATCGCGGTCAAGGCCTGGAGCCAGAGCCCGCAAGGCGAGATGCAGCTCAAGGACACAAAGGATCTCGTTGTCTTCCCCGCGTTGCTCGCCTTGGCCCCCAACGAGGAGCGCAAGCTGCGCATTGGCTCGACCGTGCCGGCCGGCGCCGTGGAGAAGACCTACCGGGTTTTCGTGGAAGAGCTGCCAGGATTGCGCGCGCCGCAGACTCAGGCCAAGTCGGAGGTGAAGGTACTGACCAAGATGGGTATCCCGATCTTCATCCGTCCGGCCAAACCTGTGACCACGGGCAAGGTCGAGGGCATGACGACCGCCAAGGGCAAGCTCTCCTTCACGGTCAAGAACACCGGCAACGTGTACTTCCTCATCCAGTCGGTGAAGATCAAGGGGGTCGATGCGGCGGGCAAGGCGACCTTCGAGAAGAACCTGGAAGGCTGGTACCTGCTGGCCGGCGGTACGCGCGTGTGGAACGTCGATTTCCCGAGCGCAGCGTGCGCGAAGACCAAGTCCGTGACTTTCGACGTGCAGAGCGAAGAGACGAAATTCAGCGGCCGCATGGAGGTAGCTGCCGCCGCCTGCGGCCCTTGAGCCGCTCGCCGGCTCGGCAGCGCGCAGTCAATGTGCAGGCCCCCGTTCAGATATCGGTGGCCCGCCATGGCGGCGCTCTACCTCGCTGCCCCGACCGGGGTCGCGACGGCTGGCCCCCGCAGTCCCGTGGCTGTCGACGGCGGCGTCAGCCCGATGGACGCCGGGCCGGGTGTGGCCCTGCAACCGGCGGCGCCTCCCGACCGGTTGCAAGGCGCCGGCTTGCCGCTGGACGCCGGCTTGTCCCTCGAGACCGGTTCTCCCCTGGACGCCGGCTTGCCGCCAGACGCACCTGACGCCGGGCCTCGACCGAAGGTCGGGGGTGGACCACCGCAGCATGGAGACGCGGTGGGGGCGGGCGAGGCCGGCACCGCAGCCCCGGAGACCGCCGGCGCCGAGGCCACCTCCGCAGAGGCCGCGCCAGAGGAGGACCGGCCGGCATTCTTGCACGCGACCGTGAACGGAATCGACGCGGGCGACATCTTCGTCGTTCTCCGCGGCAATGACGCCCTAGTGAAGCTCGAGGACCTGCAGAAGCCCGGTCTGCGCATCGACTGGGGAACCCGCGAAATGTACGGAGGAGAGGAGGTCCTGGTTTCGCTGCGCTCGCTCGCCCCGCGGGTGAGGTTCGTCGTCGACGAGCGGAATCTCACGCTGACGGTCACGGCGGATCCCAAGCTGTTCTCGGGCAGGGTGCTCGACCTGCGCGCCCAGCGGCCGGAGGGCATTATCTACGGCACCGCCCCCAGCGTCTTCGTCAATTACCAGGTGAGCGGCAGCGAGCTGCAAAGCGGCCGTCGGGCACGTGTGTCCGGCTTCGCCGAATCGGGGCTCAGCCTCGATGGACACCTGCTATACGCGAGCGGCCAGCGTAGCGCAGTCGACGGATCATGGGAGCGCCTCCTCACCAACTTGACCTTCGATCTACGCAACCGTCTGAGCAGTATCGTCCTCGGCGACTTCAACGCCACCAGCGACGCGCTGGGCGGCAGCGCTATGCTTGGCGGGCTGAGCGTGGCGCGCAACTTCGGTCTGGATCCCTACTACTACTTCCTGCCGTCGCAACGGCTCTCGGGCACGGCGTTGACTCCATCCACGGTCGAGGTCTACGTCAACGGCCAGTTGGTTCGCCGCGAGCAGCTTCCGCCCGGCCAGTTCACCATGCAGAATTTGCCTGTCACCAGCGGCAGCGGCGAGACACGGGTGGTGGTGCGGGACGCGTCGGGCGCCACCCAGACCATCGAGACTCCCTACTACATGGCGCTGGGCACGTTGGCCAAAGGGCTGCACGATTTCAGCTACAGTCTGGGATTCCAGCGGCGCAGCTACGGCAGCGCCAGCTTGGACTACGGCGAGCCCGCCCTACTGTTCCGCCACCGCATGGGCGTCACCAACTGGCTCACCATCGGAGCCCGCATGGAGGGCACCCTGCACATGGCCAGCGGCGGGCCCAACCTGGCGCTCCGCCTGCCCGCCGGCGAGCTGGGCGCATCCGGCGCGGTCAGCGAGCAAGAGGGGTTCGCCGGCGGGGCCGTCCTGCTCTCGTACTCCTACATGGGCCAGCCCGGCTACGCGCAGGCGGGGTTCCGGTACCAGAGCCGCGACTATGCGAACCTGGGCATCCAGCCCGCGAGCCTGCCGCCCCCGAACGCGCTGCCGCCGGGAGTTCCGTCGGCGATCGACCGTCAACACTTCGACGTCCTGACCTCGCTCGCCAAGAACATCAGCAAGGTGGCGAGCCTGTCGCTGCGGTACGAGGCCACGAATTGGTGGAGCGCGGGCTGGACCCACCAAGTCACGTTGATGGGGAACCGGACCATCAATCGCTGGATGTACCTGTTCGCGACCGTGGGCAGCACCTTCCAGACGGGCATGACGGCGAGCTACAGCACCTTCGTCGGGGTCAGTTTCGCGCCCGCCAACCGGCTCACGGCGGGGGTCACGCGCACCGATCACTGGGGGGGCTCATCTGGCTACGGCGGCGGCACCCAGGGCATGGTGCAGCAGTCGCTGCCCATCGGTCCGGGCCTCGGCTACCGAGTAGTGGCCACGCAGGGCGAGAACGACCT
>Ga0055462_10000077_pt1 | contig 13392 bp, 6 predicted proteins | sample Joice_ThreeSqC_D_2_FD_57689 | JGI IMG/M metagenome (GOLD analysis project Ga0055462, IMG submission 57689) | Wetland microbial communities from San Francisco Bay, California, USA, that impact long-term carbon sequestration - Joice_ThreeSqC_D1 | ecosystem: Environmental > Aquatic > Marine >...
ACGACTGCAACCCTTGCCTGCGTGAAGACAATTCGAAGCTACTGCGCCAAGCCATCAAGAGCACTCAGCGACGCAAGGCGCCCGATTACTGAGGTTTATCTCCGTTGTGTGCCCTCGGCTCGCGCTTTGAGGGCCTGATTGAAAAGAGCGAACCCGCGTGCTGCCTGCAAAGATCGGGCGGTGTCTTGGCGGAGCAACAGCCCTCTGAGATTCTCGCCGACCGTTACGCGCGTCGTCGCGGAGTCGGTCTCGTGCAAAAGAAAGAATTGTTCTGCGGTAAGCAACCCGATCGGAGCCAGCGAGGCAGCCCAGCGCAGCTCGCGCCCGGGCTTCAAGCACACTACCTTGCGCCGCATCCGGGTTTCCCGCCCGCCCGGATAACTCTGAACCACCCTGATCTTGGCGCCGAGTCGAAGCTTCCCGTGTGCCTCGACGACCATCGGGTTCCACTCCGGGTAACGTTCGATTTCTGTCAGCACCCTCCAAATCCAATCCGCAGCCGCCGCGATTTCCACTTCGGCGCGGAGTTCCAGGCTTTCTCCCCACTTGGTCAGTCCCATGGCGACCTCCTTGGCCCAAGGCCACATCCCCCCGCGGAAGCGAATATCGGCATGTCGAAAGGCTCCGAGACTCGGTCGGCCAGGTAGGTCTCCAAAAGTTCACCACTGGTCTGACTCGTCACCTCCGGGCCAGGGCCGAAGTGGTGCCCCTGATCTGTCCCTCGGAGGGCGCCCAGTAACGGCCCGTTGTTCGGATGGCTCAGTTCTGAGCGCTGACCAAATCCGAGAACATCGTGAAAGTACATAGTGATACCATGCTTACAAAACTCCGTATCACGGTCGAGGATTGGGCGCCCCGAGCGAAATTTTCGCCACGGTGATTGCTTCTCGAAAGACTTCCGTTCAGCTTCGGTCCCTGGTATGGCGAAAGCGCGGTTTCTCTACCGCGAGAATAGCGCCCCGAAACTTTCCAACGCCAACACGGGTATATACCGATGCGTAGACTCAGAGCACCGCTTTGCCTAACTGGATTGCTGATCGTCTCGCCAGCTCTCGCACAGGACGTTGAGCCAGAGAGCGTTCAGCTCGAAGAAACTCCGACAGCCCAGCCTGTGGCAGCAGAGGCTGCCCCCGCTCCCGCTCCCGCTCCCGCTCCTGCGCCCGCAGCCAGCGCAGATGTCGCGGCTCAGGGTAATCTATCGCTTTCCGCTAGCACCGACACTGGAGCCTCGGCTGCAGCGACGGGTGCAGCCAGCGGCCCTCAGGGTGCGGATACCGGCGAGAAGGCCGTCAGCTCCTACGGAGGACCGGTCACCGACGAAGATAGCGAGTGGAAGATGACCTACAACGGTTACTTCCGCGCCCCAATGCGAGTCGGTATGGGAGTGCGCGACGATCCTGCGCCGGGTCAGAGCAAGACCACCCTGCATTCGCCGCTGGTGCCCGACGATCAGTACCTCAGCTGGCAGCACACCAATCATTCCCGCAAGGACTGGGCGGAGATGTTCTTTGGCTACGGCAACAGCTGGGCGAGGGGCGTTCTCGGTCTGCAGGGCTACAATTTTACCGATTCGTCGTCGTACCTTAGGGGGACCCAGTTCGGCATCTCACAGGGTTGGATCGAGGTGACACCCAACATGCCCTGGGAGAACATTCGGTTCAAGCTCAAGGCCGGCAGCTTCTGGAATCGCTACGGGCAAATGGGTCGGTGGGATGCCGGCGAGTTCGACACGTATTTGATTGGTCGCACCCATGCCATGGGAGAGACCATGCGGCTCGAAGTCGACATGCAAGGTCAACCGCTGACCCTCGGATTCGAGCATGGCATCGGCACCCATAAGCCTGATCCGAGTATCTACAATGAGGCTCGTTTCACGCTGCTGCATCACATGCACGTGGACATGCTCTGGGATCAGAGCATCTACGTCGGTCTTCATTTCTTGCATAGTTGGACGCAGGAAGAGGCCCGATTCACCGGTCCCCAGCCCACCTGGATCCAGCCGGACGCCATGGCCCAGGAGTATCAGAGCCTCGGTCAGCCAGATGGCAAGATGAGCATTTTTGGCGCCGAGGCGCGCTTCGATATGCCGGATGTGTTCGGATACTTCTACTTGGGCGGATCCTACATTTCCCTCAAGGATGCGGTGACCGTCGCGCCCGCCGTGGAGGTCATCCACAGCTTTGGTGGCGGCGAGTTCAACATGGGCGTCACCAGCAACTATCTGGATAGCGAGGTATGCCGCTGGCAGATCGATACCTCGACGTGTAGCCGTGGCAACGGCGGAGTCCTGTCCCTGGGTGCTCAGTACGAGGCCAAGCTGGGTGACCTATTGGGAGGCAGCCCCTTCGGCGAGGGACAAGATCTGACCATGAAGTTCTACGGCATGTGGAACAAGGTCACGAGCGACGACCCCCTCAACGACGGCATCACCAAGTTCAAGGCCGGTACCGACCTCATGTTCGACGCATTTCCGGTCCTGGCGTTTGCCACGCGGTTCGACTATCTGCAGCCGAACTCCTCCATCAAGGAACAGAATTTCATGATTCTGTCGCCGCGGGTGATCTTTCGATCCAGCTTCGTGACCCACGAGCAGATCAGCCTGCAATTCTCGCACTACTTTTATCAACAGCGCGAGTGCGCCGTCGGAACTCCGGCAGACGCACATTACGGCAATGCCCCAGGGGTGACGGCGCCGGTCGGTGACATTGGTAACAGTCCCTGGACGACGGGCTTCGGTGTAAGTGAGGCGGAAGCTCTTTGTGTACAGCCGCCGCCGTCTGCGGTCACGCCGGATGGCTGGGGAGCGACCACGCAAAATCAGGACGTCCTGCTGCGCGCGGCTCCCGTGACCGGCGCTCATCTGCGCCCTGACGTGAACGTGATTGCCCTCGAAGCCAGTATGTGGTGGTAACCAGAGATCGCGCAGCGTAGCGATGAAGGCCGCGGACGGTTCCGTTCGCGGCCTTCGTCTTCGTGCGCTAGCATGAATTTCGGGGATTTCTCGAAGGGGGCCGTGGCCGACGGGAGCGATGGTCATCCTAGGCGGCGCTTTCGGACACTCGGATACTGGCCAAAAGCAATCGAATACCAGATCCTGGCGCCGACGATTTTGCCTGTCACAACATCCAAATCAGGCTTGGTGACATTTCTTAGATTTGGACATTTCGCGCATGCAAAATTCCGTTGCCGTTGGCGCCGTGCTTTTGATCGCGCTGATTTCGAGCGTCGGTTGTGATCCGGGTTCGACTGTGGACCCCGAAGATCCCAACTACGTGCCACTGGATCCCGGGACCTGCGAAACCGGCCAGATGCTGATCGGTGGCCAGTGCGAGACGCTGACGGTCGTCAAACTCGACACCGTGGGCTACCTGGTTGGACGCGCAAAGCGCGCGACCGTGCCAGCCGCCGACGGTCAGACCACCTTCGAGCTGCATCGGGCCGATTCCGGCGAGACTGTGTTTTCGGGTGAGCTGTCGGAAGCCCGGGCCAACGAGGATACGGCAGAACAGGTTCAGATCGCCGATTTCTCCGGATTCGACGAACCCGGAAGCTACGTGTTGGCGATCGACGGAGTGCCAGATTCTCCAGAGTTTCGGATCGGCGAGGATACCTTCGATGACGCGCTCGCGACCACCATGCTGGGCTTCTACGGCCAGCGCTGTGGAGTCGAGATCGATTTCGATTACGGGGACGTCGAGTACCACCACGATGCGTGCCATCTCGACGATGCCGATACCAGCTATCTCTCGCAGCTCGACGGGGCCCCAAAGGACGGCACCGGCGGATGGCACGACGCAGGCGACTACGGCAAGTATACGGTCAACGGAGCCTTCTCCGTCGCGATGTTGCTCAAGGCCTGGGAGGACTTTGGCGACGTGCTCGGCAAGATCACCTATGCCGACGTCGGCCAGGGGGATTTGCCGGCCTGGTTGGAGGAGGCGCGGTTCGAGATGGACCGGCTCCTGAAGATGCAGCTCGACGACGGCAGCGCATCGCACGAAATCGGGCCTGCCGTGCTTCCTTCCGTGCCAGTCGAGGACACAAGTACCCGAGCGGCCTTTCCCGGCATGATCATGCCCGGCAACGACCACGCCCCCCCCCGAGCATTTGCTCGGGTGAGCCTCAACGCCACTGCTGCTCTCGCTGCCGTCGCGGCTCTGGCGGCGAGGGTTTATCAGCCCTTCGATCAAGACTATGCAGCCACCTGTCTCGATGCCGCGAAGCTCGCGCAACAATACCTGGGTTCGGGTGAGACCCCGGAATTCTCGCTAGCCGGCTTCACTCACGACGCCTACATTGGCAGCCTCGTGGATCAGCGATTGTGGGCTGACGTGGAGCTCTGGCGCGCGACCGGGGACGCCGATTTGCGTGCGTCGCTCGAAGAGCAGATGCCGACCCGCGTGCCCTTCAATTGGGATTGGGATCATCTCGGCAATCTCGGTGTGTTCGACTATGCGACGTCCGACGATCCCGAGCGCGACCCGGCCGTGGTCGAGCAGGTCAATTCAGCAATCGTCGCGTCTGCGGATCAGCTGGTGGCCAACGCAGCCGAGCACGGGTACGGGCGCGGTGTCGGCAGCATGTATTATTGGGGAATCAACGGCGTCATGGCCAGATCGGTGATGAATCTGTTCGTGGCCAACGCTATCGAGCCGAACCCGGCGTACCTCGACACGGCGGTCGAGCAAATCGACTATCTTCTCGGGCGCAATCCCTTCGGCCGCTCCATGCTGACGGGCGTCGGTTTTCTGCCGCCTCAGTCCCCGCACCATCGCCCCTCCGTCGCCGACGGCATCCGACCGCCCTGGCCGGGCCTTCTGGTGGGCGGGCCCAATCCGAACAACAATTCGGGTGCTAGCCAGGCTTCCGCTCCTGCCCCGGGCCTCAGTTGGTTCGATAATGCCGGCGATTACACGACCAACGAGGTTGCCATCAATTGGAATGCTGCTCTGGCCTACGCGTTGGCCGGGTTCATTCGATGAGACGAGATGCTCAGGTGCGCAATTGGACTGGATATTTACTGCCCAATTGAAATTGGCTATGGGCGGCGGCCGGTCAATTTGTGGCCAGCCCGTTCAGCGCCACCACGCGCGGCTGGAGAGAGTCCTGGCCAACGCAACGTTTGCGCCGTCGGTGTCCGAGGATCCTCGACGGCCCCACCGACACTGAATCGTGCATCAACCCTGTCATTTACAAGGACATTCGCTAGTATTCCCGCCAGCCAGGTCGAGGATGCAGGCCAGACCCGACCCGGCCGTTGCACTCAAGTGCCGTCACCGCCCCGTTGATTCGGAGGCTACTGCATAGAATCGAGAAAGGATGCCATGACCCCCAACGCTCAGTGGATTTCGCTTTTGTCCGCCGGTCTTGCGCTTAGCGCCATTGGTTGTGGGAAGGCGCCCAACGACGCGTCGCTCGCGGACAGCCCCGAAGGAAGCCCCTGCCCGGCATCTGCGACCATCGACGACTGTGAAGACAACAACAACCAAGTGATTGTCCAGGAGGGCCGGAGCGGCTACTGGTACACATTCGTCGATCACACGGGGACCACTATCGATCCCCCCGAGAGTGCTCTCGGGGGAGTTTTCACGTTTGCGTCGGGCGGTGTCAACGGCTCCGCCTATGCCGCCCGCATCAAGGGCACCATCAGCGGAGCGAGCATCGTTTACGCCGGAATGGGCTGCAATATGACCGATCCCAAGGGGCCCTACGATGCCTCCAAGTTTGGAGGCATCTCATTTTGGGCGAAGAAGGGCCCTGGGTCGACCTCCAAGATGCGGGTGAAGGTTCCCGACATCGACACCGATCCCGACGGTCACGTCTGCCCTGAAGGTCAGTGTTTCAACGACTTTGGCATGAACCTCAATCTCACCGACGAGTGGACCAAGTACATCCTCTTGTTCGACCGGCTCAAGCAAGAGCGCGGCTGGGGCTCTCCTCATCCCGGCAGCATCGACAAAGCCAAACTGTTCGCCGTGCAATTCCAGGTCAACGAGAAGGGTCAGCCCTACGACGTCTGGGTCGACGATTTGGCGTTTACCGGATGCGGCGGCTCGGGCGCGCCTGCTGCAAAGTGATCTAGAAAAGGCCCGTGCGCTGTTGTTCCTACCGGTCCGGCGCACGGGCTAAGGCGGCGGTTCTCTGTTCATTTCTTGATTCGACGATTTTCCAAGACCCCGGCGGGTAAACTTTGAGTGATTTGATCATGACCAAGATTCGTCTTCTTTCCGGTAACTCGATATCGACTCTCCTCGGGGCCCTGGTCGCGGGCAGCGCACTGACCATTGCTTGTGTGCCGAAGCAACATACTTCCGGGAGCACGCCAGGCAGCGTCCAAGGCACGGCTCAGCAGTTGCCCCCGAACGTCACCTTGCCACCTCCTCCACCAGCGCCTCCAGAGGCGCCAGTCCCGCCGATTCAAGAGACCGGAAACGTGAATTTGGATCGGTTCCTCAAGCTGTGGACCGACCTGCACAAGATGTCGAACGGCTATTTCAGCCCCGAGGGAGTGCCTTACCACTCGGTGGAGACGCTCATCGTCGAGGCCCCCGATTATGGACACACGACCACATCGGAGGCGTACAGCTACTGGATCTGGTTGGAGGCCATGTACGGGAAGGTGACGAAGGACTGGAGTGCCTTCGACCGAGCGTGGAAGAACCTCGAATACTACATCATCCCGACGGCGCTCGATCAGCCGACTAACTTCGCCTACAACCCGACCAAGACCGCGACCTTCGCGGCCGAGAGGGAGACGCCCAATGAATACCCGGTCCCGCTCGAGGGCTCGGTCACGGTCGGCGTCGATCCCATCGGCAAAGAGCTCAAGGCAACCTACGGCAACGACAACATCTACGCCATGCATTGGCTGCTGGACGTGGATAACTGGTATGGTTTTGGAAAGCGCGGCGACGGCACCAGCCACGTCGCGTACTTCAATACTTTCCAGCGTGGCGAGCAGGAGTCGGTGTGGGAAACCGTGCCTCAGCCCTGTTGGGAGGACTTCTCCTTTGGCGGTCAATTTGGCTACCTTGATCTTTTCATCAAGGATCCCAAGCCCGCCAAGCAGTGGAAGTATTCTAACGCTCCGGATGCAGATGCCCGAGCGATTCAGGCCGTTTATTGGGCCGAAAGGTGGGCCCAGGAGCAGGGCGGCAACAATGCCGTGGTCGACGCCGTCGCCAAGAAGGCTGGCGAGATGGGCGACTACATTCGGTACTCGCTGTTCGACAAATATTTCAAGAAGATCGGCTGCCAAGACAAGCTGTGCCCTCCGGGGACCGGCTACGACTCGGCCCACTATCTGCTGAGCTGGTACTTTGCCTGGGGCGGAGCATTGCCGGGCGGCAGCGCTTGGGCGTGGCGCATTGGATCGAGCCACACCCATTCGGGCTATCAAAATCCCATTTCTGCCTACGCTCTGGCAGAAGACCCTGCGTTGCGTCCCCAGTCTCCCAATGGTCAGCGTGATTGGTCGACTAGCCTCACCCGGCAGCTGGAGTTCTATCGTTGGCTGCAGTCCAGCGAGGGTGCTTTTGCAGGCGGTGCCACGAACAGCTGGAATGGCCGCTACGAAAAGTTCCCGTCCGGAACCAAGACCTTCTACGGAATGGGTTATCAGGAGGCTCCGGTTTTCCAAGATCCTCCGAGTAACGAATGGTTTGGATTCCAGGTTTGGTCCGTGGAACGCCTTGCCGAGTACTACTACGTGACCGGCGACAAGAAAGCGGAATTGCTGCTCGATCGATGGGTCGCGTGGGCGACCAAGAATACGAAGCTGACCGCCAACGGCGGCTGGCAGATCCCTGCCACGTTGAAGTGGGCCGGGGTGCCAGCTTCTGATTGGAGCGAAGGCACCCAGAACTGGGATCCCAAGGACGCCAACTACAACTCGACCCTTCACGTGCGCGTGGCCAATTCCACCGACGACGTCGGTACGACAGCGGCGCTGGTTCACACACTCGAGTTTTATGCTGCGAAGAAGGGCGACAAGGAGGTCAAGGCGCTCTGCAAGGAGCTACTCGATCGGATGTGGACCAAGTATCGTGACGACAAAGGCATCGCCAGCTTCGAGCAGCGTGGCGATTACAAGCGATTCCAGGACCACATCTATGTTCCACCGGGATGGCAGGGCAAGATGCCCGACGGGGATCCCATTAACGACAAGAGCACGTTCTTGAGCATTCGGAGCAAGTACAAGCAAGATCCGGCGTTCCCGAAGGTGGAAGCCTACCTCAAGGGAGGCAAGGCTCCTGAATTCCGGTACCACCGGTTCTGGGCACAGGCGCACATTGCGCTCGCCTATGCCACGTATGGCTGGCTCTTCCCCAAGTGAATCTGGACTTGGTTCCGGGGCAAGGTCCCCCCCTTGTCCCTTGACGGCGCCCTGCCCGATGTGGCGGGGCGCCAAACCACAATAAGGAGCCACGATGAGGCGTAACGCTATCGGTCGATCGCAATGGATGCTGGCGAGCACGCTGGTGGTGGCGGTGGCAGCTACCGGTTGTGTGAAGAAGAAAGGGAGCAGCGCCGGGACGGGCGGGAGTGCGAGTGCCGAGCCGATGGCAGAGCACAATCTGCTGGGCCAGTCGGACTTCAATCAGGGCACCAGCCTCCCTTGGACCCTGTCGTTCACTCCTCCGGCTGAAGGTACCGCGGCGGTGGAGAACGGTGCCTACTGCTTACACATTGCCAACAAGGGAGTGAATAAGTGGGATGCGCAGGTTCGACACCGCGAGATGGTCATCGAGAATGGGCACACCTACTCGATCTCTTTCAAGATCTGGTCGGACCAGCAGACGCGGGCCAGCATCAAAGTGGGGATGATCGGGCCACCTTATTCCGAGTATTGGGTCAAGGTTCTCGAAATCGGACCTGAACCGCAGACGGTCGTGGACTCGTTCACCATGAACCATGCCACAGACCCGACGGCGGAATTTGCATTCCATTATGGCGGATCGATGGCCACAGCGAAGGAACCCTTCGTCGTGTGCATCGACGACGTCATCCTGTCCGACCCGCAGTTTTCTAGGCCGCCGGCGGAGCAGCTTCAACCACCGCCGAAGATTGCCGTCAATCAGGTAGGCTACTATCCGCACGCCGAGAAATTGGCGACGCTCGCGACTGACTCGTCGTCACCGTTGGACTGGGAGCTCTTGGACGGATCGGGGCAAGTGGTGGACAAGGGCAGCACCTTTCCATTTGGACAGGACGCCGCTGCCGGCCAAGCCGTGCAGGTCATCGACTTCAGCTCCTTTGCCAAGCCCGGACAGGGTTATTCGCTGCGTGTCGGCCAGGATACGAGCTATCCGTTCGAAATCGGCAACGACCTGTACCATCAGCTGAAATACGATGCCCTTCACTATTTCTATCACAATCGTAGCGGCGTCGAAATCAAGATGCCCTACGCGGGTGAAGAGAAGTGGGCACGTCCCGCCGGTCATCTCAAGAGCGACTCGGCTGTTGCGTGCGCTCCGGAGGCGGGATGTGACTACAAGCTGGACGTGACCGGCGGCTGGTACGACGCGGGGGATCACGGAAAATACGTGGTCAACGGTGGTATCTCCGTATGGACGCTGCTCGATCTGTACGAGCGGACCAAGTACCTCGGCAGCTCGCTCGCCGATTTCGGCGACGGCACCATGAACATCCCCGAGAACAAGAACCACATGCCCGACCTCCTAGACGAGGTAAAATGGGAGCTCGAGTGGATGATGAAAATGCAGGTGCCCGACGGCAAGCCGAAGGCGGGCATGGTTCATCACAAGATCCATGATCGAAACTGGACCGCTCTCGGGATTGCTCCTGACGAAGCAGAAAGGAAGATGGCCCGGTTCCTCCGCCCTGTGAGTACGGCGGCCACGCTGAATCTGGCTGCTAGCGGGGCTCAATGCGCTCGGGTGTACAGGGGAATCGACGAGAAATTGGCGAGCCGCTGCCTAGCTGCAGCCGAGAAGGCATGGTTGGCGGCCAAGGCCAATCCGGCAGTGTACGCGCTGCCCACCGACAATCAGGGCGGAGGCCCCTACGACGACGTTGACGTGAGCGACGACTTTTATTGGGCCGCGGCCGAACTTTGGACCACGACGAAGAAGGACGAATACAGGAACTTCGTCAAGTCGTCGCCACTGAACGGTCGCTTCCCCATGGACGCTGGCGGCGCGACTTCCTCGATGACCTGGGGTCGGACCGACGCGCTCGGAAAGATCTCGATGGCCGTCGTGCCCGGCGGTGTCGATGCGGGCACTATGAGCCAGATGCGCCAGCAGATCATCGGCGCGGCGGACGCCTACGCGAAGATGATTTCGGAAACGGGATATCGACTTCCCTTCAAGGGCGCTGCCGACGGAAAGTATCCGTGGGGGTCCAATTCGTTCATCGTCAACAACATGTTGATCTTGGCCTTGGCGGACGACTTCACCAAGCAGGACAAGTACGTTGACGCGGTAGCCGCGGGAATGGGGTACCTGCTTGGTCGCAATCCCCTTGGTCAATGCTACGTCACCGGTTACGGCTCGCGGCCGCTGCAATGGCCGCACCATAGGTTCTGGGCGTATCAGGCCGACAAGCGGTTCCCGACCGCACCGCCCGGGTGCTTGTCCGGCGGACCGAATTCCGGTCTGGAGGATCCGTACGTCCAGGCCGCTGGTCTGAAGGGCTGTGCACCGGAGAAATGCTTCGTGGACAACATCGAGGCCTGGAGCGCCAACGAGATAACGATCAACTGGAATGCTCCGTTCGCCTGGGTAGCCGCCTTCCTCGACGAGAAGGGCCCGAAACTCACGGCCGCAGCTTCCGGCAGCGGGCACGGTGGCAAGGGCAAGAGCGGCGGTAAGGCCCACCAGAAGAAGTGAACTCTGTTATCCCGCGGCCGGACGCGCTAAAGTCCGGCCGCTACTCCGATAAGTCGGTCTCCAAGCAGCGGGGGCAGCCAATGGCCTTCTGCCGTGCTTCGAGATCTTCCCCCCGTCCCGAGGCTCGAGAAGAAGATGCGTTTCGGTCAGTTCGACGACAAGCGTAAAGAATATCTGATTACTACTCCAACGACGCCCTATCCCTGGATCAACTATCTGGGAAGCGAGCGCTTTTTCTCACTCATCTCTCAGCAGGGCGGGGGATACTGCTTTTATCGAGATGCGCGTCTGAGGAGAATTACGCGCTATCGCTACCATAATGTTCCGACCGACGCAGGCGGCCGCTACTTCTACATCCGGGACGAAAACGGAGACTATTTCACGCCCACCTACGGGCCCGTGAAGCGCAAGCTCGATCGGTTCGAGTGTCGGCACGGCCTCGGCTATACGAAGGTGTCCGGTAAGCGAGCCGATATCTCCGCCGAGTGCCTATACTTGGTGCCCCTGGGGACCAACGCGGAAATTCACCAGCTGACGCTGACCAACGAAGGGCCCCGTCCCCGCAAGTTGCGTGTCTTTTCCTTCATCGAGTTCTGTCTTTGGAACGCGATGGATGACTTCACCAACTTTCAGCGCAATTTCAACACCGGAGAGGTGGAGGTCGAAGGCTCGACCATCTATCACAAGACCGAGTACCGCGAGCGCCGTGACCACTACGCGTTCTACCACGTCAACTCAAAGCTGGCCGGGTTCGACACCGATCGCGAGACCTTTTTCGGCCTGTACAACGGAATGCACGAGCCGGAAGTCGTGGAGCAGGGAGCTTCGCGCAACTCCGTGGCCCACGGGTGGGCTCCGATCGCCTCGCATTCGGTGGACGTATCGCTGGCTCCGGGCGAGTCAAAATCGCTGGTATTCGTGCTCGGATACGTCGAGAACCCGGTTGCCGAGAAGTGGGAGCGGCCGGGTGTCATCAATAAGCGGCCCGCGAAGCAGCTGATCGAGAAGTATTCGACCCCGGCGCAGGTCGAAGCGGCCATGCAAGAGCTACGCGACTACTGGGACGATCTTCTGTCGCGCTATGTTCTGGAGTCGAAGGACGAACGTCTCAATCGCATGGTCAATGTCTGGAATCCGTACCAGTGCATGGTGACCTTCAATATGTCCCGCAGCGCATCGTACTTCGAGACTGGCATCGGCCGAGGCATGGGCTTCCGCGATTCAAATCAGGATCTCTTGGGCTTCGTCCACCAAGTACCGGAACGCGCGCGCGAACGGATCATCGATATCGCATCGACCCAGTTCGCCGACGGCAGCGCATATCACCAGTACCAGCCGCTCACTAAGCGTGGGAACAACGACGTTGGCAGCGGATTCAACGACGATCCCCTGTGGCTCATCCTGGGGGTCGCCGCGTACGTCAAGGAAACCGGCGACTATGCGATCCTCGACGAACAGGTCCCCTTCGACAACGACGAAAAGAACACCGCGACGCTGCTCGAGCACCTCAAGCGCTCGTTCGATCACGTCGTAAACAATCTAGGTCCGCACGGCTTGCCTCTCATTGGACGGGCGGATTGGAACGATTGCCTCAATCTGAATTGCTTCTCCGAAACGCCCGACGAACCCTACCAAACCACCGGCAATCGCGTGGGTCGGACCGCGGAGTCCATCTTCATCGCTGGCATGTTCGTAGGAATAGGCCCGGAGTACGCGACGCTCTGCGAGCGCAAGGGCATGGCCGAAGAAGCCAGACGTGCCAGGTCCGAAATCGACAAGATGCGTTCCGCCGTTCTGACCGATGGCTGGGACGGCAGCTGGTTTCTCAGAGCCTACGATTACTTCGGGAACAAGGTCGGCAGCAAGGAGTGTGCAGAGGGACAGATCTTTATCGAGCCGCAGGGATACTGCGTGATGGCGAGAATCGGTGTCGAAACGGGCGAAGCCAAGAATGCGCTGGACTCAGTGGGCGAACGGCTAGCAACTCCCTACGGGATCGTGCTGCAGAATCCGCCGTATCAGACCTATCATTTGGAGCTCGGAGAGATTTCGTCCTATCCGCCGGGATACAAGGAAAACGCGGGAATCTTCTGCCACAACAATCCCTGGATCATGATTGGCGAGACGATTCTCGGCCGTGGTGATCGTGCATTCGACTATTACAAACGGATAGCCCCCTCCTACTTGGAGGATATCAGCGATCTGCACCGCACGGAGCCCTACGTCTATTCGCAGATGGTAGCTGGCAAGGACGCCTCGGGGCAGCCGGGAGAAGCGAAGAATTCGTGGTTGACCGGGACCGCGGCCTGGAATTTCGTGGCGATATCCCAGCATATGTTGGGGGTACGTCCCGAGCACGATGGCTTGATCGTCTCGCCGTGCATCGGAACCGAGATTGGTGAGTTCACGGTAACGCGTAAGTGGCGAGGGGCGACCTATGTCATCAAGGTGAAGAACACGGGGACCAGCTGGAATCGGCCCCGCCTCGTCGTCGACGGCAGTCCCATCGAAGGATCGCTGGTCCCGCAAGCGCCGAAAG
>Ga0055462_10000080_pt1 | contig 13262 bp, 9 predicted proteins | sample Joice_ThreeSqC_D_2_FD_57689 | JGI IMG/M metagenome (GOLD analysis project Ga0055462, IMG submission 57689) | Wetland microbial communities from San Francisco Bay, California, USA, that impact long-term carbon sequestration - Joice_ThreeSqC_D1 | ecosystem: Environmental > Aquatic > Marine >...
TTACAAATCTCAAGTGTTTTATCTGTACTTCCCGAATCAACAACAACTATTTCATTACACCAGCTAACTGCATTCAGGCAGCGTTCGATGTTTGCTTCTTCGTTATAAGTTATTATTGTACAGCTTATTGGAATATTCATCTATAAAATGTTAGTTTTTACTTTCTCAAGCTAATAAAAAATGATTTATTTTGTTTGATTAGTGATATATAAATAAATCGTATTCAGACTTTCTTTGAAGCGAATTGTATTTTGCTGAATAATAGCTGAAATTTGTGTGCGCAAAATGTTAAATAATTGGAGTAAAAATCTTTTATTATGAAAATTGTTATTGCAGGATTAGGTGATGTTGGATTCCAGCTTGCAAAAGATCTTTCCTTAGAATCACATGATATCATAGCCATTGATAACAACCAGCAAAGGATTTCATATACAGATTCAGCTACTGATATATTAACAATTAGCGGGTCAGCAACCTCAATTGAAACTTTAAAATCGGCAAAGGTAGATAAAACTGATCTTTTCGTAGCTGTAACTTCCTCCGAGGAAGTTAACATTACAAGTTCTATACTTGCAAAAAAATTAGGTGTAGGAAAAACATTTGCCAGGATTTCAAACGGCGAATATCTCGATCCTGTTATCAATAAGAGTTTTACTGAACTCGGTGTTGATTTTATGATTTATCCCGAAGAGCTGGCAGCCCAGGAAACAGTAAACCTGATACTCAGAACTGCTGCCACAGATGTTCTCGATTTTGAAGGAGGAAAGCTTTCGGTTATTGGTTTAAGATTGGATAAAAATGCACCGGTTATTAAACGAACACTTCAGGAAGTAACACGTGAATATGAACAGTATGATTTCAGAATTGTTGCACTGCACAGAAACTTCAGAACGATAATTCCGAAAGGTCACGATAAATTTCTTCCGAACGACCAGGTTTTTGTAATTGCAAAACCTGAAGGCAACGAGATGATAATGAAGCTTAGCGGTAAAGAAAATGTAAGCTTCGATAATATTATGATATTGGGCGGAAGCGGGATAGGAAGACGTGTTGCACAGCTTCTTGAAGATAAAATGACAGTTAAACTAATCGAATCGGACCAGGAAAGAAGCGAAGTGCTTGCTAACGATCTTTCTGATACTCTAGTTATAAGAGGTGACGGACGCGATATTGATCTTCTGGCACAGGAAGGTATTGTTGATGTAGATGCTTATGTTGCTGTAACAGACGACGCTGAAACAAATATTATTTCCTGTCTTATGGCAAAACATCTCGGTGTTAAAAAAGTAATTGCACTTGTAGATAAGGTAGATTACATCCCGCTAACACAAACCATCGGACTCGATTCATTAATAAATAAAAAGCTTATTGCTGCAAACAACATATTAAGGTTTATCCGTAAAGGAGAAATTGTTGCACTTACAACCCTGGAAGGTATTGATGCTGAGGTAGTTGAATATGTTGCTCAGCCTAACTCTTCGGTTGTTAAAAAACCAGTAAAAGAAATAGACTTTCCTAAAGAAGCAATTATCGGCGGACTTATCAGGAACGATTCGGCACAGATTGTAGTCGGCGATACACAAATTAAACCCGGCGATAAAGTAGTTGTGTTTACTTTGCCCGGCGTTGTAAAGAAGATTGAAAAACTCTTTAAGTAAAAAATGAATTTCAGAGTTTCTGCCAAGATAATAGGTTTCCTGCTTATCCTTATCGGCTTTTTCATGCTAACAGGTATTCCATTCTCCGTTTATTATGGAAGCGATGATATACCTGCTCTGCTGATATCGGGCTTAAGTACTGCATTAGTCGGCAGCCTTCTTTGGTTTTTAACAAAGGTTGATCCTGAAGAAGAAATAAAAAAACGTGATGGATACCTTATTGTTACACTCGGCTGGATTGCCAGTTCTATATTCGGTACTCTACCGTTTATAATCCATGGATCAATTACAGATTTTACAGATGCATTTTTCGAAACTATGTCCGGTTTTACAACAACCGGTTCTACAATCCTGACTAACATTGAAGCTCTGCCATACGGATTACTTTTCTGGCGAAGCATGACTCACTGGCTCGGCGGAATGGGAATAATAGTTTTATCACTTGCAATTTTACCAATGCTGGGAATAGGTGGTATGCAGCTTTACCAGGCAGAAGTTGCAGGCCCGAGTAAAGAAAAGCTTCATCCGCGTGTTACCGAAACTGCAAAAAGACTCTGGGCAATTTATGTAATACTAACTTTTGCCGAAGTCATTTTACTTTTATTCGGCGGAATGAATTTATTCGATTCACTCTGTCATTCATTCGCAACACTTGCAACAGGGGGATTCTCGCCAAAGAATGCAAGCATTGCATTTTATCATTCGCCTTATATTGAATATGTAATTATAGTTTTTATGTTTCTTGCCGGGACTAATTTTTCACTTCATTATTTTGCACTTAAAGGAAATCCTTTAAATTATTTTAAAGACAGTGAATTCCGTTTCTATTTAATTTTTATTTTCCTGATTGTTGCTGCTGCTGCAGGATACCTGTTCTACCACAACTCGCAAACAATTGAATCGTCAATCAGGGATTCTGCATTCAGCGTAATCTCTATCTTAAGCTCGACAGGCTTTGTAACAGTTGATTATGAAAAGTGGGCTACATTCTTTACCTCTGTTTTTCTTTTGCTTCTGCTTATGGGTGCGTGTGCCGGTTCAACAAGCGGCGGAGTAAAAATTGTAAGATACCAGATTTTACTTAAGAACAGTTTCACCGAATTTAAAAAACTTATCCATCCGCAGGCTGTTATTCCGGTAAGACAGAACGGCAAAGCTGTTTCGACTGAAATTGTTTCTAAAATTGCTGCATTTGTCGGGCTGTATATCCTGGTTTTTTTCCTTTGTTCAGTTGCTTTAGCAATTATCGGAATGGATCTTCTTTCAGCAATGGGTGCTGTTGCGGCTTGCCTTGCAAACATAGGTCCGGGTTTAGGAACTACAGGACCGGCAACTAATTTTAGCTCAGTACCGGAATTAGGGAAATGGCTTCTATCTGCTGATATGCTTTTGGGAAGATTAGAATTGTTCACCGTGTTTATTTTATTCTCTCCTTCATTCTGGAAAAAATAAAAAACAATATTAAGATTGCCTATCCTTATCTGAACTATTACCTTTGCAATCGTGAACTACAAATTAGTATTAAACATTATCGGCTTCCTGTTAATCCTCAACGGCATATTTATTATGCTCTGCGCCGGTATTTCAATTCATTACGCTACAAACGATTTAAATGCTCTTCTATTATCCGGAATGATTTCATCGTTAACCGGGTTAATTTTTGTTATGCTTACAAGAAAATCAAAAACATCCGAACTCGGTAAAAGAGAAGGTTATCTTATTGTTGCATCCGGATGGTTTGTAATGGCTTTATTCGGTTCGCTGCCGTTTATTTTTCATGGTTCTATTCCGTCTTTTACAGATGCTTTTTTTGAAACTATGTCCGGCTTTACCACAACCGGGGCAACTATTCTAAACGATATCGAAAAACTTCCACAAGGCTTATTATTCTGGAGAAGCCTGACTCAATGGCTTGGAGGAATGGGAATTATTGTTTTATCACTTGCAATTTTACCTTTACTCGGAATCGGTGGTATGCAGCTTTTTACTGCTGAAGTTCCTGGTGTTACAAAAGATAAAATACATCCCCGTGTAAAAGAAACTGCTAAAAGACTCTGGGGTATTTATGTTATCCTAACATTTACGGAAATACTGCTGCTGGTCATCGGTGGAATGAGTTTATTCGATGCAGTTAACCACTCGTTCACTACAATGGCAACGGGAGGATTTTCTACAAAAAATGCAAGCATTGCATATTACGGCTCGCCTTTTATTCAATACGTGTTTATCCTGTTTATGTTTTTTGCCGGGATGAATTTTACTTTACATTATCTCTCTTTCCATGGAAATTTTAACTTCATCAAAAAAAACAGCGAGTTTAAATTTTATGCAGTGTTCATTATTGCTGCAACTGCTTTTGTTATGCTGATACATATTCCGCATGTAGATTTTCATTGGGAAGAAGGAATTCGCCAGTCTCTCTTTCAAGTTGTTTCGCTAACAACAACAACCGGCTATGTAACTTCAGATTTCGAAAACTGGGCTCCGTTTTCAAGGATGATTTTCTTTGCTTTACTCTTTATCGGCGGTTGTGCAGGTTCTACAGGCGGAGGTATAAAGTTTGTCCGCCATATCATTCTTATGAAAAACAGCGTACTGGAATTAAAAAGATTAGTTCACCCTCGTGCTGTCATTCCTGTACGCTTCAATTCCAAAGCAGTCAGCTCAGATGTTATTTCGAACGTGCAGGCATTTTTTATTTTTTACATACTGATATTTGTTTTCGGCTCAATACTTCTTTCATTATTAGGATTGGATTTTCCCACTTCGGCTGGTGCAACTGCAACCTGCCTTGGGAATGTAGGACCGGGAATCGGTCTGGTTGGACCTGTAAATAATTTTGCACCACTGCCTGATATTACAAAATGGATTTTAAGCTTTTTTATGGTACTCGGCAGGCTGGAATTATTTACCGTCTTAATAATTTTTTCTCCGGCTTTCTGGAAAAAGTGAAATTTAGAATTGTAGTCCAATGATTTTAATACTTAAAATTATTTTTAATAATTTGACTCATCGAACAGGCAGACTAAAAATAAACTTACTTCCTTTACCTGGCTCACTCTCTACCCATATTCTGCCTCCCTGAGCAAACACAAATTCTTTTGAAATTGCCAGGCCTAAACCCCATCCCTTTTTTGATTTATTGTTACCAACTTGTGCAAATCGCTGGAACAATTTATCCTGGTCTTCTTTTATTATACCTGGACCGTAATCAATTACTGAAAACCAGACTTCGTCTTCATATTTGCGAGCCAGAAGCTTGATCTTGTCATTAAGTTTTGAATATCTTATTGCATTATTTAAAAGATTAACAAATACAAAGACAATCTTTTCAAGATCTGCTCTTACCCCGGGCAGATTTTCTTCTATATCTGTTTCAAAATCAATATTTTTTTCCGCAGCCTGCATCATCAATGCAGTTACACCAAGTTCAATAATATCTTCCGGTTTAACAGAAGTGAATTTTAATTTTATATTACCGGTTTCAATCTGTGAATAATCCAGCAATTCATTAATAACCCTTGATAACCTGTTGCTCTGCTGCCTAAGTGAACTTATTACTTCTTTCTGTTCATTGTTTAATTCCCCGATTCTTTTATCTTCAAGAAGCTTAAGGCTTAAGTTGATAGAAGACAACGGTGTTTTCAATTCGTGTGAGGCAGTTGCAAGCAGGTTCGTTTTTGCTGTATCGCGTTCCTGGTATAGTGTTATATTTCTCAGAAGTATAAGAGTGCCAATAAATATTTCCTGCTGGGAATACTCCGAAAATGTTATTATATCTTCCGTTTCGATCTTATAAAAAAACTCTTTTTTATCTTTAACAATTCTTAATGGTTTATTTTCTTCTTTATTTCCCTCTTTAAGCTGAGCCACTGAATTATATATTTCCCTGATCAGATCATTTGCTGCAGCAACATCCGGCAGGTCCGGCAGGTATTGCGCCAATATATCCTTCTGTCTTAACCCGGTTATTTCGAGTACCGTACTATTTGCTATTACAACTTTCCTGTTTTCATCTATAAGTAAAACTCCATCTTCAAGACTATGGACAAGTGATTCCATTCTTTTCTGCTCAAACAAAAGCTGATCAATATGCTTGGCTTCATATAGTTTTAATCTATCAGCCATAACATTGAAAGCATTAGCGAGCTGGCCCAGTTCGTCTTTAGATTTTATTTCGAGTTTCTGATTATAGTTTCTATCGCTTATTGATTTAATTTTTTCAGTAAGCTCCTTTATCGGTTCAACAATTCTTGAAGGGAAATAGAAAATAAATGAAAGTGTTATAAAAATGCTTACAGCAGCTACTACCGCCATGTAAATTGTTATATCTTCAGAAAGATTCTGAAGCTCGCTGCTTTTTTTCTTTATAGCAATCATATTCAGATTGTAAATATCCCATATGCAAGCACGTATTTTCAAATACTGATCATGCAACTGGCTGATGTCATCATCTCTGAATTCATTATTTGTTTTTATTTCGTTGTAGAGATTATAGTAATTCCAGTAATCACTATGAAGCTCAGTCACTTGGTCTGATTCTCCCGGTTCTGTAATATTATTTGTTTCCTTTTCAAGATGATTTTCAAATATACTTTTCGCTTTCTGAATCGAACTGATTAAAACAGAATCTTCAAATGCCCGGTCTTTAATTTGTTCAGCCTGTAGCAGGTACATGTTTTCTAATGATCCGAGCATATCAAATGTATATTCAACCGACGTATAATTATTAATTATAGTTCCCTTTGTTTCCCTGGCAAGTTTGTTTGTAAACAGAATTCCCAGTATACTGAGCAATACAATAACAAGGAACAGAAATAATACTCCCAGGGTTATTTTACTTTTTATTTTTTTCATTTGCTGATACGATAAAAATTTCCTGCTTAGACTCCGATGCTAATAAAAGATTAAGCAACTGGTATAATCTATATCAAAAAATTGATTTAAATTTTCTCAATTTGCCATAATTCGAACCACAACAAAAAATTATACCGGTTGCTTATATTTTAAATTTTTCAATATCTTCTCTGCGACCCATTATTACTATGAGACAATCAGGGACAAGCTTAAAGTCTGCTTCTGGCATTAAATAGAACTTATCCTGCAGAACATTTTTAACGGCTATTACGAGCAGATTATATTTTGAGCGTAGTTTTATCTGGCGGAGGGTTTTGCCTATAAAATCTTCAGGTGCAGCCACTTCAACAATACTGAATTCTGATGTTAATGGAATATGTTCCAACAAATTAGCAGAGGTTAATTTTTGTGCAAGAGAAAGTGCCATATCTTTTTCAGGCAATATTATATCATCAGCTCCCATAAGCTCAAGAATTTTTGCATGGTTATCGTTTATCGCTTTGACGACTATCCGTTTTATTTTCCTTTCCTTCAGATAACGCGTCGCAAGTATACTTGCTTCCATATTCTCTCCTATGCTTATAATTACTGCATCAATCGAGGCAGGAATAAATTCATTCAGTACTTTTACGTTTTTTGCATCGGCAATTATTGCATCGGAAACATCGTCCTTAATTTCATCTATTCTGTCCTGGTCTTTATCAATAGCAAGAACCTGGTTTCCTTTTGAAGCCAGTGATTTTGCAACATTAAGACCGAAATTGCCAAGACCAATAACCACAAATTGTTTCATTTCTTATCCTTTATCCGATTAGTATTTCTTCTTCGGGATAACTATAACCATTCTGTCTTTCACTTTTTAATAGTGAAAACCCTAAGACCAGCGGGCCAACTCTCCCAAGAAACATTGTTAAGGTTATTATAATTTTACCGGCAACAGAAAGCCCGGAAGTTATACCGGTCGAAAGACCAACTGTCCCGAAAGCCGAAATAGTTTCAAAAAAAATTTTTATAAACTCAAAATTTTCAGTAAAGCTGAGGATAAGAACAACGAAGGTAATCCAGATCAGACTTATGGCTGTTAAAACTACTACATTAGTTACTATATCATTCCTAATTTTTCTTTTGAATAAACTAGTATCTTTTATTCCGCGCAGAACTGAAAAGATATGTTTTATTAAAACCGCAAATGATGTTGTTTTAATTCCGCCTCCTGTGCTTCCGGGAGATGCCCCAATAAACATCAATATTATTATTAGCAGTAAACTTGAATTAGAAATTGAACCAATATCAATTGTATTAAAGCCGGTGGTGGTGGATGCGGAGATTATCTGAAAGGTTGCAAATAAAATTTTAATACTAAATGACTCAGTGAATTTGGAATCCTTAAAACCAAATATCAAAATGCTTCCGAGAATAATGAGGACAAATGTTACAGTTAAAACTATTTTGCTGTGAATTGATAACTGAACGCGCTGCTGTTTATTAATTTTTTTAATGATATATCTGTAAACATCATACAGTACAAAGAAGCCGACTGCGCCGGAAATACAAATAAGATCAACGACAACATTCATATAATAACTGTGCCCGTAGAATGTAATACTATCACTGAATAAACTGAATCCCGCAGTGCAAAAACCCGAAACCGAGTGAAATACACTTACATAAACTGCCTTCGAAAAAGTAAAGAATCTTGACCAGTAAATGAATAACCCAATTGCTCCCAGTACTTCTATGACAAAAGTGAAAGCAAAAACAATTTTTGCAAAGTTGGACATATCTATTTTTAGAGGACGGCTTAAAGATTCCCGCAATATTTTTCTTCCCTGAAGTGAAATCCCATTCCCCTGACTTAGAAAAACCATTACTATAAAAACCATATACCCTAAGCCGCCGATTTGAATTAAAATCAATATTACCCATTGACCAGACAAAGTATAATAGCTACCTGTATCCACTACAATTAGTCCGGTTGTTGAGACGGCAGAGGTTGCAGTAAATAGAGCATCAATAAATTGTTGGGAATATCCGTTAACACTTGCTGCAGGTAGCATTAGGAGAAAAGTTCCGATTAGTGTGATGATTAAAAATCCAAGTACTAATATTTGAAAGGGCGAACTATTTTTATAAAGGTACTGAACGAATTTCATATGTATTGAAATGTCAAGTTTAAGAATGATTCTTGTTCAACTTTTTAATGTCATCATAAGTTTTATTAAAGAACTCATTTATGTTCTCATAACCATAAAAATTCCCTTCGTACCATATTCCTTCACTTTTAATATTTTCTACTTCTAAGTCAAAATAATATGTCGAAGATTTGAACTTTTTCAGACTGAATGCTTCCCTGTTTATCAGCATTAATTCAACGTTAATCTTAATCCTGTTATTGATGTAAATTGGATCGGAAAATTTTATATAGGTTTTGTCACAATCAAAAAACTTTGCCATCTTATGTTTTAAAGATGTTAGCTTCTCCGTTAATGCTTTTCTTTTTTTATTTACACTTCCTTTTATCACGTCCAATAACACTAACAATGAACAAAATACAATTATTCAATACAGTTTGAGTGCCATTGATTTTTTAACAGCCAGGCTAACTTTTTGAGATTAAATCATTTCAAAATGGAAGGGTCGATTTTCACAATGAAAGGGGGAGACGGAGATATTTATTCTATTCCATAAACCTGAAGTTTTCTGTAGAGAGTTGTTAGACCTATCCCGAGTAATTCAGCAGCCTTAGTTTTATTACCTTCTGTTTGCTTAAGAACTGAAAGTATATGACTCCTCTCAACATCTACAAGGGTTAATGAAGATGAGGAACCCGAATTTGTTTTGTGTAAAATATCCTTAGGTAAAGATGTATCTGTTAACGATTTTCCATCAGATAGTATAACTGCACGTTCAATTATATTTCTTAATTCACGAATGTTCCCGGGATAATCATACAATTCTAACTTCTTAAAGAATTGAGGCATTACATTTTCAATATTTCTTCCAAGTTTATGGGAATAATATTTAATAAAATATTCGGTAAAGTGTTTAATGTCTTCTTTTCTTTCATGCAATGAAGGAATTTCAATTTTCACCACAGATATTCTGTAATATAGATCAGAACGGAAGTTACCTCTCTCGATCTCTTCTTCAAGCTTCCTGTTAGATGCAGCAATTATTCTTACATCAACCTGGGTTGGCTTTGTATCTCCAGGTTTAATAAAGCTGTTTGTCTCGAGAACACGTAAAAATTTTGCCTGCAATGAAAGATCGAGTTCACCAATTTCATCAAGAAATAACGTCCCTAGGTGAGCCTCTTCAAATAAGCCCTTTTTATTTTTTACGGCACCGGTAAAAGCGCCGGCTTTATAACCAAACATTTCTGATTCGAGCAGTTCTTTTGCAAAAGCACTGCAATTAATTGCGACAAAATTATGATTGCTTCTGTTTCCTGAATAATGTATTGATTGTGCAAATATCTCTTTGCCTGTTCCTGTTTCGCCGGTAAGCAAAACAGGCACATCATTACAAGAAACTCTTTTTGCAATATCAACTGCTTCTTTAATAACTTTTGATTCACCAATAATATTTTCAAATTTAAATTTTTCAACGACGTGTTTCTCTAGCTGTTCAATCCTGTAGCTCATTTTTGCTTTTTCAATTGCGCGCTGAACAAGAGGAATAATTTTATTATCTTCATCGCCTTTGGTAATGTAGTCGAAAGCCCCCTCTTTTATAGCCCGCACACCATCTTCAATGGTGCCATAAGCGGTAAGTACAATTATTTCAGTTGAAGGGTTGGTTTTTTTCAGACTATGTATTAATTCTATCCCGTTAATATCCGGAAGACGCACATCAGTAATTATCACGGCAAAATCTTCTTTCTGAGCTAAAGCCAATGCCCTTTCCCCATTTTCCGCCGATTGTATTTTATAACCTTCCAGCCCGAGTAATTTAACTAGTAGATTCCGGAGATCGTCCTCATCATCTATTATTAATAAAGAATCTTTCATTAAAGTTTCTATCTATAATTGATATTAAAATAATAATTATAACAAAATTTGATTAAAAGCTGAAAACTATTGCTTAGTTCATCCTGATTTCTTATTTAAAATAAAAATAAATTTTCACCAGAATAACATAATCGTTTTTATCTTTCATAAGCCAATGTTAAACTGGAATTATTTACCGTCTTAATAATTTTTTCTCCGGCTTTCTGGCGTTCTTAGTACTGATATATCAACTTCTCTCAGAATTCCATAAGTCCTCAAAAACAAACTGATGGAATACTATTTGTACAACTTCTCTGTAGAAAATGTATTATATTTGCGCGAATTATAAGAAATAATAATGGTAACCAAAGAAATCTTAAAAAAATACAAAGATCCTAAGAACTTTTTTAACAGGGATTTAAGCTGGATCGAGTTTAACCGCAGAGTATTAGAAGAAGCTCTCGATAAAGATCTTCCTCTTCTTGAAAAAGTAAAGTTCGTATCGATATTTTATTCCAACCTCGATGAATTTTATATGATTCGTGTTTCGGGATTGAAAGAACAAATTGCTGCAAACATTCTCGAACCTACAATTGACGGACTAACTCCTGTTGAACAACTCCAGAAAATCGAGAAGATGCTGAAACCCTTAAACAAAAAATTATGTGATTACTGGGTTAATGAGATTGAACCTGAATTAAGAAAAAACAAAATTTTTATTTTAAACTATAATGAGTTCAAACCTGAAGAGCAGGAAAAGCTTCGGGAATATTTCAGGAAGGAAATTTACCCGGTGCTTACACCGCTTGCTTTCGATCCCGGCAGACCATTTCCTTACATTTCAAACTTAAGTTCTAACCTTGCTGTAATTGTAAGAAAACCGAAAGGTGAAACTCACTTTGCAAGAGTTAAGGTGCCGAGTGTTGTTCCCCGATTAATGCAGGTTGATGAAATTCTTAATCCCGGTAAAAGCATAACCACAAACGGACACTTCGAAGCGAAATATATATGGTTCGGTGATTTAATAATTGCAAACCTCGATATGCTCTTTCCTAAAATGGAAGTTGTGGAAGCGCATCGCTTCAGGGTTACACGAGATACTGATATCGAATTGCAGGAGGACGAAGCTGATGATCTTCTCAGTGTGATTGAAGAAAATATCAGGCAGAGAAGATTCGGGCAGGTTGTAAGGTTGGAAGTTGAAAACCAGATGCCTGATTTCATGCTTGAAACACTGATGGAAAATTTAAGAATTACAAAAGATGATGTACACATTTCCGATGGACCGATTGGATTAAGTGATGTTATGTCTCTCTATAAACTTCCGCTTCACCAGTTAAAAGAAAAACCATATTATCCCCTTATCCCAAAAGTTTTTGAAACGGATGAAGATATTTTTTCTGTAATAAAACAAAAAGATATTATCCTTCATCATCCTTATCATTCTTTTACACCTGTTATTGATTTTATTAAACAGGCTTCCCGTGATGCAGATGTGCTTGCAATAAAACAGACTCTTTACAGAGTCGGTACTGATTCCCCGATAATCAAAGCATTAATTGAAGCTGCTGAAAGAGGCAAGCAGGTGGCAGTACTTGTAGAGCTTAAAGCACGATTCGATGAAGAGAACAACATATTCTGGGCACGAGAGCTTGAAAAAGTCGGCGTGCATGTTGTTTACGGATTGGTCGGATTAAAAACTCATGCAAAGATGACATTGGTAGTTAGAAAAGAATTTGAAGGAGTTAAAAGATACGTTCATCTTTCAACAGGAAATTATAATGTTGTAACAGCTAAGCTATACACTGATCTCGGTTTTTTTACTTGCAATGAAGATATTTGTTCAGATGTTTCAGATGTATTCAATTACCTCACTGGTTATTCCAAACAGGTTGATTTCAGGAAGCTGATTGTTTCGCCAATTGATATGCGCGAAAAAATGATGGACAGAATTTTCAGGGAAATTGAAAATGTGAATGCCGGCGGAAAAGGAAAACTGATCTGGAAAATGAATTCACTGGTTGATCCTGCAATTATCAGTGCACTTTACGAAGCTTCAAATTCAGGTGTTGAGATTAATCTTATTATAAGAGGAATTTGCTGTCTCGTTCCCGGTATAAAAGACTTGAGTGAAAATATAAGCGTACGAAGTATTGTCGGAAGGTATTTAGAGCACAGCAGGCTTTTCTATTTTTATAATAACGGCAATGAAGATATCTTTCTCGGAAGTGCAGACATGATGCAGCGGAACCTGGATAGAAGAGTAGAGATCATGTTCCCGGTTGAAGATGAAAAAATAAAATCGGAATTGATGAGAACATTGATTAAAAGCTCACAGAAAGATAACACGAAAGCAAGGGAGCTGCTTCCGGATATGAGCTATAAAATGATTTTACCTGTTAACGGTGAGAAAAAAATAAACAGCCAGGAATGGCTGATGAAACATTCCGTGAAAAGCTATAACGAAATGATTAAATCCTGACTTGATCCCGGACTGTATTTTATTAACTTCATTTCAAATCACATTCACTTTAAAATTTTTAACTAACTTAATTATTAATAATTAATAAATAATAAACATTACTATTGCTTATGCCAGACATTACAAAAAGCAGCGTTCTTAGTGCTATTAAGAAAATTGACGATGAAAATCTAAATACAGTATCAGTAACACTGAATTCAATAAAAAAAATTGAATTTGAAAACGATTCATTAACAGTTGATATTTCTTTGCCCGGTTATACGGGAGAAAATGACG
>Ga0055462_10000081_pt1 | contig 13214 bp, 13 predicted proteins | sample Joice_ThreeSqC_D_2_FD_57689 | JGI IMG/M metagenome (GOLD analysis project Ga0055462, IMG submission 57689) | Wetland microbial communities from San Francisco Bay, California, USA, that impact long-term carbon sequestration - Joice_ThreeSqC_D1 | ecosystem: Environmental > Aquatic > Marine >...
CTTCCGAGTTACTCGGCCGTCCATGGCGGTTTCCTGGTGGCAGCCGCAATCGACAAATACGTCTACGTCAACGCCAACCGACGGTTCTACGACTCGATTCGTCTCGCCTATTCGAAGACCGAAATCGTCGACACCGTCACCGAGATTGAGCACCGTATTTTTCGTGAGTCGCTCAGGCTTATCGGTATCGCCAATGGCATCGAGCTGGTTAGCGTGGCGGACGTCCCGGCGAACTCAGGCCTCGGGTCTTCGAGCACGTTCACCGTGGCTCTGCTCAACGCGCTCCATGCCTATAAGCAAGAGTTCGTCTCGAGCGAGCAACTTGCGAGGGAAGCGTGCCAGATCGAAATAGAAACCCTCAGGGAGCCAATCGGCAGGCAGGATCAATACATCGCCGCCTACGGTGGCATCACCGCATTGACCTTCAACCAGGACGGGAGGGTCGAAGTCGAGCGCCTCCCAATCCGACCCGAAATTCTCGACGAGCTCGAGACGAACATCCTCGTCTTCTACAGCGGCGTTGAACGAGCTGCTTCCGCCGTGCTGTCGGACCAGGGCAACGCAATCAAGGACAACAGGGACAACACAATCGAGCGCATGCATCGCATCAAAGCGCTTGGCTACGAAACTCGCCGCATGCTCCTTGAAGGAAGAATCGACGACTATGGCGAGCTACTGCACGAACACTGGACCAACAAACGTAGGCTGGCCGCAAACATGACGGATTCGAAAATCGACGAACATTACGAGGCGGCTCGGGCTGCCGGCGCCATCGGAGGCAAGCTGATGGGGGCCGGAGGGGGCGGTTTCTTCATGTTCTACGCTCGACCTTCGGAACGACGAATGTTGTATCAGGCGATGATCGGCAGGGGCCTGCGACCGCTGCGCTTCCGCTACGACACAGACGGCGCACGCATCGTCGCCAACTTTCACCGCTCGTGAGAACCATCGTGGACCAGTTCGGCCAAACCTTCCTTTCCGAAAGTGTGGAAATCATCCGGCGTCTCGACCTAGACGCTATCGAGGCTGTCGCGGATGGTATTGCCGAGCTGCGCGAGCGCGGTGGGCGGCTCTTCGTTCTCGGCGTCGGAGGTTCGGCAGGTCATGCCAGTCACGCCGTGAATGACTTCCGCAAGCTGTGCGGAGTCGAAGCCTACGCGCCCACGGACAACGTGTCAGAGCTCACAGCACGTGTAAATGACGAAGGTTGGGATACTTGCTTCTCCGAGTGGCTGAAGATCTCGCACCTCAAGGCGGGTGATGGATTGCTCGTCTTCTCGGTGGGCGGCGGCAACCGCGAGAAGAACGTATCGGTGAACCTCGTGCGCGCCCTGGAGCTGGCGCAATCCGTGGGCGCACGGGTCTTCGGCATCGTCGGGCGTGATGGCGGATTCACCAAAGTCTCGGCAGACGCGTGCGTGGTGATATCACCCTTGGCGCCGGATCGGATCACGCCGCACACCGAGGGGATCTGCGCCGTAGTCTGGCACCTGCTGGTCAGCCATCCGAAGTTGCAGAAGAACTCTACGAAGTGGGAATCCGTGAAGTGAGCGGACGACCAGCGATTATCCTTGATCGAGACGGCACCCTCATCGATTTCGTGCGGGACGAGGAAACCGGCGTCGTGACCACAGCCTTCCATCCCTCGCAGCTCCGAATTTTGCCCGGCGTGATCGAAGGGCTGACGCTGCTCGATCGCGCTGGCTATTTGATCGCCATCGCAACCAACCAGCCCGGATCGGCGAAAGGTCATTTCTCTGCCGCAGCGATAGAGCGCACAAATGCGGCGCTTGTATCGGGTCTGCGTCAGCGTGGAATCGCCATCGCAGCCGTGAAGAGCTGCATGCACCATCCAGAAGGTGGCCCCGGAGGAGACCCATCCCTCGTGTGCAAATGTGACTGCCGCAAACCGAAGCCCGGGCTCATCGATGCTCTCGTAGGCGATCTGAGTTTGGACCGAACGCGATCGTGGATGGTCGGCGACACGTACACCGACGTTGAAGCTGGACGAGCTGCTAATTTGCACACGGGCCTACTTCTTGCCCCAAATCGTTGCGAACAATGTCCAATGTTGGCGGCCGCCAAGGGCCAAGCCGCGATTCCGGCTGCGCCCGATGTCTCAGCACCGACCCTTGACCAGTTGGCCAGGGAGATCATCGCGCGTTGCTTTTGAGCTGGTCAGAGCCCTTGTTAGCGAGCAGCAGGCTAAGATGAAACTCCGGTGATTTGGAGCACCACCTGTTCAGAACGACGCGTATAGCCCAGATACCTGTACTGCCAGCCGTACCTAGCCACGCTTTCCTGGAAGGCCTTGTATTCACCATGCTGCCATCCTGGATAGTTGAAGTACTCATCGAATGCGATAATCGTCCCAGCTTTGATGCGAGGGGCGAAGCTATCGAAAATGGTCTTCGCTGAAGAATAGAGATCACTGTCGATGTGCAAGAACGAAGCTTCCCCTGGGTGGCTCTCAAGAAATGGCAAGAGCGTCTTGTCAAACCAGCCCTTGATGAGAGTAACGTTGGAGGCAACAGGGGGCAGTGCGTCAACCTTGAACGAGCCACCAGGCAGTCCGTCGCGCCAGTCCTCGGGGAGCCCCTCGAAGGAATCGAATCCGTAGACCGTGCGCTGCACCTTGGAGGCAATGAAATTAATGCTTCGGCCTTGGAACACACCGAATTCGCATACGAGGCCCGGCCCTGGCTTCACCATCGGTAGGACGTAATCGAACAAATCGAAAGTCCCTTGGAACGACTGGATTTCACGCATGTGGGCGTCGATGTAATCCACCGTCGTCTCAAGCGCCCTCATGGAGCTCATGCGCGGGATGTTGCTTGCATTCCAGTCGAGGATCGCCTCGATGGTGGGCTTGAGAAACGGCGAGACAAGTTTGAGGCTTATCGACGAAGTGACGCGTTTTGCGATCCGCCTGAGTTCTTCCCGATTCATCTGCTTGTTCTCCCTGACTGCGACTCGGTCCGCTCTCGCCCCGTCGCAGCATCGACAATGTAACATAGAACGAAAAGGCGATGATTTCTTTGCTCAGATTCGCCAGCGATCACTGCCTCGTCCATGACAGATCAGGCACAGCAGAGGCTCGCCCCAGCACCGGGGATACCGACGGCTGACAAGGTCTACGCTGCGGCAGCGAGCCCGACGGGCCGGACCTCCTCAGCGCCCCCGTGCGATCCAGGACCTAGTTTGGTGGGCCTAGCTTGCCCGGTGTCACCTTCTGATCAGCGACAGCTATTTCTGCTGGCAAAAGTAATTGACGTTGATCACTCCCTGCTAGTCCTCGGGCAGGCAGGTGGTCTAGGCCCAACAGCAGGGGCTTCGCCGCGGCCGCGGCTAGCGTCTCTCGATCGCCTGGAAAAACCTTTGCCAATCCCCCCTATGGCTGGAAAGATAGAACTGGTTCTCCTCCTCTCAGAGCGGGATTGCTCCAAAGATTGGGAACTCTCGTGACCAGCAAGCCTGCGAAAGACACTTCGTCACCGGCGTGGCCCGATTCATCGGCTCCCACTTCGTCAACCGCACCTTCGATATGACCCATGCATCACGCTTGTGCCAATGACTGAAGAACACCTCGCTGTCGCGGCGCATGCCCCAGCCGGAAGGGCCCGCGCGGCCTTCATCTCCCTCTTGTCAAACTACGTCGGCACTGCGATTGCGATAGTTAAGGGGATCGTCCTCGTGCCTCTCTATCTCCGCACGCTTGGCGTGGATGTGTATGGGGCCTTTCTTGCTTCAGCCAATGTGGTGGGTTTGCTGGGTGTCGTGGACTTCGGACTCACTTCCGTGCTCAGCCAACGTCTGGCGGCTGCGTGGGGAGCCCGCGATATTGCCCTGTTTAGACGCTTGTCTGGCGCAGCTATCCTAGTTGTGCCGTGCCTGATCTCGATCATGGTCGCGGCGGGCGTATTTCTAGCTCCTCATGTCCCGGACCTAGTTAATGCGCCCACGCGCGCCCATGCCGGGCTTACCCTGGCCTTCTTATTGACGGCCATAGGCGCTGGTGGAAATCTGGCTACGGCAAATCTCATTACTGTGGTGTCCGCTTGGCAACGCGCCGAGATTCCTGCCGCTGCGCGGCTCGCATCTCAACTTGCGGAGATCGTAGTCATTGTGGCTGGTCTTATTGGCGGCCTGGGAGTGGTGGCCCTGGGGCTGGCTTCCCTTATTGGAGCGTGGGCCGGGTTTGCGATCGGCCTTATCTGGACCGCGTTACTGTGGCGCGAGCTGGGACTGACTTGGCCGCAGCCAAGCCGTACGGTGACAATTGATCTCGCGCGCATTGTAGCTCCGATGATGCTCAGCCGTATTGTCTGGCAAATCGGGTCCAACCTGGAGGTGGCGTTGGTGTCGCGGCTAGTCAGCCCCACGGTTGCTGCGGTTTATGCCATCACCGAGCGCATTCTACGACTTGCCCAGAACTTCGTGACTCCGATTGCAGGCTCGATGCTGAGCGGGTTGGCTCACTTCGTGGGCGAACACGGAATCCTTGCCACGAGAAGGCCGGCTCGCGAGCTCTCCGTTCTCTGGTCGCTAATTGTAGCGATCCTATTACCATCGCTCGTCGCCCTCAACCAGGACTTCACAGCGCTATGGATCGGTCGCCAGAACTACGGCGGCGCCACGCTGAACGCACTACTTTGCGCCGCCGCGATTCTTGGCTCCCGTGACTACCTTGTACAAACTGTGCTGACATCTCTTGGCGCAATTCGTGCCGTAGCACTGATCGGGATCCTCGAGATGCTGCTACGTGTTCCACTCATGTACGTTGGGCTTCGCCTAGTCGGCGCACCCGGCTTGCCTGCCACTTCGTCAGCAGTATCGATATTCGGCCTCGTCACCTGCGCGTGGCTCGTGAATCGGCGGCTAGAAATCGATCGATGGGACCGTTGGCGGTTTCAAATGGCTGGCTTGCTTTCCGTCACCGTGTCCTTCTTGATCGGGATAGGTGAGATCTTCGCTCTGCCAGTGGCACGCACCTGGGCGGCCCTAGTTGTCAAGGCCGCGCTTGTCGGATGCGGCCACCTCATTATTGCCCTGCTACTCAATCCGCGTGGCCGGTCAGCCGCAGAAAGCCGTTTGGGGAACCTCTGGAAGCACTGAACGGAACCTCTGGTAGGTCACGTTGTCCGGCACGCTCTGCCTCTTCGAACCACAAGCGAGAAGACCTAGGCTTGAGGATTCCATGGTCCTCCCTAGCGGATACTGCGAAGGTACGAAAGGAAGCGGTCGTGTTCGATGGCGAAGTTGCCCGACACGCACTGTCCTGGTGGTACGTCACGAGTGACCACGGACCCGAGGCTCACGGCGGCCTGACCGCCGACCGTGATGACGCTCGAGATCGTTGCGTTGGGACCGACCCACACCTCGTCGCCGATGACGACGCTGCCCGTGATGGCAGCGTGTGCCCCGACCAGGCAGGCTCGGCCAATCTTGGTGCAGTGGCCCACGTACACCAGGTTGTCGAACTTGGTGTGGTCGCCGATTCGAGTGTCGTCCCGGAATATGTGACGATCAATGCAGCAGTTCGACTTGATTTCCACCTCGCGGCCAATCGACACGCCTCCGACGTGAGCGATCTTGATAAGCTTGCCGTCCAGGCGCTCGAACTGGAACCCATCGTTGCCAATCACGGTGCCTGGCCAAATGGTCGTGTCGTCACCGATGCTCACGTTTGCGCCGATGTGGACTCCCTCATGGATCACCACGCGGTTGCCGAGCAAGACGTTGGACTCGGCCAGCGATGCAGAGGCAGAAACGCGGCATCCTTCGCCCCGACCGCAAGCTTGCCGTCGTTGATAGAAGTCCGTCTCCTGGGCCAGGAAATTGTGAAAAAGGAAGAAGTCAATTCGTGGTCGAAGCGAAAGTGCCAGGCCCAATCCGGCACGGTTCAAGAGCTCGTTCTTGGCGCACTCCTCGTATGCAGCGCGTGTAGTGAGGATCGCAGAAACTCCTGTGCTCGCAGCGCAGGCGAGGAGGAACGCCGCATTCCCGGCGTAGGTCAACGTGTGTGGCAGCGGGTTTCGCAGATCGAAGCCGCAGTTTTCGAAATTCCCGGGGCGCTCTACGTGAACGGAGGGGGCGAAGGAGTTCAGACTTTGGAGGTCCATGGTCCTGTCACTCGGAGTACTGGTTGATGATTTCGATGATCCGGATCACCTCGTAACCGTGGCCCACGCCCAGATACGCGTGGTACTGGGCCAGGAGATCACACCGCCGGATCATCTCGCCCCTTGAAGTAGTCGATCGTCCGACCCAGTGCCACCCGAAGATCCGTACGAGAGATTGGGCCAATCAATGCATTCAGGGAGGCGTCAGAGAAGATGGCCTGTCCCATATCGATCGCCTTGATTTCGTCCGGCGTCTCTTCGCATTGGACATTGCCCAACTCGGCGATCTCAACCACGCGCTCGGCAAGTTCTCTGATGCTCAAGTCGTGGCCGGCCAGGTTGAAGGCAGAGAAGCCCGTGAAATCCGTGCGCGCGATGCGTTCGACCACCTGGCACAGGTCTTCGACATACAGCACCGACCGCCTTCGGTCATCGCCGTAGACCACAATGGTCCTTCCATCTAGAGCGTCCCGGATGAAACCGCCGACAAGACCGATGTCCTCGCCCCCCCGCGGTTGATTCGGGCCATGGCAGTTGACAAAACGGAGGCTCAGGACCTTGAGGCGCTTCAGTTTGGCGAACATGCGAAAGTGGTGGTCAGCCGCTGCCTTGTGAATCCCTTGCACGTCCTGGGGATCCATCGGCGAGGTTTCCGTGATGGTAGCCGTGCGGGGATTGCCGTACTGCCCGCGCGAACCAAGATAAATGAGTTTCGCTGGACAGCCCTCGCGGATCTGGGTCAGGAGATGAAGGTGCGACCCCAGGTTGCACGCACAATCGAACAGCGGGTCTCGCAGCGCCATGCGGTGCCGGGTCCAAGCCATGCAGTCGATGATGAGCCCGTGGCCGTCGAGGATGGCAGCCAGGTTCTTGACGTTCTCGATGGGGGAATCGATAATTGCAGTCCCGGCGGGCAGCCCGCGCAGGTGGCTGCGGTCGGCCCCGGTGCGAGGAAGCAATCCGTCCAGGATGGTGACGTCATTCCCCCTAGTTGCAAAGAACTGGGCCAAATTGCTGCCGATGAAGCCCGCCCCACCCAAAATCAGCACCCGCGTCGTCACCCAAACTAGCCCTTGAAGTGGGTTTGGTAGGCGTCGTTGGCCTTCTGGTAGTCGTCGATACGGCCGATGTCGAGCCAGTACTCGTCCATCTCGTACTTCGCAATCGGCAAACTCCGGTCCAGCATGGTCTGGATCAGCTTGTCCATTCCGAAGAACTCGCCATCTGGGATGAGCGACAGGATCTCGGGCTGCATGGCATAGATACCGGCCAAGGCGTAGGTCACGATGTTGGGCTTTTCCTCGATCCGGGTCACGAGATCGCCGTCGAAGCAAATGTTGCCGAAGTCATAGGGGGTGACGATCTTCTTGACTGCGACTGTGAGAAGGGTCTGCTTGGCAAGGGCAAAATCAAAGAATTTCGTGAAGTCCATCAGGCTGAGGATGTCGCCGTTCATGACCAGAAAGGTCTCGTTGAGCCGGCTCTGCAACAGCTTGACGGGACCGGCCGTGCCCAAGGGTTGATCTTCGCGGCTGACCTCTAGATGGACGCCGTAACGAGAGCCATCCCCGAAGAAATTCTCGATATAGTCAGCCATATAGTTCGTGGCCAGGAAGATCTGGTCGAAATCGTACTTCTTCAGGTGCGCGATTTGGATCTCCAGGACCGCTTTTTCGCCGACCGGTAGAAGCGGCTTGGGGATCACCTCGGTGAACGGTTTCAGTCGCGATCCAAGGCCGCCTGCCAAAATGACCGCCTGTCTAGACATTGTAGAGTCCCGCTTTGTACTGCTTGAGGTTATCCGGATTCAAGAACCAAGGGATGGTAAGGGCCAATCCCTGTTCCAGGCTGTATTGGGGTACAAACCCGGTGAGATCACGCATCTTCTTACTGTCGCACCGGAGGCGGAAGACTTCGCTGCCCGCAGGACGCCGTCTGGTTTCGTCGGACTTCAGCGCTACTTCCCGCTGCATCAGCCGCGAGATCAGATGGAAGAGATCCCCTATGCTGATTTCTTCATCGGCGCCTAGGTTCACCTCTTCGCCCAGGGCCTTGTCGCAACCGGCTAGCGCCAACAGGCCACGGCAGGTATCAAGAACGTAGTTCAAGTTTCGCGTCGGCGTGATGTCGCCCAAACGCACCTCGCTAGCACCAGAGGCAATCTGCGTGATAATGGTCGGGATGACCGCGCGAGCGGACTGCCGCGGCCCGTAGGTGTTGAAGGGCCGCGCCACGATGACGGGAAGCTGGTGCGCGAAATAGAAGCTTCGGACCAACGCGTCGGCGGCAATCTTCGTCGCGCTGTAAGGCGATTGCGGCTGGAGAGGGTGCTTCTCGTCGATGGGTACGTAGCGAGCGGTGCCGTAAACCTCACTGGATGACATTTGCACCAGGCGCTCGACGCCGTGGTCCAAGCAAGCCTGGCAGATGTTGAGAGCCCCGTGCACGTTGGTGTCGAGGTAGCTGGCCGGCGCGACGTATGAGTAGGGGATCGCGATGAGGGCGGCCAGATTGAACACTACGTCGACTCCCTTGGTCATCGCCCGGCAGGAGTTGGGGTCACGCACATCCCCACTGACCACCTCGATGTCCTTCAGACACGGCGCGTCCTCCAGCCAGCCCCAACTATTGAACGAGTTGTAGAGCGCCAAGGCGCGCACATGCTTGCCTTCGCGCACTGCCATCTCGACAAGGTGCGAACCGATGAAGCCGTCCGCGCCGGTAATCAGAATCGACTTGTTGCCGAGGTCCATGATTATCTGAGAAATGCGAGCCCTATCCTAGGAAGCTTCCCCGACACTCGGTGCCGACGTGCCTCCTTTCCGGCCCGGCGAGCAAATATACAGCCCGGGTGGTCGGAACACAATGTGCCGCATGGAGTCCATGGGGCTCCGCTCTTCTCGCCCCATCTGAGGGCAGCGGGCAAGGCAACACGGATCGGAGCCAGCTTGAGGCTATTCCCCAACCACCAGTCGACGAAGAAGTCGCTGCGGGCGTGACCCGATCCACCGGTCAAGAACGCAAGTCCGTAGCGAAACCGCAGGGATCGAGGGCGCGTGCGCGCTGTCCCGAGATAGGACGAGGTTGAAACTGTCGGGAGCGCCGAACTTCTTTCCGCGGACAAATTGTGCATGAAAGTATTCCATGTGCTCCGAGAGGTTCGTCCACCCGAAGTCCTGGAACCGGCGCACCCACCAGTCCTTTTCATGCACCGTCAGATGGAGACGCACTCCATTGACCACATCTTCAGTCGGGCACACGCTTGTTATCCAAAGACCACCTTGCAGCAGGTGCCGCTCGACATTTCGAGCAAGCTCCTCGAGACTTTCCTCAGGAATATGTTCTAAGATCTCCCACGATGTTACGACATCGAATTTGAGATCCTCGGATTGCGTGCCGTCTGCGAGCTTCAGCTGAAATGGTCTCGTAACGTCACAGGTGAACAGGCGTTCGGGGATGATAGCCCACTCGGCGCGGCGGTTCTTTTTCGAGTAGTCGCTTCCCTCAAGGCCCACCGCGAAATGACCATCATCGAGGCAGTCCTTGACGAATCCGCCCCCCGAGCAGCCGATGTCGAGGATCCGGAGGGAACGCTGCGCGCCAAACAGCCGATACAACTTTTCGTTGAACCGGCGGTTTCGGCTGTTGTCTTGTCTCGTACCGTGAGGATGCAGATGGTCGGGAGAATCGAACGCAACCTCACGCTCGGCCACCAAGACGATCTCATGGGCTTTCATTGAACTCATCCTTAGAACCTATTTCAGAAGGCCGGATGAACGCCAGGCAATAATGCCACACGCGAAGTGTAGCATTCCAAAGTATGTGTCCTCGCGAATCTCCCAGCGGATAAGGATCCCTCGAAATCGATTCATCCAGCCGTGCGTGCGTTCGACGACCCAACGCCTTGCTCGAACACCAGGTTTGCGTTCAAGCTCCTTCTTCTCTTCACCGCGACTGCGCAAATGGAGCGTGAAACCGGATGCCTTTCCGACGGATCGAACCTCGTCGTAGTCGTATCCCTTGTCGAGGCCGAGTCCCGGGGGTGCTGAACGGGTCGGTCGAGGTCGAGACACCGGAATGCTCGCGATCGTCTCGGCCATCAGCTTGTGGTCGTTGCGATTTGCGCCGTCAATCGTGAGGCCGACGGGAACGCCCGCGCCATCGGTGAGTAGGCGGCGCTTGGTTCCGTCCTTGCCACGATCGGTGGGATTGGGACCGGTCTTTTTCCCCCCCGAGCGGAGCCTTGGTCATTGCCCGGTCCAGCGAAAGCCACGTCCAGTCTATCCCCTTGGCGCCGTCGTAAGCCAAGAGCCCCTGGCGCCAGAACTCGTGAAAAACCCCGGCGTCGAGCCACTCGCGAAATCTACGGTAGGCAGACGAGCACGAACAGATTCCCGTCGCATCCAACGCATTCCATTGACAGCCAGTCCGAAGTACGAAGAAGATCGCTGCCATCGCACTGCGATCGGGAACGCGAGGGTGGTGGCACCCAAGCGGATGTGATGGCCGGGGCGGCAAGAGCGGCTCCATCTTGGCCCAAAGTGTGTCGGTCAGCTTCCAACTTCCGCCAGGCGAGGTCTTTCTCATGGACGACAACAAGGTGGCCAATTCATCGCGCACGCAATTTTTGACCATTTCACCGGGCCGCCGTACCTTTCCGCTCATGCCCTACTGAAATGGGTTCTAAGCTTCCGCACGCCCAATTTGACGGCCTGCTTGACCGTGGGCCAATCGGCACGACCTTCCGTCACCAGTGTCCAGACAGCAGTCAGGAACGGATCGAAATTCACGCTGTGCTGAATGTGAAGACGTCTGTAGTGTCTTTGCGCGGCGGGGTAGTCGAGGTGCTTTTTCAGAGCATCGAGCGTTGCCCCGATCACCGCGCTCGACCTCTGTGACAGGTTGTTCGCATGCTGCCGGTAGTACGCAAGCGGGCTCTCTACGAACCCCACGCGGTGTCGCTTGGCGATCCGCAACCACATGTCCCAATCCTCAACAGCGAGATTCTCGTCGAAGTTACCGACTTCATCGAACACCAGCATCCGAACCATCACCGTGTTGGCAGGAATGAAGTTCTCTCGCAGCAGTTGCTCAAACACCATCCCTGAGGCGTAGGGCTTCCTCAGCAGTTCGTGCCGCTGTTCGGCATCCCAATACAGCGTGGCAGGGGCGTAGACCATCGCGCAGTTTGGGTGCCCCTCCAGGAAACGAACCCGTACCTCCAGGCTGGCTGGATAGAGCCAATCATCAGCCGACAATAGAGTGAAATACTCGCCCTCGATGCCCTGCCGCAAGGCAAGATTCAGGTTGCGACAGATTCCGTTGTCCCGCGACTGGATGCACACCGAATCAATCCCAGCGTCCACAAGCATCGCCTTGCCCGTCTCAAAGGTCCGATCCGTCGAACCATCATCGATGAAGACCACGGAGAAGTTGCGGTACGATTGCTCCGCCAGGCTACGCACGCACTGCCCAATGAACCGCTCGTGGTTGTATGCGAGCAGAACGAAGATGATCCTTCCGGAGGTTGCAGTCATAGTCGGTGGGGGCAAGATGGAAACCATCGAGAAACACCTTCACATGTCGATTGCAATCTGGTGACGGCACGATAGCAAAGGCGCGTCGCCCCGACTACCCACAAGAAACTCATCCATCGGCCTGTCGCACACGTCTACAGCACGTCGCCAGCATCACGAGGGAGAAGAGCCGGCTGCCATTCTGGCGCCCGGCCATGTGATTTCGAATCATGCTGTCCACGGATTCGCGATCAAGGAGGTCCGGAAGCCCATCGAGCCGTTCCCCGATGGCGCTCGCTCCGGCAGCGCGAAACCAGTCTCCCAGCGGCACGGAGAACCCCTGCTTCCGATCGATGTCGAGCTCTGGCGGGAGCCAACGTCGTGCGAGACATCGCTGGATTCGCCTGGTTTCCCGCCCGTCGCACTTCCACGCGGAAGGGACCTTGGAGAAGGCGAATTCCACCAGCCGGTTATCCAGAAATGGCGCGCGCACCTCCAGCGAGCTCATCATGCTGGCGCGATCGACCTTGACGAGGTAGTCGTCCGCCAGCGTGGTCGAGAAGTCGAGTCGGCAGAGTGCATCCACAGGATCCTCGAGATCCCCCAGGAAGTCGCGCTGTCTGAGCTCAGGCGCCGAGATGTCTTCACCCAAGGCCGCACGCGGGTCAGCGGTCAAGAGGTGCTTCCTCGCCTCGAGATCGAACCACGGGGTGCCCCAGATCCTCTCCAGCAAGGGGCCCTCCCTCCACGAGAGAGCGCGGTTGCGCCCCTTGAACCCTACTGGCAATCGCTGCGCCACGTCCGCAACAGTCCCCCACGCGATCCTTGGCACCCATCCGCACAAACGCCGGGCGGCCAACGCGCGTCGCACATGCGGGTAGCCGCCGAACAGCTCGTCGCCGCCGTCCCCGCCGAGGGCGACGGTCACATGCTGCTGGGTCAGACGCGAGACGATGAAGGTCGGGATCAGCGACGAATCGGCCAGCGGCTCGTCGAGAAACTCAGCCATGTCGTCGAGAATCCCGAGAGACGCCGCATCCGCGGTCAGCTCGTGATGATCGGTTCCGAAGTGGGAGGCGACGATACGGGCGTAGGGGGACTCGTCGAAACCCGCCGTCGGCACTCGGATGGTGAAGGTCTTGACTGGCGCACTCGACACCCGCGCCGCCGCCGCGGTCACCAGGCTCGAGTCAAGACCACCGCTCAGGAATACGCCGACAGGCACGTCGCTGATGAGGCGCAGGCGGACCGAATCCGTCAGCAACGACGCAAGCTCGGTGGTGAGCGCCTCTGAATCTCCCACGACAGGTGGTGGACCGTCTGGCAGTTTCCACCAGGCCCGCTCCCGCCATTCACCCGTGAGCGGCGAGAACATTGCGCAGTGGCCCGGCCGCAGCTTGTGCACGCCTTCCTGGAAGCACATCTCACCCGGGTAGCAACCGACGGCGAGGTAGTGGTTGAGGGCCTGCAGATCCAGGCCGCCATCGTGGCCCAGGGCCTTGATCTCCGAGGCGAACTTGAGCGTCGCGCCGTGCCTGACGTAGTAGAGCGGCTTCTTGCCGGATCGATCGCGGGC
>Ga0055462_10000083_pt1 | contig 13174 bp, 9 predicted proteins | sample Joice_ThreeSqC_D_2_FD_57689 | JGI IMG/M metagenome (GOLD analysis project Ga0055462, IMG submission 57689) | Wetland microbial communities from San Francisco Bay, California, USA, that impact long-term carbon sequestration - Joice_ThreeSqC_D1 | ecosystem: Environmental > Aquatic > Marine >...
GCGAGCTGCCCATCAGCCCGGCCGTAGCCGAGACCGTCTACCGGAGTAGGGAGACGATTCGCGCCTTGCTCAGGGGTGACGACCCGAGGGTTCTGGCGGTGGTTGGTCCCTGCTCGATACACGACCCGGTGGCCGCGCTCGAGTACGCACGAGAGCTGAACTCGATGGCTCGAGAGCTGCGCGAAGAACTGGTGGTCGTCATGCGGGTCTACTTCGAGAAGCCGCGCACCAACGTGGGATGGAAGGGTCTGGTCAACGATCCGCACCTGGACGGAAGCTATGACATTGCCTCCGGACTTCGCCGGGCGCGGCAGCTGCTGCTCGAGGTGGGAACCATCGGGCTCCCTGCGGCGACTGAGATGCTCGACCCTATCGTGCCTCAATACATTGCCGATCTGATAAGTTGGGCGGCCATCGGGGCTCGTACCACCGAGAGCCAGACGCACCGCGAGATGGCATCGGGGCTGAGCATGCCGGTTGGCTTCAAGAATGGAACCGACGGAGACGTCGACATCGCCGTGAACGCCATGATCTCCGCCTCCAGACCGCACCGTTTCCTCGGAGTCGATGGGCACGGAAGGGTGTCGGTCATCAGCACCCAGGGCAACGCCGATTGTCACCTGGTTTTGCGCGGGGGCAGCGCGGGTCCAAACTACCACCAAGCCGCCGTGTCCGCTGCCGTTGGCGCCTGTGCTGCTGCTGGAGCACCGAGCCGAGCTCTCATCGACTGCAGCCACGACAACAGCAATCGATGTCACGAACGTCAAGGTGAGGCGCTGTCTGACGTGGCGCAACAGATTCAGTCGGGGTCCAGTCACGTGCTCGGTATCATGTTGGAAAGCAACCTGGTGGCCGGTAAGCAGTCCTTCATCGGACCCGGGCAGGACCTGGTCTACGGTCAAAGCATCACGGATGCCTGTATCGATCTGCAGACCACCCACCGGTTGCTCGTCGAACTGGCGCGGGCCTCGCGGGTGCGCAGCTCGAAGGCCGCCTAGCTCGCGCTCGTCCTCCGCCCAATCGTGCTAATTTGGCGTCCGTGTCCCCCACCTCATCCGCGCTGGTCGCTAACATCAACAGTCGCCTGACCGGTCACGACCGAGCGATCGGGATCGAAATCTGCGAGGCTAGCTCGGACCGAGTCGAGGCCAAATTGGTCGTCGGCGATCGACACCGGCAGATTCACGGCGTGGTTCATGGAGGTGTCTATGCCAGCTTGGTCGAAACGGCAGGTTCGGTCGGTGCTCTGTTGGCCTTGCGCGACAAGTCTCGCGCTATCGTCGGGCTGGAGAATCACACCTCATTCTTGCGGGCAGTGCGTGACGGGATGCTGCGCATCGTGGCGGAACCTCTGACCCGAGGCCTTCGCACTCAGGTATGGGAGGTCAAAATTTGGAACGATCAGGGCAAGCTTGCCGCAACCGGGAGGCTACGGGTGCTGTGCCTCGAAGCCGGAGCCGATCTTGCCGGGGAGCGAAGCCAGGGAGGTTTTCCGGACGGCGAGGGGACCGAGCTGCCCGGCGGCTGATGCATGCTAGTTCTGAGACCGTGACATTGGTCGCGAGAATCCTAGCCCTGAGCGTCCTATTCCTTCTGGGATGCACCAAGCGTGGCGACCCACCGGGATCCGGACTGGACGCGGGCAAGCGGCAGGTCGCCGTCGAGAGTTCAATCAGGGCGGGGCCGACCGCGCTCGACGCCGGCGCTGCTCGCAGTTTGGTTCCGCGCGGCACTACCGACGACAATCTTCCATTTTCGCCCAGCGAACTTCGGGGAGCCAGCACCGCGTGGCGCACCTGGATCTATACCGACGTGGGACCGAGGCGTACGCGCTTCGGCTACCTGCGAGTGGGCTCGGTCGTCGATCTGCGAGGACCTCCCATCGTCAATGAGGGTTGCGCCGAGGGTTGGTACCGGATCAATCCCCGAGGGTTCATCTGCATCGGTAAAGGCGCAACGCTCGATCTCGAGACTCCCATCGTTCGAGAGGCGTCGGTCCGGCCGGTCCGCGGAGCCGGTCTTCCATACCTGTACGCGCTTGCCAGCGATTCTCCCCCCCATTTCTATTTCGAGCTGCCCACGCGCAAGCAGGCAGCCCGCGTCGAGGGGGCCGACCCCTTGGGACGGTTTCTGAGATGGCGAGGGCGCGAGGTAGATAGCCATCCTGAAGTGGCCGAGCTGCTCGGGACGCCTGGACCGCCGCCGGACTTTCTCGCCAACCACGGCCGCATCGATAAGCCCTACGGTGTCAAGCACCGTCTCGAGTATGCGATGCATGCGGGTAGGGCGGCCGCAGACAGCGGGTTTGCCATCTCTCGAGTCATGGCCTGGGACGAACGCTGGTTCGGGATGACCACCGAGCACGACTTGATTGCGCTGGATCGAGTTCACATCGTCGTTCCCAGCCGATTCCACGGCGTCGAAGTCCCCCCCGAGCCGGGACTTCAGCCCGGTTTCGTGACCGCCCCGGCAACCATGCGGTTTGCCCTCGACCCCAAGACCTCGGCGTACTTGCCTCGAGGGGCGCTGCGCCGGCGGGAGCCAGTGCTTTTGACCGGTCAACGACGACCCGGTGGAATGTGGGAGCTCCGAGATGGCGATTGGGTCGCAGCATCTGCCTTGTTGATCATCCCTTCTCGCACTGATTATCCGAGCTTTGCCACGGGTAACCGCAAATGGATCGAGCTATCCATCCGCAACCAAACCCTCGTAGCCTACGTGGGGCGTCGTCCGGTGTATGCGACTCTGGTCAGTACTGGTCGCGGCGGACTTGGCGACCCGGAAACTGAATCGGCGACACCCCGCGGTACGTTCATGATCTACGCCAAGCACGTTACCGCGACCATGGACGGTGCCGACGACGTCGCCGATTCGTACAGCCTCCTGGACGTTCCGTTCGTTCAGTATTTTCACAAGGGGTTTGCCCTGCATGGCACCTATTGGCACGACGAATTCGGTCGGCTAAGGAGCCACGGTTGCGTGAATTTGGCGCCTATCGACGCGGCCTGGCTGTTCGAATGGACCGATCCTCAAGTCCCGGCGCACTGGCACGGCGTCCTGAACAAGCAGCGCGGGACCGTGGTCTACATTCACGCCTGAGGGTTTTTGCCTCGATCGGGTTGGTCGCGATGCCCGAGTCCGCTTCCTAGCGCCGAGAAGAATCGGGTGGCGCCTCGTGCTCTGGCGAAGCCTGGCGCTCCGGCGACTGGGCTGTGTCGCCGAGCACCCAGAGTCCGTCGCGGTCCACCACCACGTCCAAGAGCTGCAGTCGAGAACCGACGCACGGCCCAAAGTCGCAGAGGCCGGTCTGGGGAACGAAGGTAGCCCCATGGTTCCTGCAATAGATGCGATCGATCCGCTCGTCGTACATTCGCCCATCGCCGAAATCGAGGTCGACGTTCCAGTGCGGGCACCGGTTCACGTAGGCCAACAGCCGATCCCCATGGCGCAGGACGAACCCGGTTTGCCGCAAATCGTCGACCATGAGTTCGAAGACCAGGCTCTGACCGTGAGCCAGCTCTTCGGCCTTCGCCACGAAGACCGCCCCGGAACTCTCTCGATCGCGGCTACCCAAATCGGTCACCGGTCACGAATTCGGTCACCGCTTCTGCCAGCGTACCGTAGACGCGGTCGAAGATAGCGTCGTCACGTTCGAGGAGCGTGCCGCGGAAACCTTGTAGATCACACATGAAGCTACTCAGGGGCACTACGCAGACTTGGTGTGCTCCGAGTAGCTCGTACGCAAAGCGACGATCCGGCTGAATGCCGACCGGACAGCGATCGCGAATGAAATCTTCTACCCTTCGGTCTTCGATGCCAAGATGCATGCGATCACTCAACTCGTCTGCAAATACCGCGCTGACGTAGAACGCACCCTTGGGCTCGTTGACCACTAGTGCCGGGGCGCGGGAGAGTAGCTCGCAGGCGCGCCGCGCCCGCTTGCTGAAGAACGCGCGGCGCTCTTGTCCCCAGAGTTGGTAACGCGGGTCCGAGAACACCCGCGGAATGATCATCTGCGGCAAAGTAGTCGAACAGACCTCGAGCATTTTGGCGTCGAGGAGCGAGCGCACGTAGCGTCGGAAGGTCGGCTTTTTGTCGGAGTTGTAGACTTCCATCCAGCCACAACGCGAACCTGGCCAAGGCAGCTCCTTGGAGATGCCCTTGAGCGATATGGCAGGGACGTCGCCGACCAAATCCGAAAGGGGCAGGTAGTCCTGTCCGTCATAAACCAGATTCTGGTAGACCTCGTCGGCAACGATGAACAGCCGGTACTCCCGCGCAATTTCCACCATGGCACGTACAATCTCGGGCGGGAAGACGGCCCCGGTGGGATTGTCGGGGTTGATGATCATCAGCCCCGCAATGCTGTCGTTGTACCGGACCTTGTTGCTCAATTCTTCCAAGTCTGGCATCCACCCATTGCGTGGGTTGAGTCGATAGACGATGGCCGTCGATCCGGCGTGCGCGGCTTCCGCCGAGGAATGGGTGGGATAGGATGGTGAGGGGCCGATCACTCGAGCCTGGGGGGCTAGCAACGAGTACACCTTGTTGATCGCATCGCCCAGACCGTTGAAGAACAGTATGTCGTCGGCGGTGATCCGCACGTGGCCGCGGGCGTTGACCCGCGCCGCCAAGAACTCGCGAGTTTCCGGGACACCACGGGTTGGACAATAGGCGAAGCTTCGGTCGTCCCCGATGGTGTCGGCGACGATGGATTTGATCCAATCCGGGAGCTTTTCGCCTTTTTGGACCGGATCGCCGATATTCTCCCAGTAGATGGGGCGACCGCTGAGCTGGCCGACGTGATTGGCCAGCTCCGTGATTCCTCTAATCTCGTAAGTGAGCTCGGAAGCTCCAGGATGAACGATATTGCGGCGCATCAGGAACCGCCACATAGCACGGTTTTTCTACCCATCCGAGCTGGCTTGCCAGGGTTGACCGGCTGCTACAAAGACCCGAACGAGGTCAATGGATGCCAGAGGGACTCGCACACGCTTGGGCTCATGAGGGGGAGCGATATCGGCCGACGAGGCGGGATGGCGTATTTCTGGTGCTGGCCGGAATTTTTCTGACCGCCGCGCTCCTCGGCGAGCTCGCCGGCGGCAAGCTGATTGAGGTGCGGGGGTGGGTGATGAGCATCGGCGTCATTCCCTGGCCGCTGGTGTTCGTCGTGACCGACCTCATCAACGAGTATTACGGACCCCGAGCCGTACGGCGTCTGACACTGCTTGCGGTGGGCCTTATCCTTTACGCCTTCGTGGTGCTGCTGGTGTGTATGCGGATCCCGGCGGCTCCCTTTTCTCCGGTCAATGATGCGACCTTCGATACCGTCTTCGGCCAGTCGCTGTGGATGATCGTGGGTTCTGTCACCGCGGTGGTGGCCGTGCTGACCCTGCCGCTCATCTACGCGGACCACGTTGCGGTGGAGAAGTACCTCGAGGCCAAGCACTCGAGTTCGGACCAAGTGACGGCTTGATCTAGAGCGCAACCTGGATGGTGTTCAACTCGTCGATATTCCTGAGTTTTTCTTCGCTCCCCCCGCCCTACGGCGCACCCGTTCCCATTGGAAGCTAGGCCGGGCAAAGCCGATATGAGGGGCTGTGGAAGGCTTTTTGTGCATGACTGGACGTTTGTAGGGCAACATACGTTCAACCCGCTGTCCATGTGCGCGCAATCCTGCGAAGTCATCCCGATCCATCCGGAGCTCACCACCCCGAACCGGGACCCCGGAACCGTACCTCGATTTGTTGCCCGGGCGCGTTTGTTCGTCGAGCGCTTCGTCGCAGAGGCGGACAAGGCTGAAGCCGAGCTCTGTCTGCCGGTGCTGAGCCTCTGCTTCGACTACTCGGGCACCGTGCTTCGTGCTGGCGACGACCGGCCGAGATTTTTCGTTTCCCAGGACCAGGGGCTTCGCGCCATCGAGCGTGATCGCGTGGGCGAGAGCCGGCTGCAGCGTCTGATTGAAAGTTTCGGAGCGGTCGAGCTGCAGCACGTGCCGCACCTCTTACCGCCGCTCGACTCCGAGGCAGATTATCTGGTTCACCTCGATGGCAACCCGCATGTTTACTGCTCGTTTTCGGCCCATGCGGTTGTGCAGCTCCGTCGACTCGGCTGCGAGGTGAGCATTGCGGACGACTACCCATATCAGGTCGTCGATCCGCAGACACCCCTGCACGCGTCCGTCTTGCCCGATGAGCTTCGGCCCGATTGGTTTTCGTTGCAGCTCGGTATCGATGTCGACGGAGGTCGGGTCGATCTTTTACCCGCGCTCGTTGCCATGCTCGATGGACACTCGGGAGCGCGATCGCTCGAGGAGCTTCTGCGCGTGCCGGCGCGGGCCTTCGCCATCCCCGTCGGGGGGCACCGCCACGTCCTTCTGCCCCCTGAACGGCTGCGCGCTCTGTTGCAGGTGGTGCTCGAGCTGTACCGAGGGGATCAGGTAGCCGGCGCCATCCGATTTCCCGCTGTCCAAGCGCGAAGTGCTGCGCGCCTCGAAGATCTGCTTGCACGTGGCTGGTCAACGGCGCGCATTCCCGGTGTGTTTCCCCCCGCGGGGCAGACGCGGAGGTCGCAGGGGTTGCCCCAGTTGTCGTCCGCATCGTTGCCGGATGGTTTGAAAGGTACCTTGCGTCCGTACCAGCGCCAGGGTGTGGCTTGGCTGAGTTCACTCAGGCAAATGGGAACCGGCGGTATTTTGGCCGACGACATGGGTCTCGGCAAGACGCTGCAGATCATCGCCCACCTGCTGATCGAATCGAAGAAAGGGCTTCGACGTGGCCCAATGCTGGTGGTGGTTCCCACCAGTCTCTCCGGAAATTGGCAACGCGAGCTCTCACGGTTTGCCCCTGGCCTTCGGTGTGTCGCCTACCTCGGATCACGACGTCACCGCAGCACTGGTGAGCTTCGACAGGCTCCGGTCATCGTGACAACGTATGCCGTGTTGGTGCGTGACATCGAGCAACTGTGCCGGATCGACTATCATCTAGTGGTGCTCGACGAGGCCCAGGCCATCAAGAATCCTCGCAGCCTGACGGCACGGTGCGCCAAGCGGTTGCGGGCCGCGCAGCGGATGTGTTTGACCGGCACCCCGGTCGAAAACAACCTCGGCGAGCTCTGGTCGCTGCTCGATTTTTCGGCACCCGATCTCCTTGGATCTTTCGACAGCTTCCGGGAGCGTTTTCGCCAGCCCATCGAGCGCGCCGGCTGTGCGACCCACCTTGCGGCGTTGCGCGCGCGTATCGAGCCCTTCGTCCTCAGACGCATGAAAGAGCAGGTGCTCGACGAGCTGCCGCCCAAGACCGAGATCGTACACCCTGTGGAGCTCGACTGCCTTCAGCGCGATCTGTACGAGAGCATCCGGGCCGGTGCGCATGCAGAGGTGCGGCGCGCCATCTCCGCCCGTGGCATCGGTCCGAGCACCGTGACCATCTTGGATGCGCTCATGAAGCTGCGTCAGGTTTGCTGCGACCCCCAATTGGTGCGGATGCCGGCGGCGAGCAAAGTGACCGCTAGCGCCAAGCGCCAGGCGTTCTTCGAATTGCTCGAGGCCCAACTCAGCCAAGGACGCCGGGTACTGGTCTTCAGCCAGTTCGTGCGAATGCTGGTACTCTTGTCGGAGGGACTCAGGGAGCGGAACATCCGCCACATGATATTGACCGGAAGCACCGTCGACCGGCAGCGGCGGGTCGATGCCTTCCAGTCCGGGCAGGCGGAGGTATTTTTGGTGAGTTTGAAGGCTGGAGGTACGGGGCTGAACCTGACCCGTGCTGACACAGTGATTCATTACGACCCGTGGTGGAACGCCGCGGCTCAGGCTCAAGCCACCGATCGCGCCCACCGGCTGGGTCAAACTCGCCCGGTGTTCGTATACAACCTCATCGTTGCTGGCAGCGTAGAAGAGAAGATCTTGGCGCTTCAGACCCGCAAACGTGAGCTGTCCGCAGCGCTGCTCCAGGGCAGCCAGGGAACAGGGCAGCTACAGCTGGGTGATATCGAGCGGCTCTTTGCTCCCCTGGACGGGTGAACCCTCATCGCGTCGTTGCCCGCCGATCCCCCGAGCGTGCTCCCTCCCGTGGCCTCGGGTGCCCGGGAAGGAGCGTCGACGAAACCGGGCCTCATGAACCCAAGATCTGAAGGCGCCGAGGCTCTACAACCACCTGAGACGTCTCGCCTGCCCCCTCGGGCCAACAAGGCGTCACTGCGTTGTAAACATCCCAATCTTGCCAATGTTCTGGCAAAGGTCCCGGCAGCATCGGCTGCGAGGTTCTCTCGTAGAGCGAAAAGTCATGGCCATATTCGAGCCTGAGCGATCCATGACATCCCGAAGAGAACCAATCCTTCGCCGCCTTTGCATTGCTCAACAGAACGTGGTGCTGCGGGTCGACTCGGGCGGCGTTCACCAACTGCTGTTTCATTCCCTCGAAATCGCCCCGTCTCTGGGCGATCACCGCGAGCGAATTATGGATGAGTCCGGGTGCGGGGTAGTCGAGGTCGAGACCACGTCCGAGATGCACCTCGGCCTCGTCGAGACGCCCAGCATCGAGCAGCGCACCAGCTAAGTCCACATGGGCCGCATGATGTTCGGTGCCGAGAGCTGACAAAACCGAGGCTGTGTCTTCGACACTCGGTCGATAGACGACGCGTACGCCCCGGTGATCCTCGAACCAGCGATTCATTGTGCGCGTCAGCTCGGGGCTGGCGTCGAAGGGGGCCTTGAGCTCTTGGAACCTGCCTTCGAAATAGGCCTCGGGCGTCAGCCACCCGGCATTGACCGCGTCATCGAAGTCGGTGGTTCCCGGGTAGATGCTCAGGCACGAAAAGATGTATTGGTGCGGACGCGCCGCCTCGAGAAATTCCAGAGTTTCTCTGAAGGTCTGCCGGGTCTCCCCGCGGTTGCCCAGCATCATGTAGTAGCGAGTTCGGATGCCGTATCGGCGAGCCAGCTCGGTCGATTCTCGAATCTGCTCGACCGTAATTTTCTTGTTGATGGCGGAAAGCACCCGGGGCGAGCCGGATTCGACACCGAGGCTCAGCCGCTCGCAGCCTGCCAGGCGCATCTCGCGCAGAAGTTCGTCTCCCAAGACGTCCACACGGGTATCGCAGCTCCAGAGAAAATTGAGCCGACGTTGTCGAATACCACGACAGATATCCAAGGCGCGCCGCCGGTTGGCGGTGAAGGTGTCGTCCTTGATGAGCAGCATCCGGGTCGGAACTTGGCGCAGGGCCTGCTCGAGATCATCGAGGACCTGGGGGACGCTGCGTCCCCGGAAGCCGCGCCCCCAGCTGGCTTCGGCACCGCAGAAGGTGCAAGCCCACGGGCAGCCCCGGGAGGTCATCACGATGTGTGTGGCAAAGAGCCGATGAGGGGACACGAGGGCGTCCAAATCGCGGATGGCTGGTCGCGCCGGACCCCTCCTTTCCCCATCGGCGTCGCGCGTCCACGCCCCTGGGAGGTCCGAGAGATCGCGGCCCGCCTCGATGCGTTCCAATAGCTCGAGGAACGTAGCCTCTCCCTCGGCTTCGATTACGGAGTCGATGCTCGCGTGGTGGCGCAGCATCGCGCCCGGCAGCGCGGTGGCGTGGGGACCTCCGATGGTCACGTGTGTCGACGGTCGCACTGACTTTATTGCATCTGCGACCAGTGCCACTCCGCGACGATTCGCCGTCCAGCACGAAAGGCCGACGACCTCGGACTCCAATCGCGACACGATGTCGAGGACTTGACTCCAGGGAAGAGCCGAGAGGTTGAACACCTTGACGCGATGGCCCGCACGCAAAGCCTGCGCGGCCAGGGACAGCAGCCCATAGGGGATCTGGAAGAAGTCCGAATCGAGGTCTCCCTCGCGAAAATCTTCCGGCGGCCCATCCCTCGGATCCGGCGCCTGCCCGACGTCGGGAATCTTCCAGGGCGGCGGATACAGAAGCGCCACTCGCATCGATTACCTGGTCAAAACAGCATAGTGATGCGGGCGAGGCTTTGTCATCCCAGGCGCAGGTATTTTTCCGATCTGGCCGATGGCCCGCGATTGCGGCCCGGCCCGGGAACATCGTGCACGGCGGTAGCCGCCGCCATTGCCGTCTAGAGCCGCGCGGGGCGAACGGTGGGGCGTTGGTGAGCGGCCAGTGGGACACTGGGCCTGTCGTTGGACTGCTTCAGGCGGAGATTGACAGAGTGAACCACGGCTTCGAGGAGTGTGCGGTCGCGGCGCATCAGTGCCACTTGGAGCAGGTGACCGCGGGGATCCCTGATGCGAAGCGCACGGGCCAACTCATCGGCTCGGGTCAGCAGCTCTTCCAGATGAGGCCGCGGCCGCTCCACGCCGCCGGGTAGTCCAGGCGCCTGTGGGATGCTCGGGCTGGAGAGCTCCAGGTCCGAAATTTCCGGTGATCGCGACCCCGGCTCGTGGGAACCGGGCGTGCTCCGACTCGACGGACTAGAGAGGGGGGCACAGGGACCGGTGGGTAGCATGACCATGATCTGACATTGCCCGTAGCAACGGGGATGCCGAAACCAAATGATCGAAAATTCCCGACCTTTCCCCGTCACCATCCGTGGTAACCGACAGACGGCTGACGGCCCCGAAGTGTGGCGTCAACCATCCGACGCTGGCGCGGAGCAGTGGCGCCGAGGGACCGAGCGTTCGGATCAAACCTTTGCACTGGTTACCCGATCTCGCTATTGTGCAATCCGCGAGGACATGGGATGGGTCACTAGATGAATGAGTTTTTTGCGTTCTATTTGAAGAACGCACAGGGCAGTCAAGCTGCTCTCGAAGGTATTGCCGACGCGTTGCGCGCGGAATCGACGTACCAGACTCTCGATCTTTGGGTTAGCCCGCGTGGTCATCTCGGATTGCTCAATGTAACGTCGGATTCGGATTCCGAGCCACATCATCTCAAGAGCGCCCCTTGGGGTGTCAACCGGCTGCGGACGACGCCGCGGATGGCATGGGTTCGAGCGGGCTACATGACGGCTGACCCATCGCACTGGGAGGCGACCGTCCACAGAACGGCCGGCGAGCTTAGCTGCGAGGATGCCGGCGGGATCGGCGCTTTTGCCGTCGCCTTCTTCGACCGCGGCGACGAAGACCTTTTTCTGTGGTCCACCCGGCCCGGGCTGCGATCCATCGCGTACGCTGAGGCTTCGGACATGTGGATTGCTGGCACCCGGCCATACAGGGTGCACCGCATTGCGCAGGCTTTTGGCGCTACCGTTCTCGACACCAGCTACGTCATGGAGAGCCTGACCGGTTGGTCATTGCGAGATCGTACACCCTTCGACCGTACCTCGCTCATCCCCGTGGATGCCCTGCTCAAATTGGACGGCTCGACAGCGGCTCAGCGTCGCCATCCGACCGGGACCGCGAAGCGGTCCTCCTCCCCTTTCTCGTCGGGAGTGATTGAATCGTATCAGACGGCACTTCGGGCCGCGGTCGAGCCGCTGAGAAAGTTTCCCGGCTTCGAGCTGCGGCTGAGTGGCGGCAAAGACAGTCGGTTGATTGCCGCAGCGCTCCACAATGCCAAGATCAAGCCGACGACCGTTATCTGTCATGGCCTTCCAGGAGAGTGGGAGATTCCAGTCGCCGAGCAAGTGGCTGAGGCCTTGGGGTGGGAGCTCAAATTGGCCATGCCGGAGTATGCGTTTCGCGGCAACGAGCTCGAAACCATTCGCTACAACTTGACCATGGCCGACGGCTTCTTGGCCACGGAAGCGTTGCAGTCACCGTACGCTCAAATCGGAATTTCGGGCGACCGAGGACCGGGCTTGATATTGGGCCATATGGAGCTGCAGCGCGGAGGGTGGGCTACTCAGAAGTTCGAGTCGTTCAAAGAGGTGTCCGGCAAGGCAACCGGCAGACTATTCCCATTGCGCGACTGCGTTGCTCCGTGGTTGTTCGAGGTTTCCAAACCGGTGTTGCAGGAGGCTATCGCCAGCCTCAACAGCTACTCACCTACCGAAGCCATGTATTGGATCAACTATCGGTTCCGCGTCTGCCGATGGCTGATATCGCACTATCTGCTTCATTCGAGGTTCCTCATTCCCGTGTACCCTCTGGTGGACGAGCGGGTGGTCCGCGTAGTGAATCAGGCGCCCATGAGTGTGCTCACCTCGGAAGAGCTGATCTTCCGTGCCACTAGTTCGTTGGCGCCGCCGTTGCGTGAGATGCCCTTGTTCCGCGAGCGGTACCGGTTCGAGACCGACGACTCGAACCCTCGGCTCAAACGCGAAGTTCAAAGACCCGAGCCCACCCAGCCAGGACCTTCGACCTACCTGAAGCGCGAGGTGGTTCTGCCCGGACGAATCGGACACATGCTGTGCGAACACATTCGCAATGGTCGGCTGCGAGACGAGATCAAAGAGGCTTCTACGCCCGCCGTTTGGCAGGCCATCGAAAATCCTTCGCGAGAGCAGATCGAGAAGACCAACGTCGTTAGGAAGCGATTCTGCTCCTATTTGTGGACCTGTTTCCAAGCCAGCGTCCTTCATACCGACGGACTTCTTCCGGAAAGCTCGCTGAAATCGCCGGTGGCGCTCGGCAGTTAGATAAGTTTCTTTCAGCTGCGTTCGTGGCGCCGTTGCGGTGCACTTCGAGCCTGCCTGGTGAGCGATGCGCGGGTTCAGGGTGCGGTGGGGGCCGAATTCTGCTTGGTATTAGCGGCCTTCCGCTCGCGCTGATACTCGCGTTGAACAGCCGCGGGTAGCGCGATCGGAGTATCGTCCAGCGGGTGCTTCGCAACCAAGACCGCGATGGATCTCGGGGTTCCGTAGTCGGGGCCGTTGAGCACGGCGGCATCCGCCTTGCGGTATAGGCTCCCGAGGCCCACGGACTTGGCCAGGTCATAGACGAGATCGTGGCGGTAAAGCGTGACCACGACCCACAAGCCCAAGAATAACCCTACGGCCCAGCGGACCAGCACTCGGCGGTCCACCGGCTCGATCACGGTCGAATTTTCGACCTCGTCGTCCACGCTCTCCAACACCGAATCGAGGGACGGGAGTTGGCGGTCCACCGGCTCGTTCGAAGCCAAGCTTTCGACCTCGTCGTCCAAGCTCACCAGCGCCGCATCGAGCGATGGAAGTTCGTCGCTCTTGGGTGGTGGTGGTGCCGAGGGCGCACGGGGCGGGGGCAGACTCGGCTTCTGGCTCGCACTCGGGGAGGGTGCCGAAGGTGCA
>Ga0055462_10000084_pt1 | contig 13170 bp, 12 predicted proteins | sample Joice_ThreeSqC_D_2_FD_57689 | JGI IMG/M metagenome (GOLD analysis project Ga0055462, IMG submission 57689) | Wetland microbial communities from San Francisco Bay, California, USA, that impact long-term carbon sequestration - Joice_ThreeSqC_D1 | ecosystem: Environmental > Aquatic > Marine >...
GCGGCGCGGACATCGCGCCCCGCTACTGGCATTTCTTGCGTACCGGCGAGGGGCAGTGCCTATCGGAGGTCGTCGACCACAATGCCACCGACGTCCTCAGTATGGTCGCGATGGTGGGCCTTTACGGTGAGCCGTTGGATCATCTGTGTGACGTTGATTTGATAGCCCTGGGGCGCACCTTGGCCCGGGCTGGGGCACTCGACGAGGCCATGGACGCCGCGGAGCTGGCGTTGGGACGTACCGGGGCTGCGGCAGCACGGCGAGCCGCCGCTGACATTGCCAAGGCCCGCGGCGATCGCGGCCGCGCCCTTTGCGAATTCGAACTCCTGGCGTCGGAACTTGACGATCCCGAGGTGCGCTTGGAGCTGGTCAAGCTCTACGAGCACTACGTCAAGCGTCCAGCGCTGGCATTGCAAGTCCTGGCAAAGGGCACCGGCGAGCCCCCGGAGCTAGCCGAGAAGCGTCGACGGAGGCTGGAAGCTCGACAGCGTCGCCAGGATGCATCGACTGGTTCGGGAAAGAGTTCTCGAGACCGTGCACCCAGCAGAGGCTAACCGGCTTTCTTGGTTCGTCTCACCCACCAAGCGCAGAATTCGCTGAAATCAATCAGACCGTTCTGGTTGACATCGAGCGCCAGAAACGCGGTTCTAAGGTCGTCCGCGTTCATTTTCGTTCCAAGACTCGCGACCAGAGAGGTGAATTCGTCCTGGTCGATATGCCCGTTGCGATCGCGATCGAAGCGATCGAAAACCACTTGAAGGTCTTCACTCATAGACAATGTGTCGAACCGCGGTCACGGGATGTCCAGCCCACGATTCGTTCCAATTCGCGCTCGAGCCTGGGCTCGCCGGTGTGGGCCATTGGCCCAATGTCCGGTGCGGCACTGGCGCTCACGGCAGAGCGAATCGATGCTAGACGGCAGACATGCCTTACGACCACCGGTCCATCGAGCCCCGCTGGCAGGAGTATTGGGAGACCAATGCCCTGTTTCGAGCCAGGCGACGCCCTGATCGCCCCAAGCTTTACGTCTTGGACATGTTTCCCTACCCGTCTGGCAGCGGTCTGCACGTGGGGCACCCCGAGGGCTATACGGCGACGGATATCCTGTGTCGATTCCGGAGAATGCAGGGATACGACATCCTTCATCCCATGGGCTGGGACGCGTTCGGCTTGCCCGCCGAGCAGTACGCTATCCAGACCGGAGCGCATCCTGCTGAAACGACTCGCTCGAACATCGAGAAGTTTCGCGCACAATTGAAGCGGTTGGGCTTTTGCTACGACTGGTCTCGGGAAATCAACACCACCGACCCCGGGTACGTCCGCTGGACCCAGTGGATCTTCCTGCAGCTGTTTAGGCGTGGCTTGGCCTATCAGGCCGAGATCCCGGTCAATTGGTGTCCGGAACTGGGCACCGTGCTGGCCAACGAGGAGGTCGTCAACGGGTTGAGCGAACGGGGGGGATACCCCGTAGTTCGCCAACCGCTTCGACAGTGGCAGCTGCGAATCACCGCCTACGCCGATCGCCTCGCCGAGGATCTCGAGCCCCTCGACTGGCCCGAGACCAAGCAGAAGCAACGGGAATGGATCGGACGCAGCGAAGGCGTGGAGGTGGATTTCCCCCTGCAGGGGAAAGAGGGCAATCTGACCGTATTTACCACGCGTCCAGATACCCTGTTCGGGGCCACCTACATGGTCATCGCTCCCGACCACCCGATGTGCGTTGATATCACCGCACCGGACCGGCGCGAAGAGGTGGAGAAGTACCGCGCGGCCGCGGCCAGAAAGAGCGATCTGGAACGGACCGCGCTCGGGCGCGAGAAGACCGGCGTGGCCACCGGGGCCTTTGCCATCAACCCCGTCAACCAGAAGCCCATCCCCATCTTTGCCGCCGATTACGTGCTTGGAGCCTATGGGACGGGCGCCATCATGGCGGTACCAGCCCACGATACCCGAGACTTCGAGTTCGCCAAGGCCCACGGCTTGCCAATTGTCGAGGTTGTCAGTCCCGACGGCAGGCTCACGGACGAACTTCCCGCGGCCTACGTCGAGGACGGGATCGCCGTGCGCTCGGGGCCGTTCGATGGTCAGCCCACCGAGACCATGAAGCGCAACATCGTCGCCTATCTCGAGGAGCGGGGCGTCGGGCGCCGCAAGGTCAACTACAAGCTTCGGGATTGGGTATTTTCCAGGCAGCGCTATTGGGGAGAGCCCATCCCCATCTATTTCCCAGTAAATACCGATGGCGATCCGAGGCGGGGCGCTGACTATCAAGTCGACTATAGCAGCCCCATGGCGCTGGACGATTCCGAGCTGCCGCTGAGCCTGCCGGAGCTCGACGACTACCGTCCAGGAGACCCGCAGGGCCCCTTGGTCCGTGCCGTCGATTGGAGGTTCTTCCAGCGCGACGGGCGTTGGTATGCCCGGGAAACCAACACCATGCCGCAGTGGGCCGGATCCTGCTGGTATTATCTCAGATTTCTCGATCCCCACAATCGCGACCAGATATTCTCGGACGCCTCGTATCGAGACTGGATGCCGGTGGATCTGTACATCGGCGGCAGCGAACACGCCGTCTTGCACCTCCTTTATGCCCGCTTCTGGCACAAGGTGCTGTACGACCTTGGTGTGGTCAAGGACCCCGAGCCCTTCGTCAAGCTCGTGCACCAGGGCGTCATTCTAGGAATGACTCACCGCTGGTACGCCGCCAAGGCCGAAGCCGGTGGTATCGAGGCGTTGGACGGGGATAGCCAAGACGTAGTGCGCGACAGCGAGTCTGGGCGGTTGCTGCGAGCCTCCACAGGGGCGGAGGTCGAGGCTCGTTACGCGTCCGATTCGGAGCTGGAGATGCGCGATGGCGATACGCGCCACACGCCAACTGGCGTCCGCGTGGCCTCCATTGCCGAGAAGATGAGCAAGAGCCGAGGCAACGTGGTCAACCCCGATACCGTGGTTGAACAGTACGGCGCCGATGCGTTGCGCCTGTACGAGATGTTCATGGGCCCTCTCGAGCAGGCAAAACCCTGGCAAACCAGCGGAATTCAGGGGGTCCGGCGGTTCTTGGACCGGATCTATTCGATGAGCCAGAGGCCCGTGTCCGACGTCGAGATGCAGGCAGAAACGGCGCGCCTGGTCCACCGAACCGTGAAGAAGGTCGGTCAGGACATCGCGGCGCTGCGACACAACACCGCGGTGAGCGCGATGATGATCCTGACCAATCATCTAGCGGGCCTCGAGCAGCTTCCGCGGAGTGCATTCGAGCCTCTGGTCCTGTGCCTTGCTCCCTTTGCTCCCCATCTCGCTGAAGAGCTCTGGGGGGGGCTCGGACATCCTCCGAGCATCGTGGACGCGCCCTGGCCCGACTACGACGAGGCTCTGTGCGTCGACGACGTTGTAGAGGTTGCAGTTCAGGTCAACGGTCGCGTTCGGGGACGAGTCCGGCTGTCCAGCGATGCCTCCGAGGCCGAAGCCGCCGCCGCCGCAATGAAGGATCCCGCGGTGCAAAGGGCTGTCGGAGAACAAACAGTCCGGCGAACCGTCTATGTTCCGGCCCGTATCTTGAATCTGATCCTCGGTCCACGTTCATGAGGCTGTCTGGCGCGAACCTCTCGCCCCCGTTTCAGGGTGGATGTCCGTTCAGCGATGGAGCTGTTCGGAGTCAGCGGCGCGCGTCTACCGCTGGTTTTCTAGGAAATTGGCGGACCATTGGATCCTTGCGCGGAAATTCAGGCCTGAACGGGTGCACCGGTGCCAAATCCCCCCTGTTTCCCGTGAAACTTGGCCCAACTCGCCAAGGCGTGCGGGGTCGATCACTCCCTCGCAGTGCATGCCTTGTGGCGCCGCTGCTCGCCTTGGTGGCCTCGCTGGGCTGGGGTTGCGGCTATCGGCCTGCGTACGGCGGGATGCGCCCGGAAGGACGGCTGGCGGTGGTGGTAGCCCCTGGGCACGAACCCGAGGCCGGCGCCTTGGCCGCCGTGCTTGGCGGGCTCCGCGGCGAGCTCTCCCGCGCCGGAGTGCTGCACCCCGGTGCCGGATTCCCACGCGTCGTGGTCGAGCTGGTTCGAATCGACGAGCAGGGAGCCGGCGCTCGCTTGCCAACCGGACCGGATGAAAATAGCGCGGTGCCGGTGGCGCGCGCCAGCAGCGTGGGGGTGACCGCCCGGGCTTGGGTCGAGCAATCCGAGGGACGAGTCTCTCGGGACACCGGCGACGTGCGTCGGAGCACCGGCTATGCGTATCGAGCCGACGCCAGCCTGGATGCGATGAGCCGAGAAGCGAGCCTTCAGGCAGCAGCGGAACGGGTAGGCCAGGCCCTGGGGCGGCGGATCCTCGGCGAGGTCGAGCCGGGGCAGGATCTCATGTGACGGCGGCCATTGGGCATCAGACGCCCAGGGACCGACGGAACCGTTTGGCATCGGCGAACATGTCCACGTTAGTGAACACGTAGGTCGCCTCCTGCTCGAGGCCGCTTCTGGCGATCTCGGCCAGCCTATCGATGGCCGGATCTTCATAGCGCGATTTGTGCCCGGCTGGTCCCGGCAATCGATAGTAGGCCTGCGCGCGCTTGGAGAGACCGTGCTGTAGCGGATCTCGGGCGGCAACCGTATCGGTTTCCTCCGCCAATGCGTCGGCGTCATCCGGACTCCAGGCATGACCAGGATCGAAGACCACCCGATCGAAGAGCTTGCGGACGCTAGCCAAGAAGCCGCGCAACGCCGACTTGTTGGGGCGGCTGTGCGCGAAATCGGCTGGGGCGAGAAAGACTGCGGTCTTGGCACTCAGCTCCGACGCTGTCTCCCCGAGAGTCTGGAGGGCAGATTGAATCACGGGGCCGTCACGGAAACCTTCCTGACCAACCTCTCGCGGTCCAAGCAGCGCAAACTCGAACCCCTGAGGAGCTTCTCGCTGCCAACGTCTGACGGTTCCCCTGCCTGGGACGGCTAGATGCGTCTCCTGAATTTCGACGAACAGATATTCCTTGAAGTACCGAGTTGCGGGTACTGCGAATCCGGCGCAACCGACAGTGATCATCGGAAACGTACGATATCACGCCCGAGCCGACCTGACTGCGGTCGAATGCCGAAAATTCGCACAATCCACCATCCCGCGGAACCGAGCGCTCGATTCACCATCGCGCCCGGCCCCGAAGCGCCGATGCCGCACAAACCAGCCTGGTCGAAGCAGCTCAGTTACTGCGTGGGTGCGTCCGACAGATAGCACTCATACGCGCAATTGTCGGCGTTGTCCGTGTTGGCGATGGCCGACCAAAGGTCCCCGGAAGCGTCGATGGTGATCCCCGCATCAGTTACGCAGGTATCGATCTGGTCCTGAGTTATGAAGCCGGCTTGCGGATCGCCGTCGCCATTGGCGACATACTCGGTATAGACGCAGTTCTCAGCGTTGACGACGGCGTCGATGCAGCCTGACTGGTTTTCGCAGTCGACCGCATACGGCGAGCAGAGCTTGGTGTAGATGCACTGCCCGCAGGTCATGACGTCGGGGCTGTTCGCGTCGGCCTCGGCTTCAGCGCTGGCCGCACATTGATCCGCGGTATAGACCGTAGTTGTGCCTGCAGTACCAGCAGTTGCACTCGATCCCGATTCACCGGAGCTGCCGCCGGAACTCTCTCCAGCGGTAGCACTGCTGCCGCCATCGTTCGATTCACCACCCTGGCCGTTCGTCGTATCCGAAGTGACGGTGCAACCCGCAGCGCACAAAGCGCCCACTAGCCCCAAAAATGCGACATTTTGCCAAGATATCATAGGTATTTGCTCTCCCTTTGGCGCAAGGCCCTCTCGAGGCGCCTCGAACAAGCTGGGCGCCCGTCTCCGCGGCGCACCCCGGTGCTGTCAACTGCTTACCTGGTATCGAACCAATGGGCAATAATGGGCGGCCAATACCCGGAGCCCAAGGCACGCTCGGTTCCCGAGGATACGGCACACCGCGCACTCGCCTTCCTCACCGTTCGCAGGAGCCCGTCATCTCGAGTCGAGCTTCCGAGCGCCGAGTCAGCGAAGCCTGGGTCACCCGTGCAGAAGCTCGGTGGTCGGGCTTCGAGTCGATACCAGGAGGTCCGCGTCGGAGCTCAATCTTCAGGCTTCCGGTCGACCGGCGGGAAGTACGGACCTTCGATCGGCTTCGCCGAGCTTGATTCGGGCGTCGTATCTGCGGGCCCCGCAGGGCTTGCAGGCGGGGGAGGGTTCTCGATGGGCATTTGAGGCTCCTCGGCGGATGTCGCTGGCTCCTCGGCGGATGTCGCTGGTTCCTCAGCGGATGTCGCTGGCTCCTCGGCGACCGTCGAGGGAGCAGTCGCGCCGGGGCGGACCTTGCGCCGCACGAAGAGAAGGATCGCGGCTGCTGCGGCCGCCAACCACCAAGGCAAGTCGCCCAGGATTCGGTACACGGTCGTTCCCGACATCCACGCCACGTCGGCCTCCAGGGTTGCTTGGCGGAAAATCTTGGAGCGCACCAGGGTGCGCCCCACCGGATCGATCACCCCGCTGACCCCACTGTTCGTGGATCGCACGAAGTAACGCCGCTGTTCCACGGCTCGCAGCTTGGCCAGGGCAAAATGGCTGTAGGGTTCGGTGGTCTTGCCGAACCAGGCGTCGTTGGTCATGTTGACCAACAGTTGCGCATCCTCATGCCGGAACAGGCTATTGACGAAGCTCGGAGAGAGATCTTCGTAGCAGATGATGGTGGCTACCGGATGACCCTCGATGGGGAGCGGATCAAGGGATTTTCCAGCGGAAAAACGGCCTGAATTGGGAGACCAGTCGTACAGGATGGGGAATGTGTCTCCGAAGGGCAAATACTCCCCAAACGCCAACAGGTAGTGTTTGTCGTAGCGGCCGCGGAGTACTCCCTTTCGGTCCGTTGCCAGCGCCGAATTGAAGAAGACGTAGCCCCGGGAGTCGTCGACCGGACGTACCAGAACCGCGCCGAAGATGGCGTTGGTCCCAATGTGTCGGCCGACCACGCGCGGAACCTCCTTTGCGACGCGATCCTCGTCGACCGCTCGCATAACGCTGGTCTCGCTCCAGACGACCAGATCGAGGGGGTGCTTGGCGAGGAGGTGTTTGGTGAGCCGCAGGTGTCGGCGCAGCCCCTCGCGTAGGTCGCGGCGCTTGCCGAGCAGACTCATGTTGGCTTGAACCAGGCCGACTGCCGCGTGCGGCGCTTCGGCCGCTGCGCGATCCACGAAATGGGCTCGAATTAGGCCATATCCGATGGCCAGAACCGGCACACAGAGCAGTGCTATGCTCTTGTTCCAATTGAGCCGTCGCCGCTTCAGGCGGGCGTGCACCGCACCGAAAAGAGCCAGGTTGACCGCCACCAGCGTCAGGCTGATGGTGATGGGACCGCCAAGGTCGGCGATTTGCACCAAGGGCCATACCGAGTGGACGCTGGCGCCGAAGTACCAACGAAACAGGACCGGAAATGCCAACTCGCTGACCACGAAACCAAGAGAAAACGCCAGACCGAAGGGCCAACGACGCTCCGTCAGCCGCGAAGTGAAGCCGCCGACCACGGCCATGGTTGCCCCCTGATAGAGGCAAAGCAAGACCGCGAACAGCACACACAAGGCGGTCGGAAATCCGCTGAAGACTCGCAGCATCTCGACCAGCCAATAGAAGCCGGTCATGGTCATCACGAATCCCGTGATCCAGCCGAGACCCAGCGCCGGGCGCAGCGCGCGCCCCTCGAGGGCGACCATCAAAGGAACCAGCGCGAAAAAGGCGATCGGCCAGAGGCCAATCCCCGGGAAAGCCAGGAAATAGAGCAGTCCGGAAAGGACGCTCAGCGCGATGGCCGTGCGTCCGCCGACCAGGGTAGGGGACATGGCAGAGGTCACGAATCTCGGCGAATGATGTGGAAACCAAAGGGCGTCTCCACGACGCCCGAAAGCTGCCCGACCCCTAAAGCGAAGGCTGCGTCCGCGAAGGGGCGCACCAGCTGGCCGCGCTTGAACGGACGCAACTTGCCAGCCCGAGTGGCTGCCCCCGGTTCATCGGAATATTTTCGGACCAGGTCGTCGAAGGAGTCTCCCTGCTTGATGCGCGCCAGCAGCCGTTCCGCAAGGGCTCGTGCCTCCGACTTGGTTCGAGTGATCGAGCCGGGTGCCCGCATCGAGCCCTGATACATGATGAGCAAGTGAGTGGCAGAGATTCTTTCCTCGCCGTGGGCTGGCTCGGGACCAGGCTCCGGGGGCGACTCTTTGGCGGCAACCTTGGCGACCTCTGGGGAGCTGGTCGTTGCCTGGGTCCGGTTGGGAACCGGAGCGGTCAAATCCGAACAGCCCAGGGCCAGGGCGAGCAGCATCGGGAGCCATCGACGAGTCGGCATGGGCGGATGGTTTGCGCGGATCGTGTCCCGAGGCAAGCGGGAATCGGCAGGCAATTTCGACGCGTAGTGTTCTGCCTCCTTGCCGGGACCGCACCCAGGGTCCAAAACTTCGGCTGCCGCAATGCCGCGCATCCTGCACATCGAGGACGATCCCGCCAATCGACTTCTAGTCCGCAAGCTCCTGACTCCGGCCGGGTTTCAGGTCATCGATGCGGCCGACGGCCTGGATGGAGTGCGCAAAGCTTGTAGTGAGGCACCGGATCTCATTCTGGTGGACATAGCCATTCCGGGGCTGGACGGCTACGAGGTAACCCTGAGGCTGCGCTCCGAGCCCTCGCTGCGCAACGTGCCAATAGTCGCGATTACCGCAGAGGGTAATCGCGACACCAGTTTGGCCGTCGGTTGCGACGGATATCTGCAAAAGCCCATCGACGCTCGATCCTTCGCGGACACCATGACGAGCTACCTGGGCGGGCTGCGCGAACAGACCTCCCCGGACCGCACGCGCAAGCACCTCCGGCAGCAGAGCCAGCGGATTGTCACGCATCTCGAACACAAAGTGGCTGAGCTCGAAGCCGCGAATATTCGCCTGCTCGAGCTCGATCGAGCTCGCAAGGATTTCTACCGCAACGTCACTCACGAGCTAAGCACGCCCATGACGCCCATCGTGGGCTACCTGAAGTTGATGCGCGACCAGGAGCTCGGAGAGCTCTCGCCCGCGCAAGACAAGGCGCTGCGCGCCATGGACGAATGCGTGCAGCGGCTTCGGGGCATCATCGACAATTTGTTGGACGTAACCGGTCTCGACAGCGGTCGACTCCGGTTCGTTTATCATGGCTACGACTTCGGCCAAGTGGTGCGGCAGACCATCGAGCGTCGCTCTCCGGTCTTCGAGCGGCGCGGCTTGCGCCTGGTGCTCGATGTGCCTCGCTCTGGGCTCACCGGGCGGGGGGATGCGGAGCGTCTGGGACGCGCAGTCGATCAACTCCTCGACAACGCGTCGAAATTCACCCCTTCGGGAGGATCGGTGGGGGTTCGAGTGAGGCGCCTGGCAACGGGTCATTTCGAGCTCTGCGTGGCAGACAGCGGACCCGGCGTGGCCCCCGAGCACATGGACAGGCTATTTGAGCCCTTCGTGCAAGGCGACGGCTCGCCCACGCGCTCGCATGGGGGAACTGGGGTGGGACTAGCTATCGTTCAGGGTATCGCGCACGGGCACGGGGGAGAGGTGCGCTGCGTTTCCCCAGCCGAGGAAGAGATTGCCGACGTCCGCTTGCCGGGTGCCGCGTTCTATTTGGTGATTGCCGAGCAGGCCGACAAACAGGCCTCGGATTCGTGAACTGCTAACGTGGTAAGGCAAAGAGCAGCACAAGAGGCTTCTCGGGCCGAGGGGAACGCAACTCTGCAATCGGCTGTGTATCTCGACTGGAACTCCACGGCTCCCGTGTTGCCGGAGGTCCAACGGGCCATGCATGAGGCTGAGGCCCATGGATGGGCGAACCCCGCGAGCGTGCACCGGCTGGGCCGTGCCGCCCGCGACCAGATCGAAGTCGCGCGTCGCGCTCTCGGCAGCTTGCTGGGTGTGAATGCTCGCGATGTCGTGTTCACCTCCGGCGGAACCGAGGCCAACAACATGGCGTTGCTCGGCGCACCGGCGCTGGTGACCAGTCGGTTGGAGCACCCGAGCGTCACCCGCACTGCGGAGCTGCTAGCGGAAACCATTCCAGTCATCTGGTTGGCAGCCACGCCGAGTGGGCTTATCGAGCCCGAGCAGGTGCTCGAGGTTCTCCCGAAGCTGCCGACGGGCACGGTGGTTGCGATTCAGGCGACCAACCATGAGACTGGAGCCATCCAGCCGATTTCCGAGTTGGCCTTGGCGGTCCATCGCCACGGAGCCTGGTTGCACGTGGATGCGGTCCAGGCCGCAGGAAGGCTGCCGCCGGCGGCGTGGCGCGATGGGGATAGCTTCTGCCTTGCCGCCCACAAGCTCGGAGGGCCCAAAGGAATCGGAGCGCTAGCTTGGCGCATCCCGCGACCCGCCCCCAAAGCTGCCCTCTTGGGGGGTAATCAAGAACGAGGTCTGCGGCCCGGAACCCAGAACGCCGTTCTCGCGGCCGGTTTCCGCGCGGCCATCGAGCACGCCTGGTCTGGTCCGGAGCGGCAGCCGAAGCTTGGTCTGCTGCGCGATCGAATGGAGCGCGAGCTCGCAGAATGGTCCCACCCCAACTTGACTCACGCGAACCGGCAGGCCCACGTAACCAGCCTGCATGTGCCCGGATGGAGAGCGGATGAGCTCGTGGCCGCGCTAGACCTCGAGGGGATCTGTATCTCTGGCGGGGCAGCCTGCAGCGCTGGTAGCGCCGAGCCGTCAGCGGTGGTCACCGCCATGCTCGGCCGAGAACGAGCCCGGGGCTCGGTGCGGGTAAGTCTCGGGGAAACCAACACGACTGCGGACATCGACCGAGCCATCGACGCATTTCGAGCCATTGTGAGCCGTCGCAGGCCACACCCTTGAGGCAATGCTTCAAGCCGCGACCGATAGCTCAGGAATCGACTGCCGAACGCCCATCGATCTTGCGGCAAGTATTGGATTTTTTGATCGGGCGGCTTCCAAATATTGCGTTCTATTCAATAGAATTGCCCGGTTGGAGGACCAAGCGAACGCTTGGGTCCTGACCGTGAGTTTGGCCGCCCAACTCGGCGGCTGCCAGCGGATCAGCTCGAACGTTGGATCCGCTTCATCTGCAAGAAGGCCAGGGCGATGCCCGCCGCAACGCTGGCATTGAGTGACTCGATCCGGCTACTTGGCACCAGACGCGCCAGCGCCGTACAGGACTTTCGCACCGACTTCTGCATGCCCCGGTGTTCGTTACCGATGACCACCAGGGTAGGGGCATCGAGATCGAATTCCTGCAAATGCCGTTCTGCTCCAGGGTCCAGTCCTATGGCTTGGATCCCGCGATTCGCTGCCTGCTCGATAGCGTCGCGGATGGACCCCACCCGGCAGAGGCGAGCATGTTCGACGGCCCCGGCCGAGGCACGAAACATCGCCGGGCTCAGGGGTGCTGCCGAGTGGGCCCCGAACAGGACCGGTGCATCCGCCACGCCCACAGCGGAACGGACGATCGCCCCGAAATTCTGGGGATCGTGGATTCCGTCGAGGGCAATGGCCCCAAGGTCCGGCTCACCGAGAACTTGGTTGAGCTCGACGAATCGCAAGGGCGGGGCCCAGGCAAGCGCGCCTTGATGCTCGGTATTTCGACACCAGCGGTCCAGCTGGGCCCCGGACACGCTCAGGATCTCCGCTACGCCTTGGTCTCGCGCAAACTGCTCCAGCGCGAGAAGCCGTGGGCTTCGGCGTCCATCGAGCGCGACCCGAGACAGCTTCGAACCATGCGCACGAATCGCCTCTCTCACAGGCTGGATTCCGGCCACGAGTCGACCCTCTCCTGGGTCGGAGGGGGCGCAATTCGCGGCAGCGCCGTCCTCGCCGCGAATCGAGGGGTCAGAATCCGCAGAGCGGATCATTGGGATTGCAGGCAGGCTTGCTCGCCTTCTTGGAGCCGCCTCCCGAGCCGCTATGCACTGCTTTGCTGGCAGCGTTTGTGGCCTTCTTGGCTTGCTCAAGCTCCCGCTCGATTCGTGCTTTTTCGGCCTCATCTTTGGCGCTAGCGAGCGACGAGCGCAGCTCCTCTTCCTTGCGCCGCGCCATGTCGAAATCGCGCTGCAGCTGGGCTAGACGGTCTTCGGCTGCCTTGGCGGCTGCAGCCAGCGCCGTCGCCCGGCGCTCGGCCGCGGCTTGGCTCTGCTGGTACAGAACCACTCCCGTCACCCCACCGAGCAGAAGGACACCGCCAATGACGCCTACCATGATCTGCAGGCGCTTCTTGTGCTTGTCGTGGGTAAGCGCCGCCAGGGTGGCCTCATGGGCCTGCTGGGCGGAAATGGCTTGGAGGCGTGCCTGATGCTCTGCCTCGGCACGAGCCTTCTCGATCTCCGCGTGCTTCATGGCGTCCAGCCGTGCCGCGTCCTCGCGACGCTGCTGCTCGGCACGGGCACGCTCCTGCTCCTCGGCGGCCAAACGCGCCTGCTCCGCATCGCGGGCCGCCCGTTCGGCGGCCTGACGTGCTTCGAGAGCCGCCTTCGCGGCGGCTTCCTTCTCCGCCTCCTCTTCGCGAATCCGGTCTTCCTCGAGGCCCATCAACTCCTTGAGTGAAAAGAGGACTGAGCTTTCCTTCTGTTCGGCCATGGCGGGGGTCACCTTGGTGGTTTCGGCTGCCGAGCGCAAGTATCAAGGCTCGGCAGGGATCGTCAACGGCGGGCGGTACTTTAGTGCATTGCGAGGCTAAGGTCACCGGGGAACTGCTTTGGCCCTGTCGATCGAGCGGTAACCCAGGTGCAGCCGCTGAGGTGTTCGCTAACTGCTGCCCGGTCCGTTCGCCAGATCCGGCTCGGCCGGCAAGCGGCAATCGAGCTCCTGGTTGGGTCGACCGCGACACCGCGATTGATTTAGCATACTAGTCCGCCATGGCCGTCGACGTTCACTCTCCCATTGCAGGAACCATCTCGAAGATTTTGGTATCGGAAGGCGAACGGGTTTCGATCGCGCAACCCCTGATTGTCCTGGAATCGATGAAAATGCAGGTTCCCGTCGAGTCGCCGACGGCAGGGACGGTGGCCCGGGTTTCCGTCAAGGAGGGCCAGCCAGTCGAAGGCGGGGAGCTCCTCGTTACCGTCGGTTAGCGCCTAATTTCCGGTCGAGCGCGAAGCGGTACCCGGCTCGCTGAACGAATCTGGGCTGTTCTTGATCGAACCGGGGGAGCTCTG
>Ga0055462_10000085_pt1 | contig 13165 bp, 15 predicted proteins | sample Joice_ThreeSqC_D_2_FD_57689 | JGI IMG/M metagenome (GOLD analysis project Ga0055462, IMG submission 57689) | Wetland microbial communities from San Francisco Bay, California, USA, that impact long-term carbon sequestration - Joice_ThreeSqC_D1 | ecosystem: Environmental > Aquatic > Marine >...
CGTTGGATCACGTGACCGACCTGCGCTCTCGTATTGCGACGCTTCGGGAGCTCGGATTTAGGATTGCGGTCGACGACCTGGGAGCGGGCTACGCAGGCTTGAGCACCTTCGCTCTGCTCGAGCCAGAATACGTCAAGCTCGACATGTCGCTAATTCGAGGCATCGACGTCAAAGTGACTCAACAGAAGATCGTCCGCTCGCTCACCAGCCTATGCCGCGAAATGGGGATTCGGGTAGTGGCAGAGGGCGTAGAAACGACGTCAGAACGCGACACACTCATCGACCTCGATTGCGACTTGCTTCAAGGGTTCCTGTTCGCCAAGCCAGGCAAGCCGTTTCCCGAGGTGAAATGGCCCTAGCACTGGACCCAACGCCGTCGCGAGCGGCGGGCGTCACCGACTTCGACGAGCGAGAGGAAATCTCTACCGCGGTGACAGATGCGTCGGCTCAGCAATCTGCAGGCTCCAGGCGGAAAGGAAAAGTCGAGCCGGTCAATCGGGCCATCCTGCTCAGAATCGACGGAGTCAGCGCTGGAGAGGTCGTGTCCGTGCGCGAGCTGCCCTTCGTCATCGGTCGCCGCCCTCAGTGCAATTTGGTCATTGACGATCCCGACGTGAGCCGTACCCATTCTCGGGTAGTCTTCGATGAGGGCCGACATATCATAGAAGACTACGGTTCACGCAACGGAACCTTCGTCGAAGGCCTTCGCGTGCAGCGCCACCGCTTGTTCGACGGCTGTTTCGTTCAGCTGGGTCCTCATGTCGGATTTCGATTCATGTTGGTCGATGAACGCCGCGAGTCGGTCCTCAAGCAGCTCTATCTGTCGAGCGTTCGCGACGCTCTGACTGGCTTGTTCAATCGTCGCTATTTTGACATTCGCCTCAACGGTGAACTCGCCTACGCTCGGCGGCACCACACGGACGTGGCGTTTCTGCTCGTTGACATCGATTTTTTCAAGGCGGTCAACGATTCTTACGGGCACGCTGTCGGTGACGGCGTGCTCAAGCACGTCGGTCGAGTACTGGCGCATCAATTGCGCGTCGAAGACGTGGTAGCTCGAGTAGGCGGCGAGGAATTCGCCATCTTGTTGCGCGGCACCGACATTACTGGCGCCGCCCGCCTGGGCGAGCGGCTCAGGGCTGCCGTTTCCCAGGGCGCGGCCGTGGTGGACGATTCGCTCGCTCCGGTAACGGTCAGCGTTGGATGCTGTGCCCTCTCCGAGCTAAAGGACCCGGACGGAGCCGCGCTGTACGCGCGGGCCGACGAACGGCTCTATGCGGCTAAACGCGGTGGTCGAAATCGAGTGGTCGCCAGCTGAATGTAATTCTGCTATGGCCGGCAGAGGAGAAGCGAGAGATGGCCCTCGACCTGGATGCCCTGAAAGCCGAGCGCGACAATATCAAGCAGACCTTGAGGGAATTGGAGGCCGAGTCGCGCCGTTTGGAGTCTGACGCAAAATCACTGCGCCAGCGTGAAGTCTTGGCGAAACGCGCGATCGACGCCCTTTCCTCTCTGATCGAAATTGGGGAAAGCCGCGCCCAGGATTCGCAGGGGGAATCATCGGCGCCCGAGCCGTAGCACCGCGCGAAAATGTATCGGTGACACCGGTACGACGCTCAGCCTCGATTGCGTGAAAAGCGCCCAACCTGCGAAAGTTGGGTCGCGGCGGAGGTCCGCGAGTGGCACCGGACGTTGCAGCGGGCTCGCGACGGCAATGAGCACCGCGCTCCAACTCGGATCGGCAGGGTCTGGCTCGGGTTCGCCCACGACTTTGGCTGTGCCCACGATCGCTCGCTCTCGACCGGAATGGTAGATGAGAACCTCGTCCTGGGGCCGCATGGCTCGAAGGTGATTGCGTGCGGCGTAGCTGCGGATGCCGTCCCAAAGGGTCGTGGTCTCCCCAAGCAGGTCCGCGTAGCTGTAGGCCTCGGGTTCGGTCTTCAGTAGCCAATAGGCGTGGCCGGGAGTTGCCGTTCGAGTTGGCATCTCAGTCTAGGTCCCGATCGACGAGCGAGAGCACCATCGGACAGTGGTCGCTCAAGAGGCGATTCGCGAAGCCGGGCTCGCTGCCGATGGCTTCGCACCGTGCGTCACGGCAGTACCCCTCGACGCTGGCATGTTCCCCTATCGGTAGCTCGGCCATGGCTTGGGTCACGACGAAATGATCGAGCAACGCGGGCTGGCCTCGGTAGTAATAAGAACATCCAAGGTCGGTAGGCACTCGGCGTGCTGGATAGAAGAAGGCTTTCAGGCGTGCGTCCATCCAGCTTGCCTCTGCTGCGCTACCGGCCATGCCCTCGCAGCTCTGACATCCCGCGCTGTTGAAGTCTCCTAAAATCATCACATCCGTGTCCTTCGTATCTTCTACGATCTCACGGAGCAGCCGATCCAAAGCCAGAAGCGATCTTCGCCGGAGCGCCAGGTCCGAACCGAGAACTCCGCTCTTTAGATGTAAGGCAACAGCGTAAAAATCAACCCCCCGAGCTGATCGCAGAGCCACGCCCAACCCCGGACGCAGCCGGTGTGCACAAGCCGCGCCGTAGGGGTTCAAGGCCCCGTGGGTCACGTATCCTCGGGCCGTCAAACGACTGGTGTCGACCAGCCACCCCAGGTGCTGTCCGCTCGACTCGGGACAGTCGTCCAAGTGCACCTCATAGGATCCCCCGGTCATTGCGTCGAGCTGGGCAATGACTTGATCGAGAGCCGGCCGCGATCGGGAGGCTGGCTTGATTTCGGCCAGAGCCAGGGCATCGACATCGAGCCAGGCGATGGCGCAAGCCAACCAGCTCAAGTCCGTGGAAAGATACGATGACGTGTTGTCCGGTACTCCGTCGGGAAACCACCGGATGTTCCAGGTTCCTATCCGCACCGTGCCCTGCTTACGCGGCGCGCGCTTGCCCGCCCTCAGTAGGGTCTCGCACTGCACGCGAGAGGTAAATGGGGAGAGCTCGCCTGTCTCCCGAGTGGTGCTCGATGAAACGCGGGGGCCCGAATTCGACTCTTGCTCGGGGCGGTTTGCGACCGCAGAACGATCGGCGCGAGTACATCCGGGAAAGAGTCGCAGGGCTGTGGCCAGGATCCCCGCCGCCGCGAATCCTCGCGCGACTCCAAGCCTCGCAAAATTGAGTGCCACCGGAAAGCACCCCGACCTGGGCGGAGCGGCAGCCCGGGCCATTACTCGGTCCTACCCGAAGCTTTCCCGATTCTGGTCAATTGCCCGAGCAACCGACCCCCTCCCGCCTCGCGAATCCAGCTCTTGGCTGGCGCATCCGGTCCCGTGGGCGCGTCGAACCCCATTTCGACCACGTCGCCCCGATGGCCAAGATCCTCCGTAGCGTCAGATTGGGAGAACGAAAGAATCATCTCGAATCTCTCGGTCCTTTCCGAGCCTCCAGTTGCTGACAATGAGAAGCGCCCGGCCCTCAGCAGCCAGGCCAATCGTTCGATTACCGCCTTCATCCACACGGGAACCGATGGATTGGGCGTCCGCATCTCGTAAATTTGGCCCTCACCATCCAGAATCACATCGAATCGGATACGGCCAAGCAGCCCCTCGGGGCGGGTCCACCATTTGCTCGCCGCGCGCAGTGAAACCGGCAAGGCCCGAGCGAGTGCTCGCATGAGATTTCGCTCTCGCGGATCCACTCCCACGGATCCGTACGTACCGGCGGCTCGAGAACCGTGCTGGACGGCCTCGGCCATGGCTCGCTCCAATGACCCGTCCTCGATCCGGACGGACCGGGTTGGTCCCACTCCAACTCCCTCCGCATCCGCGACTGTGTTGGAGCCTCCCTCGTCCGTCGGCTCCCGGTGCAGAGAACTCTTTCTTGGAGACAACCTCAGGTGACCGGTCGATTGACCTGTATTTGGCCTTGTGGCCTGTCTCGAATCATTCGTGACCAGTGATACGGCCCTTGGTTTCGTCGTCGATTCCCCCTTGCCGGCTTCACGCGGACGGCTGCCTCCCGAGAGACCGGCCTCGCGTCCAGTCGTTGATCGGATCCCTGTGCTCGAAGCCGCAGGGGCGCTCCCAAGCTCGGTGTGCCCGGCAGCTTCGGTCGAAATTTCGATGGTGTTTCCGACCCAAGAGTCCGCCACCATCGGTCCGGGCTCGACCGGGGGCCCGTGCTCCCCCCACCAAATCCAGACCAGCGCGGCCGAGTGTGCCAACGTCGAGAGGGCGACAGCCGCGAGATAGGGGAGGCGCAAACGCATGGACTACCGATTGATCTGACACGAACACTGCGGGGGCGCATGGGATCGATTGGTCCGCAATGCGTGGGCTTGCGATTCGTCTCCTCGGTACAAAGAATCCGACACGCTGGCGTACTCGGAGACGCCGAAGCCGATCGAGCCGGCATTGAATCCGCATGCGCATCACCAATCTCGAGGGAGATGATCCTCAGCCCTTCTTGCTGGGCGCCAATTACTGGCCTCGGAAAAGACCGATGGATCTATGGAAGACCTTCGACATCGACGAGGTTCACGATGACTTTGCAACGCTCTCGGAGCTGGGCATCGACGTCATACGGTTGTTCCTGCTCTGGGAAGATTTCCAACCCGATCCATCCACGATTCGCTGCGCTTCTTTGGCACATCTGCTTCAGGCGTGCGACGCGGCAGCCGCTGAGGGGCTCAAGGTCGACCTGACGTTTTTCGTCGGCCACCTAGGCGGCTGCAACTGGGCGCCGTCGTGGCTAGTCGACCATGGGGTCGCCTCCGCACAATCTACTCCGTTGATAGTGGGCGGGCGCATCGTCCGCAACGGGAAGATCCGTAGCCCCTACGACGATGCTGAGGCTCGCCGCGCCGCCGTTCGCCTGGTACGCGGTGTCGCCAAAGCCATTGCGGGGCATTCGGCAGTCCGTTCCTACGATCTCGGGCACGAACCCGAACGGTTCGTTGTTCCCAACAATTCCGCGCTCGCCGCTGACTGGCTACGCGAATTGGCTCAGGCGATCCACAACGTCGACGCGGAACGTCCCATCACCTGTGGACTGCACGCCGACAGCCTGGTCCGGGCGGACCTATTGCGCGTCGACCAGGTGTTCGCTAATCTCGATTTTTCTGTCGTCCATGCTGCCGTACCTTCCAGCACCCTTTCGGACCATTCCCTCGACAACGACTTCGTTTCATTTGCCTGCGCGTTAGTGGCGGCGCTCACCAACAAGCCTTGCCTACTGCAGTCCTGGGGACTGAAGCGGCGCTTGCCGCCGCTCTCCGAGCAGCTACTGGCCAAGCATGTGGGCGAGACCTTGAGCCAGTTGGTAGACGTTGGGGCGACCGGGGCCTATTTGTCGTGTTTTTCCGATGATCTCTGTGACAGGTCGGAGGGCACCCGTCTGGAATGCGGTACCGAGGAGCGGTCGTTCGGCCTCCTGAGATGCGACGGAACTCCAAGGCGTCATGCGGAGGTTTTGAGACGCTTCGCAGAAAGCAATCCAATCGTCAAACCAGCCGTCCGACGTGTCAATTTGAACATGTCCGCGGATGAGTACTATGCGAATCCTGCGGAGCATCTCCAAAGGCTATATTTCGAGTTCAAGCACGGCTCCGAGGCCACGTCCCTGTAGTCCGACGTCACGTCGGTCCGTCGCCCGTGCACCCGGAATCGGGGCCGGGCTGCTAAAGACCAGTGAATCCAATTGGACGCCATCGTTTGCAGTAAGCTCGAAATGTGCCGCAAATCGCGCTGCAGAGTCGCGTCGTACATTGAACGCACCTACATGAACGTGACATACCTTACCTCACGGCCGGCGAGCACCGATGAGAGCCGATTCTGTCAATGAGCTGCTGGTCGACGACCCCGTGTCCGTGCAACCACCAAGCGACCTGAAAACCACGTCTCTCGAAGACGTGCAGAGCTACGTACCGTCAGACCCTGACGATACCGTCGGGCAGGTGCTGCGCAATACCTACCGCATCCTTGGGGTGCTCGAAGAAGGAGGGATGGGGCGCCTCTACGAGGCGGAGCACACGAGGCTGCGAAGGCCCGTTGCGGTCAAAGTTCTGGCTCGCCATCTTGCCAGCGACCCGGGGGCCCTAGTCCGATTCCACCGCGAGGCCGAGATCGTTAGCCAGCTCCATCATCCTCATATCGTTCACATTCTGGATTTCGACACCACTGAGGCGGGCGAACCCTACATCGTGATGGAACTGTTGCGGGGGGAGACTCTATCGAGACGCCTCGACCGCGAGCGCCAGCTGTCCATTCGTGACGCGGCGCAGATCGTCCTGCAGGTGGCTGCGGGACTTTCTCTGGCTCACCAGGCGGGTATCGTCCACCGCGATCTCAAACCCGACAACGTATTTTTGCTGGCGATGGAGGATAACAGCATCTTCGTCAAATTGCTCGATTTCGGAATCAGCAAGAGCGCATCTGCGGGTGCCAAGGTCACCCGCGAATTCGACGTCCTCGGCACTCCCGACTACATGGCGCCGGAGCAGGCAGTCAGCACGACACGGGCGGACCACCGCTCGGACCAATTTGCACTGGCAGCCATGACCTATGAAATCATCTCGGGCCGCATGCCATTCGTGGGAGAGAGTGTAGTCGATCTATTACACAAGATTGTCAATGAGGAGCCGATTCCGCTCAGCCGCATCGTGGCTGGGCTGCCTCCCGCCGTCGATTCCGTCATGGCGCGAGCGCTGTCCAAGTCGGCCGACGATCGCTACCCAACGGTGCAAGATTTTGCTGGCGCACTATCGTTCGCGGCGGGGCTGACAGCATCCAATGCTCCGGGGGGTTGGCTCACCACGCCAGCCCCCTCGTATTCTCCAGCGTACGACGATGATTTTGAGGGACCGAACATCTTCGATCAGAAGACATTGGTGCATCGCAACTCGCGTCAGGGCCCGCCGGAAGCGAGTAGCGAGGCACAGTCAGGCAAGCCGGAGATGCGCCTTGATGAGCCGATGTCCGATCGTGTGGCGCCGCAGAATCCCCGGTTGCGCCGCCACGAATCTTCACCGTCGGAGCCACCCGCTCCTCTTTCCATCCCCCGCCAACCACCGACCCCGCGTTTCTCGCCTTCGGGGGCCACCCCGAGCGGCGATACGTCGACGGACAAATTGGAGCAGCGGGGCTCATTTCGGTCGGACCCTGGGGAGGAGCCCTCGTCCCAAGTTCCGCGCGTCGCGCCACGGCGCGAAGGCGTGGCCAGCAGCGCACCTGGTTCTGGACGACCACTTGGCCTCCGTCGTTCGGTCGCACCTCCTCTAAGCGTGAATGCGATCCGTTCGGATTCACTTGCCTGCCCGACTTCCGGCGACGTTGAAAATTGTATCAACGATGTTCGCCAGGCCGTCACCTTTGGTGAGCGGCAGCGCGCCACCGCCCAGGCCCGGCGCGCCATGCAGCTCGCACGACGCTGCCGCGATGGGTCAGCGTCGACTGTCATCCAAGACGCCACCGAGCTTCTCGAACCGTTGCTGGTCGACGCTATTGGATCCCTCTCCCGTCGAATCTCGCTGCTGCGTAGGCCAGCCGAATCCGAAGGCGAGCTCAGCCCCGAGCTGCTTTACCTGCTGTCGAGAATCGACGAAGGTACCACGGTCGAAGAATTGATCGATATGGCCCCCTGGCCACGCATCGAGACTCTGAGTCTGGTCATCGAGTTGTCTCGGCAAGGATTGTTGCAGCTGCGCTGATCGTCCCAAGTCGGGCTGCGCCGTCAGGGATGGCGATTCCATCCGTGCCGACCGCGACCACCAAAGCCTCGCCCCCCAAAGCGGAAGATGCGCTCTTCCTGGCGTTTTGCCAATTGGTCGAACTTCTCTTGTTGCGCAGGGGTCAACAGCTTGCGAATCGCCGCATCGAGCCGCGCCTTGTGTTCCCGGAGCGGCTCTCCGCAATCAGCCATGATGCGCTCCAGCTCGGCTCGCCGCTCTGGCGCCTGCTCATCCAGTAGCGCACCGACTTGGGCGCGCTGCGCGTCCGAAAGGTCCAGTGCCCGCGACAGCGCATCGAGCCGCATCTCGGCATGTCGAGACCAATCGCGGGCCTCGTCCGTCGATTGTTCCTTCATATGCAATGCGAACACCGTGCCCGCGCCGGCGACCGCACCAAGAAGGAACACCGCAGAAAGGACCAAGATTGCCTTACCCTTGGGCCGCATCACCATCCCAGCTCCACGGCGCCGTAGGTCACGGCCACCTCGCTATCGTAAACTCGTTCGCTCTGCACGGCCAGGACCACTGCCGCCGCAGCCGCAATAACGGCCGCTGCAATTCCTAGGCGTCCCTGCCGCAGAATTCCAGACCAAAGCGTCGCCTCTTGGTGAGTCAGCAACGCCTGGTGCACCCGTGCCTCGAATCCGGGTGTTGGTCCAACGTTCTTGGTCTCAGCTGCTAGCCGAGATAATCGGGATTCGATCGCGTCGTCGATGTCAGTCATCGTCAGTGCTCCTGATTGAAGACCGCAAGGTGGTGCGGGCCCTCACCAAGCGCTGCTCCACAGCGCCCTCGCTGCATCCGAGGATTCGAGCTATTTCGGCGTTGGGGAAGCCTTCCATTACCGAAAGCGTCAGCGCCGCTCGCTGCTCGGCGGGCAAGACAGAGAGCCAATCGTCCAGCTCCGTGAGCGCCACGCGTGCCTCGGCTGCAGCAAGCCCATCGCTGACTCCGACTGCTCGGTCGTCGGAAACCACGCGTTGCCGCTTACGCGAACGGAGAGCATCAATCGCAAGATTGCTGGTAATTCGATAAAGCCAGGTCCGAACCCTCGACCTGCCATCGAACTGCCCGTCCACGAGCGCCCGATGTGCGCGCAGGTAGGTCTCCTGCACGATATCCTCGGCGTCACTGACGTTTCCCAACATTCTGGCTCCAAGTCTGACCAGGGCAACACTCGTTTCGGCCACGATGTGTTCAAACGCACTCTTGTCGCCTTGTTTCACACGGTCAGCGGCGTCCTCGAGGGTTCCCAAGTCTTTCGATACTCCGGCAAGCGCTCGGCGCTCCTTTGGCGTTGACGACGGCTAGCGGGAACACCCTACGCAATTCCGGAACTGATTCGCATGAAAAAAAAGACACGGGGAGCCGTAGGAGGCGCGCACCCTGGGGCGTCGGTAGGCACGAGAACCCAAAACTCTGAGGCAACCAAGCCAGAAAGACACCGTCATGAATCACCCCAAGCCCTCCACGTTGAAGTTTTCGGCCCTATTCCTGCTCGGGACGGCAATACCCTTGAGCGTTGCCTGTGCATCGGACACCGCCGATGGCGCCGAAGCCCAGTCCGCCCAGCAACTGGCTGCGACGTCACCTGCCTCTACCGACTCGCCCATCTTGGCTCAGACGGCGGGACGGCAGCGTGGAGGCCAACGCGGTCCCGAAGCCTTCTTTTCCCGGTGGGACCAGGACGGGGACGGCAAGGTCAAGATTGCCGATCTGCCGGATCCGCCTCGATCCAGAATTGCGGCCGCAGATAAGGACCAGGATGGCCAGCTGACTCGTGAGGAGCTCCAGGCGTTCCACGCTAGCCGAGCGTCGCAGGGCTACGGACGCGGCATGCGCGGCCACAAGGGCAGCCCGTTCGCGAAATTCGACAAAGACGGAAGCATCACCTTGAGCGAGGTACCCGAACCAGGGCGCACACGCCTGGCCCAGGCCGACGCCAACCACGACGGCAAGGTCACCCGTGACGAGCTCGATGCAGCTCGACCTCAGATGCGTGCCGCCATGCAGGCCAAGATGGACAAAAATGGCGACGGCGTCGTGAGCGACGAAGAGCGTACGGCGTTTCGGAGCGAGCACCGAGCAGCGCGATTTGCCGCCGCCGACAAGAACAAAGACGGCGCTCTCTCCAAGGACGAGGTCCCGGAATGGCGCTGGAGCCGTATTTCCGTGGCCGATGCCAACCACGACGGCAAGGTGACTCAAGACGAGCTCGACGCGGCATTCAAGTCAGGCCAGCTAAAGCCTCGCGGGCCAGGTCGCGGTCAGGGCGGCCCTCGCTGAGTGATGGCCGGCAGCTGGTAATTGCCTCGGTCCCGTGCGCGATCCTCGCGCACGGGGCTTGAGCATTTGATGATGACAGAGGGACAACATGAAACAACGAGGACTATTTTACCTCGATCTCTCGGCAGCGGTGTTGGGTACGTTACTCCTGGGCACCGGGCTGCTGCTCGGTGTCACGATGTCGGATGGATGCCGCAGCTCTCAGTGGCTCGGCATGACGAGAGATACTTGGGGCGATATTCATCTGATTCTGGCGTTGCTGCTGGTGACGGTGCTCGCCGTGCACGTCGCGCGTCACCTCGATTTCATCAAGAGAGCCAGTCGGGCCTGTTTCGGTCGGCACCAAGCCCTTTGCAGCGTTACGATCCTTTTGGTCTTGCTCGGCGCGGTCACGCTTCCTCTGGTGGTGCCGGGCAGCCTCGGGCGGGGGGCTCGGGGCGGCCGGGGTCAGGCGCGCTCGACCGAGCCGATGACGACGGACGCACTTGCTCCGGCGCAGCGCATGCAAGATCACCTCTACCGACCGCGTCGAGCAGGCGGTTCGGGGGCCCGACGCGGACCCTGGTGGCGATGAGTCTGCCCGCCAGATGCCCCTGGCCGGGACTGGTTGCATGCGCCGGCTCGGCGTGCCAGCTTGGCGCCACTTAGCTCGACCCGCCCCCGTAGCTCAGAGGATAGAGCAGCGGTTTCCTAAACCGAAGGCCACAGGTTCGACTCCTGTCGGGGGCGCAAAGCTGCCCTCGTGGTTGGACAAAGGGCGCTGCCGTCTCAGCGCCTGCGCGGCCCTAGCCCCAGCATGGTGTGACCCTCGGGCTTGACCGGCGGCGGAACTTCGGAGCTCGATGGTGTGCCAAATCCGGAGACACCACCGGAAACGATGAAGGCCATCATGTCGCTGCTCGAGGCCTCCAGCCGTTCGATCTGCTCTTTTGGCACCAGGATGAGGCTGCCGGCGAAATTGTAGGACTGCGGCACGTAGACCGCGACGTGATCACTCATCCCAAGCATGTCCAGCGAGTCTCGAGTGACGAAACCGAGCACCCGCACCCCGCTGCCGGGCACCAGCGTCAGCGCAACTGGCTGATCGAAGCGTTTCTTGTCCCCGACGAAGGCCTGAATCAGATCACGAATGGAGCCATAAACCAGCTTCAGCAGCGGCAACGACGTCAGCCAGCGTTCCGTGACCTCGACCACGGCGCGTCCAATCACGTTCGAGGTCGCGAAGCCAACCAGTGTGACGAGCGCCAAGGCGAGAACGAAGCCAAGACCCGGGATCCCAACGGGAACCAGACGGTCGAACGTGGCCACCACTAGATAGCCGAAGTAGATCGTGAGCCCCACCGGCATCAAGACCAGACAGCCGCGCCAGAAATAGCCAAGTAGCGTCTTCATCCGCCCTAGATAGCAGCCTGCGACTGGCAGGGCCCGCGTTCACTTGCTCTCGCTAGCCCGGATCTGCTTGTGAATTTTCTTGATGAACGTCTGGGTGCACTTGCCGTGGGTCCCCTCGTATTCGGCGATTTCGCGGGTCAGCCGCGCTTTTACGTTGTCCGGAAGCTTGGATTCGGCCAACTCACGAGCCAGCTGCATCCCACTGTGCGTGGTGGGTATATTGGCTTTTGCCTTCGCCTCAGCCTGGCTCGCCGGGTGGTGATGAGAGGGCTTGGTCTTGGTGACATCCCGCATCAAGGGCTCGAAGGAGCGGCGACCTGTGCCATGGCAGCTCGGGCACCGGGTGGTCTCACCTCCGAATGCATTCCCGATCTGCCCATCGCCTCCGCATATCCGACAGGTATCGATGTCCATGCGCTCTGATACCCCTTTGAAGACCGCGCTGCCACGCCGAAGCGCCCGGCGCGGGTTCGAGGCCGTAATTTAGCTACCGGCGAGGCTGCCGGGCAGTCCCGCCGGGACGCGTCACCCTCTGATCATCTCGCCGAACCCCGAGCTAGCCGATGGTCGGAGCCAAGTACGGCGACAGAGCGTCCAACTTCCACTGCTTGGGCGTGAGCCAGTCGTAGTCGAGGATCCCCTCGGTATCTCCGGAATTCGGATTCCAACACCAGAAGGTGAAGGAATAGCCCGGACCCATGTACTCGAGGAAGGTGTCGAACCAAGTCTGGGATTTTCCCTCGTAGGCTTCGGGATCTCGGATTCCGAACTCACCGATGAACACGTGTCCGAGCGATTCGTTCATCAAGAACCCGAAGTGGTTGTCCCAGATGCCCGGGAGATTGCCCGGGAACGCGCTGCTCTCGAACCAGGGCTGGGCAAAGACCTCGGGACCGTACTCGTGGGCGGAGTACACCAGCTTGGATGGGCTGCTGAGCTCAATCGGGTGTTGGCGCGCACCGCTCAAATTCCCGCCCCACCAGTAGGCATCCGAGCCCACCTTCTCCACACCCTCGACCACGATGAGGACATCGGGGTTCACCCCGAGGACTGCATTGCCGCAACGCTCGGCGGCGCTGTTCCAGTCCGTGGCGGCGTTACCCGTACCCCAAGTCGCCGAGCCGTGCGGCTCATTGTTGAGATCGAAGGCAACTACCGTGGCGTTGCCGCGGTATCGGTTGGCCAAAAATCGCCAATCTTCGATCCACTGCTCTTCCGAGGTGTTAGCGGTGTACCAGAGCTCCTCCTGCATGTACCCATCGGGCTCGCGAGAGTGGTTGTCAAGCATGACTTTCAGCCCCACGTCACTGGCAGCGTCGATTACCTGGTCCAGGATCTCGATGGGCGTCAACCCTTCGAGCGGGCCGTTCATCGGATCGGTACCGTCGTAAGGATCCGGGCCGTAGGTATTGATGGAGTTCGGCATCGCGCCATCCCGCAGCATGGCGTTGCACCAGGGCAACCGAACGGTATTGAACCCGAGATCGACCATCTGCCGCAGCATGCTCCGGTAGTCGCGAGCCCACAGCCCGTGGGGCGAAAGATTGCTGGTTTCGAAGCCGAACCAGTTGACGCCGGTGAGCCGAGATACGTTGCCTTGATCGTCCAGGAGCTGATTGCCTTCTACGTGCAAGAACCCGCTGGCGCCCGGGGGTGTTGGTCCGTAGTCGACCCGCGTCACCGATCCGTCCTGGCTGCCTCCCGGGCTGCCCCCTTCGCTGCCGCCGGCGGCTGTACCATCACCTGGAGCGGATCCTCCAGAGGCAATCTGTTCGGTGTCACCGCCACCACTGCCGCAGCCGAGCACGGCAAG
>Ga0055462_10000086_pt1 | contig 13095 bp, 3 predicted proteins | sample Joice_ThreeSqC_D_2_FD_57689 | JGI IMG/M metagenome (GOLD analysis project Ga0055462, IMG submission 57689) | Wetland microbial communities from San Francisco Bay, California, USA, that impact long-term carbon sequestration - Joice_ThreeSqC_D1 | ecosystem: Environmental > Aquatic > Marine >...
TGGCGCCCGTGAACGCACCCCGCGCGTGGCCGAAGAGCTCGCTTTCGAGCAGGGTTTCGGTGATGGCGCCGCAGTTGACCGCGACGAATGGACCGGGCGCCCGCGTGGATTCCTCGTGGACGAGTCTGGCGACTCGCTCCTTGCCTGCTCCGCTCTCGCCGGTGATGAGCACGGTGGAATCGACTTTAGCCACCCGCTGTGCCAGGTCCACGAGCTGTGCCATCGCGACGCTCTTGGCGATGATGCCGAGCGGCTCCTCGACGTCGCGGGCCACGCGAACCAGCGCTCGGCGGTGCACGCGCAGCTTCTGCTCAGCCGCCTTCAGCGTCTCAGTGACCCGCTGGAGCGAGACATCGAGGTAGTCCTTGAGGCGATTGGCCTCGAAGAAGCGCAGCTCCTCCGCGTGCGCGTCACCCCACTCCTCGCGCGTCCGCCCGATCATGTGGCAGGCCGCATCGCCCTGGCCCATGCACCGGTCCTCGAGCACGTAGATCTCGTGGCCGGAGCTGCGGCTGAGGTAGCCGCTGGTGAGGCCACAGATGGTCCAGCACGCGGGCACGTCCGAGCGGCCGAAGTGCAAGAGATGTTGTTCCGCTTCGTAGCAGGCCGTGAGCATCCCCCCTTCCTTGGAAAGGGGGCCATGGCTTCCTGGTTCCACGCGAAAGAGACCTTCGAGCGTGTGGATGCGACTGCCCGCGCGTCGCCACTCCTCGTCGTCGTCCCACTTGAACTCGGCCTGCATGGCCTCGGCCATGCGCCAACCGTGGGCGAAGCCGAATTGGGTGAGCACGGTACGAGCCGCGGTCACACCGAAATTCTCGACCAGGTACTTGCGCAAGAGCCCCATCGCAACGGCGTCGAGAAGCAACGCTCGCTGCCCGGCGAAGCGGATCACGCCTCCTTCCGGGTCCAACTCCAACAGCTCAGCATGATGCAGATCACCCGCTCTCATCGCCCATCCCCCTCCTTCGAATTGATGGGAAAGGTACTTCACCTTGATTGAGTCGGCCAGCACCCAAAGCGCTTGGCGCCGCAAGGCCATGAATTCATTGCCGACTACCTGATGGCCCGCAACCCGAAATGGCCACGACTGGCGGGTCACGTCGCCCTGAAACCCATGGCGGGTTCGTCGCACGGCCCACCTCATCGTGATGCAGGTGATGAGTCTCCCGGCAATTCTCGGATCAAAGGGGTTGAACCGATGTATGCGACCGATGGCCCGAATGCTGCAGAAGCAGCGTCGGATGCCGATTTCCAGGTCAGGTAGCCGATTGGGTCGACGGAAGGGCGGCCGGCGGCGTCGCGAGAGGCCGGTCGGGCGTGGTTGATGGCTAGGACGGTCCGGGGCACCATGCTGGCGGGGGCGGGGCGACTCGGTGGCAGCGTCCTTGGCGGGAGCAATCTGGACAACGAGCCACCGCTGCGCGCCGAGTTGTTGAGTGACGACCAGATGAAGCAGCACGGACGGGTGCTGGCCGCATCGCACGAGCTGGCGCCGCGCTGGGCCCCGGATCGATTGCTGGCACGGCTTGCTGACAACGAAAGCATCCTGGTCGAAACCTGCCGGTTACTGACGGAGGCGTTGGCGGCCGATCGTCGCATCGTCCCGGCGGGAGAGTGGCTGCTCGACAACTTCTATTTGGTCGAGGAGCAGATTCGCACGGCCAGGCGGCACCTGCCGCGGGGCTACAGTCGGGAGTTGCCCCGCCTGCGCAGCGGCCCGTCGGCGAGCCTGCCGCGCGTTTACGATGTCGCGCTGGAGGCGATCTCGCACGGAGATGGCCGGGTGGATCCCGAGAGCCTGGGGGGCTTCGTCGCGGCCTACCAGACGGTGACTGCGCTCAAGTTGGGCGAACTGTGGGCCATCCCCATCATGTTGCGCCTGGCGCTCATCGAGAACCTAAGGCGGGTGGGGGCGAGGGTCGCCAGTGCGCGCATCGCGCGCGACCGTGCCGCGACCTGGGCGGAGGAGATGTCGGCCGTGGCGAAGAAGGATCCGACCAGCCTCATCCTGGTCACCGCGGACATGGCGCGGGCCAACCCGCCGATGGTGGGCGCGTTCGTGGCGGAACTGGCGCTGCGGCTCCAGGGACTGTCCTTGACCTTGCCCCTCACCTGGATCGAGCAACGGCTGGCCGAGTCCAACCTGACCATCGAGCAGGTGGTGCACGCGGAGAATCAGCAACAGGCGGCCGATCAGGTTTCCATCAGCAACAGCATCGGCAGCCTGCGCATCCTCGGGGCGACCGACTGGCGCAAATTCGTGGAAGGCGTCAGCACGGTCGAGCGGACCCTGCGCGAGGATCCCGCCGAGGTCTACCCGAAGATGGAATTCGCTACCCGGGACCACTACCGCCGCGTCGTGGAGACGATCGCCAGGCGCAGTCCGCTGGCGGAAAGCGAGGTCGCACGCCGGGCGATCCGGTTGGCGCAGGCCAGCCCGACCCGTGGTAACGACGACGAACGCAGGCGGCACGTCGGCTTCTACTTGATCGATCAGGGCTTGCCGCAACTGGAACGGGCGTCGCATATGCGCGGGTCGACGATGGGCCTCTGGCGTGGGCCAAGCGGTCGCTTTCCTGCGTTGGTCTATTTGGCTGGCATCGCCCTGCTGGTGGCGAGCGGCAGCGCTGCCCTCGTGGCCCGGGTCGCCTTCGACGGAGGTCCACGCTGGCTGCTCGCCGTAGTCGGCAGCCTGGGGCTGCTGTGCACGAGTCGGCTGGCGGTCGCGCTGGTGGATTGGCTGGCGACGCTGCTGAGCGCGCCGCGCATGTTGCCCCGCCTGGACTTCTCGGAGGGAATCCCGCCGCAATCGCGCACGCTCGTCGTCATCCCGAGCATGCTCGCCAGCGCTGCGGCGATCGCGGATCTGGTCGAAGGGTTGGAAGTGAGATATCTCGCCAACCAAGACGAGAACCTGCGCTTCGCGCTGCTGACCGACCTCTTGGATGCGTGCGCGGAGGCGCTGCCCGAGGACGAGGCGCTGGTGTCGCTGGCGAAGGGCAAAATCGACGAGCTGAACGCGAAGTACGGCAGTGGAAGCGGGGGTCCGTTCTTGCTCTTCCATCGCCCGCGCCGTTTCAATGCCGGTGAGCGCATCTGGATGGGTTACGAGCGCAAGCGCGGCAAGCTCGCGGCGCTGAACGCCTTCTTGCGCCGGCCGGAACTGGAAGGCGGCCCGGCAGCTGACTTCTCGCTGGTCGTCGGCGAGGTGGCGGGGCTGTCCGAGGTCAAGTACGTGATCACCCTGGACACCGACACGCAGTTGCCACGCGACGCCGCCAGGCAACTGGTCGGGGCGATGGCCCACCCGTTGAACCGGGCGCGCTTCGACGAACGCACGCAACGGGTCCGCGGCGGTTACGGCATCCTTCAGCCGCGCATGGCCGAGAGTCTGTCGGGGGTCAGGTCGCGCTATGCCCAGCTCTGGGGCAGCGAGCCGGGGCTCGATCCGTACACGCGCGCGGTGTCCGACGTCTACCAGGATCTCTTCGGGGAAGGCTCGTTCATCGGCAAGGGCATCTACGACGTCGATGCCTTCGAACGCGCGCTGGCCGGGCGCTTTCCCGAGAATCGCATCCTGAGCCACGATCTGGTCGAAGGTTGCTATGCGCGCTCGGGACTGCTCACGGATGTGCAGCTCTACGAAGCCCATCCGTCGCGCTATGGCGTGGACGTGGCGCGACGGCACCGGTGGATTCGCGGCGATTGGCAGATTGCCTTCTGGACCCTGCCATGGGTTCGCGCCCCGGGCACGGGCTGGCAGGCGAACCCGCTGCCGCTACTGGCGCGCTGGAAGATCTTCGACAATTTGCGGCGCAGCACGGTACCGGTGGCCGCGACCCTGCTGCTGCTGCTCGGCTGGGGCTTGCTGCTCCGGCCCTGGTTGTGGACGCTCGCAGTGCTCGCCGTCTACTTGGTTTCTCCCATCGTGGTTTCACTCGGCGATATCCTGCGCAAGCCCAGAGACGTGCTGCTCGCGCAACACCTGAGCGAATGCGGCCGTTCGGCCGCGCTCCGCTTCGCACAGGTGGGCTTCGGCTTTGCCTGCCTGCCGTACGAGGCCTACTTCAGCCTCGATGCCATCCTGCGTACGAGCTTTCGCGTGCTGTTGAGTCGCCATCGGCTCTTGCAGTGGGGGCTGGCGAGTGGCGGGAAACCCGGACCCCGCTTGGCGCTGGACGAGCTCAGCGCGTCCTTCCGAACCATGTGGAGCGCTCCCACGCTGGCGATGGCGACCTCGATCCTTCTCGCTCGCATTCGGCCCGATGCGCTCCCGTTCGCCGTGCCCATCTTGGCCCTGTGGCTGGCGAGCCCGGTCCTGGCCTGGTGGTCGAGCCGGCCTCTCCCGCGCCGCGCTGCCAAGTTGACCGACGGCGACGTCCGCTTCCTCCAAGGCGTCGCCCGCAAGACCTGGGCCTTCTTCGAGACCTTCGTCGGTCCCAAGGATCACTGGCTGCCGCCCGACAACGTGCAGGAGCATCCGGCGACGGTCATCGCCCATCGCACCTCCCCGACCAACATGGGGTTGTCGTTGCTCGCCAACCTGACCGCGCACGACTTCGGGTTCATCTCGACCGGCCGGTTCGTCGAGCGCACCGCCAATGCCCTTCACGCCATGGCGTCGCTCGAGCGCCATCGTGGCCATTTCTACAATTGGTACGACACCCAGTCGCTCGAGCCGCTGCGGCCCCACTATGTTTCGAGTGTCGATAGCGGCAACCTCGGCGGCCACCTGCTGACCCTGCGGCAGGGACTTCTCGCCCTTGGCGACGAAAAGCTCGCAGGACCGCGCCTCTTTGCCGGTATGGCTGCCACCTTCGCGCTCGTGCCCAACGGCGGGGCAGAGGTTGCCGCCAGCGAAAGTGCCGCGGTTGCCAGCGCCTTGCGCTTGGCCACCGACGCTCCCCCGCGCACGCTCGGCTCGGTGCGACGCTCCGTCGAGGCCATCGCGAAAGCCGCGGAATTGCTCGCGGCGCGGTTGGCCGCAGACGGGGAGGGCCAAGCCAAGGTTTGGGCGCGGGCCCTGGTCCGGCAGTGTCATGATGCGCTGGCCGATCTGGCGTTCATTGCCCCGTGGGCCTCACAGCCCGAGGTTCCCGCGGGGCTGAACGCGTTTGCCGCCCTGGATCGGATCTCCACGTTGCGCGAGTTGGCCGGGGTGGCGTCGCGGCTGGCCTCTGCCGGTGGGGCGGGGCTTGGGCCGGACGCTGCGGACGCTGTCGGCTGGGCCGAGCGACAGCGGCTGATCGCCGAGAGCAGTCATCGCGCCAGCAAGCGGCTCGCCGTGGTGCAGCGGCTGGCGGCTGCCGCCGGTGACCTCGCCAACATGGAGTACGAATTTCTCTTCGATCCGACACGCCACCTGCTGGCCATCGGCTACAACGTCGACGATCGTCAGCGCGACGCCAGCTTCTACGACCTGTTGGCTTCCGAGGCACGGCTGTCCACCTTCGTGGCCATCGCCCAGGGACAACTGCCGCAGGAGAGCTGGTTTGCCCTGGGACGCCGGCTGACCAGCGAGGGCGGCAAACCCATTCTGCTCTCGTGGAGCGGATCGATGTTCGAGTACCTGATGCCCGTCCTGGTGATGCCGACCTACGCGGGCACCCTCCTCGATCAGACCTGCCAGGCCGCGGTGGAGCGGCAAATCGAGTACGGCGCCCAGCGGGGGGTGCCCTGGGGCATGTCGGAATCCGGCTACAACCTCGTGGACGCTCACCTCAATTACCAATACCGGGCGTTCGGCGTGCCCGGCCTCGGCCTCAAGCGCGGGCTATCCGAGGATCTGGTCGTGGCCCCCTATGCCTCGTTGCTGGCGTTGATGGTGGCGCCCGAGAAGGCGTGTGAGAACCTGCATCGCCTGGCGGCTGACGGTTGCGAGGGCAGCTACGGATTCTACGAGGCCGTCGACTACACGCCGTCGCGCCTGCCGCCCGGGCAATCGAGCGCCCTGGTCAAGTCCTTCATGGCCCACCACCAGGGCATGAGCCTGTTGTCACTGGCCTATCTCCTGCTGGACCGGCCGATGCAGAAGCGCTTCGAGGCTGACCGGGAGTTCCAAGCCACGACCTTGCTGCTGCAGGAACGCATTCCCAGGGCGGTTGCACCCTACTTGCACACGGCGGAGCTTGCCCAGTCGCGAACCACGGTCGGCGGTATCGAGACGCCGGTGCGGGTGTTCGCCACGCCCCACTCCGCCACCCCCGAAGTGCAGCTGCTGTCGAACGGCCGGTACCACGTGATGGTCACCAACGCCGGCGGCGGCTACAGCCGCTGGCGGGACCTCGCCGTCACGCGCTGGCGCGAAGACGGCACGCGCGATCACTGGGGCACGTTCTGCTACCTGCGCGACGCCGCCAGCGGGACGTTCTGGTCCACTGCCTATCAGCCGGTGCTCGCGCGCGTGGATGGCTACGAGGCCATCTTCTCGGAGTACAGGGCGGAGTTCCGCTGCCGCAAGCAGGACCTCGACGCCCACACCGAGATCGCGGTGTCGCCCGAAGATGATGTCGAGCTACGCCGGATCACCATCACCAACCGGGGTCGCAAGCCGAGAACCCTCGACCTGACGAGCTACGCCGAGGTCGTGCTGGCCTTGCCCGAGGCGGATGCGCAACATCCTGGCTTCGGCAACCTGTTCGTGCAGAGCGAGATCCTGCGCGCCAGGAACGCCATCCTGTGTACACGCCGGCCGCGTTCGGCAGGCGAGGCGGCGCCGTGGATGTTCCACCTGATGGCCAGGCATGGGGACGAGGCGGGGGAGATCTCGTACGAGACCGACCGCGCGCGGTTCATCGGCCGCGGCCGCACCGTTGCGGATCCGCAAGCCATGACCAACGACGCCAAGCTCTCGGACAGCGAGGGCTCCGTGCTCGATCCGATCGTCGCCATCCGGCAGCGCATCACGCTCGAGCCGAACGCGTCCGCGACGGTCAACATCGTCACCGGCGTGGGCGATAACCGCGAACTGTGCTTGGGATTGGTCGACAAGTACCAGGATCGACGCCTTGCCGACCGCGTCTTCGATCTGGCCTGGACCCACAGCCAGGTGGCGTTGCAAGAGATCAATGCCAGTGAGACCGATGCGCAACTCTATGGCAGGTTGGCCGGGGCCATCCTCTACGCCAGCGCCGCTTTGCGCGCGGACGCGAACGTGGTCAAGAACAACCGCCGCGGGCAGTCCGGCCTGTGGGGCTATTCCATTTCCGGCGATCTGCCCATCGTGTTGCTGAGGATCCGGGATTCGGCGAATGCCGAATTGGTGCGCCAGTTGGTGCAGGCGCATGCCTACTGGCGCCGACGAGGATTGAAGGTGGATCTGGTGATCTGGAACGAGGACCACTCCGGCTACCGGCAGGTTCTGCACGATCAGATCATGTCGCTCATCGCGGCGGGCGGTGAAAGCAACGTCACCGATCGCCCGGGCGGCATCTACGTGCGGCCGGCCGACCAGATCGCCGACGAAGATCGCATGTTGGTGCAGACCGTGGCGCGCGTGGTCTTGAGCGACGCTTGGGGAGAGCTGGGCGAACAGTTGAGCCAGCGCAGCCAGGGCGGCAAGCTCTATCCGCCGCCACTCGCCCCGCATGGCCCGCGCGCCAAGCCCGCCGCACGCACCGCAAGCACGGTGGTGCCGCGCCTCGATCTGATCCTCGGCAATGGCATCGGAGGCTTCACCCCGGATGGACGCGAGTACGTCATCACCACCACGCCCGGGCAGGTCACGCCGGCCCCTTGGGTGAACGTGCTGGCCAACCCTTCGTTCGGGACCGTGCTTTCAGAGAGCGGCTCCGCCTACACCTTCGGCGAGAACGCGCACGAATTCCGCCTGACCCCCTGGCACAACGACCCGGTCGGCGACACCAGCGGCGAAGCGCTGTACTTGCGCGACGAGGACAGCGGCCGCTTCTGGTCGCCGACCCCGCTGCCCAGCCGAGGTCCGCTGGACCAGCCCACCGTCACTCGGCACGGGTTCGGTTACAGCGTCTTCGAGCACAGCGAGGATGGCCTGCACACGGCGTTGACCGTCTACGTCGACGTGCGCGCGCCGGTGAAGTTCTCGGTGCTGAAGGTGCGCAACGATTCCGGCCGGCTCCGGCGCATGTCGGCCACGGCCTACGTGGAATGGGTGCTGGGCGACGAGCGCGCGAAGACCGCCCCGTATGTGACCACCGACGCCGACCCTGGCACCGGTGCGCTCTTCGCGCGCAACCCCTACAGCATAGAATTCTCCGACCGGGTCGCGTTCCTCGACACCGACGACCGGACCGGGACCGTGACGGGTGACCGCACCGAGTTCGTCGGGCGCAACGGGACGCTGCAAAGCCCGGCGGCGCTCTACCGCGAACGACTCTCCGGCAAGCTCGGGGCCACGCTCGATCCCTGTGCCGCCATCCAGGCTCCCTTCGAGCTCTACCCCGGGCAAGAGCGCGAGATCATCTTCCGGCTTGGCGTCGGGCGAGGTATCGACGACGCGGCCAACCTGGTCCACCGCCATCGTGGCGCCGAGGCGGCGCGGAGCGCGCTCGAGTCGGTGTGGCAGTACTGGAATCACACGCTGGGCGCCGTTCAAGTGGAAACTCCGGACCCCGCCCTCAACGTGCTGGCCAATGGCTGGCTCATCTACCAGACCCTGGCCTGTCGGTTGTGGGCGCGCAGCGGCGCCTACCAGTCGGGGGGGGCCTTCGGCTTTCGCGACCAGTTGCAGGATGCGATGGCGCTCATCCATTGCGAACCGGGCCTGCTGCGCGCGCAATTGCTCCTGGGCGCGGCCCACCAGTTTCGCGAGGGCGATGTCCAGCACTGGTGGCATCCGCCGTCGGGGCGCGGCGTGCGCACGCGTTGTGCGGACGACTACCTCTGGCTGCCGCTCGCCACCTGTCGCTACGTGCTGGGCACCGGGGACACCGGGGTGCTGGACGAGATCGTTCCCTTCCTCGACGGCCGTCCGGTGGGCGACGAAGAGGACTCGTACTACGACCTGCCCCGGCGCTCGGCCGAGGCGGACACCCTGTACGCGCATTGCAGTCGCGCCATCGTGCGCGGGCTGCGCTTCGGCGCCCACGGCCTGCCCCTGATTGGCTCGGGTGATTGGAACGACGGCATGAATCGCGTGGGCCCGGAGGGCAAGGGCGAGAGTGTGTGGCTGGGATTCTTCCTCTACGAGGTTCTCGAGCGCTTCACCCTGCTGGCGCGGCGGCGCGGCGATGCGGGCTTCGCCGACCGCTGCGCAAGCGAGGCCATGAAGGTTCGGCGCAACCTCGAGACCACCGGCTGGGACGGCCAGTGGTATCGGCGCGCCTACTTCGACGACGGCTCGCCCCTCGGGTCGGCGAGCAGCCCCGAGTGCCAGATCGATTCCGTCGCCCAGAGCTGGTCGGTGCTCTCGCGGGCCGGTGATCCCGCCAGATCGCGCCTGGCCATGGCCGCGGTGGATCAGCGGCTGGTTCGCCGGGACCATTCGCTGATTCAATTGCTCGATCCGCCCTTCGACAAGTCGGACTTGGATCCCGGCTATATCAAAGGCTACGTGCCTGGCGTGCGTGAGAACGGCGGCCAGTACACCCACGCCGCGGTTTGGGCGGCGATGGCCTTCGCGGCCCTGGGCGATGCGCGGCGGGCCTGGGAGCTCTTGGCCATGATCAATCCCGTGAACCACGGCACCTCCCCCGAGGCGATCCAGACCTACAAGGTGGAACCGTATGTCGTCGCGGCCGACGTCTACGCCGTGGCGCCGCACGCCGGTCGCGGCGGCTGGACCTGGTACACGGGCTCGGCAGGCTGGCTCTACCGCCTCATCGTCGAATCGCTGCTCGGGCTGAGGCTGGAGGTCGACAAGCTGCACCTCGCCCCGTGCCTGCCGGCGGATTGGCAGGCGTTCACGGTCCACTACCGTCACCGCGAAACCGTGTACCACATCCGGGCCGCCCGCTCCGCCCGCACCGATATGAAGGTGTTGCTCGATGGCGTGGAACAACACGGGGCCGTGATTCCGCTCGCCGACGACCGCCGCGAGCACACGGTGGAAGTTCGTCTGGCAAGCGGCGGAGACCCGAGCCCCGGCTGACCAGTGCCTTGAGCTGGCTGGGGTGTGGAGCGGCCAGGCGGGAGGCTGGCCGCGGTCCGCCCTCCCTCGGATTGAGTGGGAAGCTACTTCATCTTGATGGAAGAACTCTCCACCGAAGCCGCCGTTGCGGCACAATCGCGCCGGTTTCGCGCGCGTTTTCCGGGTGGCACGGAAGCTGCTTTCATCATGGCCGGGAGCGTCCGCAATGGTGCTTGCGGGGATTGAGAATCAGGCAAAGGGAGACCGACCATGAAGATACGTCCACTCCAGGACCGAATTCTGGCCAAACGACTCGCCGAAGAAGCGAAGACGTCCGGCGGCTTGTTCATTCCCGACACCGCCAAGGAAAAGCCGCTCGAGGCGCGCGTCGTCGCCGTGGGCAGCGGCAAGATTCTCGACGACGGCAAGACCCAACCGCTGACCGTCAAGGTCGGCGACAAGGTGCTGATCGGCAAGTATTCGGGCTCTGAAGTGAAGCTCGACGGCGAAGACCACATCATTTTGCGCGAAGACGACATCCTCGCGATTCTCGACAAATAGGGAGCGAAACCATGCCAGCCAAGGAAATTCTTTTCGGCAACGAAGCCCGCAGGCAGATCGCCATCGGGCTCAATACCCTCGCCAATACCGTGAAGGTGACGCTGGGGCCGCGCGGCCGCAACGTCGTCTGCGAACGTTCGTGGGGTGCCCCGACCGTCACCAAGGACGGCGTCACGGTCGCCAAGGAGGTCGAGCTCGAGAACCGCTTCGCGAACATGGGCGCGCAAATGGTCAAGGAGGTCGCGTCGAAGACCTCGGACGTGGCCGGCGACGGCACCACCACCGCCACGGTGCTAGCCCAGGCGATCTACGTCGAGGGCGCCAAGCTGGTCACCGCCGGCGCAAATCCCATGGAGCTGAAGCGCGGCATCGAATCCGCAGTGGAAACCGTGGTTGCCGAGCTGAAGAAGCAGTCCAAGCCCACCAAGGGCAAGGGCGAGATTGCCCAGGTCGGCATCATCAGCGCCAACGGCGACGCAACCATCGGCAACCTCATCGCCGAGGCGATGGAAAAGGTCGGCAAAGAGGGGGTGGTCACCATCGAGGAAGCCAAGTCGATGGACACCACGCTCGAGGTCGTCGAGGGCATGCAGTTCGATCGCGGCTATTTGTCGCCGTATTTCGTGACCGACACGGAGCGCATGGAGGCCGTGCTTGCGGACGCCTACGTCCTCATCTGCGAGAAGAAGCTCTCGTCCATGAAGGATCTGTTGCCGGTGCTCGAGCTGGTCGCGAAGACGGGCAAGCCCCTGCTGGTCATTGCCGAGGAGCTGGATGGAGAGGCGCTGGCCACACTGGTGGTAAACAAGCTGCGCGGGACCCTTCAGGTCTGCGCGGTCAAGGCCCCGGGGTTCGGCGATCGGCGCAAGGAGACGCTGACCGACATCGCGGTGCTGTGTGGTGGTCAAGCCGTCACCGAGGACCTGGGGCTCATGTTGGAGAACCTGACCTTGAAGGAGCTTGGCCGGGCCAAGACCATCACCATCGACAAGGACAAGACCACGCTGGTCGAGGGCGCGGGCAAGAAGGATGACATCCAGGCGCGGGTGAAGCAGCTGCGCGCGCAATTGGAGGACACCACGTCGGACTATGACCGCGAGAAGCTGCAAGAGCGCCTGGCGAAGATCGTCGGCGGCGTGGCCGTCATCAAGGTTGGCGCGGCCACCGAGACGGAAATGAAGGAGAAGAAGGCTCGCGTCGAAGACGCCCTGCATGCGACGCGCGCCGCGGTCGAGGAAGGCATCGTTCCGGGCGGTGGCGTGGCCTTGCTGCGCACGCTCCCGGCGCTGGCGGCGCTCAAGCTCGACGGTGATCAGGCGTACGGGGTGAACATCATCCGTCGCGCCATCGAAGAACCGCTGCGCCAGATCGCGCAGAACGGAGGCGACGAGGGTGCCGTGGTCGTGAACAAGGTTCGCGAAGGCAAGGGGGCGTATGGCTACGACGTCGCCACGAACCAGTACGAGGATCTCGTGCTCGCCGGCGTCATCGATCCGACCAAGGTGGTGCGGGTAGCGTTGCAAAATGCGGCCTCGGTGGCCGCGCTCATGCTCACCACGGAAGTGCTGATCGCCGAGCGACCCAAGGGCGACAAGGAAGGCTCGGGCGGCGGAGCGCACGAAGGCATGGGCGACATGGGCATGTAGTTCTGGCAGTGGGCCAATGATCACCGTTTGCAGGGACGCGGAGCGCCAACACGATCGAAGCCGCAAGCTGGAGACGTGGCAAACCTTCGACCTGGAGCGGCTGGCGGTGGTCTTCGCCGACGGGTTTGGGAACATCGAGATACTGAAGGAATGCCGTCTCGCGCCGGGCATCGGTCTGCCCCGTTGCTCGGGCACCAACGCCGAGATCCTGACCTATGTCCGCGAGGGCACCCTCGCCTATGAAAACTCGCTGGGTATCTCGGGCGTGGTGCAGGCCGGTGAGTTCCAGCGCGTGACGGTCGGACGCGGGTTTCATCACGGCCTGCGGAATGCGTCGCGGACCGACTGGACGCACTACTTCCAGATCGGGCTGCGCCCGTCGTCGGTGGAGCTCGAGCCTGGATATGAGCAGAAGCGCTTCACGGCAGCGCAGCGCCGTGGCGGACTGTGCGTCGTCGCCTCGCTCGATGCCCGCCGGGGTTCGTTGCTCGTCCACCAGGACGCGCTGATCTTCTCGGCCTTGCTCGATCCTGGGCAGCACGTGGTGCGCGAGCTTTCCTCGGGGCGAAGCGCGTGGCTCCACCTCGTGCGCGGACAGGTCAGTCTTGGTGACACCGTTCTGTTCACGGGCGATGGGGCGGGGCTCTCGGACGAGCGTGTGGTTTCGCTCACGGCCGCGGAGGAATCCGAGATCCTCCTGGTCGACCAGGGGGCGCGCACGCCCAGACCGCTCGCGAAAGCCGGCTCATCGCCGAAACCGCGAGGCTCGAAGCGCACGCCGCCGCCAACCATGGTTGGGCGCGTAGGTGTTTCGAGCGCCGGATTCGCGTCGCCGCATCG
>Ga0055462_10000090_pt1 | contig 12996 bp, 11 predicted proteins | sample Joice_ThreeSqC_D_2_FD_57689 | JGI IMG/M metagenome (GOLD analysis project Ga0055462, IMG submission 57689) | Wetland microbial communities from San Francisco Bay, California, USA, that impact long-term carbon sequestration - Joice_ThreeSqC_D1 | ecosystem: Environmental > Aquatic > Marine >...
AAAAAAGAGAAAATTGAAACCTTTTACATTATAATTATATGCAATTAAAAAGTTCAGTAAGCTTTAAATTATTAAGTACGTTCAATACATTATCATTTGCACCCTTTATATTGAACTTTACATTTTTGTTAAAACAGGTTGTGTATGCATGTACAAGCATACCGATTCCCATACTCGACACATAGCTTACTTTAGTTAAATCAATTGAAATATTTTTATTACCGTTATCAATAGATTCCTGCACCGCCTTCTGAAAGAATTCACTCTCCAGTCCAATTAATCTTTCTTTATTTATTATTATTATTGATTTGTCCTGGGAATGCTGAACGTCATTTTCCATAATTACTCCTGTAAATTATTTTTCCTGCTAAAATAGCAGTTATTTGTCTTATTCCAATAATAAAAAACTAAAGTGAAGCTATAAATGAAGCCAAATATTTATCATAGCATTAATTGCATAGATATCAATAATAATTCTTCTTGTTATAATGCCCATGTAATAACAGCAGTTTGTTAACTTAAAACTATTAGAATTGGATTATTTATTTTTGAAGATGTGATTTGCTTTTAATATGCTGAAAAAAACTGTAAATAAAATAATACCGAAATCATTTTACCCCACATTTAGAAAAATCTACTACATTGCTGCACGATTAATACATAAAGGTAATATAGTTTATTGCCCTGTGTGTGAAAGAACATATAAAAGATTTCTGCCCGGTGTAGATAACAAACGATCAAATGTAAAGTGTCCCGGTTGCGGAACTCTGGAAAGGCATCGTCTTTTGTGGTTATACCTGGCGAAGAAATTAGCTATCAGCGAATTACAATTAGATCTTCTTGATATTGCTCCTGACCAGGCAATACAAAGTAAGCTGAAAAAATTATCCAACATTAAGTATACCGCGGTTGATCTTTACTCACCGCTTGCTGATAAAAAAATGGACTTAACAAATCTTTCATTTGATAACGAATCATTCGATGCTGTAATTTGCTACCATGTACTTGAACATATTGTAGATGACATAAAAGCTATGAAAGAAATCTTCAGGGTGCTCAAAACCGGAGGCTGGGCAATTTTGCAGTCGCCGGTTGATTTGAACAGGGAAATCACCTATGAAGATTTTTCTATAAAAACTCAGGAAGGAAGGTTAAAAGCGTTCGGGCAAAACGATCACGTACGGATATACGGCAAAGATTATACAAAAATATTAACCCGCTGTGGATTTGTAGTTGAAGAAGACAATTTTGTATTATCTTTTTCTGAGGATGAAATTACCAGGTTTGGTCTGGATAAAAATGAATTAATTTATTTTTGCAGAAAATGACAGATAATTAATCATTTACAACTCCCACCTGAATTAACTTTCACATAATTATTCATTCCCGTACAATAAGAACTAAGGCATTGATTTTTGCAAAGCCATTATTTAAAATAAAAATGTATTTGTTAATTATGACTCAATAAAAATATAAATGAATAAAAACCAGATAAGACAAAATAAAGCAACTAAAGAATGGGTTGTATATTCTCCCAAAAGAGGAAAGCGTCCGCACGATTATAAAAATGAATCTCGCCAACGCAATCTACCGGAACATGATAAAAATTGTCCTTTCTGCCCGGGCAATGAAAATGGGCTTGGAGAAATTATATTAGCCAAAGGCAGTAATAAAAAATATGGCTGGCAGACGAGAGTAATCCCGAATAAATATCCTGCACTGATCCCCGGAGGTAACACTGAAAGATCAGAAATAGATAAGTTTTATATTAAAATGAGCAGCTACGGAAGACACGAAGTAATTATTGAAAGTCCTTATCATAACCGCGATATTGCCTTGATGAACGAAAACGAAATCGGGGCAATTATTGAAACTTATCATAAGCGCTATCTCGTATTAATGAAAGAGCACACTAATATGATTCCGATAATTTTCCGGAATCACGGAAAGAGAGCAGGAAGCTCATTGATTCATCCTCACTCACAATTAATTGTAACAGGTTTTGTTCCTGGTCATATAAGAAAAAGAGAATCGGAAGCACAGCACTACCACGATGAATGGGGCAGATGTGTTTTTTGTGATATTATTGAGAATGAATTAAGAGAAAATAAAAGAATAATTTTATACACAGATACAATGATTTCTTTCATTCCTTTTGCAGCCGAAGTGCCATTCGAAACATGGATTATACCCAGGCAGCATAAAGCAGATTTCGGAACTATTAATGAAAATGAAAAAAATGATCTGGCAAAATCTCTACATAATATTTTAAGCAGGTTGTATCAAAAGCTTGATGATCCTGATTATAATTTCATTATTAATACATCTGCAAGATATGAAAAAGACGTACCTCATCTTCATTGGTATTTACAAATTCGTCCGCGACTTACTACTCTTGCTGGTTTCGAAATCGGATCTGGCATACCTATTAATCCTTCTATACCTGAAGAGGATGCAGAATATTTGAAAGGTGATTAATAAGAATATTTTCCTTTAATTATCGTTTGTGTTTCTTATCAAATTATTTGCGTTATACTCCGATTCACTTTAATTATTATACTTTTATTTTCTAAGGAATATATTATTTTATAAATGAATTGTGTAAGCATGATGAAAGGATGTGAAGGATATGAAATTTAAGGTCAATAGAATAGTGATGTTCGTTGAGATTATGTACGAGAATTCCGGGTTCTGGTATTCCTGCCATCGTCTTGAATAAGATGTTATTTATTGTGCAGATTTTTCTTCTGTTAAGTGCTTAAAAAAAATATAAGACAGAAACAACATGAACATTCAGAAAATAAATAGAAAAGAATAGGATGATTTAATAAATAATTAAAATGGCTTACACAAAAACCGGTATGTGACTATGAATGAGAATTATAATCAAGATAATGATTAGTAATGGATATATATAATAAGCTTAAAGAATTCGATTTTGCAGCACTGTTGCGTACACAGTCGTTCGGCGATTTTCGTTCATTAAATAATAAGCACAGGAAAGTTGTCAGGTTTCATCCCTGTAAAGACATAGATAACAGCGTGAAGCAGCTTTCCGATGCAGTCAGATGAAAATAATTGATACAATATTTTTTGATGTGGGCGGAGTTTGTCTTACAAACGGCTGGGACGAATATTCCCGTAAAAAAGCTTCAAAGCATTTCAATTACAATTTTGATGAAGCCGAGAAAAGACATGAAAAAATATTCAAAGAATTTGAAAAGAACCTGATTACAAGGAATGATTATCTTGATGAGGTTGTTTTTGTTAAAGAACAAAAATTCAGCAGGGAAGATTTTATCAGTTTTATGAAAGAACAATCAAAACCTGTTTTGAAAACACTGCAAATTTTATTGAAATTAAAAAACAAGGGCATATATTTTTTAGCTACTATTAACAATGAATCTTATGAGTTGAATAATTACAGGCTGAAAACTTTTGGACTTAATAAATTTTTTAATGCATTTTTTTCTTCTGCGTATTTGAAAATGCGCAAACCGGAACCTGAAATATTTATAACCGCTCTTAACATATTGGGTAAAGAACCTCTAGAATGTTTGTTCATCGACGACAGGAAGGAAAACATTGAAGCAGCACAAAAAATTGGAATTCAGACTATTCATCTTACTAATGTTGAAAAGCTTGAAAAAAAATTGATTGAAAAAAACATAAAATTTTAATAAGGATATTTATGAAAACCGGATTAATTGGGCTTGGGAAAATGGGCGGAAATATGTTGAAGAGATTAAAGAAAGATAACCACGAAATCGTAGCTTTCGATCTGAACAAAGACAATATTAAGAAAGCGGTTGAGGACGGAGGAACCGGAAGTAACTCAATTGAAGATCTCGTATCAAAGCTTGAAAAGCCGAGAAATATCTGGATAATGCTTCCTCACGGTAAACCGACAAATGAAACTGTTGATAAGCTAATGAATCTCCTTGATAAAGATGATTTGATTATAGACGGCGGTAATTCACATTACACTGAAACGATTATGAATTTTGAAAAATGTCAAAAAAAGGGAATCCATTTTGTCGATGCGGGAGTAAGTGGTGGAATATGGGGACTGAAAATCGGCTACAACCTTATGGTTGGAGGCGCTGATGAAGCAGTAAAAAGAGTAGAACCGTTATTCATTTCCCTCGCTCCTGAGAATGGGTATGCTCATGTTGGTAAAAGCGGAGCGGGACATTTTGTTAAGATGATTCACAATGCGCTTGAGTATGTTATGCTTCAGGGAATCGGAGAAGCGTTTGAATGTATGTATCGTTCGGAATTTAACGTTGATCTTGAACAGGTTGCAACACTCTGGAATAACGGTGCGGTTGTAAGAAGCTGGCTGCTTGAGCTGGCAGCTGATGCATTTAAGGAAGAAGGAAATTCACTTGAGAAAATTGCTCCTTATGTGGATGATTCGGGAACCGCGAGATGGGCGTCTGAATATGCCATTCAGAATGCAATACCTGTACCTGCAATCACTATTTCGCTATACGAACGTTTTGAATCCAGACTGGAGAATCCATTTTCATCAAAAGTGATTGCGGCGTTAAGAAACCAGTTTGGCGGTCATAAAATAAAAGAGGAAATGTAAATGGATAAACATCTTGAAGTTGAAAAAAAAGGTATGCAGAAAGGCGCTCTGCCTGAATCATTAATTGTAGTAATCTTCGGGGCCTCTGGCGATCTTACACATAAGGAGCTTATTCCCTCGTTGTATGCTCTGAGACAAAAACAATTGCTGCCTGATAATTTTGCAATCATCGGATTTGCGAGAAGAAAGTGGAGCGACAATGATTTTCGTAATGAGATGCACGGCAATATAAAGAGTATGCAGGAATATGATGATAATTCATGGAAGGAGTTTGCAGGTAAAGTTTATTATGTACCCGGAGACTTCAATGATACCGCATCAAATTCTTATGAAGATTTAAAGAAAAAGATACAGCAGCTTCAAAAAGAAAATGATATAAAAGATAATGTCCTTTTTCATCTTTCAGTTCCGCCTTCTTTTTACAGTATGATAATACAAAAATTAAATACAAGTGAACTGGCAAGAAGCAGCGAAGGATGGCGCAGGGTAATTATCGAGAAACCGTTTGGCGAAGATGAACAGTCTGCTCGTGAACTTGATAAAGAAATTCACGAAGTGTTCGAGGAAAAGCAGATATTCAGGATTGATCACTTCCTTGGAAAAGAAACTGTACAGAACATGCTTGTTTTCCGTTTTGCAAATCCCGGCTTTGAGCCGATATGGAACAGGAATTATATTGATAATATACAGATTACTGCTGCTGAGGAAATTGGCATCGGCACGCGTGGTGCGTTTTATGAATCTACTGGCATATTGCGGGACATGGTTCAAAACCATCTTTTCCAATTAATGTGTATGACAGCAATCGAGCCGCCGGTTAATTTTGATGCACATTCACTCCGGAGCGAAACAAATAAAGTACTCGATTCTACTTGTGAAATAGATCAAGAACAAGATGTCGTGCTTGGTCAATATAATTCAGCTACAATTGATGGGAAAAAAATAAAAGCATACCGGGAAGAAAATAATGTTGATCCCAATTCCAAAACTCCTACTTATGCTGCAGTAAGAATTTTTCTTGATAACTGGCGGTGGGCAGGGGTCCCTTTTTATTTAAGAACAGGTAAAAGGCTTAAAAAGAAAATCACGGAAGTTACGATCCGCTTTAAGCCCACACCGCATCTTATGTTTAAAGCTAATAAACGGGAAGAGAGAAAGCACAATGTGTTAACATTCCAGCTTCAACCTGACGAAGGAATAATTTATACTTTCACAGCTAAAAGGCCGGGTGCGGGGCTTACACTAATGCCTGTTAATCTGAATTTTAATTACAAGGAAACTTTCGAATTAAAGGAAACACCGAGCTCATACCAATGGCTGCTGCACGATGCTATGCAGGGAGACCAGACATTATTCCCGCGAGCGGAATGGATATATAAATCATGGTCGCTGATTGATCCGATTATTAAAGAATGGGAAAGCAAGCCGTGGACAATCTTTCCGAATTATGAAGCAGGTTCCTGGGGCCCCGAAGATGCTGACGACTTGTTGCGTTTAGATAAAAGAAAATGGTTAACGTTATAAATTTTTTCTTACGCATATTTGACTATGAATTGTGTATTAATTAGGTTTATCGGGTATTCAAACATTTCTTTTATAGAAATTTATGAGGGCATAATGAAAAACAATTTTGTATTTCTTTTCATTCTTGTAGCTGCAATCTGCTTATTACTTGGCTTTATTGAAAAGCTGACAGGGACCAAACTTTTTGTCCGTGGATTTACCTGGCATGAATTATCTCAGACTTTTTTACTTTTCGCTATTGCCTGGGGAATATGGAAAAATTTCGGTAAAGAAGTAAAATAAAGTCAGACTAAAAATAATTTTCTCTCAGTTTTTTAAGTGCTGAACATATAACTTCTTGAGCTTTAGCGCGCAGTTAGAGTGAATAGTACTGCATAATTTAAGCGATAAGCTGAATATTACTATGTCCTTGAAGTATTTTTTTTATTCAAAATCGTATTTTTGAATATTAAATTTTCAAAATTTTTGTTATTATCAAACCGAATGAATTTAAAACCCACTTCACTCTTAAACCTTTCAGGAGAATAATGAACGACAGTGATGTATTAAAATTAAATGACGTTAAAAAATTAGCTGCAAACACTATTAGAATATTAACTGCCGAAAGTGTACAAAAAGCAAATAGTGGACATCCTGGTATGCCGATGGGTATGGCTGATGTAGCTGTGATATTATGGACTGAATTTCTTAAGCACAATCCTTCCGATCCCAACTGGGTAAACAGGGACAGGTTTGTTTTATCTGCCGGGCACGGCTCAATGCTGCTATATTCTATGCTTTACTTAAGCGGTTATGATGTGTCAATTGATGATCTTAAATCATTCAGACAATGGGGAAGCAGGACTCCGGGGCATCCGGAGTATGGTATGCTGCCGGGTATTGAAGCCACAACAGGTCCTCTCGGGCAGGGTTTCAGCAACGGTGTAGGAATGGCACTTGCTGCAAAGATGACGGCGGCAAGATTTAATGATAATAAAAATAAGCTCTTGGGTAACCATTACATTTACGCAATAGTCAGCGACGGTGATCTTATGGAAGGAATTTCCCATGAAGCAGCTTCAATTGCCGGACATCTGAAGCTCGGAAACATAATTTATTTTTATGATGATAATAGTATCACAATTGACGGAAGTACAAGCCTCGCATTTTCAGAAAATATTCAGAAAAGATTCGAAGCTTACGGATGGCATACGTTGAAAATTGATGCGTATGATCATGATGGGATACGAAAAGCAATTGTTGAAGCACAGAATGAAACTGAAAAACCAACGATCATCATTACAAAATCACATATTGGTTACGGAAGCCCAAATAAAGCTGATACGGCAGAAGTGCACGGTTCTGCTCTTGGTGTAGAAGAGCTTAAGGCAACGAAGAAAAATCTTAACTGGAATTACGTGGAAGAATTTTTTGTCCCTAATGAAGTAAAGGAATTATTTAATTCAAGGAATAATGAATTAAAAGAAATTTATACAAGCTGGAAAAATGATTATGCGGAATGGAGGAAAAGTAATCCCGAACTATCCGCATTATATGATAAATATAATAATGGAACTCTCCCGGAAAATTTAGAAGAAGAATTACTTGCCGCTGCTCCAAAAAATCCGGCTGCAACACGTTCACTTTCAAGTAAAGTAATTCAAAAAATAGCCGAACTCGTTCCAAATCTTGTTGGCGGCTCAGCCGATCTTCACCCCTCAACAAATACATATATGAAAGAGTATGATGCTATTGCACCCGGAAAGTTTTCAGGAAGAAATTTCCATTACGGAATTCGGGAACATGCAATGGCGGGTATTCTTAACGGCATTACGCTTTATGGTGGGTTCAGAGCTTTTGGTGCAACTTTTTTTGTATTCTCAGATTATATGCGCCCGTCAATCCGTCTTGCAGCAATAATGGAATTGCCTGTAACTTATGTTTTTACACACGACAGCATTTTCCTTGGTGAAGACGGACCGACGCATCAGCCAATTGAACACCAGGCTGCATTAAGAGCAATTCCTCATCTTACATTAATTCGCCCTGCCGATGGTTATGAAGTTGCAATGGCATGGTCTTATGCTTTGCGAAACAAAAAAAATCCGGTTGCTTTACTTTTAACAAGGCAAAAAATCGAACAGGTTGAACACGATGCAGAATTTAATCCGGAAGAAGTTTTGAAAGGAGCTTACATTGTTTCCAAAGAAAAAGATGACAAACCGGATTTGGTAATAACTTCCAGTGGATCAGAATTGCCTGTAGCAATTGCAGCTAAGAAAATACTTGAAGATGATTATTCTGTCAGGGTTGTTTCAATTCCTTCCAGGGAAATTTTTGAAAGACAAACTGAAGACTATAAAGCAAAAATATTTCCGGCAGATTTACCTGTTGTTCTTGTTGAAGCTGCGGAGCCGTTTGGATGGGGAGATTTATTCAGGCAGAAGCTGTATACAATTGGGATGAACAGGTTCGGTGCTTCTGCACCTTATAAAATTCTGCAGGAGAAATTTGGTTTTACAGGAGAAAAGGTTGCGGATAAAATAAAAGAATGGCTAAAAAATTAATCTTCAGTTAATAGTTATTAAATGCAATCCGGAAAATATATTTTTTTCAGCTTCTCATTAATTGGATTGCAGTTTTTCTTTCCCAAGTAAAATCGTTTGGCGGATTTTTTATTTCCTGTCTGGGAATATGAATTTCAATTGGAACGTTCGCAGTAAAATCCAGGCTCAACTGGTTTTTGCTTCTTCGTGCGGGACTTTTCTTCTTCTCTCTCTTCATCTTTTTTAATGCTGTATTAGAATTATTTTGATGTGTAACTCAAATTGATTTGTAAGATTAGTTAGTTAAAGTTTCCGCTACAAAGGTGTTCATATTTATAATAGAAGTCAAATAAAATTTTAAAATTATTTTCTTGCTTTTTTAAAAAAATAAAAAAACCCGGAACAGCGCTTATGCGGAATCCCGGGCAGTGGAGAAGAGATGCAAGTGCATCTTATTTTATAGTAACATTCGTACTATCATAAGCCTAACCATCGTAACCTGATTTTTGCGGAGGCAGTAGTTGTAAAGATTAATAGCTATTTTCTCAATGTGTTTATCATCATTCCGGATTTATTTAAAAAATATAATTTCGTTTACCTAATAGACTTATTATTCATATGCTTTGTTTCATATTCTTGCTGAATGGATAATCAGATGTATAAACGGAATATAATTTATACCGGGTAATCTGCCTTCAGACTTAAACATTCAATTCTTATATACCAGGAAGCCTTTTTAATATGACTCTGTTATGAATTGGAATGTTGGTCTTTTCAGGAATAATTTAATAGAAAGTTAACAAGAGAAGCGAAATAAAATAGTTCTCTTAATGTTACTTTTACAGGAAAAATTCAGGAAAGTAATGAAAGCAAATAAAAGATCAATAATAAATACAATTTGGTTTATTACAGAAGTGACAGGGGTGTTTGTACTAATACAGACTATTTATTATTCATTTGGTCATTGGGATGCCTTGCAGATTGGTCTGTTTTTAATAGCAATTGCATTGATTTTGTTTGCGGTTGCTTTTCTTATTGCCCGTTCTAAAGACAAACACAATGAGAATAAGACTTCATCTCAGACATTTTCTGGTTTTCAAGGCTAAAAATAAATCCATATAACAATTTATTACTTAAGCCTGATTATTTACCCCGGTGGGATAAATACTAAACCGCTCATCCTATTAACATTGATGTTTTCACCTTAAATCCATTTTTTACCCGTTCATCTTAAATAAATTCATTTTACAGGAGTTGCAGAAATGCATAAAACTGGTATTACCTTCATATCCGCTTTAGTTTTATTATTATTGATAAACGGGTGCGGAACAAACTCATCTGAATTTAAAATTAATTATGATAAATATACTCTCAATAACGGACTTGAGGTAATTCTTCATGAAGATAAATCGGACCCGATAGTATCGGTTGCAGTTCTTTACCATGTAGGATCGAACAGGGAAGTTAAAGGCAGAACCGGATTTGCTCATCTGTTTGAACATATCATGTTCCAGGGATCAGAGCATGTCGGTCAGGATCAGTTCTTCCAGAAAATTCAAAGCGCCGGTGGAACTCTTAACGGCGGAACATGGAAAGACGGTACCGTTTATTTCCAGGTTGTTCCGAAAAATGCAATGGAAATGGTATTGTGGATGGAATCGGACAGGATGGGATTTTTACTTAGTACTGTAACCCAGGAAGCTTTTTTGAACCAGCAGTCAGTCGTACAGAATGAAAAAAGACAGCGCTATGATAATCAGCCGTATGGGCAAACATCTTATGTAATTGATAAGCTGCTCTATCCCGAAAACCATCCATACAACTGGCAGACAATAGGCGAGCTTGAAGATCTTCAGAAAGCTACACTCGCAGATGTTCATCAATTCTTTAAAAAATGGTACGGACCAAACAATGCAACATTAGTTATTGCCGGCGATTTTAATAAAGAAGAAACAAAAAAGCTGATTGAGAAATATTTCGGCGAACTTCTCAAAGGCGAAGATGTTAAACCGTTAAACCCTATGCCTGTTGTGCTTGATAAAACAAGAAGTGCATATTATGAAGATAATTTTGCTACATCACCTGAATTAAATATGGTATTTCCCACACCGCAGCAATTTACAAAAGATGCTTATGCTCTCCGTTTGTTTGGTGAGCTTTTTGCCGAAGGGAAAAAAGCCCCGCTCTATAAAGTTACTGTGGAAGATAAAAAGCTGGCTCCCTCAGTTTCCGGAAACCAGGATTCACAGGAATTAGCCGGCGAATTCCAGATTAAAATAAAAGCATTCCCGGATAAAAGTCTTGATGATGTTGAGAAGGCTGTGCTTGAATCATTTAAAAAATTTGAAGATGATGGTTTTACAGAAAAAGATCTGGAACGGGTAAAAGCCAAAGTTGAAACTAATTTTTACAACCAGATATCGAGTGTTCTTGGCAAATCATTCCAGCTTGCATATTATAATGAATTTGCAGGAAGCCCTGATTACATAACCTCTGACCTGCAGGGACTTCTCGATGTTAATAAAGAAGATGTAATGCGTGTTTATGAAAAATATATTAAAGACAAACCTTATGTTGTTACCAGTTTCGTTCCCAAAGGAAATTCACAATTAGTTGCATCGGGATCAGAAGTATATCCTATAAACGAGGAAAAGATTGAAGAGCAGGATGTTGTTGCAATGAATGAAGGTGAGCAGGTATCAAATAACCAGATAAAAGTAGAAGAAGTTAAATCAAATATTGACAGGAGTGTAGAACCGGCTCCGGGTCCGGATCCGCTGCTTAAGCTGCCTGTTGTCTGGGAAGATGAACTTTCAAACGGAATTAAAATTTACGGAATTGAGCAGCACGAACTTCCCCTTGTAAATTTTTCATTAACAATAAAAGGAGGAATGCTTCTTGACGATATCAATAAAATCGGGGAAGCAAATCTTATGTCCGATATAATGATGCAGGGAACAAAAAATAAAACCCCTGTTGAATTAGAAGAAGCGATTGATGAGCTTGGCGCAAGTATTAATATGTATACTACAAAGGAATCTATAGTAATTGAGGGCAACTGTCTTTCCTCGAAATTTTATGACGTATATAAATTAGTCGAGGAAATATTATTCGAGCCGCGCTGGGATGAAAAGGAATTTGAAAGAGTGAAGAATGAAACCATTGAAGCCATCAACAGGAACAATTCCGACCCATCAACTGTTGCTTCAAATGTGTTTAACAAGCTGATTTACGGACAGCGTAATATTCTAAGCAGCGATATTTACGGAACAGAAGAAACAGTAAATGCAATAACAATTGACGAGTTGAAAGATTTCTATAACAAGTATTTTGCTCCAAACTTAACAACTATTGCAATAGCAGGCGATATAACAGAAGACGATGCTATAGATGCATTCCAGTCTCTTGAGCTTAAATGGGAGAAAAAAAACGTAGACTTTAAAGAATTTAATTCACCCCCAGAGCAGAAAGTTGCAAAATTATATTTTGTTGATTTCCCTGATGCTAAACAATCGGTTATTTATATAGGCAGCATTGGTCCTGCATATACAGATAATGATTATTATCCTGCGTACGTAGTGAATTATAAACTCGGGGGCAGTTTTAACAGCAGGGTTAACATGGTGCTGCGTGAAGAGAAAGGGTATACTTACGGCGCGCATACAACTTTTCGTGGTACTCTTTATCCAGGCTATTTTCTTGCATCGTCAAGTGTAAGAACGAATTCTACTTTTGAGTCTGTTCAGATATTTATTAATGAGATGAATAAATACAGAGAGGGGATTCCTGAGAGTGATCTTGAGTCAACAAAAGGTGCTTTAATAAAATCAAACGCACGGGCATTTGAAACTCTTGGTGCACTACGCGGTATGCTTAATAATATTGCAACCTATAATTTACCGGCAGACTATGTAAAGCATCGTGAAGATTTTGTAAGGAACCTTACCCTGGAGAAACATAAAGAGCTTGCTGAAAAATATATTGATCCGAACAGAATGACTTATGTTATAGTAGGTGATGCAAAAACACAGCTTGAGCCGCTTAAACAACTGGGACTTGGAAACCCGGTACTGTTAAATAAAGACGGAACACCTGTAAACATGTAAAAACATAAAAAGTGATTAATTATAAGGCTGTTCACATAAAAGTGCGCAGCCTTTTTATTTATCCTGCCGATTGAATATGAAGTATCAACTTATTAATTTTATACAGGCTCTATTACTCATTAAGGTGTTTTAATGAAAGACCTTTTCAGTGTTGAGGAAGTTGCAAAACTTCTGAACATAAGTCATTCGGGCGTTCTTTACCACATAAAAACAAAAAAGCTGAAGGCTAACCAGGTGGGGAAAATTT